>Ga0307469_10000175_pt1 | contig 25194 bp, 15 predicted proteins | sample atmos_gasesAM2C__FD_203084 | JGI IMG/M metagenome (GOLD analysis project Ga0307469, IMG submission 203084) | Hardwood forest soil microbial communities from Morgan-Monroe State Forest, Indiana, United States - atmos_gasesAM2C_515 | ecosystem: Environmental > Terrestrial > Soil > Temperate... | reverse complement strand
AGATGGTGATGCCTGGGGACAATGTGAAGATGGTGGTGAGTCTGATTGCGCCGATCGCGATGGAGCAGGGGCTTCGGTTTGCGATCCGCGAGGGCGGCAAGACCGTCGGCGCGGGTGTCGTCGCCAAGGTCATCGAATAAGCGTCATCGAGTGAAGGCGGACAAACATAGGCCAATAGCTCAACTGGCAGAGCGTCGGTCTCCAAAACCGAAGGTTGGGGGTTCGATTCCCTCTTGGCCTGCCAAGAAACGACTGAAATAAAGGCGGATGGCGGACAAAATCAAGGTTGCGGTCGCGGTGCTGCTGCTCCTCGCTGGCATCGCGGGCTTCTATTACCTGTCGGAAAGCCCGATGGTGCTGCGCTTGGCGAGCGTGCTCGCGGGCCTGGCGGCGGCCTCGGTCGTGGGATGGACCACCGACCCGGGAAAGCAGTTCTTCGTGTTCGCCCAGGAGGCGGTGGTCGAAACGAAGAAGGTGGTGTGGCCGACGCGCAAGGAATCGTTTCAGACGGCCGCCGCCGTGTTCGGATTCGTCGTGGTGATGGCGGTGTTTCTTTGGATCACCGACAAGAGCTTGGAATACTTGATTTACGACGTGCTTCTTGGAGTGAAGAAGTGACGATGCGCTGGTACGTGGTTCACGCCTACTCGGGCTTCGAGAAATCGGTGCAGAAAGCGCTGCTCGACCGGATAAGCCGCGCCGGCATGCAGGAGAAATTCGGCAAGATCCTGGTGCCGACCGAAGAGGTCGTCGAGATGAAAGGCGGGCAGAAGAACATCTCGGAGCGGAAGTTCTTCCCCGGCTACGTGCTGGTGGAGATGGACATGAGCGACGACGCCTGGCACCTGGTGAAGAACACGCCCAAGGTCACCGGCTTCGTCGGCGGCGCGCACGGCAGGAAGCCTCCGCCGATCAGCGAAAAGGAAGTCAAGAACATCCTGCAGCAGATGCAAGAGGGCGTGGAGAAGCCCAAGCCCAAGGTGCTGTTCGAGATGGGCGAGGCCGTGCGGGTGAAGGAAGGTCCCTTCACCGATTTTCACGGCACGGTCGAGGACGTCAACTACGACAAGTCGAAGCTGCGCGTGTCGGTGACGATCTTCGGGCGGGCGACGCCGGTCGAGCTCGAGTTCGGGCAGGTGGAAAAAGCGTAGGAGCGAATCGTGGCCAAGAAAGTCGTCGGATTCATCAAGCTTCAGGTGCCCGCGGGCAAAGCCAACCCCAGCCCGCCGGTCGGGCCGGCGCTCGGGCAGCGCGGCCTGAACATCATGGAATTTTGCAAGGCGTTCAACGCCCAGACCCAGAAGGTCGAGCCGGGTCTGATGCTGCCGGTGGTGATTACCGCGTACCAGGACAAGAGCTTCAGCTTCATCATCAAGACGCCTCCTGCGACAGTCCTGATAAAGAAAGCCGCGGGAATCGAGTCGGGCAGCAAGACTCCGCATACCGACAAGGTCGGGAAGATCACCCGCGCCCAGGCCGAGGAGATTGCGAAGATCAAGCAACCCGACCTCACCGCGGCGGACCTGGACGCGGCCGTGCGCACCATCGCCGGCAGCGCGCGCTCGATGGGCGTGACGGTGGAGGGCGTGAAATGAGCAAGCTCCCGAAGCGCAAGCAGGCCTGGGCGAAGGTGCGCGAGCACAACAAGAACTATCCGGTGGCCGAGGCTTTCAAGATGATCAAGCAGGCCGCGACCGCCAAGTTCGACGAAGCGGTCGACGTGGCGATCAATCTGGGCATCGACACGAAAAAATCCGACCAGACGGTGCGCGGCTCGGTGGTGCTGCCCGCAGGCACAGGCAAGAAGGTGCGCATTGCCGTGTTTGCCCAAGGAGACAAGGCTAAGGCGGCGAAGGACGCTGGCGCCGACATCGTCGGCATGGAAGACCTCGCCGAGAGCATCAAGGGCGGGAAGCTCGACTTCGACGTCGTCATCGCGAGCCCGGATACGATGCGCGTCGTCGGGCAGCTCGGCCAGATCCTGGGGCCTCGCGGGCTGATGCCCAATCCCAAGGTCGGAACCGTGACGCCCGACGTCGCCGCGGCGGTGAAAAACGCGCGCGCGGGCCAGGTCCAGTACCGCGCCGACAAGGCCGGAATCGTCCAGTGCTCGATCGGGCGTGCGTCTTTCACTCCCGAGCAGCTGCGCGACAACCTGGTTGCGCTCGTCGACGCCGTGAACAAGTCGAAGCCTTCGAACGTGAAGGGCATCTATCTGCGCAAGGTGTCGGTGTCCTCGACGATGGGACCGGGCGTGCGCGTGGACGTGGGAAGCCTCACCTCCGCCGCCGCTGGAGGCGCACAGCATTGACGAGAATTGATCGAACGATCGATAGAACTTTGGGCCAACGGGCGGCCGGCACGGCGCGCGGTGGGTTATCAAAGACCGTAGGAACCGGAAGGTTTAATCGGCGGGAAAGATGCAGATCCCTACGTCCTACGCAGATGGCGAACCCCATGTACAGGTCATGCCTGAATGCAAGGTCGCCGTGGGTGCCGCAGGTCCTCGTGACCCGCGGCTTTGACAAATGGAGGTAGACCTTGGGTCTCGATCTTGACAAGAAGAAGGCGGTAGTCGCCGAAGTCTCCGCGCAGCTCGCGAAGGCAAAAGCGATCGTCGTCGCAGAGTACCGTGGTCTGGAAGTGGGCCGCATGACCGAGCTGCGCGCGAAAGCGCGCAAATCGGGCGTGTACCTGCGCGTCCTCAAGAACACCCTTGCGCGCCGCGCCGTCGAAGGCACGCCGTTCGCCGGGCTGTCCCCGCACATGAAGGGGCCGCTCGTGTACGGCATTTCGCCCGACGCGGTGGCGACCGCCAAGGTGCTCAACGAGTTCGCCAAAGCGAACGAGAAGCTCGTCATCCGCGCGGGCGCGATGGAGAACGCCGTGATTTCCGCCAAGGAAGTCACCGCGCTCGCCGCGTTGCCCTCGCGCGAGGAGCTGCTCGCGAAGCTGCTCGGTACGATGCAGGCTCCGATCGCCAAGTTTGCCCGGACGCTGAACGAGGTGCCGTCGCGCTTTGTGCGCACCCTCGCCGCCATCCGGGACAAGCGGCAGGCTGCCGGCGTCCAATAGGCGCGCTTCCGTACCGGAACAAACACCGATTCAGGAGAAAACGAAATGTCAGTAGCAAAGGCTGAAATCCTCGACGCGATCTCCAACATGTCCGTATTGGAGCTGTCGCAGCTGATCAAGGATCTGGAAGACAAGTTCGGCGTTTCCGCGGCGGCCACGGCGGTCGCGGTGGCCGCGCCCGCGAGCGGAGGCGGTAGCGCCGCGGCGGCGGAGGAGAAGACCGAGTTCACGGTCACGCTCACCGCGTTCGGCGAGAACAAGGTGAACGTGATCAAGGCCGTCCGCGAGCTCACCGGCCTGGGCCTGAAGGAGGCGAAGGACCTGGTCGACGGCGCTCCCAAACCCGTGAAGGAAGGTGTTTCCAAGGCGGATGCGGAAGCGATGGTGAAGAAGCTGATCGACGCCGGTGCCAAGGCGGAATACAAGTAAGTGATTCAGGCACCAACGATTGCCCCGTCCGTAGGACGGGTTTGAGTTTGACAGTGCAGGCGGTAGCGGGCCGAACCTTCGGGTTGGCCCGCTGTCACCTGTCCTCTGGCTTCGACATGGAGTGTCCATGACCACTGCCGTAACCACCTATTCCTCGACCGAGAAAAAACGGATACGCAAGAGCTTCGCCAAGCGAGCAAGCGTGCTGAACGTGCCGTTTCTTCTGGCGACCCAGCTCGAGTCGTATACGGCTTTCCTTCAGGCGCAGGTGAATCCCGACAAGCGCAAGAACGAAGGCCTGCAGGCGGCGTTCACCTCGATATTCCCGATCTCGAGCCATTCGGGCAACGCGCGCCTGGAGTTCGTGAGCTACCAGCTCGGCGAGCCGCCTTTCGACGTGAAGGAGTGCCAGCAGCGCGGGCTGACCTACGCAAGCCCCCTGCGCGCCAAGGTGCGCCTCACCATCATGGACAAGGAAGCGACCAAGCCCACCGTCAAGGAGGTGAAGGAGCAGGAAGTCTACATGGGCGAGATTCCGCTCATGACCACCACGGGCTCGTTCATCATCAACGGAACCGAGCGCGTCATCGTGAGCCAGCTCCATCGCTCGCCGGGCGTGTTCTTCGAGCACGACCGCGGGAAGACGCACTCATCGGGTAAGCTGCTCTTCTCGGCGCGAATCATTCCGTACCGCGGGTCGTGGCTCGACTTCGAGTACGACCCCAAGGACTACCTCTACTTCCGCGTCGACCGCAGACGCAAGATGCCTGTGACGATCCTGCTCAAGGCGATCGGCATGACGCCGGAGCAGATCCTAGCGGCGTTCTACGACTTCGACACGTTCCACCTTTCGAAGAACGGCAACCAATTCGAGCTCGTCCCGGAGCGCCTGCGCGGCGAGGTCGCGCGTTTCGACTTCGTCGACAAGGCCGGCAAGACGATAGTGCAAAAGGACAAGCGGGTCACCGGCAAACACATTCGGGATCTGGAAGCCGCAGGAATGAAGCGCATGGCCGTCCCGAACGAGTTCCTGCTCGGACGCACGCTCGCGCACAACGTCGTCAACAAGGAAACCGGCGAGATCCTCGCCAACGCCAACGACGAGATCACCGACACCCTGCTCGCGAAGCTGGCCGAAGCCGGGGTCGAGTCCATCAAGACCGTCTACACCAACGACCTTGACCAGGGGGCGTACATCTCGCAGACGCTGAGGATGGACGAGACCGCCGATCAGGGCGCGGCGCGCGTCGCCATCTATCGCATGATGCGGCCGGGCGAGCCGCCCACCGAGGACGCGGTGGAAACGCTGTTCAACGGCCTGTTCTACTCCGAGGAGCGCTACGACCTCTCGGCGGTCGGGCGGATGAAATTCAACCGGAGGGCGTATCCGGAAAAGATCGAAGAGAAGACACCGGCCTGGTTGCGCCGGTTCTACTCGCGGGTTGGGGCGCAGGGCGCCGAGGGACAAGGCACGCTCTCCAACGACGACATTCTCGCGGTGGTGGGAATCCTGGTGGAGCTGCGCAACGGCCGCGGGGAGATCGACGACATCGACCACCTCGGCAACCGGCGCGTGCGCTCGGTGGGCGAGCTCGCCGAGAACCAGTTCCGTGCCGGGCTGGTGCGCGTCGAGCGCGCGGTGAAGGAGCGCCTGTCGCAGGCCGAGTCCGAGAACCTGATGCCCCACGACCTGATCAACGCCAAGCCGATCTCGGCGGCGATCAAGGAGTTCTTCGGCTCGAGCCAGCTGTCGCAGTTCATGGACCAGACCAATCCGCTCTCGGAGATCACCCACAAGCGGCGCGTCTCGGCCCTGGGACCAGGCGGGTTGACGCGCGAGCGCGCGGGATTCGAGGTGCGCGACGTGCACCCGACGCACTACGGCCGCGTCTGCCCGATCGAGACCCCGGAAGGCCCGAACATCGGCCTGATCAACTCGCTCGCGCTGTACGCGCGCACCAACGAGTACGGCTTCCTCGAGACGCCGTACCGCAAGGTGAACAACGGCAAGGTGACCAACGACATCGATTTCCTCTCCGCGATCGAGGAAGGCAACTTCGTTGTCGCGCAGGCGAACGCTCAGATCGACAAGAACGGCAAGCTGGTCGACGGCCTGGTCTCGTGCCGCTTCAAGAACGAGTTCACGCTGGCGACCGCGGACCGCGTCCAGTACATGGACGTGGCCCCCGCGCAGATCGTCTCGGTGGCGGCCTCGCTCATACCGTTCCTCGAGCACGACGACGCCAACCGCGCGCTGATGGGCTCGAACATGCAGCGCCAGGCGGTGCCCTGCCTGCGGCCCGAAAAGCCGCTCGTCGGCACCGGCATCGAGCGCACCGTGGCGGTCGACTCCGGAACCGCGGTGCAGGCCCTGCGCGGCGGCGTGGTCGACTACGTCGACGCGAGCCGCATCGTGGTCCGGGTGAACGACGACGAAACCGTTTCCGGCGACGTCGGCGTGGACATCTACAACCTGGTGAAGTACACGCGCTCCAACCAGAACACCAACATCAACCAGACCCCTCTGGTGAAGCCCGGCGAGCGCATCGCCAAAGGCGACGTGGTCGCCGACGGCGCCTCGACCGACATGGGCGAGCTTGCCCTGGGCCAGAACATGCTGGTCGCGTTCATGCCCTGGAACGGCTTCAATTTCGAGGACTCGATCCTGATCTCCGAACGCGTGGTCGCCGACGACCGCTACACCTCGATCCACATCGAGGAGCTGACCGTGGTGGCGCGCGACACCAAGCTCGGACCCGAGGAAATCACCCGGGACATCTCGAACCTGTCCGAGGCGCAGCTCTCCAGGCTTGACGAGTCCGGTATCGTATACATCGGGGCTGAAGTCGAGGCGGGCGACGTTCTGGTGGGCAAGGTGACGCCCAAGGGCGAGACCCAGCTCACCCCGGAAGAGAAACTGCTGCGCGCGATCTTCGGCGAGAAGGCCTCCGACGTGAAGGACACTTCGCTGCGGGTGCCCTCGGGCATCTCCGGCACGGTGATCGACGTGCAGGTCTTCACGCGCGAGGGCATCGAGCGCGACAAGCGTGCCGCTCAGATCATCGACGAGGAGCTGAAGCGCTACAAGAAGGACCTCGCCGACCAGATGCGCATCGTCGAGAGCGACGCCTTCGAGCGCATCGAGCGCCTCTTGATGGGCAAGACGGCGAGCAAGGGCCCGAAGAAGCTGGTCAAGGGCACCAAGATCGCGAAGGCCTATCTGGACACGGTGGAGCGCCACGACTGGTTCGAGATCAGCCTGTCGAACGAGGACGCGGCGCAGCAGCTGGAGGGACTGAAGGAAAGTCTCGCCCAGACTCGCGTGAAGTTCGACGCCGCGTTCGAGGCGAAGAAGAAGAAGCTCACGCAAGGCGACGAGCTGCCGCCGGGCGTGCAGAAGATGGTGAAGGTGTACGTCGCCGTGAAGCGGCGCCTGCAGCCGGGCGACAAGATGGCCGGCCGGCACGGGAACAAGGGTGTGATCTCCAAGATCGTGCCGGTCGAGGACATGCCCTGCATGGCCGACGGAACGCCGGTCGATCTGGTGCTCAATCCGCTGGGCGTGCCTTCGCGCATGAACGTGGGTCAGATCCTCGAGACCCATCTTGGCTGGGCGGCTAAGGGCATCGGGCTGAAGATCGGCGAGCTGCTGAAGGCGCAGACCAAGGTGGCGGAGATGCGCAAGTTCCTGAACCGCATCTACGGCCAGGGCGGCAAGCCCGAGGACATCAGCGAGCTTTCCGACGACGACGTCATGACGCTTGCCGCCAACCTGAAGGAAGGCGTGCCGTTCGCGACCCCGGTGTTCGACGGTGCCTCCGAGGGCGAGATCAAGGACATGCTCGAGGCGGCGGGCCTGCCCCGCACCGGGCAGGTGAACTTGTACGACGGGCGCACCGGCGACGCCTTCGACCGCCAGGTGACGGTGGGCTTCATGCACATGCTCAAGCTGCACCACCTGGTCGACGACAAGATGCACGCACGCTCGACCGGGCCGTATTCGCTGGTCACCCAGCAGCCGCTGGGCGGAAAGGCGCAGTTCGGCGGGCAGCGCTTCGGCGAGATGGAAGTGTGGGCGCTCGAAGCCTACGGGGCGTCGTATACGCTGCAGGAGATGCTCACGGTCAAGTCCGACGACATCAACGGCCGCACCAAGGTCTACGAGAACATCGTCAAGGGCGACCACAAGATCGACGCCGGAATGCCGGAGTCCTTCAATGTACTGGTGAAGGAAATACGCTCGCTCGGCATCGACATAGATTTGGAGCGGTTTTGATTCGAATGAAGCGCGCTCAATTGAAGGCCATACCGGAGTAAATCGATGAAAGCATTGCTCGATTTGTTCAAGCAGGTGACGCAGGAAGAAGAGTTCGACGCGATCAAGATCGGCATAGCGTCGCCGGAGAAGATCCGCTCGTGGTCCTACGGCGAGGTCAAGAAGCCCGAGACGATCAACTACCGCACCTTCAAGCCGGAGCGGGACGGGCTGTTCTGCGCCAAGATCTTCGGGCCGATCAAGGACTACGAGTGCCTGTGCGGCAAGTACAAGCGCCTGAAGCACCGCGGCGTGATCTGCGAGAAATGCGGCGTCGAAGTGACGCTCGCCAAGGTGCGCCGCGAGCGCATGGGCCACATCGAGCTCGCGAGCCCGGTCGCGCACATCTGGTTCCTGAAGTCCCTGCCTTCGCGCCTGGGCCTGGTGCTCGACATGACGCTGCGCGACATCGAGCGCGTGCTCTACTTCGAAGCCTACGTCGTCACCGACGCGGGCATGGTCAACGACGACAAGATCAAGCGGGCGAAGCTCCTCTCCGAGGAGGATTATCTCGCCAAGATCGAGGAACACGGCGACGACTTCTCGGCGAGCATGGGCGCCGAGGGCATCCGCGAGCTGCTGCGCGCGATCAACCTCAACGAGCAGATCGATACCTTGAGGAAGGACCTCGAAGCCACGGGCTCGGACACCAAGATCAAGAAGCTCGCCAAGCGCCTCAAGGTCCTCGAAGGCTTCCAGAAATCCGGCATCAAGCCCGACTGGATGATCATGGAAGTGCTGCCGGTGCTCCCGCCCGAGCTGCGGCCGCTGGTGCCCCTGGACGGCGGGCGCTTCGCGACCTCCGACCTCAACGACTTGTACAGAAGGGTTATCAACAGAAATAACAGATTGAAGAGGTTGCTCGAGCTTAAGGCGCCGGAGATCATCGTCCGCAACGAGAAGCGCATGCTCCAGGAGGCCGTCGACTCGCTGCTCGACAACGGCCGCCGCGGCAAGGCGATGACCGGCGCGAACAAGCGCCCGCTGAAGTCGCTCGCCGACATGATCAAGGGCAAGGGCGGCCGCTTCCGCCAGAACCTGCTCGGCAAGCGCGTCGACTACTCCGGCCGCTCGGTCATCGTCGTCGGTCCGCAGCTCAAGCTGCACCAGTGCGGTCTGCCGAAGAAGATGGCGCTCGAGCTGTTCAAGCCGTTCATCTTCAACAAGCTCGAGATGCAGGGCATCGCCACGACCATCAAGGCCGCCAAGCGCGAAGTCGAAGCCGAAACGCCCGTGGTCTGGGACATCCTCGAAGAAGTGATCCGCGAGCACCCGGTGATGCTCAATCGGGCGCCCACGCTGCACCGCTTGGGCATCCAGGCGTTCGAGCCGGTGCTGATCGAGGGCAAGGCGATCCAGCTGCACCCGCTCGTGTGCGCGGCGTTCAACGCCGACTTCGACGGCGACCAAATGGCGGTGCACGTGCCGCTCTCGCTCGAAGCGCAGATGGAGGCGCGCACGCTGATGCTCGCCTCGAACAACATCCTGTCGCCCGCGAACGGCGACCCGATCATCGTGCCCTCACAGGACATCGTGCTCGGCCTGTACTACGCCACGCGCGAGCGCATCAACGCGCCGGGCGAAGCCATGGCCTTTGCCGACGTGTCGGAAGTGGCGCGCGCGTACGAGTCAGGGCAGGTGGAGCTGCACGCGGGCATCACGGTGCGCATCCGCGAGGCCGAATACGGCGCGAACGGCGAGAAGATCGAGAAGCTGGTGCGCCACAAGACGACCGTGGGCCGTGCGCTGCTCTCGGAGATCCTCCCCGTAGGCCTGCCTTATGAATTGATCAACAAGGCGCTCAAGAAAAAGGAGATCTCGAAGCTCATCAACGCGTCCTTCCGCCGCTGTGGATTGCGCGAGACCGTAATTTTCGCCGACAAGCTGATGCAGGCGGGGTTCGGCTTCGCCACCCGCGCGGGAATTTCGATCTGCGTCGACGACATGCTCGTTCCGGTGCAGAAGCACGACCTGATCTCTGCCGCAGAGGGCGAGGTGAAGGAGATCGAGTCCCAGTACACCTCGGGCTTGGTCACCGTAGGCGAGCGCTACAACAAGGTCGTGGACATCTGGGGCCGTGCCGGCGACCAGGTCGGCAAGGCCATGATGGATCAGCTTTCCGCCGAGGACGTCACCGACCGCAAAGGGCAGAAGGTCAAGCAGGAGTCCTTCAACTCGATCTACATGATGGCCGACTCCGGTGCGCGCGGCTCCGCCGCCCAGATCCGCCAGCTCGCCGGAATGCGCGGCCTGATGGCCAAGCCCGACGGCTCGATCATCGAGACGCCGATCACGGCGAACTTCCGCGAAGGGCTGAACGTGCTGCAGTACTTCATCTCGACGCACGGCGCGCGCAAGGGTCTCGCCGATACGGCTCTGAAGACGGCCAACTCGGGCTACCTCACGCGGCGGCTGGTGGACGTGACCCAGGACCTGGTCGTCACCGAGGACGACTGCAAGACCACCAACGGCGTCGCCATGAAGGCGCTGGTCGAAGGCGGCGAGGTGGTCGAGGCCCTGAGGGAACGCATTCTAGGGCGCGTGACCGCTTCCGACGTCCCGCATCCGGAAACGCAGGAAGTGCTCTACCACGCAGGAACGCTCCTCAACGAGGACGAGGTCGAGAACATCGAGGCGCTGGGGATCGACGAAGTGCGCGTGCGAACCCCGCTCACCTGCGACACGCGCTGGGGCCTGTGCGCCGCCTGCTATGGGCGCGACCTTGCGCGAGGTTCTTCGGTCAATGTCGGCGAGGCGATCGGTGTGATCGCCGCGCAGTCGATCGGGGAGCCCGGCACGCAGCTTACGATGCGCACCTTCCACATCGGCGGTGCGGCTTCGCGCGCGGCGGTGGCGAGCCAGGTCGAGGCGAAATCGAACGGCACCGTGCGCTTCACGCCGCAGATCCGCTACGTGACCAACCCCAAGGGCGAGAAAGTCGTCATCTCGCGCACGGGCGAAGTCCTGGTGACCGACGACAACGGCCGCGAGCGCGAGCGCCACAAGGTGCCCTACGGCGCCACGCTCCTCGCCGCGGACGGCAAGGCGGTCAAGGCGGGTCAGACGCTCGCGTCCTGGGACCCGCACACCCGCCCGATCATCACCGAGCACGGCGGCCTGGTGCGCTTCGAGCACATCGAAGAGGGTGTGACCGTCGCCAAGCAGATCGACGAGGTGACCGGCCTGTCGACCCTGGTGGTCATCGACCCTAAGCGCCGCGCGGCCGCGGGCAAGGGCCTGCGCCCGCAGGTGAAGCTCCTGAACGAAGCGGGCGAGGAAATCAAGATCGCCGGCACCGACCACCCGATCACCATCACCTTCCAGGTGGGCTCGCTCATCACGGTGAAGGACGGGCAGCAGGTGCAGGTGGGCGAGGTGCTCGCGCGCGTTCCGCAGGAGACCTCGAAGACCCGCGACATCACCGGCGGCTTGCCGCGCGTGGCCGAGCTGTTCGAAGCGCGCAGTCCGAAAGATGCCGGCCTCCTCGCGGAGATCACCGGCACGGTGTCGTTCGGCAAGGACACCAAGGGCAAGCAGCGCCTGGTCATCACGGATCTGGAAGGGGTGTCGCACGAGTACTTGATCCCGAAGGACAAGCACGTCATGGCGCACGACGGCCAGGTGGTCAACAAGGGCGAGTTCATCGTCGACGGCCCGGCCGATCCGCACGACATCCTGCGCTTGCAGGGCGTCGAGGCGCTCGCGCGATACATCACCGACGAGGTGCAGGACGTGTACCGCCTGCAGGGCGTGCGGATCAATGACAAGCACATCGAGGTGATCGTGCGGCAGATGCTGCGGCGCGTGCAGGTCGAGGATCCGGGCGACACCCGCTTCATTCCCGGGGAGCAGGTCGAGCGCGCGGACGTCCTCGAGGAGAACGAGAAGGTCCAGGGCGAGGGCAAGAAGCCGGCGACCTACAGCTACATGCTGCTCGGCATCACCAAGGCTTCGCTGTCGACGGACTCGTTCATCTCCGCGGCCTCGTTCCAGGAGACGACGCGAGTGCTCACCGAGGCGGCGATCATGGGCAAGAAGGACGACCTGCGCGGCTTGAAGGAGAACGTCATCGTCGGCCGGCTCATCCCGGCGGGGACGGGGCTCGCCTACCACAGCGCGCGCAAGAACATGCCGCCGGCTCAGCTCTTCGAGGAAGGCACGCCCGCCGCGGAGACCGAGGCCCCCGCCCACACCGAGAACGCCTGAGAGAAACCGGGGACAGACCCCTATTTCGCTTTACCTCGCCATTGCCTGAAAAGAACTCGCATGTCGAGATAGGGGAAATAGGGGTCTGTCCCCGGTTTCTCCTGCGCCTGAGGGTGTTCGACGTGAAGATCGGCGGCAGGCTCCTGCTTGCGGCGGCGGTGGCGCTCGCGCCGTGGGCGGCGGCGTCCGCGCAGGCGCCGGAAGTCTGGCCGAGCAAGCCGATCCGGCTGATCCTTCCGTTTCCGCCTGGCGGGCCGACCGATATTCTCGGTCGCATGATCGGGGATCGGCTCACGGCAAGCCTCGGCCAGCCGGTGGTGATCGAGAACCGCGGCGGCGCGGGCGGCAACGTGGGGGCCGAAGCCGCCGCGAAGTCCGCGCCGGACGGCTACACGTTTCTGCTCGTGTCCAATCCGATCGTGATCAGTCCCAGCCTGTACAGCAAGCTCAACTACGATCCGCAGAAGGACTTCGCTCCGGTGAGCCTGCTGGCGACGGTTCCCAACGTGATGGTCACCAACCCTTCCGTCCCCGCGAACACCTTGCAGGAATTCATCGCGCTCGCGAAAAGCAGGCCGGGGAAAATGAACTTCGGATCGGGCGGTGCAGGCACGTCCAACCACGCCGCAGGCGAGCTGTTCAACATCGTTGCCGGAGTGAAGCTGGTCCACGTTCCCTATAAGGGCGTCAACCTCGCCATGAACGACGTGCTGGCCGGCCAGATCCAGCTCGTCGTGATCGGCGTACCCGCGGCGGGACCGCATATCAAGGCGGGCAGGTTGCGGGCGCTCGCCGTCATCGCGCCGCAGCGGTTGCCGGCGCTCCCCGACGTACCGACCGTCGCGGAAGCGGGGTTGCCCAATTTCGAGGTGACGACCTTCTACGGCATGCTCGCGCCGGCGGGCACGCCGAGGCCCATCGTCAGCCGCCTAAACGGCGAGCTGGTGCGCATCATGCACTCGCCGGAGCTGAAGGATCGGCTCGCCGCGATGGCGACCGAGCCGGCGACAGGCACTCCCGAGGAATTCGCCGACTTCATCACGCGGGAAACCGCCAAGTGGGCCGCGGTGGTGCGCGAGGCAGGACTGAAGGTCGACTGACCGCTACTGCTTCGAGTCCTGGACGCGCTGTCGCAGCAAATCGGCAAACGCGTCGCCGGGGATCGGCTTGCTGAAGAAATACCCCTGCATCTCGTCGCAGTCGTGCTCCTGTAGGAAGGACTGCTGCTCCTGGGTCTCGACTCCCTCGGCGACCACCGTAAGGTTCAAGCTCTTGCCCATGGCGATGATCGCCTCGGTGATCGCCTTGTCCTCGGTATCCGCCGGCAGATCGCGGATGAAGGAGCGGTCGACTTTCAAGGTGTCGATGGGGAAGCGCTTGAGGTGCGTTAGCGAGGAATAGCCGACGCCGAAGTCGTCGATCGCGAGCCGCACGCCCATTTTCTTTATCTCGTTGAGGACCTTCCCCGCGCGCTCGGTGTTCTGGATCACCATGCTCTCGGTGAGCTCGAGCTCGAGCAATTCCGGCTGCAGCCCGGTGCTCTTCAGGACGTTCTTGACATCCTCGACCAGATCCTCGTCTGCGAATTGCCGCGCCGAGAGATTCACCGCCATATGCACGGGCGGCAGGCCCAGGCGCTGCCATGCGACGCTCTGCGCGCAGGCGGTGTGAAGCACCCACCTCCCGATCGGCACGATGAGCCCGGTCTCCTCGGCGAGGGGGATGAACTGGATGGGAGGCACCAAGCCCATTTCGGGATGCTGCCATCGCACCAGGGCCTCCACGCCCGTGATCTTGCCCGTATTCAGGTCGAGCTTCGCCTGGTAGTGCAGCAGGAACTCGCTGCGCTCCAGGCCTCTGCGCAGGCTGGTCTCGAGCGCCAGCCTCTCGAAGGAATGGATGTTCATTTCCTCCGAATAGAACTTGTAGTTGTTCTTGCCGTCCTCCTTCGCGCGGTACATGGCGATGTCGGCGTTGCTCATCAGGGCCTTCTCGTCCTGTGCTTCCGACGGAAACATGCAGATGCCTATGCTCGCGGTCAGGCGGCATTCCTGCCCCTGGATAGTCATGGGGTGCACGATCGTGGATAGAACCTTGCGTGCCACCGAGGCGACCTGCTTGGCTTCGGTCACCTCCTGCACCAGCACGACGAATTCGTCCCCGCCGAGCCGCGCCACCACGTCGCTGGTCCGCACCGTCTGCGTCAGGCGCTTGGCCATCTCCTGCAGCAGCTTGTCCCCGGAGTCGTGGCCGAGCGTGTCGTTGATGTTCTTGAAGCGGTCGAGGTCGATGAACAGCACAGCGAAGCTGCGGCTGTAGCGGCGCGCGTTCTGTATCGCGAGGCCGAGGACATCGGCGAACATCGCCCGATTGGGAAGCGAGGTGAGGGCGTCGTGGTTGGCGAGGTAATGGATGTGCTCCTCGTCGTACTTGCGCTCGGTGATGTCCTTGCCGACACCCCGGTAGCCCTTGAAAGTACCCGAGGAATCGAACACCGGCTCGCCGCTGATGCTGACCCAGATCTTCTTGCCGGATTCGTCCACGCGGCACAGCTCCATGTCGCGGAACTCCTTATGCGCTTCCAGGAGCGCGATGTGCTCGGCCCATTGGTCGGCGCTCATGTTGATGTAGTTCTGCTCCCAGCGCTTCTTGCCTATCGCCGGGAAGGTCTTCAGGTTGACGCGCGACGATCCCGTTCCGCTCATCGAAGTGAAGCGGAACTGCTCGTCCTGCTCCCAGTACATGTCGGAGGAAAGCTGGGTGAGGCCGCGGAAGCGCTCCTCGCTCTCGCGCACCACCTCTTCCGCCCTCTTGCGCTGGAGGAACTGGCCGATCTGGGCGCCGATGATGCGCGCCGCCTGGAGGAGACGCCGATCCGGCTCGCGGATCTCGCGGCTCGTGAAAGAGAGCACCCCTAGGCTAGCTCCGCCCGCCATGACCGGAAACATGAAGGCGCCGCGCATGCCGTGGTCACCCGCCATCATTTTTTTGTTGATGACCCGCGCATCCTGAGTGACGTCGGCGACCCATTGCGGATCGCCCGCGCCGGCCATCCCGACGATTCCGACCCCGAGCGCGAACGTCCGCTCGGCCGAGTAAGTGATGAAGCGTTCCAAGGCGGGGCTCGGCACGTACCAGCTTTCCGCGAAGCGGAACACACCGGCGGCTTCGTCCCTGCGGAAGTACCGGCCGCACTCCCAGCCCAGGCTTTCGCACACGACGCGCATCACCGCCTTGAGCGCTGCGCTGACGCTGTCGGCTTCGGCGAGGCAGCGGGTCACGGCGTGCTCCAGCGCCTGCAGCTCCTCGGCGCGCTTGCGCTCGGTGATGTTCCTGCTGATGCCGCGGTAGCCGATGAAATTCCCGGAATCGTCGAATATCGGCGCTCCGCTGATGCTGACCCAGAATGTTTCGCCCGTCGCGCTCTTCCTTCCCAGCTCGACGTCGCGAAATGGCTGGCGCGCTTCCATGATCGCCTTGTGGGCGGCCCAATCGGCCTCCGTCATGTTGAAGGAAACCTCGTCCCAGCGACGCTTGCCGATCAGGCGCAGCGGAGCCGTCTTGTTGCTTCCGGAAAATGACGTGAAGCGGTATTCCGCGTCCTGCGTCCAGTACATGTCCGAGGACAGCTCGGTCAGCGCGCGGAAGGTCTCCTCGCGTTCCCGCAGCACTTCCTCGGCCTGTTTGCGCTCCAGGAACTGCCCGATCTGATTGCCGATTACTCGGATCGCTTTGAGCAGTCTATCGTCCGGGTCACGGACTTCGCGGCTGTTGAACGTGAACACGCCGATCACTTTATTCTGGGATGTCACGGGGAAAAGAAAAGCACCGTGCATCCCGGTTTCGCGCGCGAGCTTCACCTGCGCTACGCGTGCATCTTTGGCGATGTCGGAGGACCATACCGGCTTCTCGGTCTGCCACGCGAGGCCCGCCAGCCCAGTCCCCGGCGCGTAAGTCAGTTCGCGAGATCCGGTGATGAAGCGCTCGATCGCCTCCCCGGGGATGCTCCAACCCTCGGCGAACCGCAGCACTCGCGCCGTCTCGTCCACGCGGAAGTAGCGGCCGCATTCCCAGCCTTCGGTCTCGCAGATGGCGCGAATCGCCGCCTTCAGCGCCGCCGAAGCCGTGTCGGCTTCGGCAAGGGAGCGAGTGACCGTGTGTTCGAGCGTCAGCAGCTGCTCCTCGCGCCGGCTTTTCGTGATGTCCCTCGCGACCCCGCGGTAGCCGCGGAAGCGTCCCTTTTCGTCGAACATGGGCTGCCCGCTCGTGCTGATGAAGCGGAGTCCGATTTTCGAGTCGGGGCGCTTGTAGACGAGATTGCTGAAGGGCTGCCTCGCCTTCAGCGCGGCCTTGTGCGTGTCCCAGCTGCCGCCGTCTCCCAAGGGAACCGCGCCGCGGTCCCAGCGATAAGTCCCGATGATTTTCTTGGGATCGAGCCCGCCGTGCGCGGCGATGCTGCCCGTCAAAAGGGTGTAGCGAAATTCTTCATCCTGCTCCCAATACCATTCGGACGAGAGCTCGATCAGGCCTTCGAAGCGCTTCTCCAGCTGCCGAAGCAGCTCCTCCTCGGGCGCCGGGGGCTTTTTCGGTTTCCTCTTCGTGTCCATGCGGCAATTGTGGATCAGCTTTGACCGGGCGTTCAAGCCCGCTGGCGCTCGCCGAAGACGTCTGCCCGAGCCGCAGGGCGGGCGCGCAGATATTGTCGGGGAATGCTCGGCGTCGCGCCGAGCTCGAGGGCGGCATGCCATGCCCAGCGGGGATCCCAGAGAAAGCCGCGCGCGAGGGAAACCATGTCGGCCTTGCCCTCCGCGACGATTCTCTCCGCCTGCCCCGCTTCGGTGATCAAGCCGATCGCGATGGTGGGGATCCCCGCGTCCTTCCGCACGCGCTCGGCGAACGGGACCTGGTATCCCGGGGCGACCGGGATCGCCTGGTTTTTCATCAGGCCCCCGCTCGAAGCGTCGATCCAGTCGCAGCCTAGCTTCTTCAGTTCGCGGGCGAAGGCCACGGTCTGCTCGACGTCCCAGCCGCCTTCGATCCAATCGGTGCAGGAGACACGCACGCCCAGGGGCTTGTCCTCCGGCCACTCGGCGCGCACGGCGGCGAAGACTTCCAGGGGGAAGCGCATTCGCCCTGCGAGCGATCCCCCGTATTCGTCCTCTCGCCGGTTGGATAGCGGCGACAGGAATTCGTGTATCAGGTAGCCGTGCGCGCCGTGAAGCTCGATCGCGTCGAACCCGATCCGCCGGGCGCGGCGGGCGGAGTCGGCGAACTTCGCGACGAGCGCCCTGACCTCCGCGAGAGTGAGCGCTCGCGGGACGAGCTCGCCGTCGCCCATGGGAAGCGCGGAAGGCGCGACGGGCTCCCAGCCGCCCTCCTCGGGACGCAGCAGCTTCCTCGAGTCCCAGGGCGGAGCGGTGGAGGCTTTCCGGCCCGCGTGCGCGAGCTGGATCGCGAGCTTCGCCTGCCCGTGCTCGCGGCAGTGCGCCACGATGCGCGTCAGCGCCGCCTCGTTCGCGTCGGAGTAGAGCCCCGAGCAGCCCGGCGTGATGCGGCCGATCGCCTCGACGTCGGTCATCTCGAAGCACAACAGGGCCGCGCCCGAGTTGGCGAGCATTCCGAGGTGGGCGAGGTGCCAGTCCGTCATCGACCCCTCGACCGCGGAGTACTGGCACATCGGCGACACCATGACGCGGTTGTCGAGCGAGAGGCCGCGCAATCGCATCGGCTGGAACAGAGCGCTGGTCATCGAAAAAGCTCGTCGATCGAATTGATTCGGAGCGTCAATGCTACCCGGAATCTAAGACTTTGAAGACTCCAGGTGCCGGCGGAACAGTCGCGCGAACTGGTCGCCGGGGATGGGCTTGCTGAAAAAGTAGCCCTGCATCTCGTCGCAGGCGCGATCGCGGAGGAAGGTCTGCTGCTCCAGCGTCTCGACTCCTTCGGCGACGACGGTGAGGCCGAGGCTCTTTCCCATGGCGATGATCGCCTCGGTGATCGCCTTGTCCTCGAGGTCCTGCGGCAAGTCGCGTATGAATGAGCGATCCACCTTGAGCGTGTCGATGGGGAAGCGCTTGAGGTGCGTCAGCGACGAGTAGCCCACGCCGAAATCGTCGATGGCGAGCCGCGCACCCGTCTTCTTGATTTCGGCAAGCACTCTTCCCGCGCGTTCGGCGTTCTGCATCACCATGCTCTCGGTGAGCTCGAGCTCGAGCAGTTCCGGCTGCAACCCGGTGCTTTCCAGCGCGGCCGCGATGTCCTTGAGGAGATCTTCGTCGGCGAATTGGCGCGCGGAGAGATTGACCGCCATGCATAGGGGCGGCAGGCCTTCCCGCTGCCAGGCGACGCTCTGTGCGCAGGCGGTGTTCAGCACCCATTTTCCGATCGGCACGATCAATCCGGTCTCCTCGGCGAGCGGGATGAACTGGGCGGGGGGCACCATGCCCATCTCGGGGTGCTGCCAGCGCACCAGCGCCTCCACTCCGGTGATCCGCTCCGTGTGGAGATCGAGCTTCGCCTGGTAGTGCAGGAAGAACTCGTTGCGCTCGAGTCCGCGGCGAAGGCTCGCCTCGAGCGCCAAGCGCTCGAAGGTGTGGACATTGATCTCCTCGGAGTAGAACTTGTAGTTGTTCTTGCCGTCTTCCTTGGCACGGTACATTGCGATATCTGCGTTTTTCATCAAGGACTGCTCGTCCTGAGCTTCGGTCGGGTACATGCAGATGCCGATGCTCGCCGTCACCAGGCACTCCTGCCCTTGAACAAGAATCGGCTTGACGAGCGCCGAGAGAACCTTTCGAGCAACCGCCGCGACCTGTCTGGGCTCGCTCACCTCTTGGACCAGCACCACGAACTCGTCGCCGCCCAGGCGGGCGACGACGTCGCTCGAGCGCACGGTTTGAGTCAGGCGTGCGCCCATTTCCTGAAGCAACTTGTCTCCCGCTTCGTGGCCGAGCGTGTCGTTGATGTTCTTGAAGCGGTCCAGATCGATGAACAACACCGCGAAGTTGTGTTTGTAGCGGCGTGCGTTCTGGATTGCGAGGTTGAGCACGTCTCCGAACATTGCGCGGTTCGGCAGCGAGGTAAGGGCGTCGTGGTTGGCGAGGTACCGGATGCGCTCCTCGTCGTGCTTGCGCCCGGTGATGTCCTTGCCTACGCCCCGGTAGCCCGTGAAAGTGCCGGCCGAGTCGAACACAGGTTCACCGCTGATGCTGATCCAGACCTTTTTCCCCGTCTTGTCGAGCCGGCACAGCTCCATGTCGCGAAACGGCTTGTGCGCCTCGAGCAGCGCGATGTGCTCGGCCCACGCATCGGCGGTCATGTTCATGTAGGTCTGCTCCCAGCGTTTCTTGCCGATCATGGGGAAGCTTTGCAGGTTGACGCGCTCCGACCCGGATCCGCTCATCGAGGTGAAGCGGAACTGATCGTCCTGTTCCCAGTACATGTCCGAGGAAAGCACGGTCAGGCCGCGGAAACGCTCCTCGCTTTCGCGCATCACCTCTTCGGCCTGTTTGCGGTGTACGAATTGACCGATGTGGCTGCCGATCATGTGTACCGCCTGAAGCAAGCGCTCCTCGGGTTCGCGGGCTTTGCGGTGGGCGAAACTGAGCACGCCGATCGTCTTTCCATCCGAGACGATCGGAAAGACGAATGCGCCGTGGGTCCCCATCTCGCGCGACGCGCTTACCCCGGACGCCGAGGACGAACGAGAGTCCTTGCTGATGTCGGTGGACCAGAGCGGCTTTCCCGACTGCCACACCCGGCCCGACAACCCGATGCCCGGGCGGTAGGTGATTTCGCGGGATGTCTCGATAAAACGCCCGACCGCGGCGTCCGGCACGCCCCAGGCGTCGGCAAAGCGCAGCAACCCGGCCTTCTCGTCCACGCGAAAGTATCGGCCGCACTCCCAGCCTTCGGTCTCGCACACCGTGCGAATCGCCGCTCTGAGCCCCTCCGATGCGTTGTCCGCGTCGGCGAGGCTGCGGCTCACCGCGTGCTCCATGGCCTGCAATTGTTCCGCGCGCTTGCGCGCCGTGATGTCCTTGCCGACGCCGCGATAGCCCTTGAAGGCGCCGGACGCGTCGAACACGGGCTCGCCGCTCACGCTGCTCCAGACCCTGTTCCCGGATTCGTCGAGCCTGCACAACTCGAGGTCGTGGAAGGGCTTGCGCGCATCGAGAATCGCGATGTGAGGGGCCCAGTCGTTCGCCGTCATGTTGACGTAATCTTGCTCCCAGCGCCTCTTGCCGATCCGCCCGGCGCTTTGCTCCCTGGACCGGTCCGGACCGATCCCGGTCATCGAGGTGAAGCGGTACTGGTCGTCCTGCTCCCAGTATGTGTCCGAAGAAAGCTCGGTCAGGCTGCGGAAACGCTCCTCGCTTTCGCGCCGCACCTCTTCGGCTTCCTTGCGTTGCAGGAATTGCCCGATCTGGCTGCCGATCACGTTCATCGCCTGCAGCAGTCGCTCCTCCGGCTCGCGCACTGCGCGGCTATGGAAGGAGAAGACACCGATTATCTTTCCCTCCGATCTGACCAGGAAAAAGAAGGCACCGTGCATGCCGATTTGGCGCGCAATTCCTGCATGCACGCGATCATCTTTGGCAATGTCCGCGATCCACAGCGGTTGTCCCGACTGCCACACCCGGCCCAGAAATCCGTCACCCGGGGCGTAAGAGAGTTCGCGCGATCTTGCGATGAAGTTATCCATCGTTTCACTCGGCACGGTCCAGGCCTCGGCAAAGCGCAACACCCCCGCTTTTTCGTCGACCCGAAAATACCTCCCGCACTCCCAACCTTCCGTTTCGCAGACGGCGTGCATCACGGCTTTGAGCGCTCCTAAAACGCTGTCCGCCTCGGCGAGGCGACGCGTCACCAAGTGCTCCAGCGCCAGCAGTTGGTCGTCGCGTCTGCTCTTCGTTACGTCCTTCGCTACGCCGCGGTAGCCGCGGAAGTTCCCGTCGCCGTCGAACACGGGCAAGCCGCTGACGCTGACGTAGCGCAGCTCGCCCTTCGAATCGACGCGCTTGTAGATAAAGTCGGAAAACGGCCGCCTCGCCTTCAGAACGGCCTTGTGCTTGTCCCAGTTGCCGCCGTCGCCGGCCGGGACCGTGCCGTTGTCCCAGCGAGCTGTGCCGAGAACCTCCTTTGGGTAGATGCCGTACGCCTCGAGATTGCTCCCCGTGATCGCGGTAAAGCGATAAGAATCGTCTTGCTCCCAGTACCAGTCGGACGAGAGGCCGATGAGGCTTTCGAAGCGCTCGTCGGCATCGCGCAGCGCTTCGCTCAGATCCTGCGGTTTCTTGGAACTCTTTCTCGCTTCCATGCAGCGCGTCCAACCCCGTCAAAAGGCTGCTTAACCCATGGATTTCTCTACGGTAGCTCGGAGACCGTCTGTTCCGGAGCCTGCCTAGTATGTGCGTCGCGCTCGAAGGCGCGCAAGCGGCGCCTGTGGTCGTCGCGCCGCTTTGTTCGCGTCGACCGTAAACCGAGATAAGTTGTTGACCAATGATCGCTTTCCCGGCTAAAATCCGCGCTCTTTGCACTCCGTGGGACGGCCGTTTTCTCACAGACGGGCCGTCCCGGTTTTTTTGGTCCTGAAATAATGCCGACAATCAACCAGTTGGTACGCAATGCGCGGGTCCGCTTGCCCGCCAAAAGCAAGGTTCCCGCGCTCGCCGGCTCGCCGCAGAAGCGCGGCGTGTGCACGCGCGTGTACACCACGACGCCCAAAAAGCCCAACTCGGCGCTGCGCAAGGTGGCCAAAGTGCGCCTCACCAACGGGTTCGAGGTGATCAGCTACATCGGTGGGGAAGGCCACAACCTGCAGGAGCACTCGGTGGTGCTGATCCGCGGAGGCCGGGTGAAGGACCTCCCCGGCGTGCGCTACCACATCGTGCGCGGGAGCCTCGACACGCAGGGCGTCAAGGACCGCAAGCAGGGCCGCTCCAAGTACGGCGCGAAGAAACCCAAGGCTGCGTAAGAGGATCCGATGCCCCGACGCAGAGAAGTCCCCAAGCGCGAGATCCTTCCCGATCCGAAGTACGGCAACGCCGACGTCGCGAAGTTCGTCAACGTGCTGATGACGCGCGGCAAGAAATCGATCGCCGAGCACATCGTCTACCACGCCTTCGACACGATCAAGTCGAAGAGCGGCAAGGACCCGCTCGAGGTGTTCAGCCAGGCGGTGCAGAACGTCAAGCCCATGGTCGAAGTGAAGAGCCGCCGCGTCGGCGGCGCCAACTACCAGGTGCCGGTCGAAGTCCGCCCGGTGCGCCGCGCGGCGCTCTCGATGCGCTGGATCCGCGAGGCTGCGCAAAAGCGCGGCGAGAAATCGATGGACGCGCGGCTCGCGGGCGAGCTGATGGAAGCGGCCGAAGGCCGCGGCGGCGCGATGAAGAAGCGCGAGGAAGTACACCGCATGGCCGAGGCCAACAAGGCCTTCGCCCACTACCGGTTCTAGGATTCCAGGTGCTGCAAGTGGCCCGCAAGACCCCCATCGACCGTTACCGCAACATCGGCATCAGCGCGCACATCGATGCCGGAAAGACCACGACCACCGAGCGCATCCTGTTCTATACGGGCGTGTCGCACAAGATGGGCGAGGTGCACGACGGCGCGACGGTCATGGACTGGATGGAGCAGGAGCGCGAGCGCGGCATCACCATCACTTCCGCGGCGACCACCTGCTTCTGGAAGGGCATGGACAACAACATGCCCGAGCACCGCATCAACATCATCGATACGCCGGGCCACGTCGACTTCACCATCGAGGTGGAGCGCTCGATGCGCGTCCTCGACGGCGCCTGCATGGTGTACGACGCGGTCGCCGGGGTGCAGCCGCAATCGGAGACCGTCTGGCGGCAGGCGAACAAGTACGGCGTGCCCCGGCTCGCGTTCATCAACAAGATGGACCGGCAGGGCGCGGACTTCTTCAAGTCCTACGGACACATCAAGACGCGCCTGAAGGGCAACCCCGTGCCGATCCAGATTCCTATTGGAGCCGAGGAGAAGTTCGAGGGCGTTATCGACCTCGTGCGCATGAGGGCGATTTACTGGGACGACGCGTCCCAAGGCATGAAGTACGAGATGCGCGACATCCCCGCCAACCTTCTGGGAGAGGCCAAGGAATGGCGCGAGAAGATGGTCGAAGCGGCCGCGGAAGCCGACGACGACCTCATGCACAAGTACCTCGAGGGCCACAATCTCTCGAACGACGACATCAAGAAGGGCCTGCGCATACGCACCATCAAGAACCAGATCGTGCCGATGCTGTGCGGCTCGGCGTTCAAGAACAAGGGTGTGCAGGCGATGCTCGACGCCGTGATCGATTACCTGCCCGCACCGGTCGACATTCCGCCGGTGAAGGGCCAGGACGACGACGGCAAGCCCGACGCGCGCAAGCCCGGCGACGAGGAGCCGTTCTCCGCGCTCGCGTTCAAGATCATGACCGATCCCTACGTCGGTCAGCTGACGTTCTTCCGCGTCTATTCGGGCGTGCTGAATTCGGGCGACACCGTCTACACCTCGGTGCGCGGCAGGAAAGAGCGCATCGGGCGGCTGCTGCAGATGCACGCCAACCAGCGCGACGAGATCAAGGAAGTCCGCGCCGGAGACATCGCGGCTGCGGTGGGTTTGAAGGACGTCACGACCGGCGAAACCCTGTGCGATCCGGACGAGGTCATCATTCTCGAGAAGATGGTGTTCCCCGAGCCGGTGATCCACGTCGCGGTCGAGCCCAAGACCAAGGCCGACCAGGAGAAGATGGGGGTTGCGCTCCATCGCCTGGCGCAAGAGGACCCGTCCTTCCGCGTGCGCACCGACGAGGAGTCGGGCCAGACCATCATCTCGGGCATGGGCGAGCTGCACCTGGAGATCATCGTCGACCGCATGAAGCGCGAGTTCGGCGTCGAGGCGAACGTGGGCGCGCCGCAAGTCGCGTACCGCGAGACCATGAGAAAGTCCGTGGAGCAGGAAGGCAAGTTCATCCGCCAGTCGGGCGGACGCGGGCAATACGGGCACGTGAAGCTGAAGCTCGACCCACAGCCTCCGGGCACGGGCTACGAGTTCATCGACGGAATCAAGGGAGGGCGTATACCCAAGGAGTTCATCCCGGCCGTGAGAAAGGGGATCGACGAGGCCCTTCAGGACGGCGTGCTCGCGGGGTTCCCGGTCGTGGACGTCAAGGCGACGCTGTTCGACGGGTCCTACCACGAGGTGGACTCGAACGAGAACGCGTTCAAGATGGCGGCGATCTTCGCCTTCAAGGACGGCATGCGCAAGGCCAACCCGGTGCTGCTCGAGCCGATCATGGCGGTGGAAGTCGAGACTCCCGAGGAGAAAATGGGCGACGTCATGGGTGACCTGTCGTCACGCCGCGCCACGCTTCAGGGAATGGAAGATCTCGGCAGCGGCAAGGCGATTCGGGCCGAAGTGCCGCTTGCGGAGATGTTCCAGTACTCGACGCATTTGCGCTCGCTCACCCAGGGCCGCGCGACCTATACGATGGAGTTCAAGCATTACTCGGAAGCGCCCAAGCAGATCGCCGAAGGCGTGATCAGCAAGTTGACCGGCAAAGACGACAGGAGCAGGAAGTAAGGAGCGACAGGAGTTCATATGTCCAAGGGCAAATTTGAGAGGACCAAGCCGCACGTGAACGTGGGGACGATCGGGCACGTGGACCACGGCAAGACGACGCTGACGGCGGCGATGACGCACGTGCTGGCGAAGAAGTACGGTGGCGAGGCGAAGAACTACGACCAGATCGACGCGGCGCCGGAGGAGAAGGCGCGCGGGATCACGATCAACACGGCGCACGTGGAATACGTGACCGAGAAGCGCCATTACGCGCACGTGGACTGCCCGGGGCATGCCGACTACATCAAGAACATGATCACCGGAGCGGCGCAGATGGATGGGGCGATTCTGGTGGTGAGCGCGGCCGACGGGCCGATGCCGCAGACCAGGGAACATATCCTGCTTGCGCGCCAGGTGGGGGTGCCCTACATCGTGGTGTACCTGAACAAGGCGGACATGGTGGACGACAAGGAACTGCTGGAGCTGGTGGAGGTGGAGGTGAGGGAGCTCCTGTCCAAGTACGAGTTTCCCGGGGACAAGACCCCGATCATCATCGGCAGCGCGCTCAAGGCGCTGGAGGGGGAAGACTCAGAGCTTGG
>Ga0307469_10000174_pt1 | contig 25272 bp, 19 predicted proteins | sample atmos_gasesAM2C__FD_203084 | JGI IMG/M metagenome (GOLD analysis project Ga0307469, IMG submission 203084) | Hardwood forest soil microbial communities from Morgan-Monroe State Forest, Indiana, United States - atmos_gasesAM2C_515 | ecosystem: Environmental > Terrestrial > Soil > Temperate... | reverse complement strand
CCCGGCGCTGGTGGCCGCATGCGGCTGCTCTTGAGCGACTGCCAGCGCCGGCGCAACTTCCGCAAACGCCGCGAGGTGACGATCGATGTCCGCCTCGGTGTGCGCGACGGAAATTGTGGCCTGTTCGTCCCACCAGTAAGGCTGGGCCAAGACGCCACGATTCACCATTCCAAACCAATAGTGCCGCCACAGTTCGGTGTCGATTTTTAGCCAGTCGCGATAGTTGCGAATAGGCTTCGATGTAAACATCAGCGCGGCGTTTGCGCCCGCGCCGATCACGTAAGCGCTCAAGCCTACCTTCTCGATCTGCTTTTTATATCCATCCACCAGCCTCTTGCTCAGGCGATTGACGTGCTCGTAAGCAGGACGCGTCAATACTTCGCGGAATGTGGCCAGGCCTGCGGCCATGGCCACGGGATTCGTATTGTAAGTACCTCCATGAAACACGCGATGGTCGGAGATCAGGCCCATCACTTCCTTCGTGGAAGCAAACGCTGCCAGTGAGAAGCCGCCGCCAATGGATTTTGCCAGGCAAACGATGTCCGGCTTGACCTGGAAATATTCGCAGGCGCCACCGTAGGCGAGCTTTGCGCCTGTCTTTACTTCGTCGAAGATCAGCAGCGCCCCATGCTTCTTCGTGATCTCTCGTAACGACTGGTGGTACCCCGGTTCAGGCATCAGAATGCCCACATTCATCATGATGGGCTCAACGATCACGGCCGCAATTTCGCCGGGATATTTTGCGAAGAGTCGATCGACGCCTGCGGGATCGTTGAACTGCGCGACCAGCGTGTTCTGTAGGGTCGCTTTCGTCACTCCTTCACCGCCGGGAATGGCATTCGGCATTGCCGGATCGCCCACCTCACTGGCCTTCGGCTTAACCGACACAAGTGCGGAATCGTGTAGACCATGGTAGCCGCCTTCCATCTTGATGATCCGGTCGCGTCCGGTAGCCGCGCGAGCCAGACGAACAGCGTGCATGGTGCATTCGGTTCCGCTATTACTGAAGCGCACCATTTCGACCGGAAAGCGCTTGCAGATTTCTTCGGCCAGCTCCCATTCCAGGTCGTGTGGCATTCCGAACATCGTGCCGGTCCCGAGCCTTGCCTGCACTGCCTTGATGACTGCGGGGTGACAATGTCCGGCCATCAACGCGCCGAAACACAAATTGAAGTCTATGTACTCGTTACCATCGATGTCGTGGATGTGCCCGCCTTGACCGTCGCGGACAAAAATCGGATAAGGATCGTAGGCGCGGTAATTGCTGGCGACACCGAGCGGCAAACGGGTCGTAGCCCTCTTGTGCGCGTCGCGAGAACGCGGCGTGCGCTTCTCGTAAGTCTCAATTTCTTTTCGCAGACCTTCGTGCATGACTTCCTCCAAAACGCTGATTGCTGTGGCCGACGCACGGCCCTGAGATTTGATTCACTTCCCTCTATTTTCCGGCGCTCCCGAAGGTACGTCTGAAGCGCTAATGGCGCAGTCTGGTGTCAAGCTGATTCATTTGACCTGCCGTATTTTTGCGGCCGTCGAACTGGAGACGAGCGGAATCACAAGTGCGAAGCGCCGCTACAGCCTTACGTTCCAGCGGCGGAATCGGAATCCGCGCTGCTTTAGCTCCGTGAAGAAGGGTTTTGTTGGAACCACATTTTCGGGAGCTTGCACTCCGATGCCCTGAATTTCTCCCCGCCCCCGCATCACGGCCGCAATCGCCGCCGGAAAGCCAGTATCGCGTGCGACGGCGGAAAATTGTGGTCGCGTTGAGTGGTCTGCCCACATCTCCATGGCGACGGCAGCGCGGCGGCCATTCTGCTTGCCGGACACGACCACGCGAATGGCTTCGACATCGAGCGGTGTCTTCTTCGTGGCATGTTTCTGCAGCAGCGCCAGAAGGACGGCGCGGGGCGCGACCGCTGTTCCATTCACGGGAATCGGCTCGCGACTCGTGAAACCTGTGTGTGCGAGATCGCGGACCAAATTTACAAGCTGCGGCTCGTAATTGATTTTGAAAAACACTTCGCGGACGCCTTTATTCGCGAAGCTGATCGGCAGCGTACCGAGTTCAGAGTGAATTGAATGACGCAACACGATGTTCCCGATGGGGTCGGGAAACTTCCCTGGCTCGGGTTCGGAGAGCATGGGCTTCTCGGTAAAGCGCCCATTTTCGAAAGCGATTGGCGGGGTAGTAAGCTCATCGAGAATCGTCGCAATCGAAAAGGTGTACGCGATGGGGCTGTCGTAGCGTTGCTGATCGGCGCCGGCGTTATACACGCGAATGGAATGCACGCGATCGAGCGGGTCGCAGAGAGCGCGCGCCATAACATTGGTGATTCCCGGCGCGCCACCCATGCCGGCAATCGCGATGCGGCCAATGCGCCGGAAATCCCGATCGAGGCCAAACTGCTTCCGGGTCATGTGATAGAGGCCGCCCAGATCCATGTAATCAACGCGCGCGGCCAGCGCGGCACGCATCACTTCGAGGTTCCAATTAAACTGCGTGCAGTTGACGACGACGTCCGAGCCGCGAAGGAGCCGCGCGAGATGGGCAGTCTCGCGCACGTCGGCAAACGTGCCGCGCGCCTTCCCGTGCCCGAATTTCCGCGCGACTTCGTGGGCACGGCCACGGTCAAAATCCGCCACGACGATGCGCTGTACTTCGCGCGCCCCGCCCAGGTCATACACCACCGCGCGTCCCATCATTCCCGCACCAAGCACGGAGATCTTCATGTCGCTCCCGCAAGTATCATTTTACCCTGAGACGCCAAAGCGAGGGGCCCGCCTGAAGCGGACACCCTCGCTTGGCTCGGTACAGTCCTTTCTCCTCAGAAAAGAATCTTCAGCCCGAACTGAATCAAGCGCGGGTCTCTCGCGTTTGTCACCGTGCCAAAAGTGGCCGTATGGGAAAAGTTCCCGTCGGGAGTCAGGAACTGAGTATGGTTAAACATGTTATAGAATTCGGCCCGGAATTCCGTGTTGAACCGCTCGCCGATGGGCGTTTTCTTCACGATCGAGATATCCGTTTGGCTGATGCTTGGCCCGCAGCAGAGCACGCGGGACGAGTTTCCGAACGTTCCAGGAGCTGAATCCTGAAAGACAGTGGGATCGAAGAACGTGAAGTTGTTCTTCGGCGTCGGTTTAGAAAAATGAACCGGGCCCGTGATGTTCGGCTGGCCGACAGGCTCAAAATCACCGTCGCTGGTCGTCAGCTCCGTATCGTCGCCCGACAGGATTCGGATTGGAAAACCCGTCTGGTAGGTGAGGATTCCAGAAACCTGCCATCCGTTCACCACCTTACCCGTAAAACCCTCGTGCTTCGGAATCGGCAGCTCCCAGACCGGGCTGAACACAAATCGGTGCCGCGCGTCGAACAGCGACTGAGAGCGGCTCCTCCGGGGATCAAATGGATTCACGATGTTTTCGAAGCTGGAAGCGTTGTCAATCGATTTGCTGAAGGTGTAGGCGGCCTGGAATTGCAAACCACGCGAGAAGTGCTTTTCCAGCATGGCTTGCAACGAATTATAGTTCGAATTTCCAGTTGTGTCCTGCACGTAGATGCTGCTCAAGACAGGAACGAAGTCTGGCGGACACCCGACGCCGACCCCCGAGGGAAGGACGACATTGAGCGGTTGACAAAATGGCGAAGAGAAAGGTCGAGTGCCCACTATAGAGATCGAAGGATTATTAGGACCCGTCACTAAGCACGCCGGAGGAGCGTTCTTGAACGGGCATGGCACATTGGGGCCGCCTGGCACCGGCCCATTCGTGTACGGCAAATGGAAGACAAAACCCGCAGGAAGAGAGTCCGCAGGGATGGCATTGTATCCAAAATCCGCTCCGAAGGGGCCGCAGCCGAGGAAAGTCCCCTCTATGGCAATCAAATCAAGGCATGTCTGAGGATTCCCTGGGTTTATATCGCGTGAGAGAAGCAGGCGATGTCCCTGGGTTCCCACGTAGCTAATTTGGAGGATCAGGTCCTTGGCCAGTTCTCGCTGGATCGTCAGGTTGTATTGCTCCGAATACTGCGAGCGCATGTGGGGCTGGAATTCGCCGAACGATACCAGCGGTCGGAACTGGGACCAATCCACAGCCGAGCCCGGCGCGGGACTCAATCTGCCCCCGAACGGGTTGGGCGCGGGAATGGATCCGTCGCCCGCAATTCCGCCCGTTGAAAACTCGTAGGGTGTATTGAGAAGGGTGCTGAAGAGCGTGTTACTGCCGCCGTAGGGAGGCTCAGCGCTGAACTGTTCGAGAACAAGCTGCTCGATCGGATTATAGAAAATCCCCCATCCCATCCGGATACTCGACTTGCCTGGCCCGCCGAACAGCTTGGCGAGGAAGCCCTGCGACCAACCCGGGCTCCAGGCAAGGCCAATTCGGGGGGCGAAGGATTTGTAATACGTCTGGGTCAGGCCGTTTGGAACAGATTTGCCGTTCACCTCCTTGTCTCCCGGAAACACAATCCCCAATGGGAACAAGGCATTCGCCCCACCTGCAGGGTTACAATTCGTGTCACCCAGAGCTCCGGTTAACAAAGCGAAGCTGTTGGAATTAATACCATTGCCCGGAGGAAAACCGGGAGAATCCGCACTAAGCTGACAATTAAATTTGGTATCTATTGCGCCGGGGCGAAACGTCGGAAGCCTATGGCCTTTATCACCGTAAGGCGTATTCAGCTCCCAGCGCAGGCCGAAATTGAGGGTCAACGACGGGCGAATCTTCCAGCTATCCTGCGCGAAGAGACCCACCATCGTGTTGCGTAGATTCTCACTCTGGTTGCCGCCCTGGTTATAAGTATTTACGAAGCCCAGGAGGTAGTCCGGGTAGGAATCGGCGAAACCCACGTCGTCGTTTCCAATTATAATCGGCGTACAATTGTGCTTAGGATCCGGATTGATCCCCGCCTGGCACAAGTTTTGTACGCTGAGAATCGTCTCCAGCCCCGTTGTTTCGAAAAACAGAGTCTGGTCAAACCGCTGCCTGCTCACGTCCACGCCGAACTTCAGGCTGTGCTTGCCGATGATTTTGCTGTAATTATCCGACCACTGAAACACATTCCCAACCTGCGGAAGCTCCCCTTCGAAGTTATTCCCGATTGTAAATCCGCCGTTGACAGAAATGTCCGGTAAGCCAGTGTGTCCGGGTGACAGTGTGGTAATTCCCGCGCTCGTAGGGAAGGCGGGATCCTGGAAACAATTCGGTACGCCAACGGTGTCGAACAGACCAGGCTTCTGGCAGACGGTGTGGGCGGTGCCGTCACTGCTCACATTTGCAGGGTGGTTGAGCTGTTTTTGGCCTTCACGGAAGTAGGTGAAACGGGCTTCGTTAACCGCGGAGCTCCCGAGCGTCCATGTGTGACTAATATTCCATTGCTGGAAGCGGACCGCGTTGTTGGCTCCGAAACCCGGCACGTTGGCCCCCGCAGCCTGGAAGAAGGAGAGAGGCTGGAACTGGAAGGAATCGTCAAAATAGTAGTAAACGGACAATTGCTGGCTTGAGGTAAGTTTGTGGTCAAACCGCATCGTGAATTGATCGCCGCGGATTCTTTGAACGGGAGACGTAACGACATTCCCAGAGGTGGGATTCGCGCCGGAAAGCGGCAGATAGTTCAATAGGGAAACAGCAGTGGGATCAAAACAAGCCGTGGGAATCTGCTCATTAGGAAATATGTTGGCATACGGAGTGGGGCCCGAATCCGCGGCATGCGTCACTCCGATCTGAGGCATGCCGGCAGCAGCTTGTGCATTCATTGCGGCTTGGTCACAACTGAGACCAGACGGACCCGTCGTGCGGGCCCCCATTACTCCAGCAAAGAATGGATCCACAAGCGACCCATAAAACTGTGATTGGACCGGAGTGCTTTGAGCACCCACTGCGGAGAAATTTGCTATGGTGCCGAGGCCACCGGAATAACTTGAGGTGTTGTTGAGCTCGGCGCTCGTGGGTAAAATCACATTCCCCGAGGAAATTCCTTGGCGGTTCCGGCGCCCCTCGTAGGAACCAAAGACGTACGTTTTGTCTTTCTTGATCGGCCCGCCTATGGTGCCTCCAAACTGATTTTGCTTGAAGTCTGCAGTTGGAAGGCCACTGGCGTTGTCAAAATAGTTTCCAGCGTCCAGCACAGTATTGCGGAAGAAATCGTAAACATCTCCGTGCACATTGTTTGTGCCGGACTTGGTGACCACGTTGACCACGGCACCTGAATTCCGGCCGAACTCCGCATCGAACGTGTTCGTCAGAACGCGGAACTCCTCGATCGCATCCGGGGAAGGCTGGATCGCCGGGAGGTTCACGAAGACATCGTTCGCGTTTCCTCCATTGACCATGTAATCGTTCGCGCGGCCCCGCCCACCGTTCACTGCTACAACGCCGGCATTGCCGCTGCCATAGAAGAGATTGGCGCCCAATTGCGACTGAACGCCCGGCTGCAATTGGAGAAGCTGATAGACGTCGCGCGTATTCAGGGGCAACTCAGTGGCGGCCCTGTCGTTCACCACGGCGCCGAGCTGAGTGCTGGTTGTCTCCACCTGCCCGGCCTGGGCCTCGACGGTGACGGTTTCAGCGCCCCCGCCGATTTGCAGCAAGGCATTGACAACCGTAACGTGTCCGATGCTAACGCCGACCTCTTTGGCGACGTATTTCTTGAAACCCCGCGCTTCCACCGTGACGGAGTAGGCGCCGACGGGGACCTCCGGGATTACGAAATCCCCATCCTTGTCCGTCGTGGCTGATCGCGCAGCCGATGTCCCGGCCTGCGAGGCCGTGACCGTAGCGCCTTGGACGATCGCGCCGGAGGGGTCTTTCACGCTGCCGCGAATTTCACCGTTAGTTTGTGCGAAGGCTGGAACACACACAAGCAGACTTCCACCAACGAGCAGACACACGCGTACCCATTGCGTCAGTTTCATCGCCGCTCCCTTGGAAAGTTTGCGTCCACCCCAGACGCTTCCCCCGCCCCAGATTTCCGTTGCAGCTTTCGGAAAAACCTTACTATAATTTGCGAACGTTAGAGCAAGGCCGGAGGGTTGTCAAGGAGAAACTATTTTGGGCACGCCTCACAGCGGGATGGCGAAGGCTGCGCGCGCGCATGGATATCTTCGCATCAGCGACGTCGCGCGACTTGTCGGCGTTTCCCCTTCCATTTTGCGTTCGTGGGAAAATCTTGGGCTCGTTGCGCCCGCTCGTACTCGCAGCCACTACCGCGTCTACACGCATTCAGACATCCGGCTGCTGAAGCGCGCGCAATTTCTCCGCAGCGCGCGCGGCATGAACGCTCCTGCCATCGTCCACATGCTGAAATCTCAGGGCCTGCTCCCTGCCGGGGGGCACGCCCGCACAAAAGCAAACCCGATTGGTCCGAGGCTGCGGCGGTTGCGATTGCATCGCGGGTATTCGCTGGCTCGAGTCGCGCGGGCGGCCAACGTGTCCGTTGGATTTCTGTCTGCCCTGGAGCGCGGGCAAATGAGCGCATCAGTGGCCACGTTGCGGCGGCTCGCACGGTTCTATCGCCTCAACATTCTTTCCCTATTCGATCCGTCTGAAGCAAACCCAGGACGCGTGCGCCCGCAGGAAAGAAAAGTCCTCGAAGCGGGACCCGGGGTGCGAATGGAACTACTCTCCTGGGGCAACACGGTGATGGAGCCGCACCTCTTCCGCGTTTCGCCCTCTGCCGGTAGCGGCGAATCCTACGCTCATGAGGGCGAGGAGTTCCTCTTCATCCTTCGCGGCTGCCTAGAAATTTCGCTCGATGGCGGTGAACCGCACCGGCTGGAAGAGGGCGATAGCTTTTATTTCGAAAGCAGCGCGCAACATCGCTGGTCGAACCCTGGCAAGAATGAGGCATGGGTCCTGTGGGTGAACACGCCGCCCACTTTTTGAGAACGGGCCTTGGCGGGCGCGTTGCATCGGCGAGGGGGAATCAATTGAAGATTCGAAATCCTTTAAGTTGGCTTGCAGTACCCTGCCTCGGGATCATGGGGGCGGCGGAATTGGGAAATGTGCCCTCGGCCCGTGTCGCGTCATCGGCTGACATCGTCATACTTCACGCGAGAGTTTACACGGAGAACCCACGCCAACTGCGGGCAGAAGCTGTGGCGGTGTCGGGCGAAACAATAGTCGCCGTGGGGAACGATCGAGAGATTGCAGTGTATCGGGGCACTCACACGCGGACGATTGACGCAGGTGGGCGGGTAGTGCTCCCGGGCTTCACCGACAGTCATATCCATTTTCTCGAAGGGTCGCTTTCGCTGGGCTGGCCGGATCTGAATGGCGCACGATCGCTGCCCGAAATCGAGAAGGTGTTGAAGCCATATGCCACACCTCAGTCGCAAGACAAGTGGGTTTTTGGCCAGGGCTGGACCTACGATGCGTTTGGAGAAAAAGCGCTTCCCGACAAGGCGGTCCTCGACCGCATGTTTCCCAACCGGCCCGTGTACCTCGAATCCTTCGACAGTCATACGGGGTGGGTGAACAGCAAGGCTCTGGCGCTCGCAGGAATCAATCGCACCACCCCAGACCCGCAGGGCGGAAAAATCGATCGTGACGCCCAGACGGGCGAACCTACGGGAGCACTCGTCGAAGATGCGCGGCATTTGGTGAAGAATCTTGTTCCCGTGCCCACGCCCGAAGAAAAGCTCGCGGCCCTCCGAAAGGGCCTTGCGCTCGGGAATCAATATGGTCTCGTCCGTGTGCACGCGGCGGGAGAAACTAGAGACACCTTCGGCGATTTCTACGATGTGGACTTATTTGACCAATTACGGCGGATGGGCCAGCTTACCGTCCGGTTCTACATTTCTAAAATCATTGAGCCTCCCGACCTCACACCTGCAGATGTCTCCGCTCTCGAACAGGCTCGCGCCAAATTTCACGATGATTGGATCTCCGTCGGCGCAGCAAAGTTTTTTCTGGATGGCGTGATTGAGGATCACGCCGCTGCCTTGCTGGCACCATATCTCGACTCGCCGGGGAATACCGGCACGACGCAGTGGGTGCCCGAAAAGTACGCTCAGGCGGTTGCTGAACTCGATCGCCATCGATTTCAGATTTTTACGCATGCGGTTGGTGACCGGGCCGTCCGCATTGCCCTCGATGCCTATCACTATGCGAGTCAAAAGAACGGCACGGCGGACGTGCGTCACCGAATCGAACATGTCGAATTGGTCTCCCCGCAGGATATCCCTCGTTTTGCTGCGCTCGGCGTGATTCCGAGCATGCAACCGTTGCACGCATATCCTGAAGAAGGAGTTTGGGGGCGCCGTACAGGCCCTGAACGCGAAAAATTCGCTTTCGCCTGGAACAGTCTGGAGAAGGCCGGCGCGCGTCTGTCGTTCGGCAGCGATTGGGAAGTTGTTACCATGAATCCCTGGCCGGGCGTGCAAGTTGCCGTTACCCGCCAGGACGACAAGGGGTCGCCGGCCGGTGGTTGGGTGCCCGAACAGCGCATCACTGTCGCCCAGGCCATCGCTGCATATACAACCGGGGCGGCGTACTCGGGCCACCGAGAAAAGACGGAAGGATCCCTTGAGCCGCACGATCTGAGGAAGACGGAGGTCGTGCTGACGATGGTGGGAGGCCGCGTGGTATATCAACGCCCGGGCCAGCTCGACACAAAAGGGCCGACCGGAGCAAAATCGGGTCCATGAAAAAGATTCTCATAATCGCCAGCCTCGCCGTCCTCTTCGCCTTTGCTTCCGGCGGGTGCAAAAAGCAGACGCCGTCCCTGGCGCTCCTTGTGTGGGAGGGATATGCGGATCCATCGTACGTGCGCGCGTTTGAGGAGGCGCACAATTGCAAGATCAGCGCATCATACATGGGATCGAGCGACGAGTTGGTCGCGAAGCTGCGCGGCGGCAGCGCCAGCAACTACGATGTCATCTCGCCGTCGAGCGACGTAGCCACGATGATTGCATCTTCGGGCCTCGCCGTGCCGCTCGACCTTTCGAAACTGCCGTCCTACACCCAGCTTTCCGAGCGCCTGCGTTCCCTTCCGCTGGTTCGCACAAACGGCAGCGTGTACGGCGTACCATTTACATGGGGTCCCAACCCGCTTCTCTACGACACGAAGGCTTTCGCGACTGCGCCCGATAGCTGGGCCTTGCTCTGGGAACCGAAATTGAAAGGGAAAATTTCAGTGTGGGACGAGCTTTCTACTCTTTATATGGCCGCACAAGTCTTAGGCTACGACAAGCCGGACCCGAGCCATCTCTACCATCTGAGCGACGCCGAGCTCGAGAACGTGAAAAAGAAACTGCTTGCGTTGAAGCCGAACATCCGCAAAATCTGGACCACTGGCGGCGAGCTGACGAACCTTTTTGAAAATCATGAGGTGGTCGCCGCGATGGGTTGGCCGCTGATGACGAACCAGCTTCGCAAGGTGAACTTCCCCATCGGCGAAACGATCCCGAAGGAAAACACGACCGGATGGATCGACCATCTGATGATCACTGCCGCGAGCGAGCACAAAGAACTTGCCACGCAATTTCTTGCCTACATGATCGAAGCGAAGACACAGAAGGCCGTCACGGACGTTACCGGATACGACCCCGCCAATCCGCAAGCCGGACAATTCATGACCGCAGAGCAGCGGAAATCGCTGCATCTCGACAACGCGGATGAATACATGGCGCGGATTTACTTCTGGCAGCAGGTTCCACGGCGCGACAAGTACAACGAAATCTGGAACGAGGTGAAGGCCGCGCAGTGAGCGCTCACCTCATCCGGAACTCCGAGACGCCTCCGGCGCCCGTCGAATCCCTCCTTTCCATCCGCGACGTGGTGAAGAGGTTTGGAAACCGCGATGTTCTATGCGGAATTTCTCTCGACATCGCTCCCGGCGACTTTCTCACCATCCTCGGCGAAAGCGGGTCCGGGAAGACGACCTTGCTGCGCTTGATAGCTGGCTTTGAACAGCTCGACGACGGCGAGATTTGGATGGGCGCCGAGCGCCTCGATCCAATCCCGCCCTATCGCCGTCCCGTGAACACCGTGTTTCAAAGCTACGCGCTGTTCCCGCATTTATCCGTGTTCGAGAATGTTGCTTACGGACTTCACGCCAAGAGCGCCCCGAAAGTGGAAATCCCGGAGCGCGTGAACCAGGCGCTCGAGATGGTGAAGATGGGCGAGTTCGCGCAATCGGCTCCGGCGCGACTGAGCGGCGGCCAACAACAGCGGGTAGCAGTGGCGCGCGCGCTCGTCAACCGGCCGCGTGTGTTGCTGCTCGACGAGCCACTTTCAGCGCTCGACGCAAACCTCCGCCGGCAGATGCAAATCGAATTGAAATCACTGCAACGCGAGGTTGGCATCACTTTCATTTTTGTCACGCACGATCAGGAAGAAGCCATGGCGCTTTCCGATCGGATTGCACTCCTGCGCGCCGGACTGCTGGAGCAGGTTGCCGGCCCTCGCGAAATTTACGGGCAACCCTCCACCGTGTATGCGGCTCAATTCATCGGACAGACAAACGTGTTGCACGCGGAAGTCCGCGACGGGATTGCGCATGCTGGCATGATTGTCTGGCGTTGCTTCGGCCCTGGGGGGAGGGTTCCCTTCTCCCTGCGCCCCGAGTGCATCCGGTTGGTTGCGCCGGGAACGCCAGGGGACAGTGCCGACGTCTCGACAGCGCATTTTCGCGGGCGCATCAAGAATCAGACATTTGGCGGGGCGATGGATATGCTGGAGATTGATTGCGGCAATTCTCAAGTGTTGCGCGCACGAATCTCGAGCCCGGGGCCCCTGAGCGGTGAACGGGAATTTGAATTCACCGCCAACGACGCGGTTCGCGTTCGCGATGGAAGCGAAGACTAGATGTATTCGCGCACGTACAAAGCGAGCGTCGGCGTCCCTCCGGTCCTCTGGGTCACCGTGTTTTTGCTTGTACCCTACGCAATTCTGTTCTGTTACAGCTTTTGGTCCGTTTCCCCGCAGCAAGTGATCGTTCACAATTGGAATTTGCAGAACTATCTCCAACTGATACGCAATCCCATTTATCTGACGGTGCTTTTTCGTTCAATGCGCGTCGCCGCAACTGTGACGCTGCTTGCGCTGGTCCTGGGCTACCCACTTGCATACTATGTCTCGTTTCACGCAGCAAAGCGGAAAGATCTCCTCTATCAATTGGTGATCATCCCCCTTTGGGCTAGTTACCTAGTCCGCGGATACGCGTGGAAGACGATTCTTGGGAGCGACGGTGTGCTGAACGGATTCCTGCAGTATTTGCACATCACGCAGCGACCGGTGGAGTTTTTTCTCTATAGCCCGTTTGCCGTGATCCTAACGCTCACGCACATCTATACGCCGTTCACCTTCCTGCCAATCTACGCGTCGCTTGAGCACGTTCCTCGCAACTTAATCGAAGCCTCCAACGATCTGGGCGCCTCTCCCTGGAGCACTTTACGGCGTGTGGTCCTGCCGCTATCGCTGCCCGGAGTTCTTGCCGGAGCAACATTCGCTTTCGTGCTCACGCTCGGTGATTTCCTTGCGCCGCTGTTGGTGGGCGGGCCGAGTGGGATCATGATTTCGAACATCGTGGTCAGCCTGTTCGGAGCGGCTTACAACTGGCCGCTCGGCGCCGCAATCTCCCTGAGCCTGCTGTTGCTGGTTGTCGGCTTGTTGTTTGCGATCGAGCGGATCGAAAGGAAGCTCACACTTTCATGAGCGGTGGATTCGAATCACGGCGCGCACCCCTGCTGACTGCATACGCGATGCTTGTCTATGCATTCCTCTACCTCCCTATCATCGTGCTGGTGGTGTATTCGTTCAACGGGTCAGGCGTGGGGGGTTTTCCGCCAGCTTCGTGGACTTTCGAGTGGTACCGCAAGCTATTTGCTGACGCTGCTCTGTGGGACGCGGTGCTGAATAGCCTGATCGTCGCGGCAATCGCGGTCGCGATCTCGCTCGGCCTGGGATTGCCGGCGGCACTGGCCCTCGACCGAACTCAATTCCCCGGCAAGGCGGCATTCCGACGCCTGGTCCTGCTGCCGCTGATTCTGCCGGGAATCATTACCGGCCTTTCGCTGCTGATGCTTTTCGTGGCCTTGGGAATGAAGCTCAGCCTGGTCACCATCACGCTGGGGCATGGCACAGCGTTGATATCAGTTGCCACGACCGAGCTTTTCGCCGGCTTGCAAAAACTCGATCGCGCCCAGGAAGAAGCTTCGCTCGATCTCGGCGCAAACCATTGGGCGACATTCTGGCGCGTGACGCTGCCGAATTTGAGAGTTTCGTTGATCGCTGCCGGGTTGCTGATTTTCACGCTCTCGCTGGATGAGATCGCGGTCAGTTTCTTCCTGATCGGGCGCGACAACACTCTGCCACTTGAAATCTGGTCGCGTCTGCGCCGTGGAATCACACCGGAAATCAATGCCATCTCAACTTTGGTCCTGGTCTTTTCCATTAGCACCATTTTGATCTGGTACCGGCTGCGCACGCGCAGCACGCATGCCGACGAGCCCGTCGCGCGTTTACTGCCCTCGTCACTCGAAGGAGAAGCTCTATGACTGCCAGTCGCAGGGATTTCCTGAAGTTTATTGTGGCCGGATCCGTGACGGCGGGCTGCCCTGTGGACTTTTCGCTCCTGGCCTCGCCAGAGGGCGCGCAATCACAGATTGACGGCGATCATTTCGAGATTTGCCATGAAGTCCGCGACGGACACACCTTTGCAAAACCCCCAGTCTCCAAGCGCCATGAAATCGTGATCGTTGGTGGCGGCGCGAGCGGCCTGGCCGCCGCTCATTTCCTACAAAACCACGACTTTCTGCTGCTCGAAAAAGAACCGCATTGGGGCGGCAACGCGACCCTGGGCGAATCGCATGGCCAGGTTTTCTGCACCGGGTCGGCGTTCGACTATAAGGGGAGCGCGAGCGATCGACTGGCGCGGGAAATCGGCCTGGCGCCGCTCCCAGTGAATTCGCCTGATCCCACCATTATCAATGGTAAATGGGTGCCCGACACTTGGGGTGCGGGGCTCGATCAGCTCCCTTACCCTCAAACGGTCCGCGATAGTTTCAAGAAATTCCGTACCGAAATGCTCACGCTGGCCACGGACAAGAATCAGCAACAGTTCGACAACTTTCCATTGACGAAATATCTGAAGGCATATGCGCCTGAAGTGAAGCAGTGGTGGGACTGCTACGGTCCCTCCAACTACGGGGCGCAGGCTGCCGACACATCCACCATGGTCGCGCTCACCGAACTAAAAGAGCAGTGCGAGGCCGCGGAACACGATTTGCGCGTCACCCTGCCGGGCGGGAACGCAGTTTTTGCACGCAAGCTTTCGGAAATCCTACAGGCGAAATATGCCGAGCGGATGCTGAGCGATGCAACGATCGTTTCTGTCGAGCCGCAGAAAACTGAAGTGCAGGTCACGTATGTTCATGGGGGCGCGCTGCGCACCGTCGCAGCAAAATTTGTCGTCATGGCCACTCCCAAATTCATCACCGCGCGGCTTGTGTCGGGTTTGTCAGACGACCAGACCGATGCCATGCGATCGTTCCGGTATTGCCCCTACGCCGTGATCAACATGATCTTCGATAAGCCTGTGTATGACCGCGCGTACGACACATGGTGCCCGGGAAGCGCGTTTGCAGATATTACAGTCGCGGATTGGGTGAACCTGAAGCAGCCGGACTTCAAGCAGAAGAACAGCATTTTGACTTTTTACACGCCTATTTCAGAGTTGGACCGCAACAAGCTATTGAAGATCGAGGGCTGCCGACAGATTGCCGCGAAAGCCGTCCGCGATTTTCACAAGCTCCTCCCAGAGTTCGACGTGGATCCAGCCGAAGTCCACTTCTATCGCCGGGGCCACCCAATGTTCCTCTCCACGCCCGGAACATATACAAAAGTGATTCCCGCAGCGAACCGTCCGCTCGACCGAATTGTCTTTGCAAATACAGATTCGGTTGGCCCGGAGTCTGTGATTTACGGCGCTGTCGAAGCCGCCCAACGCGCGGCGCAGTGGACGGAGAAGCGTCTTGCAGGCTCGACGCTAGCGGCTGCAAACTCTGCTGCTGGATTTCCGATGTAAGCGCGGGGGAATCTCGCTGTGGTAACAAAAGGCCCGAGCGGTAAGTCCGGGGTTTTTTGTTCCAATTCGCCGCCAAGGACAGAGGGCGTTGCGCTCCTTACAGACTTCCTAATCTAGTGATGAGGGGTGACGTTGAGGTTGTGGACGCCGGCAAAAATAAATGTCGCTGTGCTCACCGTTTGGGGAACCCACCACATCCGGCGAACCATGCCAATCTCGCTGTGCTGCATGCGCCGCGCTATAAAATCGAGCGCCACTGGTCCGGCTTGAATGGCGGCGTAGATGGCTCCCGAGTGCGCGAACGGCCTCATCATCGGGTCGTCTTCCACGTTACCCCGCGAAACTGACTGACGCGTCGAGTAGGCATCAAATGTCGCTGCGCCGTGCTGGACCAACGAAAGCGCCAGCCAGCTGCGGGTATAGCGGCGGCGCTCCGCCATGGTGACTTCCTGCGGCTTGCCCGGATGAATCTCGGGGACGCGAATAGTGGAGAGCGTTTGGGAATCGGAGGAGGAGTCACGCGAGGCAGCGTTCAGCTTGGGCGCCGATGACTCTTTCGAGGCGATGGTTAGGCTTACTTTATCGAAATTGTAATGCGTCGAGCTGGATGAATCGGGCTCACGCGAAATCGAGGCATCAAGCGATGGCGCTTGAGCAGTCGCGTTCGTTGTGGCCTCAGCGGCTCGAGTGACAGGTCGAGCGGTCGCCGCCAGTGGACCGCTTAACGCTCCCGGCGCGAACTGGAGGATCAGTGCTGCGGCAGCAAACACCATGGAAGGGGGCTCCTTGTTTCACCGGTCGGGGGTGGGAAAAGCACGACTATCACCAAGCCTCCGCGCGCGCTAAGCCTCTTATTTGCAGTAGATATAGAACAACAGTCGGGCTTTGCTCCTGGATTTATGGCGGCAGGCCCGCGCTCTGTGGCAGTTCGCTTCCACAAAGTTCCGACTGGTTTCCCTCCGTCCCTTCGCTTTCCGTACTCTCCAAACCGCACCTCTGCGACTGATTGAGGGGTTGCGCCCATGAGATTAGTGCGGGAGGGATTGCAGCTCGGCTTCCTCTTCGTGTCAAAAGAAGTGCGGGATTTTCTTTTGCGGGAGCCACATTTCATTGAGCGACTCGGCTAGAGCGCAAGGCACGGGGTCAAACGTTTTAGCCCGCGCAGTAAGTTTGGGGTTAGAATCCCCGGCGACATTTACAAGCAACGGGAGGAATCATGCGTCGAGTGGTGACTTTTTGTGTCCTGATGTGTCTCGCAATTGTGGCCTGGAACTCCGTGCTGTCCGGAGCCGACCCGCCCAGAATGTACGTGCGTGCCGGAAAGCTCCTCGACGTTCGCTCCGGGAAAATGCTAAGCAACCAGGTGATTGTGATTCGCGGCGAACGGATCGAGCGTGTCGCAGGGAGCGGCGAGGTGACAATACCGGCGGGCGCGGCGGTGGTGGATCTGAGCCATGCGACTGTACTGCCAGGGCTGATCGACTGCCACACGCACATCATGCTGGCGGACACCGATGACTCACACTATGACGAGATTCTGCTCAAGCAGTCCTGGCAGTACCGCACGATCCTCGCCACCTTGAATGTGAGGCGCGATCTCGAGGCGGGGTTCACGGCCATGCGCGACGTGGAGAGCGAAGGCTCCATGTACAGCGATGTGGACGTGCGCAACGCCATCAATCAGGGCCTTATTCCCGGGCCGCGCCTGAAGGTCTCCACGCGAGGGATTTCATCCACCGGCGGCTACGGCCTCGCGGGCTACTCACCGGAGGTTACAGTTCCCATTGGAGTGCAGACAGTGGACGGCGTCGTGGAGGCGCGCAAAGCGGTTCGCGAGCAATTCAATTATGGCGCAGATTTGATCAAGATTTACGGAACGGACCGCTATAGTTTTACGCCGGATGGAAAGGAAGTCAGCGTCGCGAATTTCAGCTACGAAGAGATTCAGGCTATCGTGGACGAGGGGCGTTTGAAAGGGATCAAAGTGGCATGCCATGCATACGATGGCCCCGGCCTGCACTACTGCATTGATGCCGGAGTTGCCTCGATCGAGCACGGCATTCAGCTCGACGACGAAGCGATTAGAAAAATGGTAGCGACGGGAACATACCTGGTTCCGACGCTGTATGTTTACGCGGGGGCCCTCGAGAAAATTGATCTCCAAAAATCAGGGGGAAAAACAACCCGGGTAATCCTGCACGAGGTCAGCTTCCGGAAAGCCCTGGCCGCGGGCGTGAAGATCGCGTTCGGGTCAGATGCGGGCCCATTCCCGCACGGCACACAAGCGATTGAATTCGAGTGGATGACGCGCTACGGCATGTCGCCGATCGCCGCAATTCAGTCGGCGACGATCAACGCGGCGGATTTGATGGGTTGGGGAGATCAAATCGGCGCGATTGAGCCGGGTAAGTTTGCAGACATGATTGCAGTGAACGGTGATCCCCTAGAGGATATAAAGCAATTGGAGCAGGTGAAATTCGTAATGAAGGGCGGCGCGGTCGTCAAAAACGAACTTTCAAAATAGGGGACGGGAAGCGCCTCGTGACGTTAACCCTTGGCCTTAGCGGCCTGCATGGCTTCCAGGCTGTCACGCGCAGCCTCGACGGTGCGGTCAATGTCTTCGTCGGCGTGCGCAGCGGAAACGAACATGGCTTCGAACTGTGACGGCGCGAGGAAAATGCCGCGGTTGAGCATTTCATTGAAGAACGCACTGAACCGCGCCGTGTCGGATCGCTTGGCGTCCTCGTAATCAAGTACGGCATCGTCGTTGAAGAATAGCGTAATCAGAGAACCAGCGACGCTCACCTGGCCCTGCATGCCTGCTTCCCTGAGCGCGTATCGAAGCCCTTCACCCAGCCGCCCTGATTTTCGGCTGAGATTTTCATAGAACCCGGAGACTTCAAGCTTCGGAAGCGTTGCAAGACCGGCGCGCATCGCGAGCGGATTTCCTGAGAGCGTTCCCGCTTGATAGACCGGCCCGAGAGGCGCGACCATTTCCATGACATCTCGCCGTCCGCCGTAAGCCGCCACCGGCAGCCCCCCGCCAATAATTTTTCCGAGCGTGGTGAGGTCCGGCTGAATTTTATAGAGATTCTGCGCACCCCCATGGGCGATCCGGAATCCTGTGATTACTTCGTCGAAGATGAGCATTGAGCCTTCTTGCGCCGTAAGCTCACGGAGTCCTTCGAGAAATGCAAACGTTGGCGGCACGACCCCCATGTTCGCAGCCACTGGTTCGACAATCACGGCCGCGATTTTGCCCTTATGCTCGGCGAAAATTTGCTCGACGGATTCGAGGTCGTTGTACGGCACATTCAGCGTCATTTTCGCGAACGCGTCGGGCACCCCCAGACTCGAAGAAATTCCAAGCGTCGCAAGGCCGGAGCCCGCTTCCACCAGGAAGCTGTCTGAATGCCCGTGGTAGCAGCCCTCGAATTTCAGAATCAAGTCGCGCTTGGTGAAGCCGCGGGCTGCGCGAATTGCGGACATGGTTGCTTCAGTGCCGGAGCTGACGAAACGAATGCGCTCGATTGAGGGCAGAACGTGGGCAATCTGTTCGCCGAGTTCGATCTCGAGCGGCGAGAGCATCCCATAACTTGTGCCGCGACGGGCCTGGTCGGCGACGGCTGCAACGACATCGGGGTGCGCATGACCAAGAATGAGCGCGCCCCAGGAGCACACGTAGTCAATGTATTCGCGCCCGTCCACATCGAAGAGTCGCGCACCCAAGGCGTGATCAATCACCAACGGCGTTCCGCCGACGGCGCGAAAAGCGCGCACGGGGCTGTTGACGCCACCAACGAGAATTTTCTTGGCCCGCTCAAAGAGTTCCGTCGAGCGCGGACGCGGATCAGGTGACATTGATTTTGGGACGCCCTTGTCCGCTGCGCTGGCCACTTAGCAGGCTTTCAGCCAGCGCGCGACGTCCTTGGCATGGTACGTCAAGATAATGTCGGCGCCTGCTCGCTGGATGCCGGTCAGGATTTCCAGTACCACTCGTTTCTCGTCAATCCATCCGTTGCGTGCTGCGGCTTTCACCATGGAAAATTCTCCGCTCACATTGTAGGCGCCCACCGGCACATCGAACCGCTCGCGCACTCGCTGGATGATGTCGAGAAAAGGCAGCGCCGGCTTGACCATAATCATGTCGGCGCCTTCCTCGATGTCGAGGGCCACTTCGCGCAGCGCCTCGCGGGCGTTCGCGGGATCCATTTGGTAGCTCCGGCGGTCGCCAAATTGCGGCGCGGATTGCGCGGCTTCGCGGAACGGGCCGTAGAAACCGGAGCAATATTTCGCGGCATAGGAAAGGATGGCCACGTCTTGAAACCTATGTTCGTCGAGCTTGCGCCGGATAGCGGCCACACGCCCGTCCATCATGTCCGAAGGAGCGACGATATCCGCGCCGGCACGGGCGTGCGAGAGCGCAGCCTCGGCCAGGTGTTCGACGCTCGGATCGTTCAACACTTCCCCATCTTTCGTGACGCCGCAATGGCCGTGGCTGGTGTATTCGCACAGGCAGACGTCGGTGATGACCAGCAGATTGAGTTTTGCCTTCTTGATGGCTTCCACCGAGCGCTGTACTGCTCCGTCCGCAGCCGACGCCTCCGAGCCGGTCTCGTCCTTGTGCTCGGGAAGGCCGAAGAGAATTACGCTCGGAATGCCAAGGTCTGCAACTTCGCGGCATTCCTTGACGACTTGATCAACTGATTGCTGGTGTACACCCGGCATGGAGCTCACTTCGATGCGCACGTCTGTTCCGGGGCAGGCAAACATCGGGTACACCAAGCCGCCGGTCGAAAGGCGCGTTTCGCGCACGAATCCGCGCAGTGCTTCGGTGCGCCGCAATCGCCTCGGCCGATGGACTGGAAAAGTCATGCGGGTCTCACTCTGGCTGCCTGGCGCTGATAGTACATCGCGACGGCGTTCGCGAGGGCTGAGGCCGACGGCTCAGCCGCCTCAATTTCCACCCGAGCGCCGGCACCTCGGATTGCACTGGCAGTAGTCGGGCCGATGGCTGCGAAATGGATCCACGTAGACAGATTCACGACCGCACCTTGGCCGAGACAGTCCAAAAAAGTATGGAACGCGGATGGGCTAGAGAAAATGACAGCGTCTACGCCGCCGCCACTGACACGCGCCAACAAGCCCAGGTCCATCGTCACAGGCGCGGTCGTACGGTAGGCGATTACCTCGGTCAGTTCCGCCCCGGCCGCACGCAACGCCTTCGACAATCGTTCGTCTCCGCGATCACTACGGGGCAGCAACACTCTTTTCCCTGCCAGGCGACTCCCCAACTCTTTCACGAGTGATTCCCCGTTCTGATTACTCGAAACATACTCCACGCGCAAACCTTCTGATGCAACCGCATCAGCCGTTGCCGGACCCACCGCTGCAATCACGCACTTCGACGATCGCAACGGCTCACACTTGATGCCAATCTCACGAGAGCGCTTGGAAATGTATCGTACCGCATTCCTGCTTAGGAAAAGAATCGCATCAAAATCAGAAAGCTTGCGCAGTGCATTGTCGAGCTCGCGCCAATCCTCTGGTGGCGCGAACTCGACCATCGGCAGCAGCAGAACTTCCGCGCCCAATGCTTCGAGCGCCTGAATCATTTCCTGCGCCTGCTCCGGCGCGCGCGTGATCACGAGACGCTTTCCCGCGAGCGGCTTGCTATCCATTTCCAACGCTACGTCCCGCAAGGCGCAAAATGCGATCCGCGCCTGCTTCAAGCAGAATTTGACCGAGCCATTTACCGATGTTTTCTGCATCTTCCGCGGGGCCGCTTTGTTCGCGCCGGAGATGCTCTTTGCCATCTGGAGAGAGTACGCAGGCCTCCAGCAATAGCCCGCCCGCTTCCAGTCTGGCCCATGCACCCAGCGGGACCTGGCAGCCCCCTTCTAGCTCGCGGAGGAGCGCGCGCTCCGCGGTCACACAGACCCGCGCGCCTTCATCGTCGAGTGCGGCCACGAGGCTTGAGGTCTCGCGATCGGCTTCGCGCGTTTCGATTCCCAGCGCGCCCTGGCCGACCGCGGGAAGCATGATCTCGGTGGAAAGAACCTCCGTAATCTTTTCACTGATCCCCAGGCGGTCCATTCCCGCCTTGGCCAGAATGATGGCGTCGTACGCGCCAGCTGCGACTTTCTTCATGCGCGTATCCACGTTGCCGCGCAACTCAACAGGTTCAAGATCCGGGCGGTGCAATCGGAGTTGCGCTTGACGACGCAAACTGCTCGTCCCAACGCGGCTACCCGCCGCAAGTTTTTCTAATGCGACGCCACTATGCGAAATGAAGCAATCACGGACATCTTTGCGTTCGCTGATCGCAGGAAGGGCCAGGCCCTGTGGCGTTTCGGTGGGAACATCCTTCATGCTATGGACGGCTAGATCAATTGTACCCGCCAGAAGAGCGTCCTCGAGTTCTTTGATGAAGACGCCTTTCGATCCAATTTGGGCAATGGCTGCGGCCTGATAATGGTCACCCGATGTGTGGATGCGGATGATCTCGGTTTCGACACCGTGCAATTCAGCGAGGCGCGTGCGAACATGATTCGCTTGCCAAAGCGCCAGCGCACTGCTACGCGAGCCGATGCGCAGCGTCTTCAATCTTTCTCCTCGTCCAGCCCAAAGAGATGGCGCAGCACTTCGATCCCAGCCAGGCGGCCCCGCAATCCTCGGCCGTGCTGCAGCTTCTGCGCAGGTGGATCCAGGACGCGCTCGATCAATTCTTCTGTGATGTGCGCGATGCGTGCCCGCTCTTCGGGCGAGACGTCCTTCATCTCACTCAATTTCTCGCGAATCACCATTTCACGGTGCTTGTGAAAATAGTCGCGTAGGTCGTCCACAATCGAGGCCGCCTCGAGCGCGCTGCGCCAGGCTTCAAATTTCGCAAGGTGCTCAGCGATGAGCGCCTCGGCCCGTGGGATTTCAGACTCGCGGGCTTTCTTGTTTTGCTCCACCACTTCGCCGAGGTCGTCAATGTTGTAAAGATAAAGGTTGTAGAGCCCGGCTGCGTCCGCCGCGACGTTGCGCGGCACGCCCAGATCCACCACGAACACCGGCCGGCCATGGCGCGCCGCGATGGCACGTTCCAGCATCTCACGCGTCAACACAGCGCCAGTGCCACCGACCGACGCCACCAGAATGTCCGGGACTCCCACAACTGCCTCGAGTGACTCCCACTTCACAGCATCGCCGCCCATCTTGCGGGCCAGCTCTGCGGCACGTTCGTAAGAGCGGTTCACCACCCGCAGGCTGCCAATCCCGCGATTGCGTAGATGCTCCACCACTTGCTCAGCCACCGCACCCGCACCAACAATCAATGCCGAGTGTCCCTTAAGATTTCCGAAAACACGCTCGGCGAGCTTCACACCTGCCAGCGCCACAGACATTGGACGCGCTCCCACCTCCGTCTCCGCTCGCACGCGCTTGCCAACTTCCAGAGCGCCCTGAAAAATGCGATTCAGCACCGGCCCGGTCGAGCCATGATCGAGCGCTTGGTTATAAGCGCCGCGGAGCTGCCCCAGGATTTCTGCTTCGCCAAGCATCATGGAGTCGAGTCCGGCAGCCACACGGAAGAGATGCCGGACGGCCTCCGTACCCATCCACCGATAAAGTCTGCCATCGAGCTCGGCACGTGGGATCTGATGGAAGGAGCTAAAAAAGTCCTCCATCGCCACGGCGGCGGTGGGACCAGTTTCTCCGGGAACTCCATACAGCTCGCTGCGGTTGCATGTGGAGAGCACCACGGCTTCTTCCAAGATGCCTCGCTTGCGCAATTCATCGGCAGCATAAAGTGCCTGCTCCGGCGTGAAGACCACGCGCTCGCGCAACTCGAGCGGCGCCGTCTTGTGGTTGCAGCCGATGAGTGCCACTTGAATGCGCACCGCGCCCTGCCCTGCCGGTCTGGTCTGCACCGTCATCAGAAGAATCGGTGAAACTTCGTGAAATACAAATTTACGATTGTGTAGCTGAAGAGCACGATCACAAAATTCATAGCGCACAGCAGCGCCGCCCGGGCGCCTCGCCATGTCGCGCTGCGTGAAAGTCTCAAATACACGACGTACACAATGAGGATCGCAAGCGTCACGATTACTTTCGGGTCTCCCCAGGAATAACCACCGCTCAGTCGGTGCTGCCAAATCAGGCCCATCACCACTCCGAGGGTCAGCGCTCCCAGCCCAACGTATACGCTGCTCCGCGCCATTCGGTCGAGCACATCTAGCGCCGGGAGGCGCCAAAAAGGACTGCCGAGACGCCGCGAGCGCAGCACGCGGTCCTGCACCAGATAAATTAGACTGAGGACAAACGAGAGCGCGAAAGCTGCGTACGCCCAAGTGTTCAGCGTCACATGAAAGGCGAAAAGAGCGCCGCGCGCGGGGGGTGGCATCGGCGTTTCCACAGGTGCAAGCAGTCCCAGCAATGCAATCCAAATCACCAGCAAGGGGGTCACGAAGGCCCCGACAGACCTCTGTCGATGGAAAATCTCCAAGCCTAGGTAGGTGATCCCCAAAAGCCAAGCAAACAACGACATCGAGCCGTGCAGGTCGTTATAGGGAACGGTGTGAATCCAGCGGGAGCGCTCCAGTAATTCGAAATACTGTAGCAGAATAGCGCCCGCAAGCAGCCCCGAAGCCAGCCGCCCCAACCACAAATGGGGTGAATACAAAATCCGTGCATAGCAGATGAAGCTAACCCCATAAAGTGCCAGGCTTAAGCCGCCCAGGTGGTGTGCCATGTAAAGCCCAGACTCCCCAAATCTAAGCGACATTATAACGCCGATTCAGCTCCTTCGCCGTAGGCGCAGGGTCACAATGCCTTGTGGCCGGAAGCGATGCGACCCCGCGAGCCATCTGCTATGATTGCATAGAACTTGCCACGTTGCTGGCTACGCATAAGGTGATGCCTATGGTGCGGGGCGGCGAAAACCGAAAGGACCTATTCCTGCGCGCTTGCCGGTTTGAGCCGATTGAACGCGTCCCGGTCTGGATCATGCGCCAGGCAGGACGATACCTGCCGGAGTATCAGGCTGTTCGGGCGCGCCATTCCTTCCTCGAAATTTGCAAGACTCCGGAGCTCGCCGCGGAAGTCTCGTTGCAGCCATTCTGGGTGCTGGGCGTGGACGCGGTGATCGTGTTTTCGGACATTTTGATTGTCGCAGAAGCCATGGGCATGCCTCTCGACGTGCCTGATGCAGGGCCGATGCTCTCGAATCCCGTGCGCGACATGGACGCGGTCCGGCGGCTGCGCCAGTTCGATCCCGAACGCGACACAAGATTCGTCGGCGATGCGATTCGTTCAATTTGCCGCACGGTGGGCCCGGAAGTGCCCGTGATTGGCTTCGCGGCGGCGCCCTGGACGCTCGCCTGCTATATGATCGAAGGCCGAACGCGCGGCGACATTTCCATCGCTAAGCAGATGCTGCGCGAGCAGCCAGCGGTGCTGCGCGAATTGCTCGGCCGCATCGCGTACGTGACAATCCGCTATCTCCAGTCGCAAATCGCGGCGGGCGCGGCCGTCGTGCAACTCTTCGACACCTGGGCCGGCGAGCTTAGCCCGGGTGAGTACGACGCATTTGAATTGCCCGCGACACAAGCAGTATTCGAGGGACTTGCAGGAGCCGGCGTGCCGAAAATACTTTTCGCCAAGGGTTCCGCGCCAATTCTCACATCACTCGCCCAATCAGGTGCTGACGTGATGAGTGTGGACTGCCGCACGGACCTTGCCGATGCGCGCCGCGTCCTCGGTTCCCGCATGGCGTTACAGGGAAACGTTGACCCCAACATCTTGCTCTCATCGGAAGCAGCGGTTCGCGCCGCTGCCCGCGAGGCCATCGAAAAGACCGGTGGCCTCGGGCACATTCTAAACCTGGGCCACGGAATTTTGCCAACGACATCGGCTGCCAACGCGAAAGCATTCGTAGAAGCAGGACAAACGGCGCCACTTCGAGCCCGCGTGCAGTCAGGAAGAGCAGATTAGCCATGCACGACTCGAAGACGAAACAATCCGACAAGCTCGAAATCGGCCAGATATCCGACGCTTTTCTCGAGAAGTACAATCGCCCGGGCCCGCGCTACACCAGCTACCCGACAGCGCCGGTGTGGAAAGACGATTTTGGGCCTGACGATTTCGAAAAGTATTGCGCGAGGGCGGAACAGCGGGCCACTCCCGTTTCGCTCTACATGCACTTGCCCTTCTGCGAAAGTCTCTGCCTGTTCTGCGCTTGTACTGTGTCCATCCAGAAAGACAAGCGC
>Ga0307469_10000173_pt1 | contig 25342 bp, 30 predicted proteins | sample atmos_gasesAM2C__FD_203084 | JGI IMG/M metagenome (GOLD analysis project Ga0307469, IMG submission 203084) | Hardwood forest soil microbial communities from Morgan-Monroe State Forest, Indiana, United States - atmos_gasesAM2C_515 | ecosystem: Environmental > Terrestrial > Soil > Temperate... | reverse complement strand
AGGTGCGCATCGTCCTCGCCGAGAAGAAAATCGAGTGCGAGCTGCAGCCGGTCGACGTTTCGCCGGTCGACAACCCGGTCAACGCCCACAATCCGCTCGGCAAGATCCCCACGCTCGTGCTCGACGATGGCACGGCGCTCTACGATTCGCGCGTGATCGTCGAGTTTCTCGACAACGCGTCGCCGATCAGCCGCCTGATCCCGGAAGACGTGCGCGACCGCGTCGCGGTACGCCGCTGGGAGGCGCTCGCCGACGGCGTGCTCGACGCCGGGCTGCTGCTGCGCTACGAGTCGCTGCGGGACAAGAGGGAGCGCAGCAAGGATTGGAGCGACAAGCAGCTCGCGCGCATGCGCCGCGGCTGCGAGCAGATGTCGAGGGAGATCGAGGGCCGCGCGTGGTGCCACGGCGGCCGCTACTCGCTCGCCGACATCGCGCTCGGCTGCTGCCTCGGCTGGCTCGGGTTCAGGCAGCCCGGCGATGTGGACTGGCACGCCGGGTACCCGGCGCTCGCCCGCCAGTACCAGAAGCTGATGGAGCGGCCCGCGTTCGCCGACACCGCGCCGCAAGCCTTCAAGTAATTATTGCGCCGCCGAGGCAGACCTCGCCGTCGTAGAGCACGACCGACTGCCCTGGCGTCACCGCCCATTGCGGCGCCGGGAAGTCCACGCCAATCTCGCTTTCGCGCACCTTGGAAAGAGTGCACGACGCATCGGCTTGCCGGTAGCGCGTTTTTGCCGCATGGCTCGAGCGCTCGGGCGGGGCCTCGCCCGCGATCCAGCTCGCCGCGCCGGCTTTGAGCGAATTGCTCAGCAGCAGCGGGTGGTCATGGCCTTGCACGACGACCAGCTCGTTGGCGGCGATGCGCTTCTCGGCGACATACCAGGCCTCGCCCGCCCCGCCGATGCCGATGCCTTTTCTTTGCCCGATCGTATAGAAGGCAAGACCGATGTGCTCGCCGAGCGCCGTGCCGTTCTCATCGACCACCGCGCCGGGGGCCTTCGGCAGGTAGCGATTCAGGAACTCCCGGAACGGCCGCTCGCCGATGAAGCAGATGCCGGTCGAGCCCTTCTTGGCGTGGTTCGGCAGCCCGGCTTCGAGCGCGATGCGCCGCACTTCGGCCTTCCTCAGCCCGCCGAGCGGGAACAGCACGCGCGAAAGCTGCTCCTGGTTCAGCCGATGCAGAAAATAGCTCTGGTCTTTTGCCGCATCATTGCCCCGCAACAACAGAACTTTGTCTTTTTCTTTTCTTGCGCTCGCATAGTGCCCGGTGGCAATCGTGCCCGCGCCCAGCCGCATCGCGTGATCCAGGAACGCCTTGAACTTGATCTCGGCGTTGCACAGCACGTCGGGGTTCGGCGTGCGCCCCGCGGCATACTCGCGCAGGAAATCGGCGAACACCCGGTCCTTGTATTCGGCGGAGAAGTTGACCGCCTCGAGCTCGATGCCGATGACGTCGGCGGCGGCCGCGGCGTCGATCAGGTCCTCGCGCGTCGAGCAGTACTCGTCATCGTCGTCGTCCTCCCAGTTCTTCATGAACAGGCCGACGACGTCGTAGCCCGCGCGCTTCAGCAGCAGCGCGGCGACCGCGGAATCCACGCCCCCCGACATGCCGACGACGACTTTCTCAGCCATAGTCCTTGGAGAGCACGTCGAGGGGAAAGTGCCTGCCGGCGGCGAAGTCGTCAACGCACTTTTGCACCAGCGGCGAGCGGTGCTGAGCCTGCCTGCTTCTCACCTGCCCCTCGGTTAGCCAGTGCAAGGCAAGGACTTCCTTGTCGAGAGCTTGATCTTCGACGCCTTTGATTTCGCCTGAGAAGCAGAAGCGCAGGAACGTCACGTCCCGCGCCGCGTAATGCCAGCGGTAGATGCCGACCAGGCTCGTCGGCTCGAAGCGGTGCGCGGTCTCTTCCAGCACCTCGCGCTTGCAGGCGGCGAGCAGGGATTCGCCGCGATCGAGATGTCCCGCCGGCTGGTTCAGGACGCTGCGCCCGTCGATCCGCTCCTCCACCAGCAGGAAGCGGCCGTCGCGCTCGATGACGGCGGCGACCGTGACGCTGGGCCGCCAGATTTCGCTCATGCCGCCTTTTTGGTGTTCCTGCGGATGAAGTCCGCCATGCGCTGCACCCCCGCCTCGATCGCCTGCCTGGAGGCGGCATACGAGAAGCGCACGTGCTGGCCCTCGCCCGGCACGTGCGTGCCGAAATGGATGTCGGCGAGCACCGCCACGCCCGCCTCGTTGAGCAGGCGCCGCCTGAAGTCCTCCGAATCCGCCGCGCCGATGCGGCGGCAGGCCTCGGTGACGTTCGGCCAGACGTAGAAAGCGCCGCCCGGCACCTGGCAGCTGACCCCCGGTACTTCGTTCAGCAGGCGGACGATGAGATCGCGCCTTTCGCGGAAGCTCTTCTTCATCGCCTCGGCGGCGTCCTGCGGGCCGTTGATCGCCTCGAGCGCGGCCCACTGGCTGATCTGCGAGGCGCACGACTCGGTGTTGGTGATCCAGCGCGTGAAGACCGGGGCGAGCACCGGGTTCGACGTGAAGCCGATGCGCCAGCCGGTCATCGCCCAGGTCTTCGAGGCGCCATCCGAGATGATGGTGCGCTCGTACATGCCCGGCACCTGTGCGATCGAGAAGAACTCGCCCGCGTAGGCCAGGCGCGAATAGATCTCGTCGGCGTACACCCAGACCCGCGGGTGGCCCCTGAGAATCGCCGCGATCTCCTCCAGCTCCTTTCTGGACAGCAGCCCGCCGGTCGGATTGTGGGGATAGTTAAGAATGAGCATCCTGGTTTTGCGCGTGATGAGCCTTTCCAGATCCGTCAAATCAAAGGCGAATCTGCGTCCTTCACGCAGAGGGATCGGCACCGGCTTCGCGCCGCTCGCTACGATCTGCGATTCGTAGATGGGGAAGCCGGGGTTCGGGTAGATCACCTCGTCGCCGACGCCGTAATCGGTGGTCGACAGGACGGCGTAAGCGATGAAGGGCTTCGCGCCCGCGCCGACCACGACGTCTTCGGCGCGGATCGGCAGCCCGCCGCGCATCGCGCCGAGATAGCGCGCCGCCGCCTCGCGCAGCTCGTCGATCCCCGCCGACGGCGTGTAGCCGTGCTTGCCCGACCTGATCGCGCGGATCGCCGCCTCCTGCACGTTGTCCGGCGCCGGGAAATCGGGCTGGCCGATGCAGAAGCTGATGATGTCCCTGCCCTGGCGCGCGAGCGCATTCACCTCGGCGAGCACGACGAAGGCATTCTCGGTCCCCAGGCCCGCGGCCCGGCGGCTGATTTCCGGCATGAGAGGTCCCGAAAAAGTGCTTATTATGCCGCCCCATGCTCGTCAATTGCGTGGTGTACGAGGACGGCCGCAAGCTCGCGGAGATCGACAAGCGCGAGATCCGCGGCTACCTCGCGCGTCCCGGCTGCTTCGTGTGGGTGGCGCTCAAGGACCCCACCGAGGCCGAGCTCGCCGAGATGCAGGAGGAGTTCGATCTGCACCCGCTCGCCGTCGAGGACTCGCGCCACGGCCACCAGCGGCCCAAGCTCGAGGAGTACGGCCACTCGCTGTTCGTGGTGCTCAACACCATCGAAGTGATGGGCGATGAGCTTCGCATCGGCGAGCTGGATATCTTCGTCGGCCGCAACTACGTGCTGTCCGTCCGCCGCGGCACCGAGCACGGTTTTCAGGACGTGCGCGCGCGCTGCGAGCGCGAGCCCGAGCTGCTGCGCAACGGCTCCGGGTATGTGCTCTACGCGCTGATGGATGCGGTGGTGGACCGCTACTTCCCGGTGCTCGACGCGGTCGAGATGGAGCTCGAGAACATCGAGGACCGGCTGTTCAGCGGATCGACGCCGCGCCTGAGCATCGAGCGGCTCTATTACGTGAAGCAGAAGCTCACCACGCTCAAGCACGTGACGGCGCCTTCGATGGAGTACGCGGGCAAGCTGTTCGGCGGCCGCGTGCCGGGCGTGTGCTCCGGGCTCGGCGAATACTTCCGCGACGTCTACGACCACCTGGTGCGGCTCAACCAGTCGATCGACTCGGAACGGGACACGGTCAACACCGCGATCCAGGTGAACGTCGCCATGATCACCTACGGCGAGACCGAGGTCACGAAGCGCCTCGCGGCATGGGCAGCGCTGATCGCGGTGCCCACCTTCATCGCCAGCCTGTACGGGATGAACTTCAAGAACATGCCCGAGCTGGACTGGTCCTTCGGCTATCCGCTGGTTCTCGCGGTGATGGCGGGGTTCGACCTCTATTTCTGGTATCGCTTCAGGAAAGCGGGCTGGCTCTAGAGGCGCAGCTCGGCGCGCACGGCATCCCAGGCAACCGCGACGGCGCCGTCCTTCCTTTCTATCAATCCCAGTTCGGCCAGCCTGGACACGTCCGTGTGCACATTCTTGTAGTCCCGCTGCAGGCGCTTCGCCAGCTCATAGATGGAAGCCGGGCCCGAGCTGCGTAGCGCCTCCAGCAGCGCCCAGCGCGCCGGCGTCAGGGTGCGCAGAAGAAGCGGCAGATCCTGCAGCGTCAGCACGCGCAGCGGCGCGAGCTTTCTCCCCTCGGCCACGCGGTTCCAGGCCGCTTCGAAGCGATCGAGCGCGTCGCCCGCGGCGCCGACCCGCAGCTCGAGCGTCCTAGCCAAGCCGACCGCCCGCCGCCTCGACGTCGCGCTCGAAGTCGTAGCGCAGCTGCTCGACCGACCTGAACTCGTACGCAGTGCTGCGGCCCCGTACCTTGCGCCGAGCGTTCCGGTGCTCGACCAGCTCGCCGTAGCGCAGCCGGTAGCGCAGATCGTCGTGCAGCTCGACTTCGAGCCAGGAATCCCCGAGCAGCACTTTTTCAGACAGCAGCAACATATGGCTTAGCATACCATAACCCGGGTGCGCTAAAATGACCAGCAAATGCCCTCCCGGGACGATTTCTTCAACCTGTACCGTCACGGCTTCGTCCGCGTCGCGGTGGCGACGCCGCGCGTGCGCATCGGCGATCCCCGCTACAACGCCGACGCGACGCTCGAGCTCATGCAGCAGGCCGCGCGCGACAAGGCGCTGCTCGCCGTGTTCCCCGAGCTCGGCCTTTCCGCCTACACCTGCGACGATCTGTTCCACCAGCGCACGCTGATCGACGCCGCCGAGAACGCGCTCGCGCAGCTCCTCGCGCGCACGCGCAACCTGCCGCTCGCCGCGCTGGTCGGCCTGCCGGTCGCGGTCGACGGCCGGCTCTACAACTGCGCGGCGCTCCTCTGCCGCGGACGGCTGGTCGGCGTCGTGCCGAAGACCTATCTGCCGAACTATCGCGAGTTCTACGAGGCGCGCCAGTTCACGCCCGGCGACAGCAGCCCGCGGAGCGCGATCGCGCTGGCCGGCCAGGAGGTGCCCTTCGGCACCGCTCTGCTGTTCCGCCTCGCCGAGATGCCGGCTTTCGTCCTGCACGTCGAGATCTGCGAGGACCTCTGGGTGCCCGCGCCGCCCTCCTCGTTCGCGGCGCTCGCCGGCGCCAGCGTCATCGGCAATCTCTCGGCGTCGAACATCATCATCGGCAAGGAGGGCTATCGCCACCAGCTGGTTTCCAACCAGTCGGCGCGCTGCCTTGCGGCCTACCTGTACAGCGCGGCGGGCATCGGCGAGTCCACCACCGATCTCGCCTGGGACGGCCACGCGATCATCTACGAGAACGGCACCCTGCTCGCCGAATCGCAGCGCTTCGCCGCCGCCCCGCAGCTCGCGCTCGCCGACGTCGATCTCGACCGGCTGCTGGCCGACCGCATGCGGCAGAACAGCTTCGGCGAGACTGCCCGCCGCCATGGCGCCGAGGTAGCGCGGTTCCGCAGCGTGGAGTTCTCGCTGCCGCTGCCCAGGGGGCGCCTGCCGCTCGAGCGCCGCATCGGCCGCTTCCCCTACGTGCCGGGCGATGCAGCGAGCCGCGACCTGCGCTGCGAGGAGGTGTACCGCATCCAGGTGCAGGGCATCGTCACGCGCATGCAGGCCACGGGCACCCGCAAGCTCGTCATCGGCGTTTCCGGCGGGCTAGACTCGACCCAGGCGCTCCTCGTCTGCGCGCGCGCGATCGACGAGCTGAAGCTGCCGAGACGCAACATCCTCGCCTACACCATGCCCGGTTTCGCCACCAGCAGCCGCACGCGCAACCAGGCATGGCAGCTGATGCGCGCGGTCGGGGCGAGCGCCGAGGAAATCGACATCCGGCCCTCGTGCATGCAGATGCTGAAGGACATCGGCCATCCCTATGCCAAGGGCAGGAAGGTCTACGACGTCACCTTCGAGAACGTGCAGGCCGGCGAGCGCACGAGCCACCTCTTCCGCCTGGCCAACCTGCACGGCGGCTTCGTCGTCGGCACCGGCGATCTCTCCGAGCTGGCGCTCGGCTGGTGCACCTACGGCGTCGGCGACCAGATGTCGCACTACAACGTGAACGCGAGCGTGCCGAAGACCCTGATCCAGTACCTCGTCGGCTGGGTGGCCGAGTCCGACGAGTTCAGCGCGGACGTGAAGCGCGCCTTGACACGGGTCCTGGAGACCGAGATCAGCCCGGAGCTCATCCCCGGCAAGCAGAGCACCGAGGCGATCATCGGCCCCTACGAGCTGCAGGATTTCAACCTCTACTACACCCTGCGCTTCGGCTATACGCCCACGAAAGTCGCCTTCCTCGCCTGGAACGCGTGGAAAGGCGAATACCGGCTGCGGGAGATCCGCAAGTGGCTGGGGGTGTTCCTCAAGCGCTTCTTCCAGATGAGCCAGTACAAGCGCAGCGCCATGCCCAATGCACCCAAGGTCGGCTCGGGCGGCTCCCTCTCCCCCCGCGGCGACTGGCGCGCCCCCGCCGACGGCAACGCCTCCGCCTGGCTCGCCGACCTCGCCCGCGTCCCGACGAAGGACTAAGAGGTAGCACCACAGACCGTCAAGGCTGCGCTACAGAGCAACATTTCTTGAAGGACTGTCATAGTCCCTAAGGCACTGTCAAAGCTTGATCCGCGTCAATTCCGTGTAACGCGCTGCGAGTATCGTGCTGGGTAATGGCTACCGGACCCTTCTTCGGCGTGATGGCGATCCTCAACATGGCGGCGAGCGCATTCGCTGCCGGGGATACCGCGCTCTCCGGCGTGTTCCCGAAGCACCGGATCACGACGCTCTCGGGCCTGCGTAGAGAAGTGGTCCGCTGGGGCGATCAAACCAGCCCCGGACTGTCCAGGAAAGACGTCGACGCCCTGGTCGACTGGCTGAACAAGAACTTCTACAAGCTCGACAAATAAAGCCGGGAGATCGGCGTCAGCGGTCGCGCCTGCTGATGAAGATTTTCAGATTTTTGCGAGTGTAACAGTCTGCGCTCCCCCAAAATGCCTCCGTGGAACGCTGGATACTGCTGGTCAGCGCCGAGCACGCCTATCAGGTGCTTGGCCCGTACACTTCCGAGCTCGATCGGTTGCGCGCGCTGGGTAGGCTGAATGGGAACCAGAACGGCAACGTTCTCGTTCTGGATATCGAGCGGGGCAAATACCCGGTCATCAGGTGCGTGACAACCCGGGGCCCTTCCGGCATGCAGAATGGGCGCCACGAGAGCAGTGCCAAGCGTGCAACGATCTCCCCGGATACGCGCGTCGACGAGCTGCACCTGAAGCCCAAAGCCCTGCGCATCTTTCACGACAATGGGCTCAAGACGCTGCGCGACCTTGCCGTCCTTCCGGAGGCCGAGCTGTGGGCTCAGCACGGCATCGGGCAGGTCACGGTGGAAAAGCTGCGATCGATCCTGCGTTCTGCCGGCCTCAGGTTTGCGCCGCCCGCCGACCCGGTCGCCAGGCTGCATTGGGAAAACCGCCAGCGCCGCGCGGAGTTCGTCAAGCCTGCAGCCACCGTGCCCGATGACGCGGGGATCTCCGCTCTCGGGCTTCTTCCCGCCGCGCTGACCGCGCTGACGCGACGCGGCCTGAAAACCGTCTCCGATCTGGTCAGCTACACGCCGCGCGAGCTGTCCGGAATCATGTCGCGACGCGCTGTCCGGGACACCGGCGAGCGGCTGAAGCTCTTTGGCCGATCGCTGCAGCCGGAACCGCCGAGGCGACTGTATGGCTTCGGCCTGATCGAGCGCTCGGAGTACCTGAACACCCTGTCGGTCCGCACGCCGGTTAAAGAGCTGCGGCCCCTGCTGGGGAAGCGGGCCACTTCGGCGCTGCGGGCCGCCGGATTCGAGGCTGCAGGCGACATCCTCAGCCGCAGCCCGCCGGAGAAGCTGTCCGAGCGTGATCGGGCGCGCGTCGACCGCTTCACTCTCGAGCTCAGAAGGTCCCTGGAAACTCGCCGGGCGTAGACGCCGTCAGCGGCCGAGCGCCGCGGAGGCGAGCTTCGGCACGTTGAATCCCTCGCAGTCGCCGCCGCAGCCGTATTCCTTGCCCGCGTCGAGCGCGCGCTTGTAGTAGGTGCCGGCGGCTTCCCTGAGGCCCAGGCCCCTGGCGGCCTCGGCGAGCATGAAGTAGGAGAGGTCGCCCAGGTAGCCGACCTGCAGCACGGAGACGGCCAGGTCGCGCCACTGTTTCCTGCCGTGCAGCTTCTTCCAGTCGCCCGTCCTGCGCGAGTAGCTGAAAGCGCATTGCGCGCGGCAGTCGAATACCGTCTCGCCGCGCTTGAACTTCTCGAACGGCTCGGCGAGGAAGCTCATGGTCGTCGGCTCGTTCGCGACGCGCGCGGCGAACTCCTCGCGCGTCGGCTCCCCTGGCCGCGTGACGACGCGCTCGTTGACCGCCTCCTTCGAGCTGAGGAAGGTCGGCGCGTCGCCCGGGCTGGCGGATTTCGCGGCGAGGTAGAGCGGCTGCATCCTGGCGCCCAGCGCCTGCAGGGTCTCCTTGCGGTGCTCGGGCGACGGGTGGGTGGAGAGGAACTCGGGCGGAGTGCCGCCGAGCTTGCCCATCTTGTCCCACAGCGACACCGCGGCGGCAGGATCGTAGCCGGCGCGCGCCGCGAGCTCGATGCCGATCTGGTCGGCTTCGGATTCGCTCTCGCGGCTGTTGGGCAGCTGGATCGCGACCACGGCGGCCTGCTGCATCAGGGCCGCAGTCTGGTCCCGCGCCCCGAGGGCGATGGCGGCGAGCTGCGTGCCGATGCTCGTGCTGTAGGCGATCGACATGCGCTCCTGCGTGTGGTTGGCGAGCGCGTGGCCGATCTCGTGGCCCATCACCTGCGCGACCTCGTCGTCGGTGGCCTTGAGCTTCTCCCACATGCCGGTGTAAATCGCCATCTTGCCGCCCGCCATGCAGAAGGCGTTGACGGTCTTCGGGTCGTTGATCACCTGCACTTCCCATTTCCACTTGGCCGAATCGGGACGGAAGCGCACCGCCTGCGCGATCAGGCGGTCGGTGATGTGGCGCACCTTCTCGGCGCGCGGCGAGTCGGCCTCGACTTTCCTTTTCTTGCCCAGATCGCCCATCATCGAGTTGTAGGCCGCGGCGGACTGGCCGATCGCCATGTCCTCGGACACCACCATGAACTGGCTGCGGCCGGTGATCGGATTGGTCTCGCAGCCGACGAGCGCGCCGAGCGCCAGCGGCGCGAGCCAATGCATGTGCTTGAAAGAACGCTTCATTGCGTATCGAATTTTACGTCCGGCGGCGCGGCGTAGCTGTAACGAAATGTTTGCCTTAGACTAGCTTCGCCTCAGGCAAGTGCCCATGCCCTCCCCAGCCCGACCCGCGAAGCCCGACAAAGAGCCGGTGTTCGAGCATCCGCCGGTCTGGATCCACGAGTCGGTGGCCGCGAAGTGCTTCATGGCGGCCGCCAAGCTGCCCGCCGCCCTCGCCCGCCAGGTGAAGCGCGTCCTGCGCGAGTCGATCCGCGGCAAATAGAGAGGAAATGCCCGTGCGCTCGAAGCGTGAAGTGAAGCGTCGTGCGTTGCTGGAGCTGCTCGACCGCATCCCGCTGCCGCCCCCGCAGGGCAGCGCCGCAGGAAATCGGGCCCTGACCCCGATTTCGCCTAAGCCGCCCGCTTCGCGGCCGCCTTCGGCAGCTCGCCGATCGCGGTCCTGACCGCTTCCTCGACTTTCTCGAGGAACACGAACTGGAGCTTCTGGCGCGCCTCCGCGGGCACGTCCTCGAGGTCCTTTTCGTTCCTCTTCGGCAGCATCACGGTCTTGATGCCGGCGCGCAGCGCCGCGAGCGTCTTCTCCTTGACGCCGCCGATCGGCAGCACGAGGCCGCGCAGCGAGATCTCGCCGGTCATGGCGACGTCCGGGCGCACCGGGAGCCCGGCGTGCAGCGAGACCAGCGCTAGGAACATCGCCACGCCCGCGCTCGGGCCGTCCTTCGGCGTGGCGCCGGCCGGCACGTGGATGTGGATGTCCACCTTGTCGAGGGGCTCGCCGAGGAAGCTCTTGGCGAGGGTCAGCGCGGCTTGCGCCGACTCCTTCATGACGTCGCCGAGCTGCCCGGTGAGGATCAGCTTGCCCGTGCCCGGCACCTGCGAGGCCTCGATGAACAGGATGTCGCCGCCCACCGGCGTCCAGGCGAGGCCGGTCGCCACGCCCGGGACGGCGGTGCGCTCCGCGACTTCGCCTTCGAATTTTCTCGCTCCCAGGATCGCGTGCAGGTCCTTCGGCTCGATGACGACTTTCTGCGCCTTGCCCTCGGCGATCTGCATCGCCGCGGAGCGCAGCGCCGCGCCGATCTCTCGCTCGAGGTTGCGCACGCCGGCTTCGCGCGTGTAGTCGGAGATGATCCCGCGGATGGCGTCTTCGGCAATGCTCGCCTGTTCCGCAGTCAGGCCATTGGCCTCGAGCTGTCTTTTGACCAGGTAGCGCTTGGCGATCTCGAGCTTCTCCTCCTCGGTGTAGCCGGGGAGCTGGATGATCTCCATCCGGTCGCGCAGCGGCCCCGGGATCGTGTCGAGCACGTTCGCGGTGGTGATGAACAGCACCTTCGACAGGTCGAAGTCGACGCCGAGGTAGTTGTCGCGGAAGCGCGCGTTCTGCTCCGGGTCGAGCACTTCGAGCAGCGCCGAGGACGGGTCGCCGTGGAAGCCGCCCATGCCCAGCTTGTCGATCTCGTCGAACATGATCACCGCCGCGCGCGACTCGGCGCGGCGGATCGCCTGGATGATGCTGCCCGGCAGCGCGCCGATGTAGGTGCGGCGGTGGCCGCGGATTTCCGCCTCGTCGTGAACACCACCGAGCGAGACGCGCTGGAACTTGCGCCCGGTGGCGCGCGCGATCGACTGGCCGAGCGAGGTCTTGCCCACCCCCGGCGGCCCGACGAAGCACAGGATCGGGCTCTTGCCGTTCGGGTTCAGCTTCTTCACCGCGAGGTACTCGAGGATGCGGCGCTTGATCTTCTCGAGGTCGTAGTGGTCCTCGTCGAGCACCTTGCGCGCTTCCCCGATATCGATGGGCTTGAGCTCCGCGTCGCGCCACGGCAACTCGGCGAGCCATTCCAGATAGGTGCGCAGCATCGAGGACTCGGCGCTGTTTTCCCCCATCCGCTGCAGGCGCTTCAGCTCCTTGGCGGCGTGCTTGTGCACGTCCTCCGGCATGCCGGCGTCGCCGATGGCCTTCTTCAGCTCGGCGAGCTCGGCCGCGCCTTCCTCGCCCTCGCCCAGCTCTTTCTGGATCTGGCGCATCTGCTCGCGCAGCACGTGCTCGCGCTGGCGCTCGTCGAACTCCTTCTTCGTCCGGTCGCCGATCTCCTTCGAGATGCGCAACACGCCGAGGCGCTCGGCGAGCAGCGCCAGCACCTTGTCCAGGCGCCGCTTGAGCTCGAAGGTCTCGAGCAGGTCCTGCTTGTCCTCGTTCTTCACGTCGAGCAGGTTCGCCACCATGTCGGCGAGCAGGCCGGGCGAGCCCACCTGCTGCACCACCACCGCCAGCTCCTCGGGGGCGTTGGCGAGCAGCTGGATCGCCTCGACCGCGCGCTCCTTCAGCTGCAGGAAACGCGCCTCGATCTCGGCCGTCATCTCGTCCCTGGTCTCGATGTGCTGCACGCGCGCGACGAGAAACGGCCAGCCCTCGAGGAACTCGAGCACGCGGAAGCGGCTCGTGCCCTGCACCACGAGGTGATGCGCCCCTTCCTGGCCGGTGATGTAGCGCACCACCTGGCCGGCGGTGCCGACCCAGTAGAGGTCGTCGGGCTTGACGTCGTCCTTCTTCGCATCGCGCTGCAGGAGGAAGCCGATCTTCTTCTCGCTCCTGACCGCTTCCTGCGCGGCCGCCACGGAAGACTTGCGGCCGACCGTGACCGGCGAGACCACCCCGGGGAACAGCACCGTGTTGCGCATGGGGACGACGATCAGGGCGTCGTCGGGCAGCGGGCGGATCGCGCCCGCCTTCGCGCCCGGCGCGGGCGCCGGCGCGGCGTTCGCCTTCTGCTCGTTCGAAAGTACCTTCTGCTGCTCGCTCATCGGCCTTCCTTCTTGCGGAATATCAGGGTGAGCACGCCGTCGGCGAGCGACTGGTGAGCCAGCTCGAGCGCGGCGTACGGGTCGTCGAGCGGCAGCTCCAGCCGGCGCTCGAAGCGGCCGTAGGGAATCTCGATGCGATGCAGATACGCGCCGTCTTCGCGGCAGGGAAACGCGCGCAGCGCCGACACCGTGACCTCGCCGGGCTCGACGGCGACGCCGATCGCGTCGGCAGAGACGCCGGGCAGCGCGATCTGCACGCGCACCTCGTCGCCCGTCTCGATCACGTCCACGAGCGGCTCCCAGGCGTGCGGCTGCTCGGCGCCGGCCGCCCGCAGGAACTGCCGGTGCAGGCGGTCGGCCTGCTCGAGGAGCGACAGCGCCTCGGTCCACATCCGGCTCGAAAAATCGCGCGATCTCACGGGCGGTAAATGGCGGCGCCGGAAACGGTTATCAAGTGCCGCAAAAAACGCACCCGGCTCATGTATTTACCGCCTGCTCGAGCAGCCACTTGCGGAACGCCGCCACCGCCGGGCGCTCGGCAATAACCTCGGGGCAGACCAGGTAATACGCCGATTGCGGTTTCAGCTCCACCTTGAACGGGGCCCATAGCTTCCCCGATTCGATATCGTCGTTGACCAGGGGCTTCAAGGCAAGCGCCACCCCCAGCTTCTGCGACGCCGCCTCGAGCGACAGGATGTTGGAGGAAAAATGCGGCCCGCGGCTGCCGTCGACGCGATCGGCGACGCCGGCCGCCTCCAGCCACTTCTGCCACGCGTCGCCGTGCGCGACGAGGTCCATCGCCTCGTCGTGCAGCAGCACGTGGTGCGCCAGGTCGGCGGGCTCGCGCAAGCCGGGCTGGTTGCGCGCGAGCTCCGGGCTGGCGACCGCGATGGTGGCGACGTCGAACAGGTGATCGGCGCGGTAGCCGGGATAGTTGCCCTCGCCGAGGTGGATCTCCACGCCGGAGACGTCGTCTCTCAGGTCGAGGTTTCCCACCAGGGCGGCGGAATCGAGCGCGCCGGCGTCGACCATCTTGCTCGAGGCGAAGACGCGCAGCTCGATCCTCGGCTCGCGCTTGGCGAAATCCGCCAGGCGCGGAAACAGCCAGCGCGCGGTGAACACGGGGGGCGCGGTGATCAGGAGCTCGGTCTCCGCCGCGCGCTCGCGGATCAACTCCACCGCCGCGGCGAGCGACTCGAAGCCTTCGCGCAGCTTCGGCAGGCAGGCGCGCGCCGCCTCCGTGAGCTGCACCCCGCGCCCGGCGCGGCGAAAGAGCTCCACCCCGAGATACTCCTCGAGGCTCTTGACCTGGTGGCTGACGGCGGCCTGCGTGATGGAGAGCTCCTGCGCCGCCTCCTTGAACGAGAGATGGCGCGCGGCGGCCTCGAAGACGCGCAATGCGTTCAGCGGCGGCAGGCGGTAGATCATGAAATCAGTGAGTTTTTCTCATGGCAGACGTGAGAATTCATCGTTTGTTGTTGCAGGGTGGCGGCCCTATGTTGCACTGGTGACAGGAGAGACCATGAGAATCAAAGAGCATAGCGCATTGACCACGCCGTTCTGGCAGGCAGCCTACCAGTCGCTGCCGCAGGAAGTGCGCCGCCGCTATCTCGCTCATCTCGAGAGCGCGGAACGCTGGGAACTCGGGCTCGACGCCGCCATCGAAGCTGCTTCGCGTGCGAAAGCCGCGTTCTCCAGGCTGCTGCATACGCCAGGCAAGCCGCGCTCGGCGCACTGATCACGCGCGGGCGGCGAGCATCTTCTCTTTCATCCTCGGCGGGCGTAGCATGGATCGCGCAGCCAAGCCGAAAGGAGGCCCGTATGTGTCTCGAGTACGAACGCGAGTACTACCAGCGCCGCGCTGAAGAGGCGCGCAAAGCCCTGCAGAGAGCCGAGGAAGAGAGCAGGCAGGCCAAGCCGGAGACACCGGCCAAGCCCGCCGAATCGAAACCTGGAGTGAAGCAGCCGGTTCCGGCCTGATTACTGCCTGAGCGCCGCAGACGCGTCCAGGCGCTTGAACGGAACGTCGTACTTGGCTAGGAAGCTCTCCACCGCCGGCACCCAGTAGGGAATGCCCGTCAGATCGCCGAACACGTAGTGGCCGTCATCGCCGAACGGCGGCTGCAGCACGTACTCGGCGCGCGCGCCGCCCGCGGTGAAGCGCTTGAACCAGAACCTGGTCGTGTCCGGGTTGAAGTACTGGTCGTTCTCCGCGTAGTGGAACATCACCGGCGCCGTGATCGATCTGCCGACCATGTCGAGCACGCGCGCGAGCGGCTCGGCGGCGCAGGGCACGCCCGGATGCAGCGCCGGGTTGCCGCCGCGTCCCGCCGCGAAAGCCAGCACTGCCACCAGTCCCTCGGGCTGGCGCATGCCGGCGGTGAAGAGGGCCACCATGCCTCCGGCCGAGTGCCCGGCGAGGATCATGCGATGCGGGTCGACGTAGGGCAGCGCGCGCGCGTACTCGTAGGCCGCCATGACGTCCTCGGCGGCCGCCTGCTCGCCGCGCAGGTAATCGGGATGGCTGCAGGACCCGGTGTACTCCGCGAACTCGCCGCCGGTGGCGCCGAAGCCGCGCCGTAGCGGCAGCACCACCACGTAGCCGCGCTGCGCGAACACCGCCGCGGACGTGAGCAGATCGCTCGAGGAGGCGCCTGCGCGCTCCTGGTCCGAGACCGGCACGCCGTGATTGAGGATCACCGCGCCGAACGGCCCCGGTCCCGCGGGCCGCAGGATCGTCGCCGCCACCGTGTAACCGCCGGGCGCCGGAATCCCCACTCCTTCCTGAATCTGGGCGAACGCCGAGCCGACCGCCGTTGAGCACAGGAGAAGAACAACCCCCGCTTGCAAAGCACTGCTCCCCGAAAGCACGTTGACGATCAGCGAGTGTAGCGATGCCCGCGACAGTTTGGTAGTCGAAACTCTGTTACCTTAGCGAACCCATGAGTTTTCACGAGGATCGGCTGCGTGCTCTCGCGCCGGAAACTCTCAAGGGAATGCGCCGCGGCATCGAGAAGGAGAGCCTGCGCGTGCGTTCCGACGGCGCGCTTTCGCAGGCCCCCCATCCGCCGGCGCTCGGCTCGCCGCTCACGCACCCGCACATCACCACCGATTTCAGCGAGGCGCAGCTCGAGCTGATCACCGGCGTGCACGGCAGCGTGGACGCCTGCCTGCAGGAGCTCACCTGGATCCACCAGTTCGTCTTCCGCCACATCGGCGACGAGATCCTGTGGTGCGCGAGCATGCCGTGCAACCTGCCGGCGGACAACCAGATCCCGATCGGGCGCTACGGCACCTCGAACGTCGGGCGCGCGAAGACCGTGTACCGCCTCGGCCTCGCCCTGCGCTACGGCCGGCGCATGCAGGCGATCTCCGGCATCCACTACAACTGGTCGCTTCCCGGCGTGACCGACGCGCAGTACTTCGCGCTGATCCGCAACTTCCGGCGCCACTCCTGGCTGCCGATCTACCTGTTCGGCGCCTCGCCCGCGGTGTGCTCGAGCTTCGTCGAGGGCCGCAAGCACGAGCTGGCCGGGCTCTCGCCCGGCACCATGTACGCGCCGCACGCGACCTCGCTGCGCATGGGGCCGCTCGGCTACCAGAGCGACGCGCAGTCCGCGCTGCACGTGAGCTACAACGACCTCAAGAGCTACGCCGCCTCGCTCGACGATGCGCTCACCAAGCCCTATCCGCCCTACGCCAAAGCCGGCATCCGGGACAGCGACAACTACCGCCAGCTATCGACCAGCCTGCTGCAGATCGAGAACGAGTTCTACGGCACCATCCGCCCCAAGCGCCGCATCAGCTCCGGGGAGCGCGCGCTGCACGCCCTGCGCGAGCGCGGCGTCGAGTACGTCGAAGTGCGCCTGATGGACCTCGATCCGTTCTGCCCGATCGGCATCTGGCCGGCGACCTGCCGCTTCCTCGATCTGTTCCTGCTGCACTGCCTGCTCGCCGACAGCCCACCCGACACGCCCCAGGAGATCGCCGCGATACGGCGCAACCAGCAGCGCGTCGCGCTGCGCGGGCGGGAGCCAGGATTGAAGTTGCAGAAAGATTCAAATGAAGTCGAGCTGCTCCAGTGGGGCGGTCAAATACTGTCCGAATGCGCGCCGATCGCCGCGACGCTGGACCAGGCGCACGGGGGCGGCAGCGCGCATCGCGATGCCCTCGCCGCCGCGCTGGAGGCGCTGCGCGCCGCCGACAGCGTGCCTTCGGCGAAAGTGCTGCACGCGATGGCGCGCGACCATCAGAACTCGTTCGTGCGCTTCGCCCTGGCCGAGTCGACGCTGCACAAGGCCACCCTGAAGAGCCTCGAGCTGCCGCGCGAAGTGATCGAGCGGTTCACGGGCCTCGCCGAGTGGTCGCTCGAGCGCCAGCGCGAGATCGAGGCCGCGGACAAAGTGCCCTTCGAGGCCTGGCGCCAGAAATACCTGTCGCACGACAACCTTGTCGTCTAAAGGCTGGTTGATGGCAGTATTGGCATTTCCGGCCCTGGCACACGCCGGCGAGCTGGGCGTGAACGTCTACGGCCTCTCGCGCCATCTCAACCGCGCCAAGGCGCACGAGCTGCACGTCGACAACGAGGTCAACCCGGGACTCGGCCTGCGCTACCGCGTGCCGCGGGACGAGCGGCTCGACTGGATTTTCGACAGCGGCTTCTACCGCGACTCAGGCCGCAACACCGCTTTCTTCGCCGGCGCTGGAGCGTCCTGGCACGCGGGCGAGCACCTGCGCCTCGCCGGCGCGCTCACCTTCTTCAAGAGCGACACCTACAACCGCGGCCGGGCCGGCATCGCGCCGCTGCCGGTCGCGGTGTGGGACACGCGCCGGGTGAGCTTCAACCTGGTCTTCTTCCCGAAGGTGCCCGAGACCAACAGCATCGCGACGCTCGGCTTCTGGCTGACGCTCTGGCCGGGCGGCTGGTAAGTCGGCGGCTACTTCTCTCCGCCGCCGATCGATACGTTGAAGTTCAGCGCCTCTTCCCTGAATGAAGACGGAATGTAGGACAGCTCGAGGCGGATTTCCTTCAGCCTCTTCGCCCCCAGGGCGGCGGCGGGAAAGTCCGCGTCGAGGGTCTGCGTGCTGTCCTGCCCGGGATCGAGCCGCTCCTGGCTGCCGTACGAGGAGGCGATCCTGAGCATCGGCTCGGTCCGGTTCTCTTCCAGCTTGATCGGCTTGCCCTGCAGGTCGATGTAGAGCACCTTGCCGCCGATCAGGCGCAGGGACTGGTCCGCAGACACGTTCTTGAGAACCAGCTTGCCGCTGAGCTTGGCGGGGGACGTGATGCGTCCCGAGCCTTCCTCGATGCGCTCCGTGACCTTCATCTCGGTGAGCTCGCCGCTGACGATGCCGGCCTTCACCTTCATCCGGTCGGGCGTCACGCTGTAGATCTTGTCCTTCACCACTGCGAGCGTCGCGCCCGGCTGCGGGGAGCAGCCGAATACCATCGCCGCCAGCGCTGCGCTTACCGCCACCACCCCTGTCCGCATCAACATTGCCTTCTCCTTTATTCAGGTTCCTGCTGGCGAGCCTGCCAGTCGGCAAGCTGGCGCTCGGTGTCTTCCCTGGTCATGGCGTAGGTTTCCTGGATCCGGCCCGCGAGCACGGTACGCCGGCCGGCGATGGCATCGAGCTGCTGCTCGCTCAGCTTGTCCCAGCGCTGCTTGGCGTTGACCTTGAATCGCCGCCAGTTCTTCTCGATACGGTCCCAGTTCAACTCGCTCTCCTTCGGCTCGGGAGATTGTCGTCCCTGCCAGGCGGGCCGGCTGTGCGCTACCGAACATTGAGGCGTGCCTTACCCCTTAAGGATGCCTGCCACCAGCTTCAGCAGCTCGCCCTCGACCAGCTCGGTGTCGATCTGCGCAAGTTCGTAAGCCCCCCTGGAGCCCGCGAGGCCGCCCGCCACGGCGGCCTCGCCGCCGACGATGGACACGGTCTTGTTGTAGTGCCGCGTGGTGAGGGAGAGCGACAGAAGCGGGTCATTGGCCTGCAAAGACGGCTCCCTTCCTGCCGGAACGATATGGATCGCGATGCCGGCCTCGGTGCTGCGGCCGCTCGCGTCCACGGCATAGTCCTCCTCGGAAATGCTGAAGCCATGGCCGCGTTCCTGGAGGATGGCGCCGACGGCCTCGAAGACCGGCCTCACGACGCCACGCCTCAGGTCGGCAAAGCGCTGCAGGAACAGGGCATCGTCGGCCTTGGCCTGTCGCTGCCTGTCCTGCGCGAGGCGGCGCGCTTCGTCGTACCGATCGAGCATCTTGCCCAGCTCGAGACGCAGAGCCTCCGTCATGGGATCCCCGACTATCAGTTCCGGGTGCTGAACAGCACCTCGACGCGGCGCTCGCGCCGCAGCAGCGGGTCGCCGAACCTGCCGGTGTAGATCTTGTAGGCCGGCACTCCCGCCGCGATCAGCGCCTCGCGCACCGAGTCGATGCGGCGGTCGCTGAGATCCGCGTCGCCCGCGGGCAGGGCGCCGTCGATGGCGAGCCGCAACGAAGGGTTCTGCTTCAGGTAGCCGGCGATGTCGGTCACCTTGCTCGCATCGGTGACGTCGATCAGGAAGCTGTTGTAATCGAACCAGAAGTCCCGGTACGAGCTCCAGCGCTCACCGTCGGCAGCCTGGCCTTGCGAGCGGCCCAGGGGGTTCTGCGCTCCCAGCATTCCGGCCTCTCCGGTGAATGCGCCGGCCGCGGACTGGCCGAGGGCTTCGCCCGCGCTGCTGCCGGCGGCGAAAAACGCGATCAGCGCAAGCGCGCCGGACCGCGTCATGCCGCCGCCGCGCGGAGATAGCCGAGGTCCGTCACCCAGCGGCGCTCGGCAGGATCGCCGTGCTCGAAGCGGCGGGCTGCTTCCTTCCAGTTCACCACCTCCCACCAGCCGGCGAGGTAGTCCTCGCGCCGGTTCTCGTGCTTCAGGTAGTACGCATGCTCCCAGAGATCGTTTACCAGGATCGGATAGTTTCCCTGCGTCACCGGAGTCTCGTGCCCCGCGGTGCTGTAGAGCCGCAGCTCGCCGTCCTGCTGCGCTCGCGCGAGCCACACCCAGCCGCAGCCGAAGAGCTTCGCGCCCGCATCAGTGAAGCGCGCCTTGAACTGGCTGAGATCGCCGAAGGCGCGCGCGATCGCGTCGGCAAGCACTCCCTCGGGCTCGCCGCCCGCCGCCGGAGCCATCGCCCGCCAGAACAGGCTGTGATTGAAATGCCCGCCGGCATTGTTGCGCACCGCGGTGCGGATGTTGCCCGGCAGCTTGTTCGGGTTGAGCAGCAGCCAGAGCGCCGAGCGATGCTGCAGCTCGGGGTACGGCTCGAGGGCTGCATTGAGGCGTGCCACGTATCCGGCGTGGTGGCGGCCGTGATGCAGCGCCATCGTGCGCGCGTCGATGTGCGGCTCGAGCGTCGCATAGTCGTAAGGCAAGTCTGGCAGCTCGTGCTTCATGGCAACCTGGCCTGATATCCGGAAGCGTCAGTGTGTTCCCCGAGGAGTCTTCGCTCCGTGCGATAGCGAACATACCTTGCAGAGATATCGGCCTAACCTTGTGGCCCCATGCCGACGACGCGCAGTGCCAGGCCGCAACCGATCGCGAACAACGTGCTGGCTGCGCTGCCGCGCAAGACGTACCAGGACCTGCTCTCCGGCCTCGAGCCGGTCACGCTCGCGTTCGGCGAGGTGCTGTATGAGCCCGGCGAGCCGATTCGCGAGGTGTATTTTCCGACCGGGTGCCTGGTGTCGCTGTTGACGCTGGTGGAGGGCCGGCTTGCGCTCGAGGTCGGCCTGGTCGGCCGCGAAGGCATGGTCGGCGTTGCGCTGGCGCTTGGTATCGGCGTGTCCCCGGTGCGCGCGCTGGTGCAGGGCAGCGGCACGGCCCTGCGCATGAGCGCGGCCCGCTTCCGCAAGGAGCTGCAGCGCAGTGCTGCATTCCAGCGGGAGCTCTATCGCTATACGCACTCGCTGATGGCGCAGATCACCCAGACCGCCGCGTGCAATCGCTTCCACATGGTGCCGGCGCGGCTCGCGCGCTGGCTGCTGATGACGCGCGACCGGGTGCGCTCGGGCCAGTTCCATCTGACTCACGAGTTCCTCGCGCACATGCTCGGCGTGCGGCGCGTCGGCGTCACACAGGCGGCGTCGGCGCTGCAGCGGCGCAAGCTGATCGCCTACCGCCGCGGCAACATCACCATCCTCGATCATGGCGCGCTCGAAACGGCGTCCTGCGCGTGCTACGCGATCGTCAAGCACATGCGCGACGGAAAATACAAGGCGCGCAGCGCGGCCTTCGCCGGCCGCGCCTGAATCATGCGCGAACGGCTCGGCTCGGGGCCGCGCATCGTGCGGACGTTGTTCGCCGCCATCCTGGTGCTCGGCTTTCCGATCGCCATCGCCCTGCCGCAGGACTTGAACGGCAAGGTCTATGCATCGGGCGCCGTGGTGCTCATCGCCGCGGCCGCCGGGATCCTGGCGGCGGCGCTCGTGCGGCGGCGGAAGGGCCCGGCCGACGCGAGCCGCGCCGCCGCGCCGCGCTGGAGCCTCGAGCTGCTGCGGCGGCTCGAATGGCGCCGCTTCGAGGAGCTGTGCGCGGCCTATTGCGAAGTTGCCGGAACGGCGGACAAGCCCTCCAGCGTCGTCCAGTGCAAGCCCTGGAGCGTCTATACGGTCGGCATCAAGGCGGTGCGCGAGCTGCGCGCGGCCATGGCGGCGGCCGGCGTGCCGCAGGGCGTGCTGCTCGCCTGCGGCACGTTTACCTCCGAGGCGAAGGAATTCTCCCGCGGCGAGAACATCGAGCTGATCGACGGGGCCGGGCTGCTGCGCAAAATCGGCGCGCTCGCCCCGGAGCAGGGACAGGCGCTGCTCCAGCTCGCCACGGAGGGCGATTTTTCCACGCCGACCTGCCCCGCCTGCGGCATCAAGATGGCCGCGCGCACGAGCAGCACCGAGGGCAGGAAGTTCTGGGGATGCCTGAATTACCCGCGCTGCAAGCACACGTTTTTCGGCGCCTCCAACGCGCCGGCGTGAAGCCGCGAGCCGATTAGCGGGCCACCCGGGTGCCGGAAACCTCGACCAGCACACGGCGATCGGGCCGCAGGCTGGCGCTGGTGCGTACGCGGTCCGCCGCGATTCCCTTCATGACCAGGTAGGCCTTCACCGCGCTGGCGCGTTCCTCGGCAAGGATCTGGTTGGAGGCCTCGGAGCCGATACGGTCGGCGAACCCGACCACGCGCACCGTCTGCGATTCGAGGCCGTGCATCCTGAGGACAAAATCGTCGAGCGCGTCGCGGCTGGCCGGGTGCAGCGACCATCGCTCGGAATCGAAAAGCACGTTCGCGTCGAGCGCCACCTTTTCGTACGCAGGGATCGACTGCGCGCTTGCCGCAGCGGGCAAAAGTCCCAGCGCCAGAGCGAGGACGTAATTTCTCATTGCAGCATGTTGCGCCGTCTCCGGCGCGCTCTCTGTCTGCTGGCACACAGACAGGCTTTGCCGTATAACAAACTCATGCAATGGACGCGCGAGTCGATTCGCCGGCTCACCGATGACGAGCTCATGCAGCTGCGCAAGAACGCCGATGGGCTCGGCGTCGCGGAGATCGTTGCGCTTTGCGACGGCGCGCTGCTCGACGCGTCGCGACGCGTCGCCAGGACTGGCCGGGGCGAGGCGAAGAAACCGCGCCTGATTCCGCGCCGCGACGCTTTCGAGAAGCGCGGCGTGTTCAGCGACTGCCTGACGAACTGGGGCGGCATCCGCCAGTCAGACGACGCCATCGTCATGTCGCTCTGGGCCGACGATATCCGCAGCGAGAACGGCGCCTGCAGCTACCTGCTCTGGGCGCCCAACCAGAACGGCTCGCGGCCATGGTCGGACAAGCCCGGCGGCAAGGAGCGCCTCAAGCACTGCGTGCTCGCCGAGGAAAGGGGAGGCGCGGAAGGCCTGCTCGTCTACGGCGAGCGGCTGGAGGGGCGCTTCCCCGAGGACAAGGCCACGACGGTTTCAGGGGTCGACCCGGCCGTGGTACTGGAATTTCGCGTGGAGCATCGCGGGCAGGAGTACTGGGCGGTCTGGGGCAGCCGCCCTGCGCGCGCGCCCGTGAGCTGGTAGCGAGCGGCAAGACCGCATTTGCCGACCCTACGCGTTGCAGGCACACTTGCACGCGCTGCACCGACCAACAACGACAGGGAGATTTTGAATGATTGCGCAACTTCGCAGGCTTATTGCCAGCCTTCTCATCGTGTCCATCGCCGGGATCGGATTGCCGCTGCCCGCGCAGGCCGGGATCGTGTCGACCGGCGCGGCGCTCGCCTCCGCGGAGCGCGATCGCATCGCCGCGGTGCTCGAGCGCGCCGACGTGCGTGCGCAATTGGAGGCCCATGGAGTGCGCGCGGCGGACGTCAATGCGCGCGTGGCCGCGCTGACGGACGAAGAAGCAGCCCAGCTCGCGGGCAAGCTCGACAGCCTGCCCGCCGGCGGCGACGGCATCATCGGCGCGCTGCTGCTGATCTTCGTCGTGCTGCTCATCACCGACATCCTGGGATTGACGAAGGTCTTCCCCTTCACCAAGCCGATCAAGTAGCTCGGCGGCAGCCTCACAGACCCCCGCTGCGGCGGGGGTTTTCAACGCTTTACGTCCGCTAGCGCACAGAACGTCCCGCAGCAAGGGCGGACGATGCCCTTACATCATGATGGAGTCAGCGTTGTTTTCCGGCGTTTTCGATCTTCCGTGGTGGGGTTACGTGCTCGCGGCGCTCGCGCTGACGCACGTCACCATCGCTTCGGTGACCATATTTCTTCACCGCTGCCAGGCCCATCGCGCGCTCGACCTCCATCCAGCGGCGAGCCACTTTTTCCGTTTCTGGCTGTGGCTCACGACCGGGATGGTGACCAAGGAATGGGCCGCCATCCACCGCAAGCATCACGCCAAGTGCGAGACCGCTGAGGACCCGCATAGCCCGCAGCAGCTTGGCATCCATCGCGTCCTGTGGGGCGGGGTGTTCCTGTACGTGAAGGAGTCGCACAACCGGGAGACGCTGGAGCGCTACGGGCATGGCACGCCTGACGACTGGCTAGAGCGCAGTCTTTACGCGCGGTTCTCGATCCTCGGGGTCACGCTCATGGGCGCGGTCGACTTGTTGCTGTTCGGCCTGGTGCCGGGCGCGTTGATCCTGCTCACGCAAGTCGTCTGGATCCCGTTCTGGGCGGCGGGAGTCATCAACGGCATCGGCCATTTCTGGGGTTACCGCAGCTGGTCGACTGAAGACGTGAGCACGAATATCGTGCCGTGGGGCATCCTGATCGGCGGCGAGGAGCTGCACAACAATCACCATGCGTATGTGACCTCGGCCAAGCTGTCGAACAAATGGTACGAGCTTGACATCGGCTGGCTGTACATCCGGGTTCTCGCAGCGCTCGGCCTGGCCCAGGTCAAGAAGATCGCCCCGACGCCCAGGTTTGCCGAAGCCAAGCCGGCCGTGGACCTCGAAACACTGCAGGCGGTCATCACGCACCGCTATGACGTGCTGGCAAGGTACGCGAAGTCCCTCCGTGCGACCTATGCGGAAGAAGTGAAGAAGCTGAAGCGTTTCGCACCCCAGGACGCGCACGTGCTGCAAGGCCTGAAGCGCTGGCTGCACCGCGACGAAAGGACCCTCCCGGAGACCGAGCGCCTGAAGCTGGCGGAGGTCCTGAGGAAATCGAGCGCGCTGCGCACCGTCTATTCCATGCGCGCCGAGCTTGCCGCCTTGTGGGAGCGGTCCAGCGCCTCCGGCGAGCAGCTCGTGCGGCAATTGCAGGATTGGTGCCACCGCGCCGAGGCGAGCGGCATCCGACCGCTCGTGGAATTCTCGCAGCGCCTGCGCCGCTACGCGGCCCCCAGCTCAGTTTAATTGGGCGCTCGTGCCTGCGCCTGAGCTTGGGCTGGTCCCGCTACCTGCTCCACCGTCGCCGCATCCGAACACAAAACCGACAAGGACCAACGCCATCAGCCACAGCAGTAATTGGGATTCGTTTGCGTACTCGTTCATATAACAGTTATCTTCCTTTCGCGCAGCCGGCACTGTGCGCTGTCGCACATTTCCCGTAATTACAAAAGAAAAAGGACCCTCGCGGGTCCTTTCTCCTTTATGCCGGGAAGAAGTTCGTTCCCGGTCGAGTTCTCAGCTCAGTTCAGTCGTCTTTCTTATTCCGCTCATGCTCACGGTCCTTGTCATGGTCGCCGTGATCGTCATCGTCATCGTCGTCGTCCCTATCGCCGTTGTGCTTATGCTTTTTCTTGCAGGACACCGGGGTGCTCGACAGCGCGCCGCAGCCAATCACGTTGGCGCCAGTTATCGTCACGGCGACGTTCGCCAAGGCTCGACCGGCCAGGGTTCCACCGGTCAAGGTAATGGACCCGGTGGCGCCACCCGCGACGATGTTTCCTTTGAGCGCCGAAGTCGTCATGGTCGCGGCGGCACTCGGTACCCAGAACACGTTGCACGGCTGCCCGCCGCCGGCCATGACCACCGAGAAGTTGGTGCCCGTGAGAGCTGCCCCGGTCTTGAAAATCCAGACCGCATAGGCGTTGCCACCGGCGTCGAGGGTCAACGTGACGCCCGTCGCCGTCAAAGCCTCAGTCGCGCCGGTGCAGTAGACACCGGGGGCCAGCGTCACCGAGGCCGGGATCGTACTAAGCAAGGTACCGGTGCAGGGCGTGGACTGGAGCGCAGTGTAGGCGATGAGGAGGTCATTGTGCGCCGCGGCTGCGGCCACGTTGGTCGCAGGAGGCATCGCGCCCGCAATCGTACAGCCGGTATTTGTGAACGCGCTGCCGGGAGAAACGCCTACGTCTCCGGTGACTACACCGGGTGCGGTACAGGTTACCGCCGTGCCACCCAGGACCGAGAACGCCGACGCCGCGCCCAGTGCTGGCGCCTGCGCGAATGCTGCCTGGCTGACCAGCGCGAGCAAGCAAGCGGAGAAATACTTCTGACAA
>Ga0307469_10000172_pt1 | contig 25390 bp, 24 predicted proteins | sample atmos_gasesAM2C__FD_203084 | JGI IMG/M metagenome (GOLD analysis project Ga0307469, IMG submission 203084) | Hardwood forest soil microbial communities from Morgan-Monroe State Forest, Indiana, United States - atmos_gasesAM2C_515 | ecosystem: Environmental > Terrestrial > Soil > Temperate... | reverse complement strand
CGTGCTGAGTGCACCGGATTGCGTTCTCAGGCTCGAACAGATTGGCGCCGGGGCCCAGCGGCCAGCGCCCGCCAGGCTGCGCATTCTGTCCGGTCGCGGTGCGCTGCCCCACGGAGCGCCGGGGGTACTCGAAGGGCCGGACGGCCTGACCGTCGAAATCGCACCGCTGCACGCTCCATTGATCGTGCCTGAGACCGCCCAGGAGTTTGTGTTGACGCGTCGAGGCGAACTCTGCGATTGGCACGCGGGACGCGCTGACATGTTGTATCGGGACCTGATCCCCTCTCGGCTCGGTGGCCGCTTTGCGGCATCCCAGATTCTGATTCCGACCCGCGGGCCCGTACCCGACTATGTTCACTATCACCGCGTCCGTTTCCAGATGATCTTCTGCAAGAACGGCTGGGTGCGCGTCGCCTACGAGGACCAGGGAGAGCCGATAATCCTGAAGGCGGGAGATTGCGTGCTGCAGCCGCCGGAGATACGGCATCGCGTGCTCGAGTCCTCCGAAGGACTCGAGGTCATCGAGATAACTTGCCCCGCGGCGCACGAGACCTGGAGTGATCCGGGCATGCCATTGCCTACCGGCAAAAAACTACCGGAGCGGGAATTCCACGGTCAGCGCTTTGTGTTCCATGTTGCCGCCGAGGCGCGGTGGAAGGCATCACGCTTTCAGGGGCTCGAACAGCGCGATACCGGAATCGGCGCAGCGACCCACGGGCTGGCCGGGGCCCGCGTTCTGCGCAGCTGTGGGGGTGCTGTCGCCGAACGGCGCGGGGGCACGCCGACTAGCGCTCACGCCGGTGAATTTGCCTTCTACTTCGTGCTGTCCGGAAAGACCGTCCTCGAGAGCGCGGCTCTTGGAGCTCATGATCTCAACCCGGGGGACAGCTGTGTATTGCCGGCGAGAACCGGCTTCGCAATCCAGCCGACGACAGGGCTCGAGCTGCTCGAGGTAACCCTCCCTGCCGAGCTGCCGAGCGCATAGCGTCACGCTCGTATCCTGCCCGCCGAGGGCTTGGCTGAAATTGCGGCGTTCGCGTTACACGAGCTAACGCTCGCCAGGCCGTCGGGCACTGATGAACCAGGTGCTCGACGGCGCCCATACTCCGTCGTCGCGCACATAGCGCGCCAGCGTCTGGCGCAGCGCAGCGACCACCTTGGGCCTCAGCCTCTCGCCCTCGGCGCCCGCCAGACGGATGATTTCGCCCGCCGGCCCGAGGGCCGTAGCAAATTCAACCGCATCGTCGAGGTCGCGGCCGATGCAAATGTCGGTATCGAACCTTTCGAAATTGATGCCGGTGAAGCCCGCACTCATGAGCATCGAGCTCACCATGTCGGGCCCCGCCATCGAGAACGGCCCTGGTCCGCAATGCACCTGATCGGTGTCTTCGTGCGATACGACCGGCACGATCTCCCGCACTTTGAGCTCGGCGTCGTGGAGCCAGGGGTTGTCTTCCCGCTTGCGCCAGACGATCTGCGTAAAAATACCACCCGGCTTCAAGGCGCCACGGAGGTTTCGCAATGCAACGCCCGGCATCATGAAGAACATCGTCCCGAATCGGGAGAAGGCGCAGTCATAGGGGCCACGCAGGTCGTCGCTCTGCACGTCGGCGGTGAAGAAATGCGCGTTGGGCACACCCTCCTGCGCTGCTTCGTGCCCCGCCGCGCGCACGAAGTTTTCCGCACAATCGACGCCAACTGCCGCGCCGCTCGGCCCGACCGAGCGGGCAATCTTGATCGTGCTGTCACCAAAGCCACAGCCGACATCGAGAACTCTGGCTCCCTGCGGATACAGATTGCGCCTCAGCATCTCGTCGCTATGGCCGGCGAGCCCGGCCACGAGCAGGTGCTTGAAGCGCACGAACTTGTTGAACAGGACGGTATTCCAGGCCTCGATGACAACGTCATTGCTCGTCATCACTCCCCCTGCGGCACTAGCATCTCGCTCGCCCTGCATGATCTTAGCGCTTGCCGGAGGGCTAAGCATCGCGCGATGACTCGAAGGCCGCCCGGAACGATCAGTTTTGGAGGTTGACGCGGACCGCTCAAGGGTCGGCATGCGTGCGCGGCTGAGGGCGCCGGCTCGAACTAAGGATTCGAGTCCGGGTGCAGCGTCCGCACCAGTATTGCCAGATCCTCCGCGCTCGTCTCGCCGTGCGTGACGCAGATGCGAATCACGTCCTGCTCCTCAAAGCGCGCGAGCGACACCCAGGCGCGGCCTGATTTCAGCACGCGCGCGACGATCGATCGCGGATTGCCCAGCGCAGCAGGCGGCACGACGTTGAGCACGGCGAGCGGTGAGTCATTGACGACCGACCAGCCTCTTCGCTCGAGCTCGGCGCGGATCCGGGCCGTCTGCGCGACCGCTCGCTCGATGTGGGCCGCGTGTCCCGCCCAGCCCGCCGATGCCAGCGACAGGAACAGTCGCAGGCCGAGAAAGCGGCGCGACCACTGAACGGTATTCATGTAGGGGTCGAGTGACTGCTCGCGCGAGGGCATGTAGCTCGCCGCTACCTGAAAAGCCGCGGTCAGGGCTGCTGGGTCGCGGACGATGAACATGCCGCAACCCATCGTAGTCGCGAACCATTTGTGCGCATCGATGGTCGCCGAGTCGGCGCGTTCCAGCCCGGCGACCGCGGCACGCAGCCGTTCCGAGGCCACGATTGAGCCGCCCCAGGCCGCGTCGACGTGGTACCAGAGCCCGTGGCGGGCGGCGAGCTCGGCGCAGGCATTCAGGGGATCCACCATGCCGGCGTTGCTCGTCCCCGCGGTGGCGACGATCAGGAAAGGGACGCGGCCGCCGGCGAGATCCCGAGAGATCGCCTGCTCGAGCGCAGCGCTCGACATGCGTCCGCGGCCGTCCGTGGCGACCTGGCGGGCGGCGGTGCGGCCGATGCCCGTCTGATGTGCGATCTTCACCCAGCTCCCGTGGCACTCCCTCGAGGTATAAAACACCGGTTGACCCGCGAACGCACGCGCCCCATCCGAGGCGAACGCAGGATGCGCGCGCGTCAGCGCGCACAGCATTCCGGTGTAGTTTGCCTCGGACCCGCCGGAGGTGAAGTGCCCGCCCGCGCCGGGAGGAAAGCCGGCGCGCTGCGCGATGCTGCGTACGACGTGCGCCTCCAGCGCCACCGCCGCGGGGGAGGTCGTCGAGCTCGCGAGCTGCGGATTGAAGGAGTTGATGATGCGATCGGCGCATTGCGCCGGGAACGAGGGCCCGGGATTGAAGAGCCCGAAGTAGCGCGGATGGTTCTGGTGCGTTACGCCGTGCTCGAGCACCCCGATCGACCACTCGAGAAGCTCCGATAGAGGGCGGCGCGTGACGAAGTCGAAGCTCGCCAGCTCACGGCTGAACGCCTCGGCGTCGAAGTCCGGTGTAGCGGGCCCTGCGTGCACGCGCTGTTGCGCGCGAGCCAGAGCCCGCGTCAGGTGGTCGTCCAGCTCCTGCCGTTGGGCGCCTGCGGGAAACAGCTCGGCGACTGGAGCGCCGGGCGCGGGGTCGCCCGTGGAGCCGCTCATCTGTCTTCGCCCGTCACGGGTCGCCGCGACCTCAGCTCTCGAAGACGCCGAACGCGCCTTCGAGCGCATCGCACAGCAGGTCGATCTGCGTCCTCTCGATCGTCAGCGCCGGCGAGATGATGATGTTCGCCCCCGAGAGCCTGAGCATCGCTCCGCGCTTGTAGGCCTCGCGATGGACGCGGGCAAGCTCCGGCGCCCCGCGCGGAAAGGGCGCACGGGTGCGCTGGTCCGCGACCAGCTCGATACCGGCCATGAGACCGACGCCGCGCACATCACCCACGATCCTGAAGCGCTTCATCGCGTGCAGCCGCTCGAGAAAATAGCGGCCTTCGCGCGCGGCGCGAGCCGGTATGTCCTCGGCTTCGATGATGTCGAGCGTCGCCAGTGCCGCCGCTGCCGCCACCGGGTGCGCGCCGTAGGTGTAGCCGTGATTGATGGTGCCAAGTACCGGGTCGGCGCTGTTGAACGCCTGCACCACCCGGGCGGAAACCGCGGTCGCGCCCAGCGGCACGTATCCCGAAGAGATGCCCTTCGCGAGGCACCACATGTCGGCTTTCACTCCCCACAGTCGCGTACCGAACATGTGGCCGGTGCGCCCGAAGCCCGTGACCACTTCATCGGCGATCAACAGCACGCCATGACGATCACAGATCTGCCGCACCAGCGGCCAATAGTTCGGCGGGGGAACGATCACCCCTCCGGCGCCCTGGACGGGCTCGGCGATGAACGCGGCAACCGTGTCCGGACTCTGGAATACGATCTCACGCTCGAGCAGCTCGGCACAGATTTTCCCGAGTTGCTCCGGGTCCTGCGTGTAAGGGTTGCGGTACAGCCAGGGCGTGTCGACGTGGAAGCATCCCGGCAGCAGCGGCTCGTAGGCCCGCCGAAACGGCGTATTGCCGTTGACGCTGGCGCCGCCGAAGTGCACGCCGTGATAGCCCTGGCGCAACGAGATGAACTTGGTGCGATCACGCTGACCCAGTACCTTCCAATACTGGCGCGCGAGCTTCAGAGCGCTGTCGACGGCATCCGAGCCGCCGCTGCCGAAGTGCACGGCGCCGACCCCGTCCGGCTCCATGAGGTTGACGATTCGCTGCGACAGCTCGATGGCGCGGGGATGATTGGCGCCGCGGAACGTGTTGTAGAACGGCAGCTCATCGAGTTGCGCGACGATCGCATCGCGAATCTCCCTGCGGCCGAACCCCAGGTTCGCGCACCACAGCCCGCCCACGGCATCCACCAGGCGATGGCCGTCCACATCCCAGATCCAGCTACCCTCGCCCCGCGCGATGATATCGGGCGGGGCTTCGCGCACCGTGCCCGGGTGTGTCATCGGCTGCAGGAGGTGTCGGGCGTTTTCCGCCTTCAGTTCTTCGTTCGAGAGCTTACGCATAGGACTGACAGTTTATGCTGGCCCGAGGCGTAAGACACTTCCGCCGTCGGGCGGCGACTGTATGTCAAGCGCAAGGCATCCTAGGCCGGCCTGCTCTCTGCGTGCCGGCGCATCAGAACGATGAGCCGCACTGCGTAGCCGAGCACGATGAGCGCCAGGAAGGGGCCGTAGCCGACGGCGTATCTGAGCGTGAATTCGAACGGCGGGCTAACGAAATCGACGAGAAATGCCAGGGCAATATACTCGACGCCCACCGTTCGAATGACCAATGCCGCGCCCCGTGGCAGCCAGCCTGCGAGCCGGCGAAACGAGAGCAGCGCGAGCAGATAGGTGAAGAACACCGCGACGCCAAAGAACACCAGTGTGCCTCTGCCGGGTGGATGCGCGGCGATCTGATACAGCCATGCGACGAGCCCGACGTGCACCAGGTGAGCCGCGGCGAAGGCGAGCCCCAACTCACGCGCATGCATTGCCACCGGACGCAGGCGCGGGCCGAGCACCGTCGCCCAGGCGGTAGCAGTGTAGGCCGGCCAGAACCACATATATGACCAGCGTGCCGTCAAGCGCAGGCCCAGCACCGTCCCCTCCTCCCCGGAGCCCCGCAGGGTGAGGCTGGCGACGGCGATGACGAGCGCGACGGCGAATGCGGTCAGCATCCATGGGCCGGTGACGGCGCGCGCGCGTCCTTCTGCTTGCATCGCAAGCACTCTATCGCGTTTGGCGGGCGCGGCTCGGAATATTCGCTGGCGCGCCGGGCCCGGCGCGAATCAGCCGCCCTGCAGATAAAGAGTGAGGCCGAACTTCCCGCTCGAGGAGGCGCCGGCAACGCTGATCGTCAGCTGCGTAGGCGAGGAGTTGGGATTCAACACGGCGAGGCCGGTGAGCTGAAGCCCGTTCAGCACCGCGTAACTTCCGGTGCAATTCTCGTACGTCAATGACACCTGGTAGATGTCGTAGCTGCTGTTGATGATGGTGATCGTGCCGTTCACCACGCAGCTGTTGGCGGGATTCTGGCCGGTCATGACACCGCTGCCCGAGATCGAGATCACCGAGCCGCTCGCGGTGTCGGTGTAGTTGGCGCTGATCGTGTTTAAAGACGAGCCACTGTTGGTCAGCGTGCTGAAAGTCAGCGACCACGAGCCGGTCTCCCCAGTCCCGCCGTTGGTCGTGAAGCTCAGGCTCAGCGTGAGCGTGCTGCCGCTCGCGACCGTACCGTTCAGCGTACCTAGACCGTAGGTCGATCCGTCAGTGAACGCAGAGCCGAAGTTGGCGCAACCGACCACGGCTGCGACGAGCGTGTCGCCCGAGACCTGGGTCGCTCCGGCGAACTGCACCCCGTCAGCGCGAATGAAGACCGCCTCCCCCGCCGGATCGATGTATCCGGTCACGGCCAGGCCCGTCACCGAGTCCGTGCCGCCCCAGATGCCGGTAGCCGACGCGTTCGTCGGCATCGGGTTGCTGACTCCGCCGTAAGTGCCGTTGCAGCCCGCAGTGGTGAGCGCCACGAGACCGCCGGCGAGGGAAACAAAGATGATCCACACTCTGCGCATCATGCTGGGACTCCGCCGCTCCGCTCCTTAACGCCTCAGAGGCTCGCCGGTGCACAAGCCTATGCCGAACCCGCGCCATAGCCTACATTGATCGCATGCAAGAAGACTCTGCCGACCCTGCCGTCAGCGGACGCGAGGCGCTGGACTACCCATTCGAAGCCACGCCGGAGCCGGGGCAGGCGCTCGAGGTTGCACCGGGCGTACGGTGGCTGCGCATGCGCCTGCCGATGCCGGCGCTCAATCACATCAATGTCTGGGCGCTCGGAGATGGTCCGGGCTGGACCCTGGTCGACACCGGCATGGACATGCCGGACACCGTATCTAACTGGCAAAGCGCCCTCTGCGGCCCGCTCGGCGCCCGCCCCGTAGCCCGTGTCATCTGCACCCACATGCACCCCGACCATATCGGGATGGCAGGGTGGCTCACCCGGCAGCACGAATGTCGGCTCTGGACGACGCGGCTGGAGTACGTCACGTGCCGCATGCTGGTCGCAGATACCGGGCGCGAGGCCCCGGTCGACGGCGTGCGGTTCTACCACGCCGCCGGCTGGGACGATGCGGCGCTCGAGCACTACCGGGCCCGCTTCGGCGGGTTCGGTAAGGCGGTCTACGCTCTGCCCGACAGCTATCGGCGCGTAGTGGACGGCGAGGAGCTCGAGATCGGTGGCCGCAGCTGGCGCGCGGTCGTCGGGCGCGGACACTCGCCCGAGCATCTGTGCCTGCATTGTCCGGAGCTCCGGGTGCTGATCTCGGGCGATCAGGTGCTGCCGAGGATCACCTCCAACGTCTCGGTCTTCCCCACCGAGCCCGACGCGGACCCACTGTCCGAGTGGCTCGCCTCACTCACCTCCATCAAGGAGCGCGTGAGTGACGATGTGTTGGTCCTGCCCTCGCACAACGAGCCCTTCCGCGGCCTGCACGCGCGCCTCGATGCCCTGATCGCCGGCCACGAGGAGCGGCTCACGCGCCTGGCGGCGGAGCTCACCACTCCAAAGCGCGCGGTGGATGTGTTTGGCCTCCTGTTCCGGCGCCGTGTCGGCGTCGAGATGCTGAGTATGGCAACCGGCGAGAGCGTGGCTCACCTCAACTGCCTCATGGTGCGCGGGCTCATCGGGCGCGAGCTCGATGCGGCCGGAGTGGCGTGGTATCGGCGCACCTGAGGCGCGGCCACGGCAGAATCCACCCGTGTTCATGCCGTAGGCGGCTTGCTTTCGATCGGGCGAGTCTCCGCCTCTTATTTGTGAAAGTGACCCCTTAAGCGGGATCGCCTTGTGGCCGGCGCTCTCTGAGACTGGGAGCGTGGAGTCTCGCCTGAACAAGCGCCCCCATCCCCGCAAGGGTCCACCGTCAGGGAGCTCGCGGTGAAAATGCTCCTGCTCGCCTGCCTGACTCAGCTTGCTTGTGCCTGTGCGCCGCACGAAGTGCGCTGCGACGGCCGGCTCGTGCCCATCAATGCGTCCGTGCCAACCACGAACGCGACGCCGGACACAGCGGCGAACTCTTCGTCGGGTGTTCCGTGAGCTCCGCGGCACCGCTTGCCGGGTACTTCCGCGAGGCGGCCGGCTGGGACGCTGATCGCATCAGCGTGGCGCGGCGTAGCGCGCGAGTCGCCTGGCGTGTCGCGGCCAGCGGGTGGCTGTGCGCCATAGCGGGCAGTGTCGCGCTCGCCGTACTGCTGCCGCTCAAGCGGGTCGATCCCTTCGTCGTTCGTGTTGACAGTACCACCGGGGTCGTCGATGTGGTTCCGCTGTACGACGGGAGCGCGAGGGCTGATCAGGCAGTGACTCGCTACTTTCTTACGCACTACGTCATGGTCTGTGAGCGGTTTAATTTCGCGACCGCCGAGAGCGATTACGAGGAGTGTGGAGCCTTTCATGCCGCGCAGCGCAACCAGGCGTGGTATGCGCTATGGGCCACGACCAATCCGGCTTCCCCGCTAAACGTGCACCGGGACGGGAGCACCGTCCGCGTCCAGGTCGAATCCGTGAGCTTCTTTGAGCGCGCGAGCGGGGTAACGGACCTGGCTCAGGTCCGCTACCTCAAGGCTGAGCGAGCGGGTGCTGGCGCCGACGAGCGCTTCACTCACTGGATCGCGACCATTCAGTACGCCTACACCGCGCCAGCGAAAGACCCGAAGGTGCGGCGCTGGAATCCGCTCGGCTTCAAGGTTATTGACCTGACCTCGGAGCCCGAAGTCCTGCCGCAGGCACAGGCTAAAGCGGGTTGACCTGTGGTCGGAATCCCCGCCACCAGATCGAGACCTGCGCGAAGCGCAGACTACTGCGCGCTCCTCGCGCTGCTCCTGGCGCCCTGCACCTTCGCCGACATGTTGCCCGAGCGCGGCGCGAACGACAGCCGTATTCGCGTGGTGCCGTATGCGCCTGATGAGGTTTATCGCCTGCGCGGCTTCGTCGGCTACCAGGTCGATCTCGAGTTCGAAGCGGGCGAGAGCTTTGTGGGACTCGGCGCAGGCGACCTCGAAAGCCTCACGTTCGCCGCACAGGCGAATCACCTGTTCCTGAAGCCGAGGTCCGCCGGCGTCGATACCAATCTCACGGTGTTGACCAGCCGCCGCGCCTATCACTTTGACTACAGCGCGAGTGCGCGTCGGCCCGACCCCGATCTCCAGGACATCATCTACGTGCTGCGATTTACGTATCCAACCGCTGCGTCGGTGAAGGAATCCGATGCGGCATTGGAGCGGGCGCTGGATCGAGTGGGCGCTCCCCGCAATCTCGATTACTGGTACTGCGGCAGCCCTGAGCTCAAGCCGATAGCAGCCGCCGACGACGGCCTGCAGACGCGGCTCAGATTCGGAACGCTGCAGGAGCTGCCGGCGGTCTTTCTGCGCAATGACGACGGCAGCGAATCACTCGTCAATTTCACTGTAGACGGTGCCGATGTGACCGTGCATCGCGTGAGCCGCCGGTTGATCCTGCGCCGCGGCAGCCTGACCGGGTGTGTCGTGAATGCGGCGTTCGGCGGGGCGGGTGGGCACACCTCATCCGGGACGGTCACTCCCGCTGTTGAGCGCGTCACTCGGAGTCCGCATCCATGAGTGATGCGCAGAACCCTCAGCCGGGCGACGTCACCGAGGGGGCCGTGCGGGGTGAGCGCACCACGGCAATTGTTCACGCTGCACGAAGCGCTCAGTCACGCGTGAGCAGCCTGCTCGCCGCGAGTCTCATGATCACCCTCGGGCTGTCGGCACTCGGCTGGTATTATGCGCATGCGCTTACCCGCGTGACTCGCGCTCGGCAGCAGGCGCAGTCGGCGACGGCGAGCCGCGCGCAGGGCGAGATGGCGTTGCCGTCGCTCGGCCACATCGAGCCGCCGATGGCCGCCGTGCCCCCAGCCTCCACGTCGACACCTCTGGATCGCCCGCTGCAGCCTGAGCCAACTGGGCTGCGGGCGGAGGCTGTCGCGATTCCTCGAGAGCCCGTCAGCGCGATGTCGGAGGTTCCCGGCCATCCCACCGAGGTCCGCCCCGCGCCTCCAAGCCGCGGTGAAGTGGCGCTGGCGCGGCGGCTCTCCGGAGGCGTGCTCGCGCGGGGATCGGATTCCGAGGCTCCACACGCGATCGTCACGCAGCCATCGCAGATGCCCCCTGTTCCGACACTCGCTGCGGGTCCCGCAGGCCCGGACGCAGGCTCGGGCACCCCCCATGCGAGCGGCCGCGGTGAGGGTAGTCTTGCAGCGCTACTCCATGCGGAGGTAAGTCCGGCGGAGTCCGCGTCGCTCCTGCCAACGCAGCGGTTGCTGTTGCCGCAGGGGAGTTTCATTGACTGCACCCTCGAGACCGCGATCGACTCGACGCTTCCGGGGATGACGACCTGCATCACCGCCGCGGACACCTTCGGCGCAGACGGCAAGGTCGTGTTGCTCGAACGCGGCACTAAGCTCGTAGGCGAAACCCGCGGACAGGTACGCCAGGGGCAAGCGCGCGTGTTTGTTCTCTGGACGCAAGCTCGCACGCCAACAGGCGTCGTGGTGCCGCTCGCCTCTCCAGGGACCGACGAGCTCGGACGCGCCGGCCTGCCCGGCGAGGTGGATCGCCACTTCTGGCAGCGCTTTGGTGCGGCGATGATGATCACCCTCATCGACGGGGCGGTGCAGGCTGGTGTACAGACGTCCGCGCGCGGCGGGGGAACGGTAATCTACACTCCCTCAAGCTCTCAGGACGTTCTCACCGAGATCCTGAAAGACACCGTGGCCATTGCTCCCACGGTCATCAAGCACAACGGCGACCGGATTCAGATCCTCGTGGCCCGCGACCTCGACTTCAGGCCGGTGTATGACTTGCGCGCCGCCGCTCCGGGCCCTTGAGGCGCACCCGGCCTTCTCTCCTGCGCAGACGCCACGCGTAGTAGCGACGCGCGGCGGGTCCGCCCTTGATCTCACGCTCGAGGCGCTGCATCCCCTGCTCGCCGATCCGGAGGTGACCGAGCTCTGCATCAACCGGCCGTGCCAGATCTTCCTCGAGACGCGCTCCGGCTGGAGGTGCGTTGCTGCGCCGTTTGCGGACTTCGACTGGTGCCAGCGGCTCGCGAAGCTGCTGGCCAACGCCACCCGGCAGAGGGTCGACGAGTCCGCGCCGCTCCTGTCGGCATCGCTCCCGACGGGCGAGCGAGTGCAGATCGTACTGCCGCCGGCGACGACCCTGGGTTGCGTGGCGATCACCATCCGACGTCCACCGGGCGAGGTGTGGTCCCTCGAGGATCTGAACGGGCGCGGAGCCCTGCGCGCGGTGCGGCCTTCTGACGGGGCATTCGAGGATGGCCAAGCGGAGCTCAAGCGCCTGCACGCCGCGGGCGAATACCAGGCGTTCCTGCGGCTCGCAGTCCGCAGCCGCCGCAACATCCTGGTCTCGGGACCCACCGGCTCGGGAAAGACGACCTGGACCAAGGCCCTCATCCAGGAGGTTCCGGTCGAGGAGCGCCTCGTCACGATTGAGGACGCGCGCGAGCTCGTGCTCGATCGCCATCCCAACCACGTGCGTCTCTACTACAGCAAGGACGACCAGGGGCTCGCGCGCGTGACCCCGAAGCAGCTGCTCGAGTGCTGCCTGCGGATGCGGCCGGACCGGATTCTGCTGGCGGAGCTGCGCGCCGAAGAGGCGTTCGACTATCTGCGCAACGTGAACTCCGGGCATCCGGGGTCGATCACCAGCGTGCATGCCGCCAGCGCAGAGCTCGCCTTCGAGCAGCTCGTGCTGCTCGTGAAGCAGAGTCCCGGCGGCCGCACTCTTGCACGGCGGGACATCAAGCGGCTTCTGTATCTACTGGTCGACGTCGTTATTCAGTGCGGCCTCGAGCATCATCAGCGCGTCATCCGCGAGATCTGGTACCAGCCGGAGCGCAAGGGCGATCGCGCAGCGCGCGTGCGCCGGGCGTTGCGGTCGCGGTCCGAGTCGGCGCCATGCACCCCGGCGCATTGATGCATGGCTTGCAAGGCCTGCTCTGGGCCTACGCAGCCGTACAGGGGCCGATGCTCGCCGGGATGATGCGTGTTCGCGCTCCCTGGCGGCGGCTGCTGCTCGCGCCGGTGATGGCTGCGCCGGTAACGGTCGCAGCCGGCTTGGGCGTTGCCCTCTTAACCCCGGCGCTGTCCAGCTTCGGTATCGCCAGCGACAGCCTCATGCAGCTTTTCGCTGGCGTCGGGCTGAGCGCAGCACTCGGTTATGTCTCCGGCAGTGCCTTCGGGCGTGCGAACCGTTCGCCGACGCTGCATGTGCGTGGCGCGATCGTGGCATCAGTGCCCAAAGCACAGGCCCGAAACCGAATCGCTCACGGCGCCGTCCGCAGCCGCGGGCGCACCGGTGAGCTCACCCTGGCCGGCGTTATCGTCGATCTGGCGGATGAGACAAAGCACTTCAAGGTCATCGGGACCACCGGCACCGGAAAGAGCACGGCGATCCGCGAGCTCCTCGGCGGCGCACTCGCACGTGGGGATCGCGCGGTCATTGCTGATCCCGACGGCGGCTATCTCCGGCATTTTCGTAAAGCCTCGCGGGGCGATGTCGTCCTCAATCCCTTCGAGCCTGGCTCGGTCAAATGGGATCTCTTCGGCGAGCTCGCCGAGACGCATGACGTCGAGCAGCTGGCCCGATCATTGATTCCAGATCACGAGGGGCCCGATCGCAGCTGGCGCGGCTACGCGCGCACCTTCTTCAGCGCCGTGACCGACCAGGCGCGCGCCGCGGGGGTGAACGACGTACGCGAGCTCTACCGGCTGCTGGTCGTTGCAGGCACCTCCGAGCTCAAGACGCTCGTGGCGGGAACCCCCGCCCAACCCTTTCTTGAAGAGCACAACGGCCGAATGTTCGACTCGATTCGATCTGTCACGAGCTCCGCAGTGGCGCCCCTTGCGTATGTCTCGCGGCAGGAGGACGGCGCTTCGTTCTCGGTGCGCCGCTGGACGCGAGGTGCCGTGGGTGCCGGTCATGGGAAAGAGGACCAAGGTGTGCTCTTCATTCCCTACCGTGCCGGACAGATCGCGGCGCTGCGCTCGGTCGTCTCCGCGTGGATGAGGCTCGCCATCTTCGAGGCAATGGATCGCGCCGAAGGCGAGATCCGCCTCTGGTTTGTGGTCGATGAGCTCGACGCTCTGGGACAGGTCGACGGACTGAAGGATGCGCTCGCCCGTCTGCGCAAGTTTGGTGGCAGGTGTGTCCTCGGGTTTCAGTCAATCGCCCAAGTCTCGGCCACCTACGGCGCCAGCGAAGCACAGACGCTCGTCGAAAACTGCGGTAATACACTCATCCTCCGCTGCGCGGGGAGTGAGCATGGGGGCACTTCGCAATTTGCCTCGCGGCTCATCGGCGAGCGCGAGGTACTGCGTACGTCGGTGTCACGCTCACAGCGGCCTTTCGAGCTGCTGCCGGTAGTCAGCCGCTCAGAGAATTCCAGCGTCGAGGTCGCGGTCATGGCCTCCGAGATCGAGCAGCTTCCGGATCTTGCGGGATACCTGAAACTCGCGTCCCGTCCGCAGTGGCTGCAAGTGGCTCTGGAGCGCTCTCCTCCAGCTCGTGCCTCGGCAGCATCGGAAATGACCGCAACGCGGGACGCAGCAGCATCGACTGCTCAGCTGCTCGACGGCGGACACGAAGGCCTCGGACTCTAGGAAGCTGGGCATGGACGACAGCGCTATGAAGCTCGGCTTGCTGCTGGAGAGCGCGCATGCTCATCAGGCGCTTGCGGAGACGGCGCTCGAGAAGCTCAGGGCCCACGCGGGTGAGCTCGGGAACATCGCGCGCGACGAGATCCGGGCGACGCTGATCGAGGAGCTGCACGCGCTCGGCGACGACTGCCATCGGGCAACCGAGACGCTCCGCCGGCTGCGGCACGTGGCGGACCTGCGCGTCGCGCTATGGACGCTGGGGATGGCAGCGCTCGCGTGCGCGGTTCCGCTTGCTGCCGCGTGGTGGCTTCTTCCCTCCAGGAGCGAGATTGGCTCGCTCAGTACTCGACGCGACGCGCTTGAGGCGTCCGTCGCCCGTCTCAAGGCCGAGGGTGGCCAGATCGAGTTGCGTCGCTGCGGGTCGGCGCAACGCCTGTGTGTGCGCATCGATCGCGGATCCGGGTCATACGGAGAGGCCGGAGACTTCCTGATCGTGAAGGGGTATTGATTCATGGATCCCCTAACCCTCACGGAATGGATGCGGCGCGGTTCTGCAGTGGTGCCAGTCCTGGGAATGCTGACCGTCGTCTCCTGCCTCATGATGCGCAGGATACGGGTGGACACGCATCGGCGCGGTGCTCAAGTCGTGGATGGCAGGAGCGCCCAACGCCGTGCGCAGCGCCTGCGATGGCGCTACGCCCCGCCGCCACTCACGCTCGCGGGTGTCGCGATCCCTGCTCGAGATGAGACCAAACATTTCAAGCTCATAGGCGCGACGGGTAGTGGCAAGTCGACGGCAATTGCATCTCTGATGCAGGGCGCTCTGCAGCGGGGTGACCGAGCGGTGATCGCCGACCCGGACGGCGGCTATCTCGCGCACTTCTATCAGCGCCGGCGCGGGGATGTAATTCTCAATCCGTTCGAGCCAGGCTCGGTGAAGTGGAATCCGTTCGCGGAGCTTGGCATGCGCTGGGACGTCGACCAGCTGGCGAGCGGTTTGATTCCCACGAGCGATGACCCTTCGGGGCGCGAGTGGCGCGGCTACGCGCGCACATTTGTGACCGCGGTGACCCGGCGCTGCCATGAATGTGGCGAGCAGGATTCGGCGGAGCTCTGGCGGTTGTTGACGATAGCGAGCAGTAGCGAGCTCCGGCCGATCGTCGCGGGCACACCAGCTCAACCCTTTGTCGATCCCGAGAACGCCCGCATGTTCGGCTCCATTCGCGCGGTGACCGCCTCGGCAGTCGCGGCGCTCGAGCACCTGCAGGCGCAGCGTGGGCGGCCGTTTTCCGTACGTAACTGGGTGCGTACCGGCAGGGGTGTGCTGTTCATGCCCTATCGTGCCTCGCAGATCGCTGCGCTCCGCTCGATCATTGCCACCTGGCTGCGGCTCGCGATTTTCGAGGCCATGAGCGCTCCTGGCCGGGATCAGCGCCTATGGTTCGTTGTAGATGAGCTCGACTCGCTCGGCGCCATCGATGGACTGAAGGATGCACTCGCGCGCTTGCGCAAGTTTGGCGGTCGTTGCGTGCTGGGATTTCAGTCGCTCGCGCAGGTCTGGGCTACCTACGGTGCAGGGGAGGCGAACACGATTGTCGAAAACTGCAGCAACACGCTCATCCTTCGCTGCTCGGGAGGCGAGCACGGCACTTCGCAATTTGCCTCGCGGCTGATCGGCGAGCGCGAAGTGACGCGCCGCCAGACCTCGCGCGGTCGCGATCGCGAAGGTTGGTTGGCCCGCCGCGGTCAGCGTCGCTCGACCAGCGTGAGCGAGCAGCGGGTCACCGAGTGCGCCGTGATGCCATCCGAGCTTGAGCAACTCCCTGATCTGACGGGGTATCTCAAAACAGCGTCATCGAGGGCGTGGCTGCGAGTCAGCTACCGAGTGTGAGACGCAGCTTTGGCGAGTTACCGCTTCCAGATCAGCTCCGTAGGACGCAGCGCAGGACGACGTGCGACCGCCGCGGCTGCATACAGGGCAGGCGAGCGACTGCGCGATGAGCGCACCGGACTTCTCTATAACTATTCGCGTCGTAAGGACGTGGTGCACGCTGAGATTTTTCTCCCTTCGCACTTGGGAGGTGCTGCCGACGACTGGGCGGGGCGCCGCGAGAAGCTGTGGAATACGGCGGAACGAGCTGAGAAGAGGTCGGACTCTCGTGTGGCGCGCGAATACCAGGTGTCTCTGCCGCACGAGCTCAATCGCACGCAGCAGATCGGACTTGCGCGCGCCCTCTCGCGCGAGCTCGCGGAGCGTTACAAGGTTGCAGTGGATCTGGCGGTTCACTTGCCACGTCCCGACGGCGACCCGCGCAATTTCCATGCCCACCTGCTCACGACCACCCGTGAGGTGAAGCCTCAGGGTCTCGGCGCCAAGTCGGGTCTGGACATGCATGGTCGCGAGCGGCGAAAACGCGAGCTGCCGAGCCACCGTGAGGAGTACCACACGCTTCGCGAGCGGTGGGCGACCCTCACCAACGAGGCACTGCGGGAAGCCAAAATCGATGCGCGGGTGGATCACCGCAGTTTTGCGGAACGCGGGGTCAATCGCGAACCGATGCCAAGGATCCCCATAGCGTCCCTGAAGATGGAGCAGCGCGGCGTGCGCAGTGTGGTGGCCGAGCGGATCCGCGAGGACTATCGACAGCGGGTACAGGCGCGCTTCGAACGTGCCGCGCAGGCCGCCCCTTACTCACAGGCCCCGGGGCGGTCGAACGGAAGGGATGCGGGTGCACAGTCCAAGGATGTCGAGGAGACGCGTCGCCAGGCACGCGAGGCGTGGCGGCAACTCCGCACGAAGGAAGCGGAGGCGCAGGGTGAGCAGCGTCACACTGGACGCGAGCTCGAAGGCGGAGGGCGCGAGCGTGAGGCCGTTGTCCGCACGCACGAGCACGACGACGACCTGGCCCTTTAGGGCAGATTGCGCCGCAGTCGTTGCCTGGCCAAATGCAGTTGCAGCGCTGCGCTGCAGCCTCTCGTTCGCATCGTGCTACGTGTATGCGCCCCGAGGTGATGGCTTCATGTCGGCCGAGGGGCGCCGCCTGTGTCAGCGCTTGAAGGCGAGCGATCCCCGGTGGCTTCCTCATTACGCCGGTCAGGTGGCGGAGTTCTGCGCGCGGGAGCGGCGATTTGCCAATTTATTCGCGGCTGATGCGTGGCTGGTGCCGGTGCCCGGACACGCACCGGCTTGCGGGAGGCGGGCAGCCGCGTTTCATCTGGCGATGGCTCTCCACGAGCTCGGGCTCGCTGTTCAGGTGTGGCCCGGAATCGCTCGGTGCGTCGCAGTAACCCGGTCGGCGACCGCGCTCCCAGGGGAACGGCCGACGGTACGGCAACACTACGAGTCGTTCGCGATCGCTGCAGCGACGCGGCCGCCACCCAGACTGGTTCTTGTCGACGACGTCATCACCAAGGGACGCACGCTGCTCGCCGCCGCCGCGAAGCTCCGCGACGCTTTCCCGAGCGCCGATGTCAGAGCATTTGCGATGGTGCGCAGCACGGGGTTCCTGAATCGGCTGGATCGGCTGCTCGCCCCGTGCGAGGGAGTGGTGTACTGGACAGGAAGGGATGCGCGAAGAGAGCCGTAACCGTACGCGGCTCGCCGCCTAAGCGGCGAGCACGTCGGCGAACACGAACCCGTCGCGCTCGACCACCTCGCCGACGCGCACCTCGATCGGCGCCGCGAACATCGGCCCCGCCGACACCACGGTATGGAACTCGCCGTTCTCGCCGCAGGGATCGACGTCGCGCGGCAGATCATCGAGCAGCGCCCGGTCGAAGCGTCGCCCGGCGAAGGAGTGCTCGAGGCGCCTCGGATCGATGCACGTCAGGTGAGCGACGAGCCCGCTCGCGATCATGGCGCGCGCGACCTCCGCCGTATCGCGCCGCCACAGCGGGAAGATGGCGCTCATCCCGAGCGCGGCGAGCTGCCGCTCGCGGTAGGCGCGTACGTCCTCGAGGTAGAGATCGCCGAAGACGATGTGCCGCACGCCCTGGGACAACAGCCGCCCGCAGGCCTCACCGAAGCGCGCCTCGTAGATCTCGTTCGAGCACGGGCTCGGCAACATCACCCTCCGGGAGGGCAGACCGAGTGCGGCCATCTGCCGCTCGAGGAGGCTCGCGCGCACCCCGTGCATGGCCACCCGATCGTAGGCTTCGCTCAGCGTCGTGATCGCGCCCACGACCTCGGCGAGCCCTCGGGTGCGGGCCTCGTGCAGAGCGTAGGCGCTGTCCTTGCCGGAGCTCCACGAGATGAACGCTTTCGGTGCGCGTGACATGGCGACATTATCTACTGAAATCAACCTGTTAGAGAACTGTTCCCCGGCATGCCCGCCCCGCCCGGGGATCGTTGCTGTCCGGAGGCTGCGCGGCGCATCATTTCAGCGCGGTCAACGGAACCACGGTCGGTACGTTGAGCGGATGCGCGGCGACTGTCCGCGCGCTTTGAGGTGACGGGTATGACTAAGGGACTTCTCTGCGGTGTGTTCCTCGGCCTCGCGGCCGCCTCTTTGTCGGGGTGCGCGCTGCAGGTCAGATCCGACGTGAACCGCACGGCGTTTCACGCCGGCCAGTGCCATACGTTTGCCTTTAACGGCTCGTTCCGGACCGACAACCCGATGCGGGGCACGGTGGCAAACCCCGTCAACGAGAGCCGCCTGCGGGCCGCGATCGCCTCGCACATGCAGACGGCCGGCGTGCAGCTCGCCAAGGAGAACCCCGACTGCCTCGTCGGTTACGGCATCGGCACGAACCTCGTCGTCGACCCCGGCTCACCCGTGGGCCCCTACCCGTGGGGTTTCGGCTACTGGGGCTGGGGTGGCTGGGGCGGGCCCTGGGGACCGTACGGGGGCTGGGGCGGCCCTTACGTGTACCACGAGGGAACGATCGGTATCGATCTCTATGACGCGAAGACCCACGAGCCGCTCTGGCACGCATCGGTCGATCAGAACCTCTACCACGCAACGGGTGCCGACGCCGAGCAGAGGATCGACGCCGCGGTAGCGGCGCTGTTCGCGCACTTCCCGACCTGACCTGGGCTGACCCTACTGCCGTTCGGGAGACCTGACGGTCGCCCGTCAGTGTTCTTGTCGCTCGGCGGGCCGCGGCGCAAGATCGATTGGTGCGCAGCCCCATCGGTCTCGGCTTCGTATTTCTCAACGTGCTCGCGCAGCAGCTCGGGTTGCCGGTGCCCGTGGTGCCCACGCTCGTGGTCGCCGGCGCCGTGGCGGCGAGCGGCAGAATGTCGCAGTCCGCCCTGTATGCGCTCGCGGTCGCGGCCTGTCTGATCGCCGACAGCACCTGGTACGTCGCCGGGCGCCGCTACGGGGGCCGGGTCATGGGCCTCCTGTGCCGCGTCTCGCTGTCGCCGGATTCCTGCGTGAGCCGCACGCAGGGGGCGTTCGAGCGCTGGGGCGCCAAGGCGCTGCTTGTTGCGAAGTTCGTACCGGGCCTCGCCCTCATTGCGCCACCGCTCGCCGGGGCGACGCGCATGCAGTTCGGGCGTTTCCTCGCCTTCAGCGCGGTCGGCGCAGGCCTCTGGGTGGGCGCGGCGATCGTGGCCGGCGCGATATTCCGGACCTGGATCGAGCGGATGCTGCCGCAGGCGGCCCAGGTCGGTGGCACCGCCGCGCTCGTGCTGCTCGCGCTGCTCGGCGCGTACGTCGCCTACCGCTGGTGGGAACGGCGTCGCTTCCTTGCAGCGCTCGACATGGCGCGCATCAGCGTCGAGGAGCTTCGCCGGCAGATCGAGCAGGGAGCAGCGCCCGTGATCGTCGACGTGCGCTCGTCGACCGCGCAGACGCTCGACCGGCACAGGATCCCTGGCGCCGTGAACGTGCCGGTCCAGGACGCGGCGCGGCACCTGAGCGAGCTGCCGCGGGATCGCGAGATCATTCTCTACTGCAGCTGCCCGAACGAGGCGTCCGCGGCCAAGGTGGCGCGGCTCCTGATGAACCACGGCTTCCGGCGGGTACGGCCGCTCAAGGGCGGGCTCGAGGCCTGGATCGAGGCGGGCCAGCCGGTAGAGGCCTTCGTCCTCCCGGCGCCGGGCGCGGCGGCGCCGCCGCCCGCGCCGCAGCCGAGCGCCTAGAGCCTCAGGCGATCGAACCCGGTTTGCGCACCATCTTGCCGATGTCGGCCAGATGCGCTTCCTCGGCTGCGATCTGCGTGCGCGCGTACTCTTCCAGCATGATGCTGCGGCCGGTCACCTGCTCGAGGAGCCTGCGGTACTCCGCGAGCCCCTCCTCCTCGTGCCCCAGCGCCTCGCGCAGGATCTCGTCGACGTTATGCTTATGAGTCTCGAGAAGCTGGCCGATGCGGAGCGAGGGATGCCCGCCGAGGTTGGTGATGTGCTCGCCCGCCTGCACCGCGTGCGCCTGTGACTCGTCCGCCTGACTGCGCAGCCAGGCGACGATCGGGATGCGATTGTGTCCGAAGATCATGAAGCTGTAATGCAGGTACCGCACCAGGCCCGCGAGCTCGAGCTCGAGGATCCGGTTGAGCGTCTCGACCACTTTGGCCGTGTCGGCCTTGTTGAGCTCGGAAGCCATGGATTTTCCCCTGCGCACCTGATGCCGCGGATGTTAAGCCCGCGGGTGGTGTATCGTAAAAGATCATGAGCGGGTTCTACGACATCGCGGTGGAGAGGATCGACGGCGGGGCAGATCTCCTCGGCGCGCTGCGCGGCAACGTGACGCTGGCGGTCAACGTCGCGAGCCAATGCGGACTCACACCGCAATACGCCGGGCTCGAGCGGCTGCATCGCGAGCTCAGTGCCGAGCGCTTTACCGTGGTCGGCTTCCCCTGCAACCAGTTCGGCGCGCAGGAGCCCGGGAGCGAGGCTGAAATCGCCGCGTTCTGCCAGACGAGCTACGGCGTGAGCTTCCCGATGAGCGCCAAGCTCGAGGTCAACGGCGCCGGCCGCCACCCGCTCTACGCCTTCCTCACCTCGGCCGGGACCGGCATCACCGGCGACATCAGCTGGAATTTCGAGAAGTTCCTCATCTCCCGTGACGGCCGCGTGCTCGGGCGCTATCCGCCCGAGACGAAGCCGGAGGACCGGGGCCTGATGCAGGACATCGGCGAGGCCTTGTAGCGGGCGGCGAGGCTGGGCAGTGAGCGAGTTCGATTTTGCAATCCTCGGCGCGGGCGCCATGGGCTCGATCGTGGGCGCCCACCTCGCGCGGGCCGGGCATCGGGTCGCCATGCTCGCGCGCGGCGCGCGGGCGGAGGCGATCGAGCGACAGGGCCTGACGATTCGCGGGCTGGCCGAGTTCACGACTCCCGTGGACACGGTGCGCGATCCCGCCGCGCTCACCGGCGCGCGGACGCTGATCGTCGCGACCAAGACGCCGGGCACCGCCGAGGCGCTCGCGGGGCTCAGGCACGCCGAGCTCGGCGTCGCCCTCTCGATCCAGAACGGGCCGCTGAAGAACGAGCTGCTCACCGCAGCCTTCGGCGCGCCCCGCGTGCTCGGCGCGCTCGCCGACACGAGCGGAGAGCTGCTCCCCGGCGGGGAAGTGCTCTTCACCCGCAACGTGAACATCATGATCGGCGAGCTCGACGGCAGCGACAGCGCCCGTGCGCGCGAGCTCGCGCATACGATCGATGCCTCGGGCGTGCGCGCCGCGGCGACCCGCGAGATCGTGACCCTCGAGTGGTCGAAGTTTTGCGGCTGGGTGGGCCTCATGGCCCTCTCGGTGACGACGCGCGCGGAGACCTGGAAGTACCTCTCGGATCCCGACGCCGCGCTCGTCCTGGTGCGGCTGGTGCGCGACGTCGGGGCTCTTGCGGCAGCGCTCGGCATCCCCTTGAGCGATCGAGCGATCCTGCCCGTGGCGAGCCTGTGCTCGCTGCCGGAGAGCGCAGCCGTCGAGATCGTCGTGAAGATGGGGCACGAGTATCGCGCGAGCGCGCCGCAGCACCGCATGTCCTCGCTTCAGGATCTGCTCGCCGGCCGCCCGCTCGAGGTGAACGAGACGCTCGGCTACGCGCTCGATCGGGCGGCGCCTCTCGGGCTCACGCTGCCGATGCTCGAGTGCTTCCGGCACCTCGTCGCCGGCATCGACCGCGCGCGCCGCGCGCCGCCGGCGTGAGTTGCGGGCGGGGGCCTCAGCCCCCGCCCGCGAGCCCGCGGTACTCGAGCAGCGGCTCGATCTCGGGCGCACGCCCGTAGAAGTTGCGGAACAGCACCTTCGGATCGTCGGTGCGCCCGCGCGACAGCACCATACGGCGCAGCGTGTCGCCGTTCTCGCGCGTCAGCCCGCCGTGGGTGTGGAACCACTGGCCGGTATCACGCGCCAGCACCTCGCTCCAGAGGTAAGCGTAATAGCCGGCGGAGTAGCCGCCGGCAAAGATGTGCGAGAAGTAGCCCGAGTGGTAACGCGGCTGGATCGGCACGTACTCGAGACCTGCGTCCCTGAGCGCCGCCGCCTCGAATCCCGGCACGCTGGATGCCGCCGGCGCCTGGCCCGAATCGATCAGGTGCCAGGCGAGGTCGACCTGCGCCGCCTCGATGTACTCGAGCGTCGCATAGCCCTGGTTGAACTTCTGCGCCGCGAGCACCTTGGCGAGCAGCTCCGGCGGCATCGGCGCGCCGCTGCGGTAGTCGTTGGCGTAGTGGGCGACCACCTTCGGCTCGCGCGCCCACATCTCGTTGTACTGCGACGGGTACTCGACGAAGTCACGCGGCACCGCGGTACCGGAGAGCAGCGGGTAGCGAACGTTCGACAGCATGCCGTGGATGGCATGGCCGAACTCGTGGAACATGCCGGTCACCTCCTCGAAGGTGAGCAGCACCGGCTGCCCCGGCTGGGGCTTCGGGATGTTGAGATGGTTGGCGACCACGGGGCGCTGGCCGAGGAGCTTTGACTGCGACACGTAGCTGTTCATCCACGCCCCGCCCTGCTTGTTGTCGCGCGCGAAGTAGTCGGCGAGGAACAACGCGAGCGGCTTGCCGTCGGCGTCCGACACCTCGAATACGCGCACGTCGGGCTGATAGACCGGGAGGTCCTTGCGCTCGCTGAAGGAGAGGCCGTAAAGCTCGTGGGCGGCGTAGAACAGGCCGTCGCGCATCACGCGCTCGAGCTCGAAGTACGGCGCCACCTGCGCCTGGTCGAAGTCGTAGTGCGCCTTGCGCACCTGCTCGGAGTAGAAGAACCAGTCCCAGGGCTGCAGCGTGAAGGACGGCACGCCGCGCGCGGCCGCTTGGCGGTCGATCAGCTTCTGGATGTCGGCGGCCTCCTCGCGCGCGCGCTTGAGCGCGGCCGGGGCTACCTGGCGGATCATGTCGGCCACCGCCGCCGGGTTGCCGGCCGACTCGTCCTCGAGCACGTAGGCGGCGTGATCGGGATAGCCGAGGAGACGGGCGCGCTCGGCGCGCAGCTTCACGAGCTGCGCGATCGCCTCGCGGTTGTCGGTCGCCCCCGCGAGGCCGCGCCCGACCGAGGCACGGTAGATGCGCTCGCGCAGTCCGCGGTTGATGAGGCTCGCGAGGATCGGCTGGTTGGTGGTGTTCTGCAGGGCGATGACCCACTTGTCCTTGAGTCCGCGGTCGGCAGCGGCCTGCGCCGCCGCGCCGATCTGCAGCGGCGTCAGGCCGTCGAGATCGGCGATCTTGTCGACCACCACGGCGCCGTCGGCGGTCGCCTTCAGCACGTTCTGCCGGAAGCGCGTGGTGAGGGTCGAGGTCTCCTCGTTGATCGCCCGCAGCCGCTTCTGATCGGCGCCCGAGAGCTGCGCGCCGGCGCGCACGAACTGGGTGTGGTAGCGCGTCAGGAGCTGCAGCGATTCCGGGTCGAGCCCGAGGCTCTCGCGCCTGCCGTAGAGCGCATCGACCCGCTTCCACAGCGCCGCATCGAGGAAGATCGCGTCGTGGTGGGCGGCGAGCTTCGGCGCCAGCGCGGTATCGATCTCCTGCATCTCATGATCGGTGTTGCAGGCGTTGAGATTGAAGAACACCGTGGCGACCCGGTCGAGCAGCCGCCCGGAGCGCTCGAGCGCCACGATCGTATTCTCGAAGGTCGCGGGCTTCGCATCATGGGCGATCGCGGCCACCTCCTTCAGCTGCTCGCGCATGCCTTCCTCGAACGCGGGCGTGTAGTCGGCGTCGCGGATCCTGTCGAAGGGCGGCATCTCGAAGGGCAGCTTGCTGACGTGCGCGAACGGGTTGTCGGCGGCCATTGGGGTAGTTCCTGCTTCCTTGGTAGCGGCGGTCGCGAGCGTCGTCATCACGGTCACGGCGGCTGCGAACAGCAACGGGACGAGTCTCATGGGGACTTCTTCCTCAAACCCGCGCCCTGCATGGCTCGGGCGGTGTGGAGCCGGGCGCTAATGGTATTCTTCTCCGATGCCCATCGCGACCAACGACGTGGTTACCATTCATTACACGCTCAAGGACGACGCCGATAAGGTGATCGACAGCTCCTCCGGGGGCGAACCCCTCGCCTATCTGCACGGACACGGGAACATAGTTGCGGGGCTGGAGCGCGAGCTCGCGGGCAAGAGCGTCGGCGAGCGCCTCACGGTGCGCGTTCCCGCCGCCGAGGGCTACGGCGAGTACGACCGTGCCCTGGTGCAGAAGGTGCCGCGGCGAGCCCTCAAGGGCATCGCCAACCTGAAGATCGGAATGCGACTGCAGGCGGGTCACCAGGCGGTGACGGTGACGCACATCGCCGGGGACATGGTGACGCTCGACGGCAACCACCCCCTCGCCGGCCAGAATCTCAATTTCGACGTCGAGATCACCGGCGTGCGCCCCGCGACCGAGGAGGAGCTCTCGCACGGGCACGTCCACGGCAGCGGCGGCCACCATCACTGAGCGGCGGTGTCGCCGGCCGCGAGGCGCCGAAAGACCGCGTACATGGCGTCGACCCGCGCGAGATAGGCGCGCGGGTCGTGATCGCCGCAGCGCTCACCCTCGGTGAAGCGCATCCCGCGCCGAACGTAAGCTTCCGCCGCACCGGCGCCGCACAGATGCACGACGGCAGCGACGCGCCGCAGCTCGGCCGGCGCTGCGTGGACACGCCGCTCTGCCAGGATCCCGGTCACCTCGAGGTCGAGGTACGCCGAGGTGAGCTCGACGGCGTCTCCCGGGAGCACGCGCAGGTAGAGCCCGGTGAACCAGCACGAGCCGAAGTCGTTCCACGCTCCCTCGCGCCGCAGCTCATGGTGGTGGATGCAGTAGTGCCGGGCGACCCCGAAGGTGCCGTCGGTGATCTGGTACATGCCGACGGCGCTCGAGGCCGGGCGGTACATGTCGAAGGGCTTCGGCGCCCACGACCAGCGCCAGTAGGTGCGCACCAGGGGATTGCCCGACCCTTCCACCTGCGCGAGCGCCGCGAGCAGCTCCGGCTCGACGGTGGCCGTCGAGTAGCGGCGAAACAGCGGCGCGTAATCGCGCCAGGTCTCCGCGGGAGTCTTGTAGAGCACGCCGCTCACCGGAAAGAAGAGCTCGGTAGGCTTGCGCACCAGCTGGTAGACGCCGTTGACGGCGAGCGCCAGCAGCGCCGCCGCGGCGAGCACGATCGTCACCTGCACGGCGCGCGGCGCCCGGCGAAACGTCCGCAGCCAGCGCCGGGCGGTGCGTGCCTTGGGCCACGGCCGCCATCGGCGGCGGCGCCGGCGGCGCGCGCTCATGCCACGCCCCCGGCGTTTGGTACCGCGCACCGCCACGGTGCTCTAACATGCCGCACTCGGACGTGCGAGGAGTGAGGGGGCGTTGGTGTCACGCGATGCGGTCGAGGTAGAGACGGGGGCGAATCCGACGGCGGCGGTGATCTGGCTGCATGGACTGGGCGCGGATGGGCAT
>Ga0307469_10000171_pt1 | contig 25401 bp, 16 predicted proteins | sample atmos_gasesAM2C__FD_203084 | JGI IMG/M metagenome (GOLD analysis project Ga0307469, IMG submission 203084) | Hardwood forest soil microbial communities from Morgan-Monroe State Forest, Indiana, United States - atmos_gasesAM2C_515 | ecosystem: Environmental > Terrestrial > Soil > Temperate... | reverse complement strand
AAAGTACGCCGTCGAGATCACGATCAGCCACGGCACGCCATACACCCACGAAACGTAGAGATTGTCGTCGAGCCCCATGCTGACGAGGATGGCAGCGAGCATCGCGAGTCCGGCGTACTGCATCCAGGGAAAGAGCGGCATCCGCACCGGCAACTCACTCGCACGATGGTGCCGGCGGAAGCTCAGGTGGCTCAGCAGGATGAACATCCACACCAGGATGGCCGCGAACAGTGCGATTCCGAGTAGATAGCCGTAGGCGTTGGGCGTAAAGATCGAGACACTTGCCGAGACGAGGGCCCCGGCGCCCGACACCAGCACCGCCGCCACCGGCGTGCCGCGGCCGCTCAGCGTGCCGAGCATCTGCGGAGCGTAGTGTCCGCGCGACAGCGAGAACAGCATGCGGGAACAGAGGTAGATATTGGTATTCATGCTCGAGAGCGCGGCGCTCACCACCACGAAGTTCATGACTCCGGCGGCGTGCGCGATCCCCGCGTGCCGGAACACGCTGACGAAAGGACTCTGTGCCACGACCGTGACACCGGTGGCCGTCCACGGCGTCGTGGCCACGATGATCGTCACGGCGAGCACGTAGAAGGCGAGCAGCCGCAGCAGCATGCTGCGCAGCGCCGCCGGGATGGCGCGCTTGGGATCGCGCGCCTCGCCCGAGGTCACGGCGATCACCTCGATGCCGGTGAAGGAGAAGATCCCGACGATTACCGCCGTCCAAACGCCGGCGAGTCCTCTGGGGAAGAACCCGCCCGGCAACCCGACGAGATTGTGCAGGCCGGCCGCCGCGTTTCCTCCGCCGAACAGGCGCACCGCGCCGAGGATGATGAACAGCACTATGGCCGTGACCTTGATGAGCGCGAACCAGGATTCGAGCGTGCCGAAGTTGCTCACCGAGCGCGAATTGAGGTAGAGCAGCACCCCGCAGAAGCCGAGCGCCCAGAGGGACACCGGCACGGTTGGAAACCACAGCCCCATGTAGAGCCCCGCCGCCACTGCCTCGCCGCCGATGGCGATCACCTGCGCGATCCAGTAGGTGTAGCGCACGACGAACCCGGACCACGGATTGAGGTAGGTCTCGGCGTACGTGCCGAAGGATCCTGCCGCCGGATGCACCACCGCCATCTCCGACAGGCTGAAGACCATGACGAGCGCCACGAATCCTGCGAGCACGTAGCTCAGAATCACGGCGGGCCCCGCGTAGCCGATGGCGAGGCCGCTGCCCATGAAGAGCCCGGTGCCGATCGCCCCGCCGAGGCCGATCATGACGATCTGCGTCTTACCGAGACCGCGCTTCAGCCCGTTCTCACGTTCGCTGATCGGGACGGGAGTCAGGTGCCTACCTCAATTCCGGCTGCGACGATGATTTTCAATATGACACACGCGGCACGGGCACAATAGGGGTCGGCGGGACTCACCGCCCCGCGCCGGAGAGCCCAGGTGAAACAGCACTCCCTCCTTGCGGCCGCCGCGGTCGGCGTGTTGCTCTCGGTCGGAACGGCGCACGCCGACGGCATCGTGATCGAGCACGTGACGCTGCTCGACGGCACACACGCGCCCCAGGCCGACATGACGGTGGCGACGGACGGCGAGCGCATCGTCTCCGTCATTCCGAGCGCGCTCGAGCACGGCCTCAAGGGCCAGCGCATCGACGGCCGCGGCCGCTACCTGATGCCCGGCCTCATGGACGTGCACATTCACCTGCGCGGCGGCTTCGACCCGGGGCCGACGCCCGACGCCGAGCCGGGGCCGCCCAATCGGCGCGAGGGCGTCGAGGCGCTCGCGAGCTTCCTCTATGCCGGCGTCACGACCGTGCTCGACGTCGGCAACCGCCCCGAGCACATCCTGCCGCTGCGCGCCGATGAGCGCGCCGGCCGGATACTCGCGCCGCGGATCTTCGCCACCGGCAACCTCATCACCTACCCCGGCAGCCACGGCGATCGCGTAGCGCTACGCGTCAGCGACTTCGAGAAGGACAAGGCGCTGCTCGATAAGCACATCGCCGAGCAGCAGCCCGACGTCCTGAAGCTGACCCTCGAGGAGGAAGGCTGGGGCTCGCGGCCGATGATCCCGCTGATGCCCGTAGACCTGCTCGCCAAGATCATCCGCTACTACAATCTGCACGGCATCCGCACGACCGTGCACGTTTCGAGCGAGCTGCGCTCGCTCGAGGCCATCTACGCCGGCAGCGACACGCTCGCCCATCCGGTCATCCAGGGGCCGGTCAGCGACTCATTCGTCAGGCTCATGGCGGCCAAGAAGACGCCGTTCGCCAGCACCCTGACGATCGGCGACAACTACAACCGCCTCGTCGAGCACCCGGAGTACCTGGATCAGCCCCTGTACGTCGCTGCCTTCAGTCCCGCGGAGCGCACGCGCCTCAAGACGCGGACGCGCGAGGAGTGGAAGAGCCGCACCTGGACCGCGTGGATGAAGGTGATGAATCCGATCGCGGCGGAGAACGTACGGAAAGTGCATGCCGCCGGCGGCGTGGCGGCCTGCGGCACGGACCAGAGCAGCGGGGCTGCGACGCAGCGCGAGCTCGAGCTGCTGGCCGAGGCCGGCATCGCGCCGCTCGACGTGATCCGCATCGCCACCTACAACAGCGCCGTGTTCCTCGGCAAAGCCGAGCAGCTCGGCTCCATCGAGACCGGCAAGCTCGCGGACCTGGTGCTGCTCAGCAAGGACCCGACCGTGGACATCAACAACGCGAAGGCGATCGTGTTCGTCATGAAGGGCGGCCGGATCATCGACGAGAGCCGGCTGCCGCTCGCCGGCGGGAAGCAGGAGCGGCGTCTCGTGCTCTGAGCCGGCGGCATTGGCGGCAGCGACGGTGGCGTCCCCAAGGGGATTCGAACCCCTGTTACCGCCGTGAAAGGGCGATGTCCTGGGCCTCTAGACGATGGGGACGCGGACAACCCTCACGGGGATGCGCCCGTGGGGCGCGGAAGATTACACGCCCGGCGGCGGGAGAACAACGCCCGGCGCCCGCGCGCAGCTAAAGCGGCCCTCACCGCGGGCGCAACCGCCCGCGGTGAAGTGGGCCATCAGGACCTGACCGCCGCCGTCAGAACTTGTACGCCGCTCTGGCGTAGTAGAACGGCCCCGGCAGGTCGTAGGTGCCGGCGTCGTACCCGTTCAGCGTGCAGGTGTAGCAGATCGGCGGGTTGCCGCCGAGCTCGAACCTCAGACCCGCCATCCTGAAGGCGTCGTTCCACGCGATCTGCACGTCGTTGTACACCGTCGCGTCGAGCGTGTGGTACCCGTTCGGATCGAGGATGACGTTGCCATTGGCGTCGAGCTTCGTCGGGCATCCGGGCACAATGATGCTGGTTGCGTTGTTGCCGCACAGCTCCTTGACGGAGGAGAGGTAGCGCACATCCCAGCTCACCTCGATCGGTCCGAACGCCCAGCCGAGCTGCGCGTTGATGCGCCAGTCCGGGATCGCGCTGTTGTTGACCTCGATGCCGACGGCGCGCTGCGCCACCAGTCCCAGCGCGTCCACCGCCTTGTAACTGCCGACGTGAGTCGCCTGCAACGCGGCGGTCAGGTGGCCGAAGCTCAGCGCCTCCGACGCCCAGTTGATCTTAATGTCTTCGCCACTGGTGGTGATCTGCGCCAGGTTCGACAGGAAGTTCTGCGGCGGATTCAGGTTGCCGCCCGGCATGCGGGTGAACGGCGAGCACAGCGCTGGATTGGTGCCGCCCCCGGTCGAGAGGCACGCATCGAGCAGCGCCTGAATGTCCTCCGCCTGGATCGCTCCCTTCACCTTGACGTTGTAGTAGGTGACCTCGCCGTTCAGCCTGGCGGTCGCCGCATGCCCTTCGGCCCAACTCGCGTTGTACACGACGCCGACAGTGTAGTTGTCGGAGGTCTCCGCCTTGAGCTTGCTGTTGCCTCCCGTGAACGTCGTGATCTGGGTGTTGGCCTGCTCGAAGCCGGCCGGTACGTGTTGCGCCGCGCAACCCGCCACGTACTTCGGGTCGATGCTTCCGCCGCCAGTAACGCCGCAGGGATCGACGAGCGTCGCGCCGAATTGTGTGAGACCGTAGAGCTCGCCGAGGTTCGGCGCGCGGAATCCGGTCGAATAGTCGCCGCGGAGCGCGAAGTCATGCACCGGCTGCCAGCGCAGGCCGCCCTTGTAGGTCGTCTTACTGCCGAACGTCGAGTAATCCGAGTAGCGCACCGCGGCGCTGGCGCCGAGGGTGCTGAGGAGCGGCAGACTCAACTCCCCATACGCCTCGTCCACGTGGTAGCTCTGATTGACGGGAGATGCGAAGGAGTCCTGCGACTCGCCGTCCTGACGCAGCGGATCGGGTTCGAAGATGCCGACGTACTCGCGATGCTCGGCGCCGATCGCAAGCCCTGCGGCCCGGTCCTCGATGTGGAATATCGTGCCGGTGATGTTCCCCGAGATCACCTTCAGCTGCTGGTCGCTGGAGTCGATCTGCGGCGCGAGGATGTAGTTGAGCATCGCCTGCGTCATCTGCCGCCCCTGCCCGCCGAACAGGTCGAGCGGCACGCACCCGGCGATCTGGGCGCAGACGGCCGGGTCACCGAGCGCGTAGCCGACCTTGGCAATGTTGTAGCCGCCGGTGAACTTCTGATTCGCCTTGTTATCCGTGTCTATGAAGTTCAGGTCCCAGTTGAGGCCGTCCATGACGTGCAACGTGCCCTTGAATCCGGCGCTGAAATACCAGGTGTCGACGTTCTGGTCGAAAATGCGCGGCCCGGCCTCGATCGGTCGGCGCGTGATCCAGCCGAAGTTCTGCACGAAGTTCGGTCCACCTGGGCACACGGTCGAAGTCGACGGTTCGGGGACGGAACACAGGTCAATGCCGTACGGATTGTAGGGATTGAGCTTCGAGACGTTGATGTTGTCAGCGATTCCGCCGGTAGCTGCGTACGGGCCGACAAAGATCGGTTCCGGAGCCGCCTGGTTGACGGACGTGCGGTTGTTGAACAGGCCCTTGGCGTACATCTGGACATCATCGTTGATGTCGTAGTTGACGCTGGTCCAGATCGACTTGCGCTGCGAGGGCGTCAGCAGCAGGTTGAGCGGGGCGAAGTTGAAACGATCCGCGCCACTCCAGTTGTGATAGGTACTGGGAGCGACGACCGGATTGGCCGGATTCCACACCGGCGTCGTCGTGCCCGTGTTGAGTGTGACGTCGTAGAAATTCGCCTGATCGGGTGTGCACGAGCCGTAGTTCGGCACGGGGATGCTGGGATCGCAGAACGTCGCGCGTCCCTGCGGCGTCGCCGACGAACCGGACCCGACGCCGGCGCGCGGCTCGGGCTCCGACGATGCCCACCATTTCGAGGAGCTGATCTCCTGCTGGTTGTAGAAGCTCGCGACGAAGACGCCGGAGAACTTGCCGGACGAGCCGCCGGCCGTGAGGCTCGCCTGGGTCGTCTGGCCGCCCTTGTTGTAGGTACCCTCGTAACCGGTGAGCTCGACGCCGTTGACCTTCTTCTTGGTGATGATGTTGACGACGCCGGCGATAGCATCGGAGCCGTAGATCGACGAGGCGCCGTCTTCCAGCACCTCGACGCGGTCGATGATTTCTATCGGAATGGTGCTGAGGTCAGCGCTGCCGCTGACGCCCGAGGCCGAGGACTCGTTCACCCAGCGCAGCCCGTCGACTAGCACCAGCGTGCGCTTGGAATCCAAGTTGCGCAGGTCGACCTGCTCGGAGCCGGCGCCGATGCCGCCGCCGTCCGGCGGGTAGCCGAAGTTGCCCGAGGAGTTGAACTTTGCGTTGAGCGCCGAGCCGCCGGTGGTGAGCTGCTGCAGCAGGTCGCCGAGGGTGGCAACTCCTGTCTTCTCGATATCCGCGGAGCTGATGACTGAGAGCGGCTGGGTGCTCTGCGCGATGCTCTGTTGGATGCGCGAGCCCGTGACCACAACCTCGGTCAGCGTCGCCGGCTCCGCCGCAGCCGGCTGCGCCTGCTGAGCCAGTACCGGAGTCACCGCACAGCACGCGACCAGCGCGCCCTGGACGGCCCGGATAATCTGAATGGACTGGCGCCCTGAACCTGTTGACATGAGAAGCTCCCCGTACTCTTGTGTTTGGTGGAAGTGATCCGCCGTGTGTGCGCAACGACGGCCGGTTCACGCAGGTAAGGGGGCCCTGACTCCCCTACGCCTGCTTACGTTACTTAATTACAGGGTAACACTGCGGGAACGGCGGCGGCAATCGGTGTATCAATTACGCGTCAACGAAATTGCCAGCCGTATAAATCAAGCTGCCCGGTGTAGCAGGTCTACAACAGCAGAGCCCGCGTTGCGCCGAGTGGTGAGGGGGGCAAGCCGAATGGTAGCCCGCGCGAAGCTCGAGGTGGTGGAGCCAGGCGGGATCGAACCGCCGACCTCTTGCATGCCATGCAAGCGCTCTCCCAGCTGAGCTATGGCCCCACGCGAAGCCGGCGGAAGCTACGCACCGGCGCCTTTGTTGTCAAGCAAGCGCGCGGCGGCGCGGAGCCACCCCGAACCGCGCCATCCGCCTAGAATTCGCAGCGCACCGAGCTTGGGCGGAATAGTCCCTTCGAGCCCTTGAGCGTCCGACAAAATGGCGGCCGATCAATCCACCATCCTCAGAATCATCCAGGCGGCCCGGGCCGCCGGAGCCGCGGGCCGTAGCCGAGAGGCCGAGGAGCTGCTCGTGCGCGCGGCGCAGGTGGCACCGGATCATCCGGCCGTATTGAACGAGCGGGGGCTGCAACTGATGCAGCGTGGGGACAACGCCGGCGCCCGCGAGCTGTTCGAGCGGGCCACCGCGGCCGACCCGGCTCATCCGGCGCTTTGGTCGAACCTGGCGGCGAGCCTCGACGCCCTCGGCCTGCACGAGGAGGAGATGGCGGCCATCGAGCGCGCGCTCAAAATCGAGCCGCGGCATCCCCCCGCACTGCTGCAGAAGGCGAACCTCATCGAGAAGCGCGGTGATCCGCGCGAAGCGGCCCGCATCTATCGCGCCGCACTCGTCACCCTCGGACCGGAAACCGCGCCGCCGCCCTCGCTACGCGCCGCTCTCGAACACGCCCGCGAGGCCGTGCGCCAGGACGACGCCGCGCTCGCGCGCACGATCGAGGAACGGCTCGCGCCGGTGCGAGCGCATCATGGCTCCGGCGTGTCGCCCCGCGCGGACCAATGCGTCGAGCTCCTGACCGGCCGGCGCAGCCGCTATCTGCCGCAGCCGACCTTCATGTACTTCCCCGGAATTCCCGCGCTCGAGTTCTTCGACAACGCCGAGTTCCCCTGGATCGCTGCGATCGAGGCGGCGACGGATGCGATCCGCGCAGAGCTCACTCGCGTGCTCGCCTCCGACCTGGCCGGGCTCGAGCCTTACGTCGCCTACCCCGACGGCGTGCCGCTCGATCAATGGCGCGAGCTCAACCGCTCGCGACGCTGGAGCGCCTACTTCCTGTGGAACCAGGGAGCCGCCCAGCCCGAGCATCTCGCGCGCTGTCCGCGCACGGCCGAAGTCCTGAAGGCCGTGCCCCAGTGCGACATCGCGCACCATGGCCCCAACGTGTTCTTCTCGATTCTCGAGCCGCACACGCGCATTCCGCCGCACACCGGCGTGACGAACGCGCGCCTGACAGTTCATGTGCCACTCATCGTGCCGGCCGGCTGTCGCTTTCGCGTCGGCGGCGAAACGCGCGAATGGATCCCCGGCCGGGCGTGGGTCTTCGATGACACCATCGAGCACGAAGCCTGGAACGACTCCGACGCGCCGCGGGCGATCCTCATCTTCGACGTTTGGAATCCCTACCTCAGTGCTGCCGAGCGCGACGTGGTGCGTGCGGCAACCGAGGCCATCGGCAGCTACTACGGGGCGCCGCCGCCGGGCCTGGTGTGATTCACGCCCGGGCGGCGCTGCCGCCGGCGAGCGCTGCGTCGAGCCGCGCCAGCGCGCGCTCGCGCCCGAGCAGCGCGAGCGTCGCGTCGATCGGCGGGGACACCGCGGTGCCGGTCACGGCGACGCGCACCGGTTGCGCGATCTTGCCGAGCCCGACATGCAGCTCGGTCGCAAGCGTGGTCAGCGCGCCGTTGATTGCGGCCGCGCTCCACTCCTCGAGCGCAGCAAGCCGCGCCCGGACCTTTGCGAGGCCAGCGAGCCCGTCCGCCGTGAGGTGCTTCGCGACCGCCTTGGGATCCACGCGGATGTCGTCAGTAAAGAAGAAGCGGCTGTTGTCGGCCATCTCCTTCAGGGTCTTGGCGCGTTCGCGCTGCGCGACGATCACGCCCTCGAGCAGCTGCTCGTCGTCGCTATCGGTACCCAGCCGCCGCAGCTGCGCGCGCAGGTGCGGGACGAGCGCCGTCGGCGGCGAGCGCACCATGTGCTGCTGGTTGAGCCACAGGAGCTTCTCCGGATTGAAAGCCGAGGCCGCCTTGTTTACGTCGTGAATGTCGAAGGCCGCGATCATCTCGTCACGCGTGAACACTTCCTGGTCGCCATGCGACCAGCCGAGTCGCACCAGATAGTTGAGCAGCGCATCCGGCAGGAACCCTTCCTCCTCGTACTGCAGCACGCTGACGGCGCCGTGGCGCTTGGAGAGCTTGGCGCCGTCGGGCCCCAGGATCATCGGCACGTGCGCGTAGGCAGGTGGCGCCGCCCCGAGCGCGCGCAGCATATTCATCTGCCGCGGCGTGTTGTTCAGATGATCGTCACCGCGGATGACGTGAGTGACTCCCATATCCATGTCGTCGACCACAACGCAGAAGTTATACGTGGGGGTGCCATCTGAACGCGCGATAATCAAGTCATCGAGCTCGGTGTTCTGAAAGGTGACGGGTCCGTGCACCAGATCCTCGACCACCGTCGTTCCCGACTGCGGGTTACGGAAACGCACGACAGGCGCGACGCCGGGTCGCGGCGTAGTGCGCTCGCGGCAGATGCCCGTATAGCGCGGCTTCTCCTTGCGCGCGATCTGCTGCTCCCGCAGCGCGTCGAGCTCTTCCTTGCTGCAATAACAATGGTAGGCACTGCCCGCCTTGAGCATCTCCCCGATGACCGCCCGGTAGCGATCGAAGCGCTCGGTCTGATAGTACGGTCCTTCGTCCGCATCGAGCCCGAGCCAGGCCATCCCCTCGAGGATGACGCGCACCGCCTCTTCGGTGGAGCGCTCGCGGTCCGTATCCTCGACGCGCAGGATGAACTTGCCGCCCATGCGCCGGGCATACAGCCAGCAGAAGAGAGCCGTGCGGGCGCCGCCGACGTGCAGGAGACCCGTAGGGCTTGGGGCAAAGCGGGTAACGACGGTCATGGGACCGGAAAGACAGCCATGGCTTCGGGGGCGCGCATGTTACCAAGCGCCGGGGGCCCGCGCGCAGCGTGCTATTTGCGGGCTGCCGGACCGGCCGGGAGGGCTCGAGGGGGCGTTTGCCTTGGTGCAGGGCCGCCTATAGACTTCCGCTCCCCAAAAAGTGGGCGGTTAGCTCAGCTGGTAGAGCGCTGCTTTCACACGGCAGAGGTCACTGGTTCGAGCCCAGTACCGCCCACCATGCAAAAGCACCAGCAAAACAGACATCTAGAAAATCTCAGGAAAAGCTGCTTTTTCCTGAATGGTCACTTTTTGAGCATTTTGGGACAGTTTTGGGACAGTACCAGTGGCGCGCCCAGCACTTGAAGGTTCAATCTCCGTGACTGTGCCCGTCAAGAAAATAATCATCGTTCTGACTACAAATGTATGCGGGACACTTGTTATATACACACTATTTCGATTCTCGATTCGGACTCCGTGGCAAGCGATAATCGAGTGTGCCATCATGGTTTTGGGAAGCACCGCACATTTCTTGTACATGCGAACGCTTCCGTGGAAACTGAAGATTCCACTTGCCGTTGTCAGCGCCATCATAAGTGACTATGGCAAGTGGGCGATTGTGTATGGCGTGTTTGGCGATGCAATCTAGCTTGGTATCAAAACGCCAACGACACCGGGGCGCCGGTACGTGCGCTAGAACCTAGCCTGAGCCAAGACAAGATTTAGCTCCCAAGCTGCAGATCTTCTTCAGGGCCCCGGCTGTGATCTTCAGGTTTCGAGTGCCGCCGACTTCTCCTGCAGGGCCGATGGAATGAACCGTAAGTAGGCTCTCTCGATCATCGCGAGACTTGTCCCCGTCTGAGCCGCCACGGTGAGGGGATCAATGTGATGGACCTGCAGAAGCTCGCTGATGCGAGCATGGCGGAAGCTGTACGCGCTGGCATCGGTCGAGATGAGCTCCTTCCCTTGGCGCCCTCGTTGTGCTCGGCGATGGCGGTCCGCATCTCGCGGCCGAGCGAGCCGAGACCCTTCGCGTAGGTCCGCAACCAGTCAAGGTCTCTCGCACTTGGATCGCCCTCGGGTCAGGCGCTGAGCACAAGCCGCCGAGCGCCCCCCCCGCTCATAGACGGCAGGGGTTGCTTAGGATGCTGCTCAGGGGTCGTACGTTATGCAGCAGGCGTCATCGATTCGTGTGAGTTACTGCCGCATCGGCTGCTGCGCCACTCGGTCAGCCACCACCTGCAGCAGTTCCTTTGCCGTAGCCGGATTAAGCTGTTCGGACGTCGGGAGTACAACCGCGCTCGGGGGGGCCGCAATCCTAAACTGCGCCTGGCGGCGCCAGCCGCCATCCTCGAACTCTTTGGAAAGACCAGCCAGCGTAACTCCGAAAGCCTGTTCAACGGCCTGGTCCGCGGGCGTACCTTGTCGCATCAGCGCCGCAAGTTCGCGATAGTGGGTGCGGCGTTCGTCCGTTGTGAGCAGCCCGTATTGCGCCAGCTCGCGTGCGCGTCGCGAGAACGATTTCCAGTCCCCGCCATTTGACAGGTCTCTCCCGGTCGTCGTCAACAGCGTTGCAAGGTCGTATTTGACTCGCCCGTTCTTCCCGGTATCCGGCTCGAACGGACCGTCGCGGCTCAGAAGAACCGTACCATCATCCCTGATAAGGATGCCGTTGGTAATGTTGGAAACGCCGATCTGATACCACAGCGGGGACGCCCGTGTCGCCCCCGACGTCAGGATGCTCTGGGCATACAGCAATAAGACCGATTGCAGAGGCTCCTCTATACCGTTGACATCCACTATGGCCACTACGTTCAAGTCCCGCCCGGGAAGATATTTGCTGTAGATGCGCATCCTCCGGGTATCCTCTTGGCGCTTGTCGGCCTCAGAGAGAAATACTCGGCGAGCGTCGTCCTCCGACAGCGAATAGATCGTGACGGGCGTGAACTGCGAATCCTCGTCCAGGCCGGCAAGCGTGCGCAGTACGCGCTCGAAGGTCTGGAACTGTGCCGCAATCCTTCCACAGCGCTTGGCGCTACCGTTCGAGACCACCGTGATGCGGTCTGCCGACAATCTCCAGTAAACCGTGTCCGCGTACGCCCGTGCGGTAGCCAGACTGGCCAGTACCATAGCCAATGCGATCCGGGGTCCGACCCAGGCAAGCGCTCTTGAATACATTTCCATAGCGACAGTCCTAAACTGGCATTGCGTGATATCCCCTAATATCAATCCTACTTGCGTTTCACACGGCAGAGGTCACTGGTTCGAGCCGAGTACCGCCCCCAGTTGGAACGATTCCCACGGCCGAGGGCACCGCCGGCTGACCTCAGTTGCTGACAAAGGTCCCAGTGATGATCTCGACACCTTCGCGGCAATTTACGGCCAGCCCGTTGGCGCCAAAGCGCACCAGGCGGCCAGACGCGTTAAGTCCGCTACCCAAGGGCGAACTGCAATCGCTCACTCGAGTCTTTTCACGCACGGCCTGCGTCTGCAGGTTGTAGCTGGCAAAGGTCCAGAGGGGTACAGGACTTGTCTGCTCCTGATAGAAGAAATATGCGCGGTTTAAGGGACCATCGACCGCGATCGTTGGCTGGATCACAGTCAGGGGCGGCAGGAATTCGGACGTCTTTACGCCTGTTGAAACGTCGATCACGCCGCCGTCAGCGCCATAGAGCGACCCGGCAAGGTAATAGAAGTCAGGGCTGATACCGACTCCGATCGCTTCGTTCGCAAGGGCAAGACCGCTGGGAGACACCGAGGCGGTGAATAGTGTCCCTTGAGTGTCGCCGCCCCAAGCGTAGAGCGTAGAGCTGTTGGACCCAAACGCGAGGGGCATCACGCGGGCTGACGGATCCGGGGTAATGAACGTGTTGGGTCGTCGCGCAGCGTCGTCGAACACGTAAGTCCCGCGCGAGTCAAAATCGGTAAGCCCAAGCGCCTCTGTGTAGAGCGAGACCGCCCATGAATGCGGAGCACCAGGCATGGCAAGAAGGTACCCAGCGAAGGGCGCACCATAGGTCGGATCAACGGGAAGCGGAATCGAAAGATCGAGACTCATAGTCGAGATCGCGACTCGCTCGACGACCCCCCGGTCTGAAAATCCCACATACGCATACGAACCATCATCGGAGAGGGAAAGCACGATCGGATCCTGGCCTTCGACAAGTCCCAGTGAGCGCGTGACAGTCGCGTTTGTCGGATCGATCTCGAGCAAGCTCGAGGGCAGCTGCGCCGAGTACGACGCGGTAACCGCATAGAGTTTCCCGGTCACTGACGAGTAGGCGATGTCTGTTGCGATGACTCCCGCAAGCATCTGCGCGGTGTAGTCGACCCCGGCGGTAGCTGTAACGGTATAGGTGACCGGCAGCACCCATGGACTCCCCAGCGCCTCCTTGGTACAAGGCGCGTCATAGCAGACCGAGATCGTGATCGCGTCGGAGTAGACACCGGGTCCTATGCTCGAGGGACTCTTCAGGTTCACCGTGAGAGTCCCGGTGGGAGTCCCCGTGTCATTGATGGCCCAGCTGCCACTGGCGACCACACCGTTTGCCTTGGACTGACCGAGCAGATAGACGGTATAGGGTGGCAGGCCGTTGATTGCTGCAACACTGATCGCGACACTTGCGCTCGAAGCCGTATCCGGGGCTTCCACCGTAATCGAGCTTCCCGGCGTTACCACATAGACGGCGTTTGAGACGACATTGCCCGTCACGGTGTAGCTGACCGAGATCGTCATTGGAGAACCTGAGATCTGACTCGTGCACTGCTGATCCAGACAAAACTTGACCTGAATTTGATCCTGGTAAGTACCAGAACCCAGCAGTGCAGGCGGGAAGAGCGCGAAGGAAAGCGTGTACGTCAGCTGGTTATTGGGCGTCGGATTCGACCAGTTGACGCTCACATTCTGGATGGCGGTGTTCTGGTATCTGTAACCGGCGTAGACGACAACGCCTGAGGGGTCGGTGACTGTGAAGTTCACCTGGTAGTTAGGGGCTGTGTCGGTAGGCGCCACCGTAGCGGAAAACTGTGTCTTGTCGACTGTGACGGAAGGGGACGAGGCGCCTGATGTACCGCCCCCTCCCCCGCAAGCACTCAGAATGCAGGTAAGTGTGAAAACTCCTACTAGGGCTGTGACAGTAGGCGGTTTCATGGGACCCGGAGGGTGCGGGTTCTTGTTGGTACGGCCAAATCAGACCATGGCTTGAGAATCCTGTCCAGCCGCATCCAAGGTTTTATAACCTGCCTGACAGGTCCTTCTCATCCACGGGGCAGACAAGGCCCATGGATAACACTGGCCATGGTCCTCGCTAGGCTTTCCAGGGCGACTCGTCTCTTATTGTCGCGGGCGCTGCATCCGTCGCATATGCCAGGTAAATGACAACTGCGCATTCATCCCCAAGAGCCACGGGGCCTTTGGGCGCTGGGACGGTTTTGGGACACTGCGCTCGTGACACTCCGTGATATCAAATGACATCCCGTGACACTAAGTACCTGTTGCAACTGGGGAGCCCGCTCGCATATCGTTGATTTGTAGGCACCCTACTTCCGTTCACACGGCAGAGGTCACTGGTTCGAGCCCAGTACCGCCCACCACCTAGAACAAAACCTTCCAGCGTTTCTCTCAGGCTGATTGACAGGCATTTGCGACAGTGAGCGTCCCTGCCGGCAGCGATCGACGAAAACCGATCCGTCGTCCCCGATACCTGGTCGTGCGTACGACGCCCCTACCACACTGAGCGCACTGCCCGCGGTGACTGACAGCTATCGGAGCAAGGGACAGCCTGGTGCCGCCGCCGCTTTCTTCTTGGCGACGATGCTTCCACAGTATTTTTCCAGATAGTACGCGATCGTCTCGACGCGGATCCTCACCGAGCCTGTCGGCTTCGTGGAGTCGAGATCCTGGAAAGAGAAAAATAGTGTTCCGGATCGCTCGACGATCTGCTGCACCGGCGTGTACGTGGGCTGATCCATGCCGCACTCATAGCTTGACAGGCGCACCACGCAGGCGATCCACGGCATCCGCGCGGCGAACTTGGCAGCCCACAGAATCTCGTTCGTGTTGGCGCTATATGAGGACGGCCAGACATCTGCGATGTCGAAGGGCGATTTGATGTGTCCGGCATCGAGGTCGGCGCGGAACATCCAGTCGAGGATGTCGGTGTCGGTTGGCAGGTACTGCGTCCATAGCACGGGATATCCGTAAGCCTGCAAATCGACCTCGATCTCATGCCCAATGCCGGGGTCCATGTGGTAAGGACGCGCCAGCACCAGGATGCACGGTTTGTCGGTTGCGGCGCACCGCGCGAGTGTCGCGCGGGCCATCGCACGAAGACTGGCGCCGAAGGATTCGAGCGCGTCGTAACCGGCCTGCACGGCACGCCCTGTCTCTTTGAGCGTCAGATCGGGAAGCACGTCGCGCAGGGCGGCGTAGAGCTGTTTGGGCACGAGCGGCTTATCGCCGAGCGAGACCAAAGGCGCCACGTGGCGTACGCCGTGCTCCGCAAAGACGTCCTTTTCCTTGAGAAAGCCCGCTTTGACGTTCTCTGGCGCCGCCATGACGCGCGGGCAGGCGAGGGAGGCGAGCACGTGCCCGTTCAGGTAAGACGGTAGTGAGTAGATCATCGGCGAGAACAGCACGTCGATCTTGTGGTGCCTGTCGCGCGCCAGGAGCTCGCCGTAGTGGCCGTTGATGCACTTCACCGGGTAGCAGCAGTCGATGGTGCCGCGTCCCTTGCCGAACTGGCGCGCCTGATCCTCCGAGCTGTCGGAGGAGAACTCGAGCCGGCGCGCCTCTATGCCAAGGGCGCCGAAGAAGCCGATCCAGAACTGGTGCGTCGACCAAAGATTGAGGACGCGCGGGACGCCAATACGCAGCCCCGCACGCAGCTTCGACGCCGGCTCAGGAGGCAACCCTGGCGCAGCGGAAGGCGGTCTCGCGAACCACTTCAGCAGTGTTTGGGTGGGCATTCCTGGCGCTCTCCAGGTTCTTCTTCACGACCCGCATCTCGTTGGCGTCCTCCAGCAGTCCTTTCGGACAGGAGTTGCCGCTGATGACGCGCTCCCAGCCGCTGGCAAGGGGCACCTTGCTCCATGGACGGCCCATGCCGTTCGGCAGGCGTACGTCGATGAACGTGCGCTTGCAGCTAACTGGACACCAGGTACACGTCGTGTGCTCGTTGGTCGTGCTCGTGTACTCGAGAGCCTCGATCACGTCGTAGCCGCGGAAGCGTGTTGCCGCACCCGCCTGCATCAGGTCGCTCGCGCACAGCGCTGCGCCGATCGCGCCCGCCTCGCCCGAGTAAGGGTGCACCACAATCTCGGCGTCGGGCACCTTGGCACTGATGAAGTCGACCTGGGCTTTCACTACTGCGAGGTTTCGGTGCGTACCGCCTTGCAGAATGAACTTGCGTCCCGCAGCGGCGAGATTCTGCAGCTGTCCGGCATAGACCCACACGTTGAGCGGCAGCACTGCGGCGAGCCCAGCCATGATCTCGTCGGCCGACCAGCCCTTGCGCTGCTGGTTGACGATATCCGACTGCAGAAACACCCCGCAGCCCATGGCGAGCGCCGGTACGGCCTTCGCCTGGAAGGCGTGCTCGGCGTAATGCTCGAGCGGCACCGAGTAGCGCTCGGCGACGCCCTGGAGAAACGCGCCGTTACCGGAGGAGCACTGCGAGTTGAGACGAAAGTCTGCAACTGTGCCCTGGCGCAGGATCATGATCTTCACGTCGCAGCCGCCGACGTCGCAGATCACGTCCGCGTCCGGAAAATAGTGCAGCGCCGCGGTCGCATGGGCCACCGTCTCGACGATCGCGAGGTCGGAGCCGATCACTTCCTTGAGCAGGTCTTTGCCGTAGCCGGTCAACGCCAGCGCGGCGATATCCTCGAAGCCCGCCTGCCGCAGCTGCCGGAACAGTGCTTTTGCGTCTTCGATCGGATTGCCGTTGGACTGCGCGTAGCAGCTGAAGAGCAACTCGCGCTCAGCTGAGAGCACGACGGCTTTCGCGGTGGTGCTGCCGAAGTCGCAGCCAACCACCACCGCGGCGGATGACTGGCGATTCTCCCGCTTACCACCGGTCGAATAACGGGCAATGAAGCTGTCCAGTTCGTCCTGGTCCTTGACCAGCCCCTTCGCGCCATCCTTCGCCTTCGCCTCCCACTGCCCCTTCTCGATCCACCAGGCGAGCTTGTCCCGTCCCGTGTAGACACCGACTCCGGGCTCGCCTTCTGCCAGCTCGATGCAACCGAGGCAGGCGTAGTACAGCGCCTCCTTGGGCACCTGAATGGCACTCGCCGGATCGGCCTCGATCTTTCGCTCCTTCCACAGCTTGCCGAGGTGACGGCGCCAGGCTTCCTGAAGGCCGCGGAAGAACAGGTTCGGCCCGCCCAGCAGTAGTACGCCGGGCGTCGGCGTGTTGCCCTTGGTCAGTGTGCTGAGATTCTGATAGACGACGGCTTCGAAGAGGCTGGCGACGATCTCTTCCACCGGCACGCCGGACTTGACGAGCGTGTTCGCGTCGGCCTCGGCGAAGATGCCGCACTTCGAGCTGATTCGGTGCAGGTTGTAGCCGTCATAGCCCGCGTCCGCCAGTTTTTCCGGCGACACCTGCAACTTGCGCGCAGTCTTTTCGATGAAGGTGCCCGTGCCGCCGCTGCAAGCCGACTGCATGTACACCTGCTTCGACTTGCCATCGCCGCTCGGTGTGAAGAACAGCGTCTTCATGTCCTCGCCACCGATTTCGGAGACGAAGTTCACGTCCGGATGAAGCTTCTCGACCGCCGCTGACACTGCCACGACTTCTTGTACCGTTTTTGCGCCAATGAGTGGCGCCAGCAGCCCCGCTCCCGAGCCGGTAACGAAGACGCGGTCGCGCCCGGGCGTCACGCCGCACTCGGTCTCGATGCGCGCCAGGAACTCGAGCACCATTTCCGCCTGCTTGGTGTGGTGGCGCAGGTAGTGCTGCCACCGCAGTGCGCCGTTCTCCATCACCACCGCCTTGACGGTGGTGGAGCCTACGTCAAGGCCGACCGTCAGCATTGGGCAAGGTGTAGCGCGTAATTGGCCGCGGTACCCACCACACCGTAGCGTGGCACGCGGTAGGTGGCGCGCCGCATCTCGGCCGTCTCGCGCTCCCTCAACTGGTCCGCCGTCCGTCCCGTGCGCGCCAGCACTTCCTCATACTCCTTCTGCGCGCGCTTCTTCGCCTCCGTCAGGATCATCTGGCAGCGCGACAGCGCGTGCACTTCGGCATCGCCCTTGATCTCGAGCGGCGCGTAGAGCAAATCCGGGTGCTTGCCGATCACGGCCGCCATCGCTCCAATGCTCATGGTGTTCGGCATGCAGGAGTACGGCGAGAGCTCGCAGATCATGTGCGCCTTCTTCCTCTGATGTGCCCAGAGCGCCTTGCCGATCAACATGTCGCCTTCCCCGCCGTTCAGCCGGCTGTGGTAATAGGGCTTGGCGAGATCGCGCAGCACGGACTGGTCTGGGAGCTCGTGGGGAACGCCGCCGAGCGCGCCGCGCATGCGACCGTAAGTCCAGCGCAGCAGCCCCTGCGCAGCGTGGATCGCGCGCGACTTCAGATAGGCGCCGCGGTTGATGCCGATGTGGTCTTCGAATTCCTGGGCGGCCAGGCGCATCAGATAGTCGAACCAGATGACGATTACCGCCGGATAGACCTCGGCGCCCTCCGCCTCCAGCCAGCGGTGAATGTTGTAGTTTGGGTCGCCTTCCACGGTCTGCAGGTAGAACTCACCAGTGATCTTTACCTTTGGCTTTACGCGCAAGCGGTCGACTTCGACCTCGTCGAAGCGCCGCCGGACCTCTCTCATCGCGTTGACGAAGTAAGGTGTGGTGAGGTGCCAGGCGAGAGAGCTCCATTTCCCGCCGCGCTGCGGGCGCTTGAGTAACGCCTGATACAGAATCTCGACGCCGTCCTTCGCAGCGCGCGCGGTCTCGCCGGGCTTCGTCTCGTAGGGGCGGATCTGGTACTCGAGATCTTGTACTGCGTCAGTGAGCACCACCGACCAGGCGGCCCCGAGAGTAAAGGGTAGATTGAGATCGAGTCCGCCGCCGGCTGCCGCGCCCTGGTCGAGCCCCTCCTGGCCAAGCAGGAACATGCGGAACGCGTGCAATCCAGAATTGCGCAGCGCGAGCTCGTAGCTCTGGTGGTACTGACCGAAGCGGCAGGCGCCGCAGGAACCGGCGGTGAGGTAGATGTAGTTCTTCGAAACTTCCTCGGCGCCGATACGCCTTGCCTCGCCACGTAAATGGTTGACGAGGTTGCCGGTGGTGAAGCTGGTCGGACAGCATTGGCCGATGTCGGCGACCTCACGGCCGGTGAGGAGATCTTCGCGAGTTGCTGTCGGCAGGGCCCGGGTGCGGTAGCCGAGGTTTGCCATTGCGCCTTGCAGCACGCGTTCTACGCGCCAATGCAGGCCTCCAAAGAGGATCGTGACCCTTTCGCGTTCTGCGCGCGTAAAGGGCCGCGGCTTGTAGGCGCGATAGGGCTCTGTGGCGCTACGGGCCGGCGGTGCGACGCTACGCGTTTTCGGCGACACAGCGTCCCGGGCGAGAACGACGGGGATATCGGCGAGCGCGCTCTTGCGCGCGGCGGGCGACAGTCCAGGTGGCATTGCGAGCCCTCCTTCAATGCCGGAAGGTCGATTCTGCCCCAATGGTCACCCGGCCGATAGCTTAGGCGGAGTCGCCCCTGGGGACGCGCGACGAGTAGAATTCATAGCGGCAAGGTTCGGGAGGGAGTCGCCGTGAGGATCTATAACGCGGTCGGATATGGGGCCCTTCTGCTCTACGCGGCCGCCTGCCTGTATTTCGCTCCGGCGCATCTCGGCCCCTGGGCGGGCCTCCTGATCGGCGCGGCATACCTGCTGGCCTGCTGGTTCATCGCCGGGGTGTATCTGTCCTGTGTGATTCACATGGGGATCGCCCATCGCGCACTCAATTACAAGGAATGGTTCGTCAAGGCCATCACGGTGGTGAACAACGCCTTCGGCGTCTACGTCAATCCCATCACCTGGGTCAACCGCCACCGACTTCACCACAGGTTTTCCGATCATCCCGGAGATCCCAACAAGCTCTCTGCCGATGGTTTCTGGCGGACGTTGCGCCTCTGCCTGTTCCCCTACAAGACCGACGTCAATGTGGCAAACGACGCAATCCTGCAGACCTGGACGTTTCGCATCGTGGCGAATCCGGTCTTCGTCGTGGCGACTCAGGCGCTCAACTTCCTGCTTCTAGGGTGGCTGGTGGGCGATCTGCGTTTTGCCGCCGTGCTCTGGCTTGGAACACGCATTTTCGGGCTGTGGGTCAACATGATTCAGAATTACTGGACCCACGACCGGCGCTTCGGCTACCGCCGTTACAACGATGAAGCCGACAACGCGATGAACATCGGCGACTGGCTGCCGGTAACCGCCACCTTCAGCGCCTGCTTGCAGAATAACCATCACCATTCTCCCGCCTTCCTGCGTTTGAGCCACGAGGAATCGGAGTACGACTTTGGATTCATGGCCGTGAGGGTCATGAAGGCCCTGGGCCTGGTGAGTGCGAGCGCCTGGGGTGCGGAATTGCCCAAGGACATTCCGCTGAGGTCCGCGGACTTCTAGCGGCGGCTAAGCCGCCGCCCTCGCCCGCCTGAACGGATAGAAAGCCTGCCCCCAGAAGCCGGCCGGTATTTTCTCGTTGTGCAGGCCGTAGGTATCCGGCCATTTGTCCTCAGGGAGGTAGTGGGTTCCGAAGATCCGATCGATCCACGGAAAGTGGATCGCGAAGTTCTTATCTATGGCCTCTGTCTGCGACGTGTGATGCCAGTGGTGGTATCTCGGCTGAATCAGATAAGGCTCTAGCCATTTAATCGTCGGGCCGAAATTGCAGTGCGTCCAGGTGGCGTGGAGGTTTACAAAGAAAAGATAGGCCAGGAGCATGTTGTACGGAAACAGCAGCATCATCGGAATGAGAATGAACCCTCTCACGACGAGGTCATCCACGATGTGGGAGCGCGAGCCGGCGATCCAGTCGAGCGACTTGGAGGAGTGGTGAATCGCGTGAAAGCGCCACATGAATGCCACCTTGTGGAAGGCGCGGTGAATGAAGTACTCCGCAAGATCCGCGACCACGACCGCCAGAAAAAACTGCACGAGCCAAGGCAGATGCCCCACCATTCTTGGGACCACTGGCAGGTTCAAGAGGGAGGTTAGCTGAATCGCTGGCAGGAGGATCAGGAAGGTCGTGATTTGAATCGGCAAGTGCGTGGACAGAAAGTACACGATGTCCGTCAGCCACTGGCTGCGAAATACGCTTTGCTTCGGATAGGCGGGCCACAGCACCTCGATCGGCGAAAAGATCAAGGTCATGAGCAGCATGTCGAGCAGGAACCAGTCCAGACCGATGGCCGGGCCGCTCCCCAGGTCTTCGTTGATTGGAACACTCGCGCCGCCCAGCAGGGTCGCCCCAAGGGCGAGCAGCATCCCCGTCAATGCAAGGACCTTCTTCCTCCGCAGCATTGCGGACACGACGCCGCAGAAGATCGCCGCCGCGATGACCGCCTGGATTAACAGGCGTATGAGGTCCATCGGGTAGTAATGCCGCAGCTCGGGCGAAGACAACAGCTGGGGAAAGTGCAGGCAGAGCACCGCTCCGAAGGCGAGCAGTCCAAAAAACGCTGACAGGACGCCGCTCCACCACCCGGTTCCGAACCCGGTGGGGTCGTCGTCACCGAAGAGCTCGTTGATTCGTTGTTCGAGCATTTGCGTCCCACCCATCGTGAGCTGCTAGGCTGGAAACCTACTTCAATCCGAGCGGCAACACAGCAACTCCGTGCAATAAATGGGATCCACGCACGATTCGTCAACCCAGCGAATCAAGAGCTTACGGTGCGCAAGGGACCCCTTGGGCAATCGACGAGTCCAGCCGTCAAAATACGGGTCGCGGGCAACGGTGGGAGTGGTGGATGCAGTGCGAGACGACACAGCGGACACGCCAAGGGACGTTCATCGGAGCCTTGCTGCTGGCCTCGCCGCTGACGGCAATCGCGGACACATCCGTCACCTATCATTGCGAAGGGGAGCAAACGACCGAAGGTGGCCTTGCGGAAATCGACTCAACCAAAGAGCACGTTGTTCAGGATTACACCCTGGAACTCTCCAAGGCCACGGGACGATATTGGGATTGGACGGAGCGTCTCTGGCGTCCGATCCACTCTGTCGATTCACACACGCCGGTACTGGCGCAAGAAACGGTTGGACCCGGCTTGCACGGTTGGTGGCGGGTTTCAATAGATCGCGATACAGGCGCATGGTCAGCGATATGGGCTGGGGGGCAACACACGACCACCATAAAGGGTCAATGCAAACCGGCCCGACTCCGAGAGCCGCCGCAATAAGGTCTGGGACAATTTTGGGACAGTGCGCTCGTGACGTTGCGTGATATCAAGTGATATCAAATGACAACAAGTCCTTGTTGCAATTGGGGGCATCGCTCGCATATCGTTGATTTGTAGGCACCTTACTTCCGTTTCACACGGCAGAGGTCACTGGTTCGAGCCCGGTACCGCCCACCACCCAGAACAACAACTTAGACGAATTCCTTGAGCCTCTTTTCCGCGAATTTGGGACAATTCTGGTGTCCCTGAGAACCCAAGCGTTCGGTTTATATGCGTAAATCAGACCTGCGACCTGGCTGGATCGACAAAGAGCTGAGCGCGAATTTCGCTCGGGCCTCCCGCGCTGGGCGCCGCGCCGCAAGAACAGAGCCGCGAGCTGCCTTTGCTGTCTACCGCTCCCAGGAACGTGCACTGCGGATCGAGCTCACGAACGGGGCGACGATTACGTTGCCGGTAAAGCTGATTTCTGGCCTCAAGGGAGCCAGACCCAAAGATCTCCGTGCGGTTGAAGTCCTTGGGCGCGGCGGTGGCCTGCACTGGGAAGGCCTGGACCTCGATCTGAGCGTACCCGGTCTCCTTTCCTCATTGTTCTCCGGTCCCGAGTGGCTGGCAGAGCTCGGCCGCATCGGCGGTCGGAATTCCTCCGCCGCCAAAGCAGCTGCGGCACGCAGGAACGGGCGCAAGGGCGGCCGTCCGCGCGTTCGATAAAGGAAGCGCTATTCGAGCCGATGGACCTCTCTGCGGTGCGTGGTTGCCGTGATTTTCCTATAATCAATGACTTATGAAATCGAAACTGAGGCTGGAGTCGAGGAAGGCGCTGCTAGAGGCGAATCAACGCCTGAGGCCCGAGCAGCGTGTCCAGGCTTCCGTCGCGCAGAGTCGGGTAGTTGCCCAACTTCAGGAGGCGGGCCGCAAGCTTCGGGGGCGCGCCAGATGAGAGCGCGCGGCCCCGGCGAGTCCGCCAAACTCCTTCTGGATGTTGTCGATGTACTTGCGGCCCTTTCGATTGAGTACGCGGTGATTGGTGCGCTCGCCGCTTCTCTTCACGGTGCCGGGCGTGCGAGTCTCGATGCCGATCTCGTCGTCTCGGCTGGCGTAATGGAGGGGACGCGAATCGATGAGGCCCTGAAACGGGCGGGGCTTACCACTGAGCTTCGGCGCGGAGATCTCGGGGACGCCATTCCCGGGCTCGTGCGGGTCAGCGACTCCTTCGGAAACCAGGTGGACGTTCTCCTGGGTATTCGCGGTCTCGATCCGAAGGCTTTCTCGCGCACGGTCGAAGTGCCGTTCGAGGGAGCCCGGCTGCGCTTCGTCGGGCGGGAGGATTTCATTGCAATGAAGGTTGCAGCCGGAGGCCCGATCGATCTGCTGGACGCGGAAAACGCTATCGCAGCGGATCCAAAGTCGCTCGATGTGGAGTTGGTCAGGAATCTTGGCTTGCGATTTGGAACGAGCACGTCTGCATCGCTGGAGAGAATGCTCGGAGACCTGGGTTTGGGTCGTCAGGGGTCCCGCGATCAGGGGTACGGAGTGGATGACGACCTCGAGTAGGCGGTTGGTATGTCAGCGTACGTGTCTGAACCGAATGTGGGATGTTGTTTGCTCGCCTGAGGCACAATTTTGGGACAGTGCGGACGTGACGTTGCGTGATATCAAATGACATCACGTGATACTAACTGCCTGTTGCAACTGAGGCCCCGGCTCGCATATCGTTGATTCGTAGGGACCCTACTTCCGTTTCACACGGCAGAGATCACTGGTTCGAGCCCAGTACCGCCCACCATTCCGGGATACCTGCCGCTCATGACCGGCAGATGGGGGCCGTCACATCCCGACTTCCACGCGAGTGCGGGAGCGACACCAGATTGAGCTGGCGGTGCACGTGGCGCCAAGCTGTCCCACTAACGCAGCGCCATCAGCGTACGGTAGCGAGACCATGATGCGATTCACCTTCCTGCTCATGCTGTGCTTCTCGGGAGTAGCTCCCGCCCAGACGCTGCAACTCACCGCCTGCACGCTGAAGAAAGTCGAAGGACTATGCGGAACTTTCTCCGTGCCCGAGGACCGCGCTCACCCGGAGCGCCGCTCGATCGGTTTGCGTGTATTTGAGGTACCGACGGCGAAGAAGCGGCCCGATGCCTTGTTCCTCATCGAGGGCGGGCCAGGACAATCGACGGTCGAGCACTTGAGTGATATTGACCTGTTACCGATCTATCGCCGCATCGCAGGCAACCGCGACATCGTCGCAATCGAAGAGCGCGGCGTCGGGCAGTCCAACGGGCTCACCTGTCCGGAGCCGAACGCACGCACATTGCAGGACGATTTCACTGATCTCGCCGCGACTGCACGCGCCTGCTTGCCCGTCGCGCAGGCTCATGCTGCACTCGACCAGTATCACTCGTTAAATGCCATTGCGGACCTTGATGCGGTGCGCGCAGCGCTTGGTCTCGACAAAATCGACCTGTGGGCACTCTCGCATGGAACCCGGGAAGCGATTCTGTATGCGGAGCACTATCCCAAGCATACGCGTTCAGTGATCATGGAAGCTCCGCTCGGGCCCAACCAGCACATGCCAACCGGGTTGGCGGAGCGCGAAGACGAAGTCTTGCGCGGCACCTTTGCCGATTGCGCCGCGGACCACGGCTGCTCGGTGCAATATCCCGACCTCGAAGGCGACTACCGCCGGGCGCTCGCGGCCTTCGCGCACAGACCCGTGTCGGTCAGCGTCACCGACCCCTACACCAAGCAAGCTACGACAATCCGGTTGTCGCGAGGACGCTTCGCCGAAACGATCCGCGATATGCTCTATATGGTGCCGCTCGCGAATCGTGTTCCGGCCACTTTGCATGACGTCGCCGCTGGCAACTGGAGTTCGCTGGTGCTCTTCTCGGCCGAGAATCGGATCGCGGGCCCTGATTTTCCGTTCGCAATGTGGATGTCGTATGTCTGTGCCGAAGACCTGCCCTACGTCGATGCTGCGCGTGAGCACCAGCACACGAAAGACACACTACTCGATAACTACCGCGTCGAGCAGCAGAAGGCTGCCTGCGAGATCTGGCCGGCGGCACACCTGCCCGCCGGCTGGGACTCTCCGTTCGCATCGAAGGTGCCGATGCTTTTCATGGTGGGCAGTCTCGACATCATCACCTCGCCCTCAATGGCGCGACACATCGCAAGACCGTTCCCGAATGCTAGAGTAGTGGAGGTTGCGCACGGTACTCATCTGCTGGTCGGCCAACCCGGGGAGGATGATTGCTTGCTTCGTATCGAAGGTGATTTTCTCGACAAGGGCTCCCCCATGGGTGTGGACACAAGCTGCGCGGCCGCGCTCCCCCGGGGATATTGGAAATAGATAGCCGCACCCGCCGGACGCGAGAACTCAAATGTTAGCGACTCGCTTACCTCGTGCCGCGCCGCTTGCGAGCGGGTTGCCAGATTCTTGGACGCCGCAGCCGTCGGACTCGGACATCGGCATTGCAGTCGGTCACGACGGTCGGCTTAGGGGGTCGTTAGCCGCTGGTCGTCGCGAGAGCGCGCGCTGGGACAATTTTGGGACAGTGCGCTCGTTACATTGCGTGATATCAAATGACATCACGTGACACTAAGTGCCTGTTGCAACTGGGGAGCCCGCTCGAATATCGTTGATTCGTAAGCACCCTACTTCCGTTTCACACGGCAGAGGTCACTGGTTCGAGCCCAGTACCGCCCACCATCCCAAAGCCGTTGG
>Ga0307469_10000170_pt1 | contig 25433 bp, 30 predicted proteins | sample atmos_gasesAM2C__FD_203084 | JGI IMG/M metagenome (GOLD analysis project Ga0307469, IMG submission 203084) | Hardwood forest soil microbial communities from Morgan-Monroe State Forest, Indiana, United States - atmos_gasesAM2C_515 | ecosystem: Environmental > Terrestrial > Soil > Temperate... | reverse complement strand
CAGCCTCTCCTTCCGGGCGCACAAGGTCGAGCGAGTTGAACGCTGGCGCCTCCCAGACCGCGCCGGATCCACCCCAGAACTCAAGGCCGGAGAGCACCTCCCAGAGTTCGGGCTCGGATGTATCAGCGGTCTTCGCGACAAACGCACCACGTTCGGCAAGACCGTACGACTGGAGTATCGAAGCAACCTCACGGAGGCGGAAGCGGGTTTCCTCGGTCACTCGTCTGGCCAACGACTCTTGTCGCTCACCCGCCGAGAGCGAGCAAAGCGAGCATCAGCCGGGTGCGGCGACGAGTTGGTCGGCGTCGCCGGGACGCTACTGCTCATCGCCCTCCGATGACCCGTAGACGCGGTTCGCTAACGCGTCACCTTTCAGCAGCAGGAGTAGCCCTAAGATCAGTCCCACGCCGGCTCTCAACCAGAACGCGCCCGAGACGAAATCGCCGCGCTCGATGATCGTCGCCGCGAACGCGAGTATCGCTTGAGCAACCATGACGAGTCCGATGGCTCTCGCGAGTGCTTCGAACAAACTCTTGCCCGTCATCCTCGGATCCTCCCCTCCGCCCAAGCTCCTACTTGGATAGGCGCGCCACAGAAGAAGACCTTGGGATCATCGTCGGCGAAGGCGCCGAACGAGTAGGGGAATGACCCAGCCGGCGACGGCCGCAACCACGAAAGTAGCGAGCATCCAGGTTCGGTGTTCGCCGCGTGCATACCCGATCCACGCTGCGATGAGCCCGGTGATCAGTGCTGGAGCGAGCTCCTCACGGAACGTTCGTTGTGTCCGGCCCTCTCGCATGTCCCGACCCCCTCGCGCGGCACGAAAAGCCTAGCGCGCGCTACTGAAAACGTACACAACGAACGGCTCGCCGTTCTGGACGAACTCCTTCTCGAAGCTCATCCCGAGCCGCTCCATCACCTCCCACGACCGGACGTTGCGCTTCTCGGTGAAGGACACCACCTCCTCGGCTCCGAGCTCTTCGAACGCGTAGCGCAGCCCTTCGCGACCGATCTCGGTCGCGTAACCCTGCCCCCAGTACTGCGACAACAGGGCCCAGCCGAGCTCGAGTCGCCGTTCGCCGTCGACCGTCGCGCGGGACAGCCCACCGCGTCCGATCAGCTCGCCCGTCGCACGGTCGTACGCCATCCACTTGTGCACGCCGTCACGTTCCCACCCTTCGGCCCACTCCCGTGCGATCCGCTCCGCGTGCTCGCGCGTCCATGCTTCGCCGTACACCTCTGCGACGACGGGATCGGAGTGGATGCGGAACAGCTCGTCCGCATGCTGCGGACCGACGGGCTCGAGCCGAAGACGTTCCGTGTAACTCACACGACTTCGGCGGCGCCGAACGTCGCGCGCATCCCGCGCATCGTCGTCGTCATGAGCGCGCGTTTCGGGAGACCGAGCGATCGCAGTTCGTCCGCGATGGGATGAGAGCCGAGCTCGAGGGACGCACCGCTGAGCCGCGCACGTATCTTCGCCTCCTGCTCCCACGGCGTGCGCCGCAGGACGTCGTCGCGTAGCGAATACGTCGGCATGTCGCGCATCGGCATCCGGATCGGCCCGCCTTCGTGGAGATCGAGCGTGAGGACGTACACGCCTTCCTGCGCGAGCGAGCACGTGACGTGATGTCGGTGCTCGGTGATCTCGATGTCCGCGAGGAACTTCGGGTAGCCCCAGATGCGTTGTCCGGCTTCGAGCGTGAAGCTTTGCGTCACGGGAAGCTGATGGATGTACACCGCGGGCGCTTCCGTGTCGTGCTGGCGAACGAGGAACGCCACGGCGAGCTCGTTGTACGTGTCGAGGTCGCTGTCGAGGTACCGGACGAAGGCGATGTTCACGATGGTTCGTCCCGCGAATTCGGCGACGGCGAGCCCTGTCGGATCGACGATCTGTTGCGCGGCGTCCGCACGGACGACGAACTGTGCGGCCCACGAGTCGGCGTTCCGGACGTGCACGGGCAGCGCGACCATCTGCCCTTGGATCTCGAAGCTGGTGGTGGTCAAAGCCTCTCGACGATGGTGACGTTCGCCTGGCCCCCGCCTTCGCACATCGTCTGGAGGCCGTAGCGTCCGCCGGTGCGCTCGAGCTCGTGCAGGAGCGTCGTGAAGAGTCGCGTTCCCGTCGCGCCGAGTGGATGGCCGAGCGCGATCGCGCCGCCGTTCACGTTGACCTTCGCGAGGTCGGCTCCCGTTTCCTTCTGCCACGCGAGGACGACCGACGCGAACGCTTCGTTGATCTCGACGAGGTCGATGTCGTCGAGCGTCATCTTCGCTTTGTCGAGCGCGTACGCCGTCGCGGGGATCGGTGCCGTGAGCATGTAGATCGGATCCGCGCCGCGGACGGAGAGGTGATGGATGCGCGCGCGCGGCGTCAACGAGTGTTCCTTCAGTGCGAGCTCCGAGACAACGAGCACCGCGGTCGCTGCGTCCGAGATCTGCGACGCGACGGCTGCGGTAAGGCGCTCGCAGTTCGGGAGCGTCGGCAGTGACTTGATCTTCTCGACGTTCGGCTCCCGCGGGGCTTCGTCCGTGGTGACGCCGTTCAACGGAACGATCTCGCGTTCGAAACGTCCGTCGGCGATCGCCTTCAGCGCGCGCGTGTGCGACTCGATGGCGAACGCTTCCATGTCCTCGCGCGAGATGTCCCACGCTTCGGCGATCATCTCGGCCCCCCGGAACTGCGAGACCTCCTGATCGCCGTAGCGTTTGAGCCAGCCTTCGGATCCGCGGAACGGGTCGTCGAACCCCATCGGCTGCGCAACGGTCATCGCCGACGCGATGGGGATCATCGACATGTTCTGTACGCCGCCCGCGACGATCACCTCGTTCGTCCCGCTCATCACGGCCTGCGCGGCGAAGTGCAATGCCTGCTGGGACGAACCGCACTGCCGGTCGATCGTCGTGCCCGGCACCTCTTCGGGGAGTCCGGCCGCGAGCCAGCATGTGCGTGCGATGTCGCCGGCCTGGGGGCCGATGGTGTCCACGCAACCGAAGTAGACGTCCTCGACGGCGAGGGGATCGATGTCGTTGCGGTCGACGATCGCCTTGAGCACGTGCGCGCCCATGTCCGCCGGATGCACGCCGGACAAACCACCGCCGCGCTTCCCGACGGGCGTGCGCAGCGCGTCGACGATGTACGCCTCAGGACTCATCGCGTCACGATCACGGACGAGCCGTGTCCGAAGAGGCCTTGGTTGATGGACAGACCGACCCGCGCGCTCTCGACCTGCCGACCGGACGCTTGCCCGCGCAGCTGCCACACGAGCTCGCACACCTGCGCGATGGCCTGTGCAGGTACCGCCTCGCCGAAACAAGCGAGGCCCCCGGACGGATTCACGGGGATGCGTCCGCCGATGGTCGTGTCGCCGTCTCGGATCAGCTTCTCGGCCTCACCGGCTTTGCAGAGGCCGATGTTCTCGTACCAATCGAGCTCGAGCGCGGACGACAGGTCATACACCTCGGCAACGCTGAGGTCTTCCGGGCCGAGCCCGGCTTGCTCGTAGGCGGCGGCGGCGATCGCGTCACGGAACGGCAGGTCCGGCGGCGCAACGGTCGCGGCGGAATCCGTCGAGAAGTTCGGCATCTCGATGACGGTGTTCGGGAACGTCGGCGTGATCGTCGACACGGCGGAGACGCGCACCGGTTCGGGGACGCCGTGCGACCGTGCGAAGTCCATCGAGCTCAGGACAACGGCCGCCCCTCCGTCCGACGTCGCGCAGATCTGCAAGAGACGCAATGGGTCGGACACCATCGGCGACTCGAGCACCTCCTCGACCGTGTATTCCTTCTTGTACCGCGCGTTGGGATTCGCGAGACCGTGCTTCGAGTTCTTGACCTTCACGAGCGCGAAGTCTTCTTCCGTCGCGCCGCAGAGTTCCATGCGGCGGCGCGCGTAGAGCGCGAGGTACGTCGGGTTCGTTGCGCCGAGCAGACGGAAGCGACGCCAATCGGGATCGGACGGGTTGTCGCCCCACGTCGGCGCGAGGAAGCCCTTCGGTGTCGTGTCCGCGCCAACGACCAACGCCACGTCGCACAAGCCCGCGAGGATGCGCGAGCGTGCGATGTCGATCGCCGTCGCACCGGCCGCGCACGCCGCGTAGCACGTCGCGACGGGGACGCCGGTCCACCCGAGCGCCTGCGCGAACGTCGCACCGGCGACGTACCCGGCGTAGCCGTTGCGGATGGTTTCGCCCCCGGCGATGAAGCCGATGTCGCGCCACGTGAGGCCGGCGTCGGCGAGTGCGCTCCGCGCCGCGGCGACGCCGTACTCGACGAACGGCTGACCCCACTTGCCCCAGGCGTGCATCCCGACGCCGAGAACCGCTACGTCGTTTTCCATTTCCACACCACCTCGTCGGCCCCGTCCGCGAGTGGCTCGATCGCGATCTCGACCTCGTCACCGATCTTCAAAGTCGCGGGGTCGATCCCGGACGCGAGCTGTCCGAGGACGACGATCTGCTCGGTCGCGAGCTCGACGGCGACGACCGTGTACGGCGCTTTGCCGGTGAACGGCGCCGGCGCGTCGTAGTGATTGATCGAGAACGACCAGATCTTCCCCGTCCGGCTGAGTTCGGTTTCCTCGAGGTCGGCACTCCCGCAGGCAGGGTTGCGGCAGAAGGTGCGCTCCGGCGGGAAGAAGTACGACCCGCATGCGCCGCACCTCGTGCCGAGCAGCGCGGTGTCCGAGAACCAGCCTTCGATCGCAGGGAGCCTTACACCGGGCGCGGGGACCGTCACGAGACGAATCGTACCTGACGACCCGTCAGATTCGGAGCGGCGCCGGCAGCTCCTCGTCGTAGACGACGACGAGCGTCTTCGTCGGGCGAGTCAGCGCGACGTACAGACCGGATAGACCGTCGCGGCGCGCGATCGCGGCGGGTTCGACGACCACGACGACATCGAACTCGAGCCCGCGGCACTCGTCCACGGAGATAACGCTGAGCTCGGAGCCGAGGTCGACACCGTCGATGCCGGCAGCGCGGCGGGCTTCGTCCCGGATCTCGGGTGTCGTGATGATCGCGGCCGTCCCGTCCTCCGGGACGAGGCGCTTCGCGTGGTCGAGCGCGGCTGTCACACGGTCGGACGTAGCCACGAAGATCGGTTCCTCGCCGCTCCGCCGGACGGAGCGCGGCGGCTTCAGGTGCGGGGCGTACGCGCGGAGCACGTTCGTCGCGAGATCGGAGATCTCTTCCGGCGAGCGGTAGTTGATCGAGAGCTCCGCGATGTTCGACGTCGGCGGGTTCAGTTGCTTCACGACGTCTTCCCACCTCGTGTTCCAGATCGACGCCGACTGGCCGAGGTCGCCGACGATCGTGATCGATTTGCCCGGACAACGCCGCGCAATCATCCGCCATTGCATCGGTGACAGCGATTGCGCTTCGTCCACCACAACGTGTCCGAACCATGCGCGCGCTCGCGGCAGGAAGTCGCGTTCGTCGTTCTCGAGCTCCAGGCGCTGGTCGATCAGTCGCTGCACGAACGCGCGGCGCTCGGCACGGATGATCGGGTTCAGTTCCTGTAGTTCGTCGACGAGGCGCTCGATGTGGAAGCGTTCTTCGCGGTCGATGCGCGGACGTCGGCGTGTCCTGCGCTCGTGGTTGCCCAGGATCGCGTTCGCTTCGTCGATCAGCGCGACGTCGTGCTCGGAGAACGCGCGATCCGCGTTGGCGACGAGCACGGCAGCATCGCGTTCGCTGAGGATCCCGTGAGTCGCTCGATGGCGGAACTCCGCATCGGTCCGGAGCATCGTGAGGATGTCGGAACCGCTCCGGATGGGCCACATGTGTTCCATCGCCGCGATGAACGCGGGGTGTTCGCGGATGTCCGACTCGAAGGTGTTGAAGTGCTCGGGCCCGAAGATCTCCCGCCACTCGTCCTTGTTGTGCCACTTGCGGTACAGGTACTCGATCGCGAAGCCGCGGACGTCCGCGGCCCTCGCGTTGTGCGTGCCGGAGAACCGCTTGCGCGCGAGCTTGATCATGTGATTGCTCGCCGAGACGGACAGCGTGAGGTTCGACCCCTCGTAGTGGATCTTCACCGGTTCGCGCAGACCCTGTTCGATGTTCGCGCACGCGCGCGCGATGACCTGCGCCATGCGCGGGTCGCCCTTGATCCGTGCGACGTCCGGCGTGTCCTCTTCGGTCGCCGCGAGGCCCGGGACGAGGCCGCCGACGCTCGACAACGCCGCCGACTCCCCGAGCGACGGCAGGACCTGCTCGATGTAGCGGAGGAACAGCGCGTTCGGACCGACGACGAGCACGCCCGTCCGCGCGAGCTTCTCGCGGTAGGTGTAGAGGAGGTACGCGGCGCGGTGCAGCGCGACCGCCGTCTTCCCGGTCCCCGGGCCCCCTTGGACGACGAGCGTGCCTTGCAACGGCGCGCGGATGACGTCGTCCTGCTCGCGCTGGATCGTCGAGACGATGTCGCGCATGTGTCCGGAGCGCGTGCGGTCCAGCGCGTGGAGGAGGGCAGCCTCGCCGACGAGGACGAGGTCCTCGCGGAGGTCCTCACGGTCGAGGAGCTCGTCCTCGATGTGGACGACCCGCTGCCCGCGGCCGAGGATGTGGCGCCGCCGGACGACGTTCATCGTCTCCTTCGGCGTGGCCTTGTAGAAGGGGATCGACGCCGGCGCGCGCCAGTCGGTGACGAGCGGCTCGTGCTCCTCGTCGTAGACGGCGACCCGTCCGATGTGGTTGGTCGATCCGTCGGCGTTGTCGATGCGTCCGAAGACGAGTGATTCGTCGCCGATGTTCAGCTGCTGCGCGCGGCGCAGGCTGGACTCGACCATGGCGTCGCGCTCGGGTCCGGCCGAGGCGTTGTTCGCCGCCGCCGACGCCGCGAACATGCGCGCGTGCTCGCGCATCGCGTCCAAGCGGACGTACGCGCGGTCGACCAGATCCTGCTCGAGAGCGATCTCTTTATCGGAAGACACGAACTTCGAATCTTACGGCCGGAGTTCCGGTTGCGGGAAGCCGGGGGCGCTGTGGGAGAATGATGGTGTTGGATCTCCGCTTCTCTCCCGAACAGGACGCCCTTCGCGCCGACGCGCGCGCGTGGCTCGAGAGCAACGTCCCGCGGCCGGCGCTCCCGTCGATGGACACCGCCGACGGCTTCGAGGCGCATCGCAAGTGGGAACGCATCCTCTTCGACGCGGGTTGGGGTGTCGTCTCGTGGCCTGAGGCCTACGGGGGCCGAGGCCTCGGGATCGTCGACTGGCTCGTGTTCGAGGAGGAGTACTACCGCGCGCACGCGCCGGGTCGCGTGAACCAGAACGGCCTGTTCCTGCTCGGTCCGACGCTGATGTCGCACGGCACCGACGATCAGAAGACGCGCTTCCTCCCGTCGATGGCGCGCGGCGACGAGATCTGGTGCCAGGGCTGGTCCGAGCCGAACGCCGGCAGCGACATGGCCGCGATCCGGACGAAAGCCACGCGCGACGGCGACGAGTGGGTGATCGAGGGACAGAAGACGTGGTGCTCGCGCGGCGCGTGGGCCGACTGGATGTTCGGACTCTTCCGCACCGAACCCGGGTCGGAACGCCACCACGGACTCACGATGGTCCTCCTGCCGATGCACGGAGACGGGATCGATGTGCGTCCCATCGCACAGATGGACGGCGAGACGGGCTTCGCGGAAGTGTTCTTCGACGCCGCGCGTGTTCCCGTCGAGAACACGCTCGGCGAAGCCGGACAAGGCTGGAACGTCGCGATGACGACGGCCGGTTTCGAACGCGGCCTGCTCTTGAGGCCCCCCGGACGATTCCTCGCTACTGCGCAGCGTCTGCACGACCTCTTCGTTGCGTGCGGCGAACCGTCGCAGCTCCGTCAGGACGTTGCGCGTGCGGTGATGGCGGCGCGCATGTATCGGTTGTACGTCTACTGGACGGCCGGACGTCTGCAGCGAGGCGAGACCATCGGGCCCGAGTCGTCCGTCAACAAGATCGTGTGGTCGGAGATGGACATCCATATGCACGCGACTGCACTCCGCCTGCTCGGGATGTCCGGCGTCGCTGCGGACGAGTGGCTCGATCCGTACTACTTCTCGATGGCGGGACCGATCTACGCAGGCACGAACGAGATCCAGCGCAACATCATCGGCGAGCGAGTGCTCGGCCTCCCGCGCTAGGCTCCCGCTATGGACGCGAAGGCCGGGGTTCGCGAACGACTCGAATCCGCGCGCGACGAACTCGTCGACATCTCACACCGCATCCACGGGCAGCCCGAGCTCGGGTACGAGGAAGAGAGGGCGCACGCCTGGCTCACCGAGTACCTCGATCAAGCTGGGTTCGCCGTTACGCCCGGCGCGTACGACATGCCGACGGCATTCACGGCGACCGTCGGTTCCGGCCCGCTCCATATCGGCATCTGCGCCGAGTACGACTGTCTCCCGGCCGTCGGACATGCCTGCGGACACAACATCATCGCGGCGATGGGTGTCGGCGCCGGGATCGCCGCCGCGAAGATCGCGGACGAGGTCGGCCTCACCATCACCGTCTTCGGGACGCCAGCTGAAGAGGGCGGCGGCGGCAAGATCAAGATGCTCGAAGCCGGCGCCTTCGACGACGTGCACGCGGCGATGATGGTGCACCCCGCGCCGCTCGACATCGTCGAGCTGCCGATCATCGCCGCCGACCACTTCGACGTGTACTACACGGGCAAGGAAGCGCACGCGTCCGCATCGCCGGAGGTCGGTATCAACGCGGCGGACGCACTCACGATCGCGCAGACCGCGATCGGGCTCTTGCGGCAGCACATCAAGCAGACGGACCGCATCCACGGGATCGTCACGAAGGGCGGCGACGCCGCGAACATCGTTCCTGCGCATACCAGCGCGCACTACATGGTGCGAGCTGCGTCCCTCGGCGAACTCCACGAGATCCGCCGGCGTGTGAAGGCGTGCTTCGACGCCGGTGCGCTCGCGACCGGCGCGTCCGTCGAATACGAGGACAGCGTCGCCGCGTACGCCGAGATGCATCACGATCCGCGCATGGCCGCGATCTACAAGCGCAACGCCGAAGCCGCCGGACGAACCTTCGTCGATCTCGGTGCCGCGTCCGACCGTATGGCCGCGTCGACGGACATGGGCAACGTGTCGCTCAAGATCCCGTCGATCCATCCGTCGATCGGGATCGAGTCGCTGCCGGCCGTGAACCACCAGCCGGAGTTCACGGCGCAGTGCGTGAAACCGGCAGCGGACAAAGCCGTATTCGACGGAGCGCTCGCGATGGCGTGGACGTGCGTCGACCTCGCCACGGACGAAGCCGAACGCGACCGGCTTATCTCTGCTTGAACGTCACCGAGTGCGATAACGGTCGGAACCCGACCGATCGATAGAGCGCCTTCGGCGCTGGGGTGTTCGCGTCGTCGTCCACGCATGCGACGAGCGCCCTCGTCGCGCCGGCATCGCGCAGCCCGTGCAGCGCGAAGAGGTTCACCGCACGGCCGAGTCCGAGGCGACGATGTGCCGGATGCACACCGACCGGTTCGAACTCACCCACGCGCTCTTCTTCGTCGTACCACGCGAGCGTGTACGCAGCGAGTGATCCGTCCGGTGCAACGAGGACGCAGTCGAGGTCGGCGCGGTACGGCCACGTCGTGCGGACGTTCGCGTAGCTCTCCTTCGTCACGCGGGACGGATCCCAGACGGTGCGATGGATCTGGACGCGTGCGTCGTAGTCGCCGAACTCGCGCATCGTCGTGAGGACGTAGCCGTCCGGCGGCTGCGGCGCTTCGATCTCGTCGAGGGCGCGCATGTTCAGGAACCCGGCGGGACCGTCCGGATCCTCGTGGTAGTCGTGCCTTTGGAGCGCCGCGACGGCCGCGGTGTTGTCGAGTGCGACGGACAGATCGCGCGGTCCGTCCGTTGACGTTTCGAACCAATCGAGCACGGCGTCCAGCAGCTCCGGACGCTGCGGATGTGTTTGCCAGAGCAGCGACGCCGGCGCGAAGATCCAGCCCCAGGCGACCGTCGCGCCAGCGTCGAACCACAGCTGACGTTTCCATTCGTGCTCACGGCCGACGTGCTGGCTCGCCGTCCAGGCCAGCTCGCCCACCGTCCCGTCGACGTCGATGTGCTCCGGCGCGACACGCCAGACCTCCTGCGCGAGCGTTTGCATCGCGCGGAGGTCTGCAACGCTTTGGAACGGCCGGCTGTCCACCGACCGATGGTGCCTTACGCGCCGTGGATCGTGTTGCGCAGCTCGTAGATGTGCGGGACCGGAGGTGCCGTGATACCGATGCGGTCCATGATCGGGAAGAGCGTGTTCGCGAACTGGCTGAGCTTCTCCTCGTTCTCCCAGGTGTCCACGACGCAGAACTTCCCGCCGTCCCAACTCGCGAGGTGGTCGACGCGCCCGTCCGGCGCGCCGGCGCCGGCCGCTTCGAGCTCGGCGAGCACGCGTTGGTACTGCGCTTCCGTCATGTCCGTACCTTCGAATATCGCGACGATCATGTGCGCTCCTCTCGCTCGGATGGAACCCAATGGTGGCGGCGCGCCGCGTCGCAGGGTAGGGCCGGAAGTCACCATCGCGTGGTTTACTGATGCCGCGATGCGGCGGGCGCTGGCGGGGTTCATCGTTCTTGTGGCCACTCTTGTCCCGTCGCTGCCGTCGCACGCGACCGCGCAGTTCGGCTACACGGCCCTCGCGCCGATACTGAGAACGAAGGTCGTCGCCGTTCGCAACGCCGCGCCGGTGCAAGCCACGGCATCGTGTCCGAAAGGTTCGAAGACCTTGACCGGGGGAGCTTTCTTCTTCGAGCGGGGACAGAACCCCGATTTCGGACTCGCGCAGTTCACCCGCCTCGCCGACTCTTTCCCGACGCCGCAAGGTTGGACGGCCATCGGCTACCGGCTCGCCGGCGCACCGTCCGACACTGAGATGGCCGTCGACGTGAAGTGCACGAGAGCGCCGATCGACATCCGCACCGTCCGGGCGTCAACGACCCTCGTTCCGTTCGAGTCCGCGGCGCTCACGCTCGAGTGTCCGTCCGAGGAAGGCGTTTCGATGACACCCATCACCACGGGCGTGTCGTTCCGTCGCCCCGGCCTGACGATGCTTGCCTCCGCGCGCCGCGCCACGTTGACGGGTATTAGCCTCTCGATACCGTTGACGTTCAGCGGCACGAATAACGGGTCGAAGCCGCTCGTGATGAACGTTGAGGCGTTGTGCTCGTTCTCGCTCACGCCGGTCGTGGTCAGCACCGCTACCACGTCGGCGATCGCTCCGGGCCAGACGGTCGGCGGCTACGTGGCCTGTCTTTCGGGGAATCACGCGCTCAGCGGAGCGTTGTCGTTCACGAACTCTTCAGGCGCGCAGATCGACGCGGGCGTCGCGATCTCGGGCCTCAGTCCGACGTTCGACGGTAACGGAGCGTACTCAGCGGGCGAGGATGTCAACCGCTCGTCGATCGACGAGGTCCAGTGGTGGGAGTGCCTGCCGGATTCCTAGCTTGCAGCTGCGTCGCGGAAGCGTGACGAGCGGTGGACCGGGTCCTTGTCGAAGTGCGGCAGCACGTGCTTGCCGAAGAGCTCGATCGACTCGATCGCGTCCTCGATGTTCATGTCGACCGGTAGGCCGAACACGATCTGATCGGCCCCCACGTCTTCGTACTTCTTGATCTGTTCCAGCACTTCGTCCGGTGTACCGCAGAGCAGGTAGCCGGCCTTGATGCGTTCCTCGACCTGTTCCAGGGTCGGGTCGGGGAGCAGGTTCGGCCACTCCGGGATACCCGGGGGCTTCGGGAACGTCGTGTGGTAGCGGTAGACGAGCGAGACCTGCAAGCCGCTACCCATATCCGCGGCAACCTTGCGCGCGCGTGCTCCGTCCTCCAAGCAGATCACGGTGTTCGTGATCATCACGTTGTCGTTGACGTACGCGCCGATCGGTTCGGCGTTCGCGACGGCCTTCTTGTACGCCTCGATCATCGGCGCCATCTGCGGCGCCGCGGAGAAGTTGAAGCCGATCGCGCCGAGGCCCTTCTCGCCGGCTTTCGCGAACGTCGGCGGGTTGCCGCACGCTTGCCAGATCGGCGGATGCGGACGCTTCCACGGCTTCGGCAGGACGTTTCGCTTCGGTGCGTCGAAGAACTTGCCGTGGTACTCGTATTCCTCGTCCCGGAACATCTTCGGGAGTTGCGTCAGAACTTCTTCGAACGGCTCTCTCGTCGCGTCCGTCGACTCGATGCCGAATCCCGTGACCTCGTGGTGTCCGGCGCCTCGTCCGACACCGAGCTCGAAGCGGCCGTCGGAGAGGTGATCCATCATCGTCACGCGTTCCGCGATGCGGTACGGGTGATTCACCTGCGGGTTGAGGTTCCAGATCGCGGAGCCGAGGTGGATGCGCTCGGTGACGCCGGCCGCGTACGCGAGGAAGACCTCGGACGCCGACAGGTGCGAGTACTCGTCGAGGAAGTGGTGCTCGGACGCCCACGCGTACTTGAAGCCGGAGCGGTCGGCGGCCTTCACGACCTCCATGTCGCCGAGGAGCGCACGATGCTCGAAACGCGGATCCGCCGCAACGCGTCTGCGCGGGACGTGCCCCTGGACGAAGACCCCGAATTCCATCGGTCGTCAGCCTAGAGGCAGCCTTGTGGTTGCGTCAACCGAACAGCGATTTGCTGGAGCGAACGAGGGGCGGTGGACGCGTCGATACGGTGGTCTTGTACGGAGGCGACGTCAGGAGGCAACAGATGTTGCGTGCGCACGTTCGCATAAAGCTCTGTGTTCTCGTCGTTGTTTCGATGTTGCTCGCCTTCGCTCCAGCGTCCCCGGCGAGCGCGGCGGCGGTGAAGGTTCCCTGTGATGTCGCGGCGCTGCAGACCGCGATCACGAATGCGAACGCGAGCGGCGGCGTGATCCAGCTTGCGGGGAACTGCATCTACTCGGTCACGACTCCCGCGACGTCAAGCGAAGCATTCCCGGTCATCGTTCGATCGGTGAAGATCGTCGGCGGGAGTTTCTCCGTGATCCGTCGTGACCCCGCGGCGTCGTCTCAGTTCCGCGTGTTCACCGTTGGAGCGAACGGGCTGCTTACGCTGCAGCATCTCAACATCGAGAATGGGTCGTCGTCAGGACTCGGTGGAGGCGTCGGGGTCACGGCGGGCGAGCTCGTCGCCGAGCACGTAAAGTTCAAGAACGACGGTGCCAGCAATGGAGGCGGGGTCTCGGTGTCGGCGGGGGCGACGGCGATCATCCGCTCGAGTAGCTTCTTCGGAAATTCGGCGACCGGGGTTGGCGGCGGCGCCATCCTAACGTTCGGAACCCTGACGCTCCTCGACTCGTCTTTGCTGTTCAACAGCGCGGGGACCAACGGTGGTGGGATCAACGTGCAACCCGGTGGCATCGCCAAGGTGGTCCGCACGTCGATCGAGCGCAACCGATCGGGCGGCCAGGGTGGCGGCGTCTCGAACATCGGTCACGTGACCTTCAGGGACTCGACGATCGAATCCAACACCGCGATATCGGGCGGTGGCGGGGGGATCGGTACCGTGAACGCCATGACCGTCGTGCTCCACACCACCGTCGTCAAGCACAACCACCCGGACAACTGCTACCCGAAGCACATGATCAAGGGTTGCAAGAACTGAGCCCGCTGCACCTGCGAGGTCGCGTGCTTCCGGAGGTATCTGTCCGTGACGTCTTCGTTCGAGACGGCAAGATCACCTTCGACCAGGTGGACGACGCCGAGACGATCTTCGACGACGGCTACCTGCTCCCCGGACTCGTCGACGCGCACGCGCACCTCGCGTTGTTCTCGCCGGCGAGCGAGGGCGCTTCGCCCGAGGAGCGTGCACGCGCCAGCGCTCGGGCACATCTCGACGCCGGTGTGCTTGCGGTCCGAGAGCCGGGGAGCCCCGACAACGGCTCGCTTGCGCTGCTCGACGAGGGCGTGCTTCCGCGCATCCAGTGCGCCGGACGTTTCCTCGCTCCGTCCGGCCGGTACTTCCCGGGACTCGCGCGAGAAGTAACCGAAGACGAGCTACCGGACGCAGCTCTCGACGAGCTGCGTGCGAGCGGCACGTGGGTAAAAGTCGTCGGGGACTTCTTCACGGCGGACGGCTTCACGGCGAACTGGCGCGCGGAGACGCTCGTCGAGACGGCGCGACGCGTGCACGACGCGGGCGGACGCATCGCGATCCACGCGATCCTTCCCGATGTGATCGAGCAAGCGATCGAAGCGAGGTTCGATTCCATCGAACACGGCACCGTCATCGGAAACGATCACATCGATGCGATGGCGAAGGGCGGCATCGCGTTCGTCCCGACGATGATCATCGCGGAAGGGATCCGTCAGTCGCTCGCCGCGAACGGACTCGTCGCGTCCGAGCAGAAGATGATCTCCGACGCCCTCGATGTGCACGGCGACCGCGTCGCGTACGCCGTCGACGCCGGCGTGACGGTGCTGGCGGGGACCGATGCCGGAATGGGCCCGCACGGCATGATCCGCGAAGAGGTGTCACGCTTCGTCGGGGCCGGCGTGCCACGCGATGTCGCGCTCGGTGCTGCGTCCTGGACGGCTCGCCGCTACCTCGGTCTCCCGGTGATCGAGGAGGGCGCGCCCGCCGACATCGTTGCCTTCCGCGACGATCCGCGCGAGACGCTCGGCGCGGCGGACGTCGTCGTCCTGCGTGGTCAGCGCGTCCGCTGACGCGGACGTGGCACACATGGTGTAGATGTGGCATGATAGGCCGATGAGTGACATCTCCTTCGTCGAAGTGGGGAAGCAGGGGCGTGTGGTCATCCCCGCCGAGGTTCGGCGAACGCTCGGCATCACCGAAGGCACGCGTCTCGGCGTCCGTATCAAGGACGGAGCGATCGAGATGTTGACGCCCGAGGAGGCCGGACGGCGCCTGCGTGCCATGTTCGCCGACGTTTCCGGGAGCCTCTCCGAGGAGCTTCTGGCCGAGCGCCGCGCGGAGGCACTCGCAGACTCCGGCGAAACGCAGGCCGAGCCCGAGCGACGTGTCCGACGTCATTGACGCATCCGCGGCGCTCGCGTGGCTGAGAGGGGAGCCCGGAGCGGAGGTCGTCGAGCCTCGACTCGCAGGAGGACTGATCTCGGCTGTGAATTGGGCGGAGGTGCTTCAGAAGAGCCGTCGAGCTGGTATCGATCTCGCCGACACATCGGATCTCTTCGGGGTCAGGGGCCTGACGGTGATGGAGGCGACGAAGGGCGATGCGCGACTGGCGGCGAGCTATTGGGAGCCCGGCACGTCGCTATCGATCGCCGACAGGTTCTGTCTTGCGCTCGCATACCGCTTCGATAGCCCTGCGGTTACCGCGGAGCGGGCATGGGCGACGCTCGATGTCGGCGTCGAGGTTGTCGTGATCCGTTAAGAGCGCTGACGCAGGGCTTCGAAGAGCAGGATCGACGCGGACGTCGCTGCGTTCAGGCTGTCGATCTCATCGTCGCCGGGCATCGGGATGCGGACCTTCACGTCGGCGGCGTCGAGCATCTGCTCCGACAAGCCGTACTGTTCGGCCCCCACCACGAGGGCGCCATCGATCCGGGCGTCCCAGATCGACGTTTCCGCGTTCGGCGTCGCGGCGCAGATCGGGATGTTCTTGTGTTGGAGCCACGCGATCGCGTCGTCGGACGAACAGACGGCGATCGGCGTCGCGAAGATCGTTCCGATCGACGCGCGGACGACATTCGGGTTGAAGACATCCGTCGTCTGGTCGGCGACGATGACGGCATCTGCGTTCGCGGCCGTCGCGGTGCGGATCATCGTGCCGAGGTTGCCCGGCTTCTCGATCGCCTCGACGACGAGCACGAGGGGTGTATCGCTGACCCTCAGATGCTCGAGGGTCGTGTCGAACTGCTCGCACACCGCGAGCAATCCTTCCGGCCGGTCACGGTAGGCGATCTTGCGGAACGGCTCGACAGATGCTTCGACGATCTCGGCTCCGGAGCGTTCGACGAGCTCGCCTTCCTGCTCCCCGAGGAACAGCTCCGGACACACCCACAGCTCGCGGATGACGATCTTGTGGTCGATGGCGCGCCGGATCTCGCGGAACCCTTCGACGATGAAGAGTCCCGTCTCGTTCCGCGCGCGGCGGTTGCGCAGCCGGACGAGGTCCTTGACCCGCGGATTGGCCGTCGACGTGATCTTCACGCGATGACGAGGCGGTAGCCCAGGTCGAGTTCGTCCAGCTCGCGGAGGTAGCCGTTGCGTTCCTCCCAGCGACCGGACGTGAGATCGTCCGCGAGCCGAGCCACGCCCCGTTCGACGATCGCCGGATCGAGGGGGGGGAACACCGACATCCCGTCGCGAACGTGCGGATCGAGATACGCCTCGGGGCGCCGCCAGAATGCGCCGAGGTGTCCGTCGATGCAGTCCCACGGAACCGGAACGACCTCGACGCGTCCCTTGAGTTTGTCAGCCACGTGCCGGAGCGGCTGGAAGCGCAGCAGATCGAGCTGCACGATCTCCGGGAAGTAGTCGCGCGTGAGCCAGAAGTCCTTCAGGTCCACGATCGTGTGCGTGAGGATGACTTGTCGGGACGCGACGCGCTGCATCTCTTCGAGCCCAGCGTCCGGATCAGGCCAGTGATGGATCGTGAGGATCGCCATCGCGGCGTCGAACGAATTGTCGGCGAAGGGAAGCGCCGTCGCGTCGGCCCGAACCACGGGCGCCGGCGACGTTCGTTGGCGGATCATCTCGAGCGACGGTTCGACGGCGACGAGATAGCGATCCTCCGGTTCGTAGGAACCGGACCCGGCGCCAACGTTGACGATGGACCCGGCCTCTCCGAGCGCCGCGACGATGCGAGCGAAGAAGCGAGGGTCCGTCCGGCGTCGCTGTGCGTACCCCTTGCCGATCGTGTCGTACGTCTGGTTCACGGGTGCTGGCTGGAGACGGACACGACCTCGCCCGTCATGTACGTCGAGTACTCGCTCGCGAGGAACACGATCACGTTCGCGACCTCCCACGGCTCCGCCGCGCGCTTGAAGGCTTCGAGGTCGACGAGCGCGTCGAGCGTGTCTTTCGGCATCACCTTCTCGAGGAAGGGATGCATCGCGAGGCTCGGCGCAACGGCGTTCACGCGGACGCCGTGCGGCGCGGCCTCCATCGCCGCGACGCGCGTGAGTGCGGCGATGCCGGCCTTCGCCGCGGCGTAGTGCGCTTGTCCGGCCTGGGCGCGCCACGCGAGGATCGACGACAGGTTGATGATCACGCCTTCGCCGCGCGGGATCATGTGACGCAGCGCGGCACGCGTGCAGCGCATCGTCCCCTTAAGGGAGACGTCCATGACCGCGTCCCATTCCTCGTCCGTCATATCGACGAGGTCCTTCGTGCCGCCGAGCCCGGCGTTGTTGACGGCGACGTCGACGGCGCCGAGCGTGTCGATCGCCGTCTCCCAGAGGCGCTGCACGTCCTCCTCTGATGTGACGTTGCACACGACGGCCAGCGGACGCGTCCCGAAGTCGTCGTTGAACGCGTCGGCCGCTTCGTTCAGGCGTCGTTCGTGGATGTCGGACAGGACGACCGTTGCGCCTTCCTCGACGCACCGGCGCGCCGTCGCGAGCCCGATGCCCGCGCCGGCCGACGCCGTCACGATGACGCGCTTGCCGTCGAGGAGGTGATGTCCGGTCACAGGAGTTCTTCCAAGGTATGTGCGCGGACGAGGTTGCGCCGCAGCTCGTGCGAACGGCCGAACCTACCGCGGAGTTCCATCCCGCGCTTCAGCCAGAGATGGAGATCGTGCTCCCAAGTGAAGCCGATGCCGCCGTGGCATTGCAGGGCTTCGCCGTTGCAGAGCTCCTCGGTGTCGTTCGCAGCGATCTTCGCGACGCATGCGGCGATGGATGCGTCCGGCAGGCCGTTCGCGAGCGCGTACGCGGCGAACCACGCCGCCGGGCGGGACGAAGCGATCGCGACGTGCATCGACGCCAGCTTGTGCTTCACCGCCTGGAACGAGCCGACGGGCTTGCCGAACTGGTGCCGGTCCTTCACGTACTCCGTCGTCATCTCAAGCATGCGCATCGCCACGCCGTTGAGTTGGCACGCGATACCGACGAACGCAGGCCCGTAGACATCATGCGGGGTCCCGGCGATGTGATCGTCGCCGATCACCACGTCCGTGCCGTCGATGCGCACGCTCGGATCGATGTCGCCGGAAGCGATCGCCGGCAGCCACCGGTCTCGCTGCGCTTCGGTGCCATGTTTCGCGATGACCCGGGAGGCGATCCCGCTTAGCTCGAGCAGCGGCTCGGGAAGGGCGGCGCGACCGGCCTCCTCGTAGACGAGTGCCAGGTCGAGTTCGTCTCCGCCCGCCCCTCCGTACGACTCGGGAATCGTGATGCCGCAGATGCCCGCTTCGGCCATCATCCGCCAGACATCGGTCCCAAGCGGTTTGCCGTCGCGCACCTCGCGGACACGGGCCGGCGGGGACTCCTTCGTGAAGATCTCGCGAGCCAGGTCGCGCAGCGCGTACTGCGTGTCATCGAAGTCGAAGCTGAAGGTCATCGCGGCAATCCGAGGAGCCGTTCGGCGACGATGTTGTTCTGGATCTCGCTCGTCCCGGCGTAGATCGTCGCCGCGCGCGCGTACCAGTAGTCGTGCCACCAGGCTTCGTCGTGTCCGTCCGGGTCCGTGAGATTCATCGCCACGTCGAAGACGCGCCGCTCGAGCTCGGACCACTGGAGCTTCGTGACGCTCGCGTCGATGCCGATCGCTTCGCCGTTCGCGAGTCGTGACAACGTGCGTTGCGTCGAGTGCTCGTAGCACTTGGCCGCGACGTAGAGTTTCACGACTTCGTCGACGGCCACGGGGTCGTCCCGGTCGATCGACGCAGCGAGACGCCGGAGATCCCGCAGATATCGCGCTGCCGGACGCGCCGGAGCTTCGCGCTCGGCCCCCAGCGTCGTCATCGCGACGCGCCAGCCGTCGTTCACGTCGCCGATCACGTTGGCGACCGGCACGCGCGCGTCGGTGAAGAACACCTCGGCGAATCCCGCGTGTCCGTCGAGCTGCGTGATCGGACGAGGCTCGACGCCGTCCGTCCGCATGTCGATGGCGAGGAACGTGATGCCGTGATGTCGCTCGGCGGACGGATCCGTCCGGACGAGGGCGAAGATCCAATCGGCGAACGCGCCGTACGACGTCCAGATCTTCTGGCCGTTCACGACGAACTCGTCGCCTTCGCGGACGGCTTTCGTCCGGATCCCGGCGAGGTCGCTGCCTGCTTCGGGCTCCGAGAAGCCTTGCGACCAGATCTCCTCGGCGGAGTAGATGCCGGGGAGCCAGCGCCCCTGCTGCTCTTCGGTGCCATGTGCGAGCAGCGTCGGCGCCATGAGCTTCTGCCCCACGACGGTGATGCGCTCCGGCGCGCCGGCCAGCAGGTACTCCTCTTCGAAGATCGCGCGCGTGACGACGTCCCGTGGATCGAAGCCGGCCGTCGCCAGCTTCCGCTCCCACGCGCGGTGTGCGTCGAAACCTTCGCGCGTTCCCGGCGACGGGAGCGTTTCGACACTGCGAACGAGCCACTCGCGGACCTCGGTGCGGAAACCTTCCTGCTCGGGTGTGTATGTGAGGTCCACGCTCACGCGATGCTAACGTTCGTCCGACATGAGCATCCTGGACGGCAAGGCGATCGCGGTCACCGGAGCGGGACGAGGCATCGGACGCGCTGTGGCGCTGCAATGCGCGATGTCGGGCGCGAACATCGTGGTCGCCGACTATGGCGTCGGCATGGCGGGCGAAGACCCGACGAGTGACGTCGCCGACGAAGTCGTCGCGGAGATCGAGAAGGGTGGCGGCAACGCCGTGGCCGTCGCCGACGATGTGTCGACGATGGAGGGCGGCGCGCGCGTCGTGCAGACGGCGCTCGACACGTGGGGACACATCGACGGCGTCGTCACGTGTCACGGCATCCTGCGCGAGCGGATGCTCTTCAACATGACCGAGGAAGAGTGGGACGACGTCGTGCGCGTCCACCTCAAGGGAACGTTCACGATCTTCCGTCACGCGTCTGCCGTCATGCGCAAACAGGAGTCGGGTTCGCTCGTCGCGTTCACCTCTGGGGCCTTCCAGGGCAGTGTCGCGCAGGCGAACTATTCGGCCGCGAAGGGTGGCATCGTCTCGCTCGTCCGCTCGGCGGCGCTCGGTCTCTACCGGTACGGCGTTCGGTCGAACGCCATCGCGCCCGTCGCGCGAACGCGTATGTCCGCCAACGTCCCCGCCGGGCTCGCCGAGATCGGCGACGCCGAGGACGTCGCGCCGATGGTCGCGTACCTGCTCTCCGATCGCGCGAAGCACATCACCGGACAGATCTACACGGCCGTCGGCTCGCGCATCGCGGTGTGGAACCAGCCGATGGAGGTCCGCTCGATGACGACGGACGGCCGCTGGTCGCCGGAGGAGATCGCCGACCGCATCGACGAAGAGGTCGGACAGGAAGAGATGCCGCTCCTCGAACCGCTCAAACAAGCGATGGCCGAGAAGCGATGAGGTTCGGCGTCACGGTCTTCTTGACGGACTACACGATCACGCCGAGCGAGCTCGGCAAGGAAGCAGAAGCGCGAGGTTTCACCTCGCTCTACACACCGGAGCACACGCACATCCCGGTCGCGCGCAAGACGCCGCCCCCGATGGGAGATCCGTTGCCGAACCAATACCTGCACGCGCTCGATCCGTACGTCGCGCTCTCGTGGGTCGCGGCCGCGACGACGAACCTGCGCGTCGGTACCGGGTGCTGCCTCGTCGCGCAGCACGACCCGATCGTGCTCGCGAAGGAGATCGCGTCGCTCGACCATCTTTCGAACGGACGATTCACGCTCGGCGTCGGCTTCGGCTGGAACGAGGAAGAAGGTCTCGACCACGGCGTCGAATGGAAGCGCCGGCGTGACGTCGTCCGCGAGAAGATCCTCGCGATGAAGGCGCTCTGGTCGAACGATGAGGCCGGCTTCGAAGGGGAGTTCGTCCGGTTCGAGAAGTCGTGGTCGTGGCCGAAGCCCGTGCAACAACCGAACCCGCCGATCTACGTCGCGGGGGCCGGGGGACCGAAGCTGTTCGCGAACCTCGCCGAATGGGGCGACGGCTGGATCCCCATCGGCGGACGGGGCATCCGCGAGAAGTTGCCGCAGCTGCACGACGCGCTCGCGAAGGCCGGACGGACCCCCGAGGACATCACGATCATCCCGTTCGGTTCCCTGCCGGATCGGGGCAAGATCGAGTACTTCCAGAAGATGGGTATCGAAGAGGTCGTGCTCGGTGTCGACCCCGGAACGCGCGAGTCAGTGCTCCCGATCCTCGACCGCTATGCCGAAGAGGTGGGGCCGTTCCTTGGCTGATCTCGAGCATTCGCTCGACGGTGGTGTCCTACGCGTCACGTTGAACCGTCCGGATGTGAAGAACGCGCTCACGCCGGATCAGCGCGACGAGATCATCTCGCTCCTCGACGATGCGTCGTCGAACAACGATGTGCGGTGCGTTGTCGTCAGCGGCGCGGGTGGATCGTTCTGCTCCGGCGCGGACCTGCGTGCGTCGCGTTCGAGTGGTGAGCGGCGCACGGGCGACGTCGCGCGGACGATCGCGAGCGGCGCGCAGCGTCTTATCGCATCGGTCATGGATTGCGAGAAGCCTGTGATCGCAGCCGTCGACGGTGTTGCCGCCGGCATCGGCGCGCACCTCGCGCTGGCCTGTGATCTCGTGATCGCGACCGAGGGTTCACGATTCATCGAGGTATTCATCCGACGCGGTCTCGTCCCGGACGGCGGCGGCGCGTACCTCCTCGTCCGGCTCATCGGCCCCCACAAGGCGAAGGAGCTCGCATTCTTCGGCGGCGACGTCCATGCGAGCGACGCGCTCGAGATGGGACTGATCAACTGTGTCGTCCCCGGCGATCAGCTCGATGTCACGGTCAACGGATGGGCGTCCAAGCTCGCGAGCGGACCGACGCGGACGATCGCGCTGACGAAGAAGCTCATCAACGACGCTCACGACCTCGACCGCGCCACGGCGTTCCTCCAAGAGGCGTGGGCGCAGGAGCAGAACATGGGTACGGACGACGCGCAGGAAGGTGTGCGAAGCTTCGTCGAACGACGGGAGCCGGAGTTCAAGGGTTGGTGACAGAGCAAGAGCTCGAGTACTACGCGACGCCGGGCGAGATGACGGCGCTCGAGGCCATCGCGGACGACGCGCCCCGCACGGTGCCGGAGCTGTGCAAGGTCGTGCAGGGCCTCGTGATCCACCCCTTCCTGACACAGCTCTACGGCCTCGAGTATCCGAACGAGCGTGAGGAAGACCTCCAGATCCGTCCGGCGAAGGACATCCTCGCGCGCGCGCTCGAACTCGACCCTTCGCCGCTGACCGCCAAGCGTCCGCCCGAGCGTCGCATCCTCGGGAACTGCCGGGACTTCTCGACGGTCACGACGGCGTTCCTGCGCCACCACGGCGTCCCGGCCCGCGCGCGGTGCGGCTTCGGGACGTACTTCGTGGACGGCAAGTACATCGATCACTGGGTCGTCGAGTGGTGGAACGGCGAGCGCTGGGTCATGACCGACGCGCAGATAGACAACCTCCAGCGCCAGAACCCGCTGATCGACTTCGATCCGCTCGACGTACCGCGTGACCGGTTCATCGTCGGCGGCGACGCGTGGAGCCTGTATCGGAACGGCAAGGCGACCGCCGACCAGTTCGGCGTCCTGGATATGTTCGAGATCGGCTTTGCGCGCGGCAACCTTCTGAAGGACGTCGCGTCGCTGAACAAGGTGGAACTCCTGCCTTGGGAATCGTGGGACGCCGAATCGGACGACGCCCTGCTCGACGAGCTCGCCGCCATCTCATCGGCCGCCGATTTCGAGCGAGCGCGCGAGGCGTATCAGACCGACCCACGCGTGCAGGTTCCGGACGAGGTGATCTCGTACAACCCGCAACCGCCGCACCGAGTCCGCGTGCGATGACGATGCAGGCGTTGCGGCTCGCGATGCCTCGTCCGGAGCTTCGGGAGTCGTTCCTCCGTGCGGCCAAGGAGTTTCCCTACGACGAGGAGACGCTCGCCTACGAGCGCGACCTCGCGACGCGCGATTTCGATCAATACGTGCGGTCCGCGCAGCAGTGGGCGGTGGGCCGCGATCTGCCGCGTGGATGGATCGCGGTCTCGACGTTCTGGCTTGCCGAAGACGACGAATACATCGGGACGGTCAACGTCCGGCACAAGCTGAACGACTGGCTCCTCCGCTACGGCGGACACATCGGCTACGGGATCCGTCCGTCGCGTCGCCGGATGGGCTACGGGACGGAGATCTGCCGCCTCGGGCTCGAGGAAGCGCGCAAGCTCGGCCTCGAGCGCGTGCTCATCACGTGCGACGCCGACAACATCGGCAGCAAGAAGATCATCGAAGCCAACGGCGGCGTCTTCGAGAACGAGGTGCCGCAGCCGGATCGTCCGGTGGGCAAACGCCGTTACTGGTTCGATCTGTAGATCAGACGTCGAGCAAGATCCGTAGTGCCCGACCGATCGCGAAGGTGGCACCGACGCCGACTTTGCCGAGGCGTGCGATCAGGCGGTCCGTCGACACGGATTTAACGTGCTCGCACGTCGCATAGCTCAGTTCGTCCAGGCCCGTTAGATCGGGATCGAGTTCGATATGAGTGGGAATGCTGCGGCGGGTCCTCGTGACCGGAACGATCGTGACGATTCCGCTTGGTCCCGCGTTTTGGATGTCGTTCGAGACGACGACACCTGGTCGCCGGCCGCCCTGCTCGTGACCGACCGGTTCTCCTAGGTCCACCAGCCAGATGTCGCTACGGTGGACGTCGGTCAATCGAGGTCGTCCAGCAACGTCGCATCCCATTCGCGCCTCTCGGCTTCGATCTCGGCCCAGGTCTCGGGGTCGGCGCGCAGCTCGGCGTAGCGTTGGTTGAACGCCTCCATGAAGAGCCGGCGTTCGAGCGCGTCGATCGCACGGTCGACAACGTCCGTCATGGCGGACCCTGTCTCCTTCGCGATCGCCGCGATCTTCGCCTTGGTCTCCTCGCTGACGCGGATCAGGGAACTCACCCTTCGAGTATACAGACCGGTTAACGATTTGGACTACAAATACCCTTCCGCTAAGGGTAGTATTTATCGGTGACAGAGCTGTGGGGCACCGACGACATAGGAAAGGCGATGGGCGTCTCTCCTCGCCGCGCCCGCGACATCACGAGGACGTATCGAGACTTCCCGGTTCTCGAGATCGACCGGAAGGGCGTCCGTCTCTGGCGGCGGGAAAGCGTCTTGCGCTGGATCGACTGGCACGAAGGGAGGGGGGCGGGTCGACCGCGAAAGATAGGCCGCGAGAGTCGCGACGGACTCGGCCTTGAGCTTCGTCGCATGCTGGCTGAGCACGGAGCGTCGGTGGCGTTCGTCGCGAACGGGTTAGGAGTGCCCAGAGCCTTCGTCCAATCTCTGGTCGACGGAACGGTCGCGTCGGTCGACTGGCCGTCTCCATCGTCGCTGCGCGAGATCGCGGCACTCTTCGGCTCCCATCCCGCGCGACTGCTTGAGCCCGCGGGTTACGCGAACGCAGCGCGCGTCGAGCGCGGGACTTATGGCCACGACAATCGCTCGACGGCGGCGATGGCTCGAGCGCTTCGCGAAGAGATGTCATGAACGGACCCCTGTCGGGCGTACGGATCGTCGAATGCTCGATGCTCGGTCCGGCGGCGATCACCACCACGCTCGCCGACCTCGGCGCCGACGTGATCAAGGTCGAGCCTCCGGCCGGCGACTACATCCGCGAGATGACATGGCCCATCGTCGACGGTGTCTCGCTCATGCATCTCCACGTGAACCGCGGCAAGCGGAGTGTCACGCTCGACCTGCGCAACGACGACGCCAAAGCCGTCTTCATCGAGCTCTGCGCGAAGGCCGACGCCGTCGTGGAAGCGATGCGTCCCGGCGCTTTGCATCGTCTCGGTCTCGGCTACGACCGCTTGCGTGAGGTGAACCCGAGGATCGTGTTCATCACGATCTCGGGCTACGGCATGACCGGTCCGTACAAGGACTACCCGAGCCACGGCATCGCGTACGACACGTGGGCCGGGATCGTGCAGCCGGAGATCGATGAGGACGGCTTCGCACGCATCTCCGATCATGTCTCCATCGGCATCAATGCCGGGCCGCTGTACGGCGCCATCGGGATCCTGTCCGGGATCATCCACGCGCGCGAGACGGGCGAGGGCATGCAGCTCGAGATCGCGCAGTCCGACGCCGCCGCGGCGTTCGATTGGTTGCGGTCCGAGACCTACAAGTCCTACGAACGTCCTGAGGCGGAAGTCACTGGGAACCGCTCCGATGACTTCAAGCGCCGCGCGCCGGCGATCGCGGGTATGCGTGAAGGCGTCCGGTACCAGATCTACGCGAGCTCGGACGGCTTCGTCCTGTTCAGGGCATCCGAGCAGGAGTTCTGGCGGAACTTCTGCGAAGGCGTGGGCCGGACAGATCTC
>Ga0307469_10000169_pt1 | contig 25435 bp, 21 predicted proteins | sample atmos_gasesAM2C__FD_203084 | JGI IMG/M metagenome (GOLD analysis project Ga0307469, IMG submission 203084) | Hardwood forest soil microbial communities from Morgan-Monroe State Forest, Indiana, United States - atmos_gasesAM2C_515 | ecosystem: Environmental > Terrestrial > Soil > Temperate... | reverse complement strand
ACCATGGGTCTCGAGAGCCTGGCGCGCTCGCGCAAGCAGGACATCATCTTCTCGATCCTCAAGGCGCACGCGCACCAGGGCGAGAACATCTACGGCGACGGCGTGCTCGAGATCCTGCAGGACGGCTTCGGCTTCCTGCGCTCAGCCGACGGCTCCTACCTCGCCGGCCCCGACGACATCTACGTGAGCCCGAGCCAGATCCGCCGCTTCAACCTGCGCACCGGCGACACGATCTCCGGGCTCATCCGCCCGCCCAAGGACGGCGAGCGTTACTTTGCGCTGCTCAAAGTGGGCGAGATCAACTTCGATTCCCCCGAGAGCTCGCGCAACAAGGTGCTGTTCGAGAACCTGACGCCGTTCCATCCGACCAAGCGTCTCAAGCTCGAGCGCGGTAACGGCTCCACCGAGGACCTGACCGCGCGCACCATCGACCTGGTCGCCCCGATCGGCAAGGGGCAGCGCGGACTCATCGTCTCCCCGCCCAAGGCCGGCAAGACGATGCTGCTGCAGAACATCGCCACTTCGATCACCGCCAACCATCCCGAGGTGTACCTCATCGTGCTGCTCATCGACGAGCGGCCCGAGGAAGTCACCGAGATGCAGCGCACCGTGAAGGGCGAGGTCGTCTCCAGCACCTTCGACGAACCCGCCGCCCGCCACGTGCAGGTGGCCGAGATGGTGATCGAGAAGGCCAAGCGGCTGGTCGAGCACAAGAAGGACGTGGTGATCCTGCTCGATTCGATCACCCGCCTGGCGCGCGCCTACAACACCGTAGTGCCGTCGTCCGGCAAGGTGCTCACCGGCGGCGTGGACGCCAACGCGCTGCAGCGCCCCAAGCGCTTCTTCGGCGCGGCGCGCAACATCGAGGAGGGCGGCAGCCTCACTATCCTCGCTACGGCGCTCATCGACACCGGCTCGAAGATGGACGACGTGATCTACGAGGAGTTCAAGGGCACCGGCAACAGCGAGATTCATCTCGACCGGCGCATCTCCGAGAAACGCGTGTTCCCGGCGGTCAACATCAACCGCTCCGGCACGCGCAAGGAGGAGCTGATCACCGATCAGGGCGAGCTCGCCAAGATGTGGATCCTGCGCAAGCTCCTGCACCCGATGGACGAGCTCGCGGCGATCGAGTTCCTGCTCGACAAGATGAAGGACACCAAGTCCAACGGGGAATTCTTCGAGGCGATGAAACGCTGAGGCGCACGCCGGTCACCCGCGAGGCAGGCCGGCGCCTGCGTTGAAAACCAGCATCGCAGGACTCGGGCCGAAGACCGAATTCGCCATCGTCACCGGTGTCGCGTTCGGCCTGTTCATCCTCAACGGGGCCCGTCACCTGCTGTTCGCGTACGGCCGCCCGGCGATTACCGCGAGTCATCTGCACGGCCTGATCATTTTCGAAGTGGTGACGTTCTCGGGCCTCTGCTGGTTCCTGCGGAAGCGGAACTGGACCGCGGAGCGCGTCGGCGCCACTGCCTCGGTCAGCGACGTTCTGGTCGGCGTCGGCGTGGGCGTGATGGCGTATGTGGCTTTCCTCGCCACGTGGATGCTGGCAGCTCTATCGATGCCGGGCGCCGTTGCGTCGCTCAGCGCGCCGACGCTCGTCGGCGGGCGGCTCGATCTGCTGACGGTGCTGCTGGTCTCGATCGTGAACCCGGTCTTCGAGGAGACATTTCTCTGTGGCTATGTGGTAACGGCGCTCGCGCCCGGGCGGAGCGCCGCGACGGCAGTCAGTGTGAGCGTGGGGATCAGGGTGCTGTGTCATCTGTACCAGGGACCGCTCGCGGTCGGAATCGTCCCTGTCGGGCTGGTGTTCGCCTGGTACTACGTGCGCACGCTCCGCCTCTGGCCGGTCGTCATCGCTCACGCCATTTTCGATTTCGTCGCGTTGGTCGGATACACCTGAAGCCGGCGGCTGGGCGCACGTCGCCACGGGATCGGCCTTCGGCCCGTTCAGCTGTGCACGGCATCACGTCGGCGCCCGGCGACGCTGGCACTGTCACGTCACCCGTCAGTAAGATGCGGTGGACCCCGCGACCCCATGCGGGAGGGAGTGCACGCTCGCATGCGCATCTGGCTCGCGGTCGCAGCCGTTGTTCTCGCGACTCAGTCGTTGCCCGTGCATGCCGAGGTCGACAAGCTCTCGGGGGCCCCGCTGCCGCCGCGCCCGCCCGAGAAGACGAGCCCGATCCACGATCGTTTCTATATCCTCGGCGCGTTCTACCCGCCCGTGGCGCACACCGACGTGCGCGTCGACCCGAACCCGAAGTACGCCCCGCCCGGCACCATGGGCACGCCGGTGAACGCGGAGCGTGACCTCGGGCTCCCGTCGCGTCTGCACCAGGGCCGGGTCGAGTTCATGTTCCGCCTGCGCGAGCGCCACAAGCTGCGCGTGGAGTACTACGAGGCGGACCGCTCCGCCGGCCGGACACTGACCAGTGACATCGTCTTCGGCGACCAGGTCTTCAACGCCGGCCAGACGGTCGAGACCTCGGTCAACTGGCGCAGCTTCGGCCTCACGTATACCTATTCGCTCTACCGCAGCGACGCCTTCGAGCTGGGCACCGGGCTCGGCGTGTTCTTCCTGCAGGCCGAGGCGCTGGGTGCAATCCCGGCTACCGGTCAGTCTCAGGATTCGAGCGCCGCGGAGCCACTTCCCACGCTGCCTCTCGATCTGACCTGGTGCATTTCCAGGCGCTTCTCGGCCACCGCGCGCGCTAACTACGTCAAGGCCGCGGTGAGCGGGTTCAGCGGCTCGTTCTCGGACCTGCACGGGGATCTGCAGTACCGATGGAATCCGTACTTCGCGCTGGGCCTCGGCTTCACCAGCATGCACATCGCCGTGGCGGGCCACAGCAGCTCCTTTGCGGGCTCGGTGTCAACGAGCTTCCGGGGTCCGGAAGCCTTCATCCGCTTCAGTTATTGATCATTGGCCGGCGGCGAAAAGCGCGGTTTTCGCCGGCTGCGCCCGGGCAGCAGGGTCAGCCCGGCGTCGCCCGATAGGCGCGGGCGAACAACTCCGGCATCCGGACCGCGCGTCCCGAATCGAGGTTGATGCACACGTACTCGGTGCGCGCGCGGGCCAGGGTGGCGTCGTCCGCCGCCCGCACCACCTGGAAGCGCCGCTCGACGCGCAGCCGTCCATCGCTGCCGGCGATCCACGTGGCCACGCGAACGCGGTCCCCGAGGAGCGCCGCGCGCACGAAGTCGATCTCGGTGCGCAACGCCGCCATTCCCCGCCGCAGCGTCACGCACTGCTCGAGCGGCACGCCGAGCGCGGCCGAGTGCGACCAGGCGGCGCGGTCGAGCCACGCGAGGTACACCGCATTGTTGACGTGATCGTAGGCGTCGATGTCCGCCGCGCCCACCTCGAGCTCGATGACGTGTGGGGCCGGGTGGTCGTAATGCGGCATGCGCATGATCAGCACGCCGCGGGGCGGCTACCCGTGCGAAGCACGACCCGCCACGTAAGCGTCCGCTGCCGGCACCAGCTCGCGCTTCTGCGAGTACTGGAAGCGCGCGCTCTCCATGCCCTTCAGTCTCCTCGCGCCAGCGCCCGATGGCCGATGTCGTGCCGGTACTGTATGCCCGGCCATTGAACCGCGCCCGCGAGTGCATAGGCCTGATCCTGCGCTGCGGCGACGCCCGCACCCAGGCCGACCGCGCACAGCACCCGTCCACCGTTGGTGAGTACCCGGCCGGCCTCGCGCCGGGTACCGGCATGGAAGATCTTCCCGGGGAGCTGTGACGCCCGTTCGAGTCCCTCGATGACGTCGCCCTTGCGCACGCTCTCCGGATAGCCCGCCGCCGCCATCACGACGCCGAGCGCCGCGCGCCCGTCCCACTCGGCGCGCGCGCCGTCGAGGCGCCCGGCGAGCGCCGCCTCGCACAGCGCGGGGAGATCGGACTCGAGGCGCATCAGGATCGGCTGCGTCTCGGGATCTCCCAGCCGGCAGTTGAACTCGAGCACGTTCGGGGTGCCGTCGGCGGCGATCATGAGACCGGCGTACAGGAAGCCGGTGTAGGGGAGGCCGTCGGCGGCGAGTCCGCGGATCGTGGGCTCGATGACCTCGCGCATGATCCTGGCGTGCAGCGCAGCGGTGACCACCGGGGCGGGAGAGTAGGCGCCCATGCCGCCGGTGTTCGGACCGCGGTCGCCGTCGTCGCGGCGCTTGTGGTCCTGCGATGTCGCGAGCGGCAGAATGTGCGCGCCGTCGGCCATGACGATGAAGCTCGCCTCTTCTCCGGCGAGGAACTCCTCGATCACCACCTCGTGACCGGCGCTGCCGAACTGGCCCGCGAACATTCCCTCGGCGGCCGCGAGCGCCTCCTCGTGGGAGGCGGCAATCACGACGCCCTTGCCCGCGGCGAGCCCGCTCGCCTTGACGACCAGCGGGGTCGGCTGTGCCCGCAGCCACTCACGATCGAAGCGCTCGCGGGTGAAGGTCGCCGAGCGGGCGGTCGGAATGCCGTGGCGGGTGAGGAAGCTCTTGGCGAAGGCCTTGGAGCCCTCGAGCCGCGCGGCGGCCTGCGTGGGGCCGAAGCACTGGAGGCCCGCGGCCCTGAAGGCATCGGTCACGCCCGCCACCAGCGGCGCTTCCGGACCGATGATCGTGAGGTCGACGCGCTCCGCGGCCGCGAGGCGGGTGAGCGCTGCGAGGTCCTCGGCCGCGACCTCGACGTTGCGCACTTTGGGCTCGGCGGCCGTGCCGGCGTTGCCGGGGGCGACCAACACTTCGGTGACGCGCCTCGAAGCGGCGCACTTCCAGGCGAGCGCATGCTCGCGGCCACCCCCGCCGACGATGAGGACTTTCATCGCGGCGCGCGCCTAGTGCCGGAAGTGCCGCATGCCGGTGAACACCATGGCCATGCCGTGCTCGTCGGCGGCGGCGATGACCTCGGCGTCGCGCAGGCTCCCGCCCGGCTGGATGACGGCGCGGACGCCGAAGCCGGCCGCGACGTCCAGGTTGTCGCGGAAGGGGAAGAATGCATCGGATGCCATCACCGCGCCCGCCACCGGGAGCTTCTCGTCCGCGGCCTTCATGGCGGCGAGGCGCGTCGAGTAGACGCGGCTCATCTGGCCGGCGCCGACGCCGATCGTGGCGCGCTCGCGCGCCAGCACGATGGCGTTCGATTTCACGAACCGGCACACGGTCCAGGCGAACCGGAGATCGAGGAGCTCCTCGGGGCTCGGCTGGCGGCGCGTCGGAATGCGCAGCTCGCTCCCGCGCAGGTCTTCGAGGTCGCGCGACTGCACCAGCAGCCCCCCGGTGACGCTGCGCAGCTCGGGGCCGGCGGCGGCGGGCGCGGCGAGATCCCCGAGTGCGAGCACGCGCACGTTGGGCTTGGCGGCGAGCACCTGGGCTGCGTCGGCATCGATGGACGGTGCAGCCAGCACCTCGACGAACTGCCGCTCGGTGATGGCGCGGGCGGTCTGCGCATCGAGCGCCCGGTTGAAGGCGATGATGCCGCCGAACGCCGAGGTCGGGTCCGTGCGGTAGGCGCGCTCGTAGGCCTCGCCCGGCGTGCCGGCAAGGGCCACGCCGCAGGGATTGGCGTGCTTGACGATGACGCAGGCGGGATCGGCAAACTGCCGCACGCACTCGATCGCGGTGTCGGCGTCGGCGATGTTGTTGTAGGAAAGGTCCTTGCCCTGCAGGACCTGGGCGCGGGCGACGCTCGCGCCGTGCGCGGCCGGATCGCGGTAGAAGGCCGCGCGCTGGTGCGGGTTCTCGCCGTAGCGCAGGTCCTGAATCTTGTCGAAGACCAGCGGCAGCGCCGCAGGGAACGAGGCGTCGCGCTCGCGCGAGCCGAGGTAGGCGGCCACCATGGCGTCGTACCCGGCCGTGTGCGCGAAGGCCTTGGCCGCAAGGTGGGCGCGTGTCGCGGGGTCGCTTCCGCCCTGGTGGGTGTCGAGTTCCTTCAAGACCAGCGCGTAGTCCGCCGGATCGACCACGACCAGCACCGATTCGTGGTTCTTGGCCGCGGCGCGCAGCATCGCCGGGCCGCCGATGTCGATGTTCTCAATCGCTTCCGCGTAGCTGCAGCCGGGTCGTGCCACGGTCTGCGCAAAGGGGTAGAGATTCACCACCAGCAGGTCGATGGGCGCGATGCCGTGCTGCGCCATGACGGCGTCGTCGACGCCGCGCCGCCCGAGGAGGCCGCCGTGAATCTTCGGGTGCAGGGTCTTCACCCGCCCGTCCATGATCTCGGGAAAGCCGGTGTAGCTCGCGACTTCGCGCGCCGCGATCCCGTTCGCGGCCAGCAGCCGCGCCGTGCCGCCGGTCGAGAGGAGCTCGATCCCGCGTGAGCTGAGTGCGCGCGCGAGCTCGAGCACCCCGGTTTTGTCGGAGACCGATAGCAGCGCGCGGCGCACGGCTGGCGACGACATGGGCTTCAGCCCCTCATGGCGGCCGGCGCGCGCTGGCGCCGGCGGGAATCAGCGGCTTCAGGAGCCGGCAAGTCCGAACTGCTTCAGCTTCTTGCGCAGTGTTCCACGATTGATCCCGAGGATGCCGGCGGCGCGGCTCTGGTTGCCCTCGGCGTAGTCGAGGACTACGCGAAACAGCGGCTCCTCCACTTCACGCAGCACCAGGTCGTACAGATGGGCGGGTCGGTGGCCGTTCAGGCTGGTGAAATACTCGCTCAGTGCGCGTTCGGCGTGATTACGCAGCGGCAGATCGCGTCCATTCACTCTGGCGGCGGCGGCTTCACGAGACCGAGTCTTCTTTCTTGCCGGCATGAGACCCCCCGAGGAAAAAACCGTTCTCGCGGCGGCCTCACCCACCCACTCGTCGAAATGCTTAAGCGCCTGCGCGAACTGTGCGGTGGTATTCGCGGCCCCCATCAGATCCTGCCGGACCGACACCGGCTCATCCAGCAATTGCCCGCAATACCAGCCGAGATGTTTGCGCGCGATCCGGACTCCGGTCTCCTCGCCGTAGAAGCTGTACACCGAGTCGAGATGCGCGAGGATGATATCACGCAGGTCGCTGCGCTGAAGTGCCGGCGTCGCAAATCCGCTGTGCAGCTCGCCGCAGAGCTCGCGGTTGACAGCGCGAAAAATCCATGGCGACCCGTGGCTCGCGCGGCCGACCATTACTCCGTCTGCACCGGTGAAATCAAGTACCTCGCGGGCTTTTTTTCCGTCGCCGATGTCGCCGTTGGCAAACACCGGAATGCGAACGTGCCTCTTGATGTCGCGAATTGTGGCGTACTCGGCGGAGCCTGCAAAGAAATCCGCGCGCGTGCGGCCGTGCACGGCGAGGGCTGCGACGCCGCAGCGCTCGGCGATCGCTGCGATTTCGACGCCGTTCACGTGCTCACGGTCCCAGCCGGTGCGGATCTTGAGCGTCACGGGAACCTCGACCGCGCGCACGACGGCCTCGAGAATGCGCGCCACCAGCGGCTCGTCCCGAAGCAGTGCCGAGCCGCACAGGCTCCCGCAGACTTTTTTTGCCGGGCAGCCCATGTTCAGGTCGATGATCTGTGCGCCGAGCGCGACGTTGAGGCGCGCCGCCTCCGCGAGCGCCTCGGGGTCGGCACCGGCGAGCTGCACGACGCGCGGCTCCGGCTCGCCCGCATGGTCCATTCGGTGGCGCGACTTGCGGCTCGACCACAGGCGGGAGTCCGCGGTCAGCATCTCCGAGGCCGCGAGCCCGGCGCCGAGCCGGCGGCAGAGAATGCGGAACGGCCGGTCGGTCACGCCGGCCATGGGCGCGAGCACGACGGGCGAGGGCAGGGGGTACGGCCCGATGCGCACGCCGGCGGTCCCTAGCGGACGCTCGCGTCGTTGGCGCAGGCGACGCCGCCGGCGAGCGGCAGGCAGGCGTCGAGCTCGAAGCCCACGGCGCCCGCTCCCGGATCGACGAACGCGAGCTCGGCGTCGATGCGCTGATCGGGCGCGAGCAGCGCGGCCGGGGCAATGCTCGGCGGCAGATAGTCGCGCGGCTGCACGTCGCGCGAGGCGAGGCGGTTTCCGAAGCGGTCCTGCAGCGTCACGCGCAGCAATGGCAACGGCTGAGGCCTCGTGCCCGCGTTGCGGATGCTCGCGCGCACGGTGATGGCGCCGCGCCCGCTCTGGTCCACGATGGCGCCGAGCTGGCGCACATCGTAGGCGTGCAGATCCCAGCGTGGCGCGAGATGAACACCGAGCGCCGCATAGAGCGCGGTCAGCGGCTGGCTGAACCGCGGATCGGCAGCGAGCACGTCACGCTGGTGATTGACAATCTGCGCGACGAGTACGCCTGCGAGCAGCACGGCGCCCACCGTCCAGAGGAGCGGGTCCGGAGCGGCCCGCGGCTCAACCGGACGCGCGAGCGCGGCGAACGCATCGGCGCCGGCATCGTCACCGGGCGGCGGCGGCGCGCGCTCGCTCCCCCCCACCGGACCCTTCAGCCGCCCGCCTGCGGCGCGCCGCCCGGCCGGGTTCGCCGCGGCGGATGAATCGGGTGGTTCGGCAGGCGGCGCGGTGAGTGCAGCGGGCGTCTTTGCCGGTGGAGGCTCGCTCTGCACGATGTCCGAGAGCAGAGCCGCATCGAGCTCGACGTCGAAGTCCTCATCCGCTCCCCCGGCTTCGGGCGCGGCGCCGGTCGCGACCGCCTCCTGGTTGGCAGCCACCAGAGACTTGAAGGATCCGGTGGCGGCGGTCCACTCCGGGTCGGGCTTGGCCGCAACGAACACCGAGGCGGCATCGGTCGTCTCGGGATTGAACTCGAGCGCGGCTTCGGGGATCGACTCCTCGCCACCCGCGCCGCCCGGTGTGGGCTGTGGCTGCGCGGGCGCTTCCGGCTCGGGCTCCTCATCCGCGGTCTCGGTGCCGCGTAGCGCCGCGGCTCGCTCGTCGGAGAGCTGCGCGAGCGCGTTGAAGACGCTCGAGCAACGGCCGCAGCGCACGTAGCCCTGCGCCACGCGCAGGTCTGCCGCGGTCACGACCAGCGTCAGGGCGCACTTGGGACAGACGGTGAACATCGAGTCAGTGGCGGCGCGCACTCAGGCAGGCCCAATCGCCGCTCTCTGCGCACGCCGCCACATCAAACCATGCGGCGTAAGCGCCTGTCACGTCGGGGACCTCGTGCCGCATGAGTCCGGCGAGCACCGCCGTGCCGCCGGGGCGAACCAGCGCCGCGAACCTGGGAGCGAGCGCGCACAGCGGACCCGCGAGGATGTTTGCCAGCAGCAGATCGACGCCGGCGGGGAGAGTCTCTGCACGCTCGTGAATACGGACCACGCCGGCGACCGCGTTCTCGAGCGCGTTGTCACGGGCGGCGATGAGCGCCTGGCCGTCGATATCGAAGCAATGGACCTCGGCCGCGCCGAGCCTGGCGCAGGCGAGCGCCAGCACGCCCGAGCCGCAGCCGTAATCGATGACACGCGCGCAACGTCCGAGGTGCCCATCGAGATACCGCAGGCACAGCGCCGTGCTGGGATGGGTGCCGGTGCCGAAGGCGAGCCCCGGATCGAGCGTCACGACGACGGCGCTCGGGTCGGCCACGCGCTCGTGCCGCGGACATACCCATAGCCGCTCGCCAAAGCGCATGGCATGGAAGTCCTTGAGCCACTCGCGCTCCCAGGCGCGCTCGGGCAGCGTCTCGGCGCTGACGCACTCGGGCGGGAGTTCGAGCCTGGCGGCGACCACGGCGGCGAGCAGGCGCGGCTCGGGCGCGTCGAGGAACAGGGCGCTCATGCGCGTCGCCGGCCACAGCCGCACCTCCCCCGGCGCCGGCTCGAGCACCGGGTCGTCGCGCGAGTCGACCAGGGTGACCGCGGCCGCACCGCAGGCGAAGCAGACGCTCTCGGCGCTCTCGGGATCGAGCCGCCTCAAGTCGAAGGACACGGTGACGCTCGCAGCCATGCGCCGATTATGCGCGGCGGGTGAGCGCGCTGCGGACGCAGCGGTCCTCACCGCAATCCGAGCCGCCGCTCCAGGTAATGGATGTCGGTGCCGCCTTTCTGGAAGGCCGCGTGGTTGAAGATCTCCTGGTGCAGGGCGGCGTTGGTCTTGATGCCCTCGATCACCATCTCCGCGAGCGCGTTCTTCATGCGGGCAATGGCGGTATCGCGACTGTCGCCGTACGCGATGAGCTTCGCGATCAGTGAATCGTAGTAAGGCGGCACGTTGTAACCGGAGTACACGTGGCTGTCGACGCGGATGCCGGGCCCGCCGGGGGCGTGCCACAGGCGGATCGGCCCGGGCGAGGGGACGAATGTCTTCGGGTCCTCGGCGTTGATGCGGCACTCGATGGCATGGCCGCGGATCTGCACGTCGCTCTGCGAGTAGGGCAGGCGCTCGCCGCTCGCGATGAGCAGCTGCGCCTTGACCAGATCGATGCCGGTGATCAGCTCGGTCACCGGATGCTCGACCTGGATGCGGGTGTTCATCTCGATGAAGTAGAACTCACCGTCCTGATAGAGGAACTCGAGCGTGCCGGCGCTGCGGTAGCCGACCGCGCGGCAGGCCTCGACGCAGCGGTCGCCCATCATCTTGCGCTGCCTCAGGGTGATCCCCGGGGCGGGCGCTTCCTCGACTACCTTCTGATGGCGGCGCTGCATCGAGCAGTCGCGCTCGCCGAGATGGATGACGTTGCCGTGCGCGTCGCCCAGCACCTGGAACTCGATGTGGCGCGGCCGCTCGAGGAATTTCTCCATGTAGACCTGGTCGTTGCCGAAGGCGGCGCGCGCCTCGGCGCGCGTGATGCCGATGGCGTTGAGGAGCGAGGCCTCCGCATGCACCACGCGCATGCCGCGCCCGCCGCCGCCGCCCGAGGCCTTGATGATGACCGGATAGCCGATGCTGCGCGCGATGCGCAGGTTCTCGTCCGAGTCTTCGCCGAGCGGGCCATCGGATCCTGGCACGCAGGGCACGCCGTGCGACTTCATGACCTTGATGGCCGAGACCTTGTCGCCCATGGTGCGGATGGTCTCGGCCTTGGGTCCCACGAACACGAAGCCGCTCTTCTCGACGCGCTCGGCGAAATCCGCGTTCTCCGAGAGAAAGCCGTAGCCCGGATGAATGGCGACCGAGTCGGTCACCTCCGCGGCCGAGATGATCGCCGGCATGTTGAGGTAGCTGCCGCTCGATGGCGGCGGGCCGATGCACACCGACTCGTCCGCGAGCAGCACGTGCTTCAGGCTGTAATCGGCGGTCGAATGCACCGCGACCGTCTTGATGCCGAGCTCGCGGCACGCCCGCAGGATCCGCAGGGCAATCTCGCCGCGATTGGCGATGACCAGCTTTTCGATCATGGCCACGCTATTCGATGACGAACAACGGTTGGCCGAACTCCACCGGATCGCCGTTGCGCGCCATGATCGAGGCGATCCGCCCGGCCTTGTCGGCTTCGATCTGATTCATCATCTTCATCGCCTCGATGACGCACAGAACCTGACCGACCTTGATCTCATCGCCGATCTCGACGAACGCTTTCGCTCCGGGCGAGGGGGCGGCATAGAAGGTGCCGACCATGGGTGCGGTGATGACGTGGTCGTTCGGCTTGGGTTTTGCGGCGCCCGCTTCGGCGAACGCAGCCGCGGGCAGCTCCGGCGCCCTGCCTGCGAGACCGGCCGCCGGCGCTGCCGTGTGCACCACCTGCGTGAACGGCACGACCCCGGCGGCGGGCGGGGTCATGCGGCTGATGCGCACGGACTCCTCGCCTTCCTTGATCTCGATCTCCGCGATGCCGGACTCCTCCAGCAACTCGATCAGTTTCTTGATTTTTCGTATGTCCATGCAGGGCATGCCCCCAGGGTCGTTAGAGCGCCGTGCGGCGCTCAGGCGCCGCGTGCGAGATGCTGCGCGGCGGCGCGCACCGCCAGCTCGTAGCCGAACGCTCCGAATCCGGCGATGACACCGACGGCGATGTCGGAGAAATAGGAATGCCGGCGAAACGGCTCGCGCGCCTGTGTGTTTGAAAGATGCAGCTCGATGAAAGGCAGACGCGTCGCGAGCAGCGCGTCGCGCAGCGCGATGCTCGTGTGGGTCAGGGCGCCGGGGTTGAAGATCAGGAAACCGACGCCGTCGGATGGGGCGCGCTGGATGCGCTCGATGAGCTCGTGCTCGGCGTTGCTCTGGAAGGCGAGGAGCTCGTGTCCCGCCTCCCGCGCGAGCGCGGCGGAGCGCTTCTCGATCGACTCGAGGGTGTCGGTCCCGTAGACCGCCGGCTCGCGGGTGCCGAGCAGATTCAGGTTCGGGCCGTTCAGCAACAGCACTCGGGCCATCGGGCGCGCGTCTTCTTATCGGTTTGGAGCTACCAGGCGCGGCGAATGTACCTCAATTTGCCTGCATTTGGGATAGTTCTTGAGGCGATCTGCGGAGATCTCGCAGAACTTGGCTCATTCCTGCCCCGCGGCGGCACGGGAGACCGCCGCACGCCTCAGGTAGTCCCCCACCTGCTCCCGGGCAGCTGGAAGGCTCAGGCGGCCGGCTCCGAGGTCGGCCAGGCGCGCGAGGATGAACGCCGCCTCGTCCCGATGCAACTCCCCGATCTTGAGCGTGACAATTCGCCCCTGCGCGTCCACGAACACGGTGAAGGGGAGCATCGGCTCCATTCCGAACGCCGCGGCGGCCTCGAGGCCACCCTTCTCGCCCATCAGGATCGGGTAGTCGATTTTCATCTGCTCAGCGTACTTAGCGACAGAATCCGGATGATCGATCGCAATACCGACAATTTCGACGGCATTTCGAGGAATTTCGCGGTGGATACTCTCGAGAAGCGGGATCTCGCGCCGGCAGGGCTCACACCACGTGGCCCAGAAATTCACGACCAGGGGTTTGCCTGCCCAATCCGCAAGCCGGTGAGGCTGGCCGTTTCTGTCGGGGAGCGAGATTTCAGGGAGGGTGTCGGGGATCGGGTGGCTCGGCGCGGCCGGCGCCCCCGTCCGCGGCGCCGGGGGCGGGATCGCCCTGACCGTGCCCGGCGGCTGTATCAGGCGATGGAGGAGAAACCCAAGGACAGCGGCGCCGAGCAGAATGCCTGCCAGCGCCAGAACGCCGGCCGGCGAGCGCCAGCCGCTTCTCACGGCGCCGCGGCCAACGCCGCGCGAGCCCGGGCCGCGAAGGCGTCGGCCTTCATGTACCCGACCACACGGTACTCACTTCGCTCGTGGCCGTCGGGTCCGTAAAAGGCGATGGTCGGGGGTCCGATGATTCCGAAGTGTTTGAGCAGTGCCTTGTCGTCGGCATCGTCTTTCGTCACGTCGGCGCGCAGCAGCGAGACGTGGGCGAGCGCGGCCTGCACTCGCGGGTCGGTGAACGTGTAGCGCTCCATCTCCTTGCACGAGGTGCACCAGTCCGCAGAGAAGTCGAGCATGACACCGTGATTCTCGCCGCTCGCCGCGCGAACCTCGCGCTCGAGGTCGGTCACCGTGCGGATGGTGCGCAAGGGCAGCTCCCGCGACTCATGTGCCAGGGCGGGAATCGGCGCCAGCGGATCCCTGCCACCGAGCGCGGACCCGGCGGCGAGCGCCACGCCGTAGAGGCCGACCGCGAGCCCCGCGACGCGCAGCGCCCACGTCGCGGCCGGGCGCATCTTGAGCTCGAACCACAGGAGCCACGCGAGCGTGAAGGCCGGCACCGCCCAGAGAAGCAGCGCGATCCGGTCCGTCACGATGCGCGCGAGCATCCACGCGGCGACGGCGAGCATCATGACTCCGAACAGCTTCTTCACGAAGTCCATCCATGCGCCGGCCTTCGGCAGCAGCCGTCCGGCGGAGGCGCCGACGACGAGGAGCGGCGTCCCCATCCCGATGCTCATGGCGAAGAGCGCCGCGCCGCCGCGGGCGATCTGACCCGTCTGGCCGATGACGAGCAGCGCGGCGACCAGCGCAGGTCCTACGCAGGTCGTGACGATGAGCGCCGACAACGCGCCCATGATAGCCACGCCGCTGAAAGTGCCGGCGGACTGGCGGTTGCTGACATTGGCGATGCGGGTCTGGATCGCGGCCGGCATCTGCACGGTGTAGAGGCCGAACATCGAGAGCGCCATCCCTACGAAGACCGCGGCGAACAGCGCCAGCACCCACCACTGCTGGAAGAGGGCCTGCACCTCGCGGCCCATTGCCGCTCCGACGATGCCGGCGGCCGTATAGGTGACCGCCATGCCGAGCACGTAAGTCAGCGAGAGTGCGAATGCGCGCCCCGTGGTCAGGCGCGCGCCGCCGCCGGCGATGATGCCCGAGAGAATCGGCACCATCGGCAGTACGCAGGGCGTGAAGGCGAGGAGGAGGCCGGCGAGATAGAAGCCGCCGACCATGAGGAAAAAGTTGCCGCTGAGCAGCTGCGCGAATCGCGACTGCTCCGAAGCCCCGAGCCCGGCGCTCCCCGGTGCGGCGCCACCCGCGCTGCCCGCGCCACCGGAGAGGCTGACACTGACCGACTTCGTCTGCGGCGGATAGCACAGGCCCTTTTCCGCGCAGCCCTGATAGGTCACCTGCAGCGGGAGCGCGAAGGAGCCTCCTGCGGCGCGCGCCACGGGCACCGTCACGCGCAGCTCGTGGTGGTAGATCTCCTGGCGCCCGAAGTACTCGTCGTTCTTGATCTGGCCCGGGGGAAACTGCGGCGCACCGAGTTGCGCCGCGGCGCTCCCGGTCGCGACCTTGATCCGCGCCCGGTACAGGTAATAGCCCTCGGCGATCTCCCAGTTGAGCACCACCTGATCACTCCCGCCGGGGAGCGCGTCGAAGCGAAACGCCTCATCCACGGGGAGAAACTCATCGCCCGTGGTCTTGACCGAGCCCAGGAGGCTGCCCAGGCCCTTGTCGGGGGCTGGGGAGGAGGCGGCGGCAGGCGAGGAGGCAGGGTCGGCGTGCGCGGCTATCCACATGCCCGCGAGCGCGAGACCGGCGATGAGAATATGTCTAATGCGTGAAGGCATATGCCGGCTTTATAGCGCAAGCCTTGGACGAGTGGCAGGAACTGGGGTTCATCCGCAGAAGAAGACCGCTCCGGGACGGAAAAACAGCCCTGTTGGCGAAAAAAGTCCGGCGACGGCTTGAAATCGCCGGGTCCATCCCTATCATTAGCAGCCGAGCAGGGGGAGTGCTAATAGCTCCTCGCTGCGAATAACCATCCAATCATCCAAGAGTTTTTAAGGAGCGAACACCCATGAAGATTCGTCCTCTTCATGACCGCGTCATCGTGAAGCGCCTGGAAGAGGAGCGTACCTCCCCGGGCGGCATCGTGATTCCCGATACCGCGGCAGAGAAGCCGGTGCAGGGAAAAATCGTCGCGGTCGGCAAGGGCAAGATTCTCGAAGACGGCAAGGTACGGCCGCTCGATGTGAAGGTCGGCGACAAGATCCTGTTCGGCAAGTACAGCGGGACGGAGGTCAAGGTCGACGGTGATGAGCTCGTGGTCATGCGTGAGGAAGACGTCATGGCCGTGATTGAAAGCAAGTAAGCGAGGATCACGACAATGGCAGCTAAAGAAGTCCGTTTCAGCGATGACGCGCGCGCCCGCATGTTCAGGGGCGTGAACGTCCTCGCCAACGCCGTCAAGGCAACCTTGGGTCCCAAGGGCCGTAACGCCGTGCTCGAGAAGAGCTTCGGCGCACCCACCGTCACCAAGGACGGCGTGTCGGTCGCGAAGGAGATCGAGCTCAAGGACAAGTTCGAGAACATGGGCGCGCAGATGGTGAAGGAAGTCGCGTCCAACACCTCCGACGAGGCCGGCGACGGTACCACCACCGCCACCGTGCTCGCCCAGGCGATCATGCGCGAGGGCCTGAAGGCCGTCTCCTCGGGCCGCAACCCGATGGACCTCAAGCGCGGCGTCGACAAGGCGGTCATCACCGCCGTCGAGGAGCTGAAGAAGCTCTCCAAGCCCTGCAAGGATTCCAAGGCCATCGCCCAGGTCGGCACGATCTCGGCGAACGCCGACGAGTCGATCGGCAAGACCATCGCCGAGGCGATGGAGAAGGTCGGCAAGGAAGGCGTCATCACGGTGGAAGAGGGCTCGGGCCTCACCAACGAGCTGGAAGTGGTCGAGGGCATGCAGTTCGACCGCGGCTACCTCTCGCCGTACTTCATCAACAACCAGCAGAACCAGACCTCCGAGCTCGACAAGCCGGCGATCCTGCTGGTCGACAAGAAGATCTCCAATATCCGGGAGCTCCTGCCGCTGCTCGAGGGCGTGGCGAAGGCCGGACGGCCGCTGCTGGTCGTGGCCGAGGACATCGAGGGTGAGGCGCTGGCGACGCTGGTCGTCAACAACATCCGCGGCATCCTCAAGGTGGCCGGCGTCAAGGCGCCCGGCTTCGGCGATCGCCGCAAGGCCATGCTGCAGGACATCGCTACCCTCACGGGCGGCACGGTGATCTCCGATGAAGTGGGCCTGTCGCTCGAGAAGGCGACCATGAACGATCTCGGCGATGCCAAGAAGATCGTCGTGGAGAAGGAGAACACCACGATCATCGACGGCGCCGGCAAGACCGCCGACATCAAGGCGCGCATCGAGTCGATCCGCCAGCAGATCGAGGAAGCCACCTCGGACTACGACAAGGAGAAGCTGCAGGAGCGCGTGGCGAAGCTCTCCGGCGGTGTCGCCGTGATCAAGGTCGGGGCTGCCACCGAGATCGAGATGAAGGAGAAGAAGGCCCGCGTCGAGGACGCGCTGCACGCCACCCGTGCGGCGGTCGAAGAGGGTGTGGTGCCCGGCGGCGGCGTGGCGCTGATCCGCGCGCAGAAGGCCATCGAGAAGCTCGAGGGCGCGAACGAGGACCAGACGGTCGGCATGCGCATCCTGTCGCGCTCGATCGAGGAGCCGCTGCGCCAGATCGTCGAGAACGCCGGCGAGGATGCCGCCGTGATCCTCAACCAGGTCAAGAGCAAGACCGGCGCCTACGGCTACAACGCCGCCAAGGGCGAGTTCGGCGACCTGCTCGAGGCCGGGATCCTGGATCCCACCAAGGTGACGCGTCTTGCGCTGCAGAACGCGGCTTCCGTGGCGGGACTGCTGCTCACCACCGAGGTCATGGTGGCCGAGGCACCGAAGGACGAGGAGCACAGCCACGCGGGACCGCCGGGCGGCATGGGCGGCATGGACATGTAACGGACCGTCTACATCAGGACCCTCTCTAAAGAGGTATCGATTCTGTAACACTGAGCCGTTAGCCTTTACATAACGGTTAGGGGTTCGCGCCATGGCTCTCAGCCGAGGCGCGGCCCCCAAAGACGCGGAACAAGACCCCCTATTCCGCGCATCATTCGCAGGCCCCCTCGTGGGGCCTGTTTTTTTGGTTTATCGTCCTCCTCGTTCCTCTCCCAGGAGGCTCGCCATGCCCGACGCGAAAGCCCGCGCGCTGCTCGCCGCGCTCTCCCTGACGGGGCTTGCGCTCGCGGCGTGCGCCGGTAAGGGCAAGGACGAGATGAGCTGGGCCCGGGCCGCCCTCGAGCGCAACGACCGCCTGGAGATCGTCGCTGCCGACCCGAAGTTGCGCACTTTCACGGTGCGCAGCAAGGACACGGGCGAGCTCTCCATGGTGCGTGCCGACCAGCTGATCGCGGGCGTAGCTTCGCCGCCTTCCCCGGGCGCCACCCCTAAACCCGCCACCACCGCTGCGACGGTGCCGGCGAGCGCGGCTGGCGCACCCGCCGACACGGCCGCCGGGGCTGCGACGGCTCCGGGAGCGACCGCCCCGGGCGCCGCCGCCTGGCGCGGTGAGGCGAGCGAGCCGGCACCTCCGCCGGCGCCGCCGGAGCCGAAGGTATTCGTGTCGAGAGCGCAGCAGCCGGGCGGACAGGCCCGGCCGGCGCCCGGACAGGTTCTCGCGGCAGGGCCGGGATACAGCATCGAGGCGGGCTCGGGGACGGCGGCGGCCCCCGCCGCGGCGCCCGTGCTGCGCGACCCGGGCGCCGTCGAGGTGCGCCACGAGCCGATCGTGTGTCAGGGGGCGCGGCTCCTGCACATCGACAACCTCAATCTCCAGTTCGAGGGCGACGGCGTGAGCGCCGAGAACGGCTGCGAGATTCACATCACCAACAGCCGCATCCGCGCCACGGGTGTCGGTGTCTCGGCGCGCGCCGCCAACGTCCACATCGACAACAGCCTGATCGAAGGTGACACCGGCTCGATCGACGCCTCCGACGGCGCGCAGATCTACACTTTGTCATCGAGATTCAAGGGCCTGAGCCGCCGCCTCGACACCGCGGCCGTGCACGATCTCGGGGGCAATGTCTGGAACTGACCCGGTCCGCGGGTTCCGCGCTCGAGAGTCTGGTAACGCGCACCCTCGAGGTACTCGAGGCTGACGAGGGCGCTCGCTCGGCGCTCGCGCGGTCAACCGCCGACACCCGTGCCTCGCTCCCGCGGGTGCTGGCGGCCAGCGATTTCGTCGCCGAGTCCCTGAGGCGCGCTCCGCCCCTCCTCGTATCGCTTCTCTCGCGCGGCGACCTCACCCGTCGTCTGGCTCCCGGGGAGCTCGCCGCGCATGCACCGCAGCTCTCCGCCACGACCCCGGAAGGGGAGGCGCAGAGCGCGCTGCGGCGCTGGCGGCGGCACGAGCTGGTGCGCATCGCCTGGCGCGACCTCGCGGGCTGGGCCGATCTCGACGAGACGCTCGCCGATCTCAGCGCCTTCGCGGATGCGGCGATCCGCACCGCCCTCAACTACGCGCGCCTGGGCCTCGTCGAGCGCTACGGCGAGCCGCGTTCCGCCGGCGGCGAGATTCAGCCGCTGGTGATCATCGGCATGGGCAAGCTCGGCGGCGGCGAGCTCAACTTCTCCTCGGACGTCGACCTGGTGCCGTTGTTTCCCGAGCACGGCGAGACCGACGGCCGGCGCGGGATCGCCAACGAGGAGTTCTTCACGCGCCTCGTGCAGGCGCTGGTACGGCTGCTCGAGGCGCCTACCGCGGAGGGCTTCGTGCTGCGGGTGGACCTGCGGCTGCGGCCCTTCGGCGACTCGGGGCCGGTCGTGTCGAGCTTCGCCTCCTTCGAGGACTACCTGCCGCGGCACGGCCGCGACTGGGAGCGCTACGCCTACATCAAGGCGCGCGCCATCAACGCGCCCGAGCGTTACGCCGAGCTCGAGGCAGCCGCCGTGCGGCCGTTCGTCTACCGCCGCTACCTCGACTACGGCGTCTTCGAGAGCCTGCGGGAGATGAAGGCTCTCATCGAACGCGAGGTCGAGCGGCGCGAGCTCGCCGACGACGTCAAGCTCGGTCCGGGCGGCATTCGCGAGATCGAATTCATCGTGCAGGCGCTGCAGCTCACGCGCGCCGGACGCGATCGCGAGCTGCAGACCCCGGTGCTGCGCGCCGCGCTCAAGCGCCTCGCCGACACCCGGGTCCTCGCGCCTTCGGCGGTGGCGCAGCTCGACGCCGCGTACGTTTATCTCCGCCGGCTCGAGAACCGGCTGCAGATGCTCGGCGATGCCCAGGTGCATGCGCTGCCCGTCGAGCCGGCGGCGCGCGAACGCGTGGCTCTCGCCATGGGCGCGCGCGACTGGCCGGCGCTCCTCGCCGGGCTCGAGCGCCACCGCGCGTGCGTCCGCGGACACTTCAGCGAGGTCATTCTCGGGGGCGGCGCCCGCGAGGACACCGCGGTCATGATCGACCTCGGACGGTTCTGGGACACCCAGGCGGAGACCGCGGCGCTCGCCGAGTCGCTCGCGACTGCCGGCTTCATCGAGAGCGCCGAGGCGGCCCGCCTGCTGCTCGAGCTGCGCGCCTCGAGCCTGGTGCGCAAGCTCGATGAGCCTGGCCGCAGGCGTCTGCAGGCGCTGCTGCCGGCGCTGCTCGCCGATATCGCCCGCAGCGACGCACAGCTGCCGGTGCTGCGCCGGATCCTCGCCATCATCGAGGCGACCGGCAAACGCTCGGCATACTTCGCGCTGCTGCGGGAGAACGCGGCGGCGCGGGCGCGCCTCGTCGAGCTGGTCGGTCACGGCGAGTTCCTGGCCGCACAGATCGCCGCGCAGCCGCTGCTGCTCGATGAGCTGATCGACGAGCGGCTGCTGTCCGAGCTCCCCGCCCGCGCCTCCCTCGCGGCCGAGCTCGGACAGCGCCTCGACCAGCTGCACGAGGAGGACCCGGAGCGGCAGGTCGAGGCGTTGCGCCATTTCCAGAGCGCAGCGCTGTTTCGCGTAGCGGTCGCCGATCTCACCGGCGCTATGCCGCTGATGCAGGTGAGCGACCGGCTCACCGACGTCGCCGAGCTCATCATCGAGCGCGCACTCGAGCTCGCCTGGCGGCAGATCACCGCGCAGTTCGGCGAGCCGATCTGCGGCGACGGCCGGCCGGTGAACGTCTGCGCGGTCGGCTACGGCAAGCTCGGCGGCATGGAGCTCGGCTATTCCTCGGATCTCGACCTGGTGTTCCTGCACGACTCGCACGGCGAGCGCCAGGAGACGAGCGCCGCTCGCCCGATCGACAACCAGCTGTTCTTCGTGCGCCTGGCGCAGCGTATCGTGCACCTCCTCACCATGCACTCCGCCGCCGGGCGGCTCTACGAGGTCGACGTGCGGCTGCGGCCGAGCGGCAAGGGCGGGCTGCTGGTGACCAACATCGAGGCGTTCGCCGAGTACCAGCGGCACGAGGCATGGACCTGGGAGCACCAGGCGCTGCTACACGCCCGCAGCGTCGCCGGGTCGCCGGAGCTGCGTGCCCGGTTCGAGCGGGTGCGCCTCGAGGTGCTGTGCCAGCACGTGCGCCGCGAGAGCCTGCGCAGTGAGGTGCGTGCGATGCGCGAGCGCATGCGCCGCGAGCTCTCCAAAGGTGGCACGACGCGCTTCGACCTCAAGCAGGATCCCGGCGGCATCGCCGACATCGAGTTCCTGGCCCAGTACTGGGCGCTCGCGTGGGCCGGGCGCTACCCGGCGGTGGCGATGTTCGCCGACACCATCCGCCAGCTGGAATCCGTGGCCTCCGCGGCTCTGGTTCCGCAGTCCGACGTCGACCTGCTCACCCGGGCCTACCGGGCCTATCGCGCCACCGCGCACCACCTCGCACTGGCCAGCCGGCCTGCGCTGATTCCCGCGGAGGAGTTCGCGCGCGAGCGCGCCGACGTCACCCGCCTCTGGGACGCCGCCATGGCAGCCGACGCCCCCGCGGGGCCGGTATAATCCACGCCCTCACGCGCTTGCGCTCAAGCGAGAGTCTCCTCCATGGTCGCCACCGCACGGCCTCTCATCCAGCCCAACGCACAGAATCAGTACGACGTGACGGAGGAGGATCTGCCGCTCTCCTGCCCGATGCCGCAGATGTACCTGTGGAACTCGCATCCGCGCGTCTACCTGCCGATCAGGGATAGCGGATGGGTGAAGTGTCCCTACTGCAGCGCGGAGTACACGCTGCGCAAGTGACGGCGCGCGCCACGCGCTGCGCGTACATCACGCGCAGCACGTAGCTGCCGTCAGTTCCAGAGCTTGAGGCTCGCGAGGCTGCTCAGGTCGCCCGCTGCGTCCGGATCGGGACGGCCGGCGGCCCGGCCGCCGCCGCCGCGCGCCTCATCGTCCTCGAAGGCCGACGGCGCCGGTACCGCGAGAGCCGCTCCGCCCTTGGCTTTCAGCTCCGAGTTGAGGGCCGGCAGCTCCTTCGAGGTCAGCTTCGAGAACTCGGCCATCGAGTCGTCGAGCTGGCTGCGCAGCCCGGCAATGTTGTCGAGCTGATTCGCCGACGGCGGTCCCTCCCAGGAATTGACGGCGCCATAGAGCTGATCGGTGTGCTCGCGCAGCCGCTCCTCGCCCGTGATCGCTCCGCCCTCCGTGGTCGCCACGATCTCCCTGCGGATCTTGTCGAGCTGCCGGTCGAAGTCGGCGAGCTTCCTGTGCAGCGGGTCCTGGTCCGCACGGCCCTTGTTGGCCGCCGCGACCTGCTGGCGCAGTCCCACGACCTGGGCGAAGAACTGCGTCTCGTCGTTGAAGAGCGTGTAGACCTTCATCGCCGCCTCGTACTGCGCCTTGCGATCGGCCACGCTCCAGGTCACACGCCGGTCGAGCCCGACGTCGATCTTCGTGTCGAAGCTCTTGCCGTTGTCCTCGATGCGGATGGTGTAGGCGCCGGGCACTACGCGCGGCCCCTGGGTGGCGGCGAAGGCGACCTGTACCGCGGGCGGCACGTGCGGCGCCGGCAGGTGCATGGTCCAGAGCACGCGGTTGAGTCCCCGGCGGCTGCTCGCCGGCAGCTCATCGATCACGTGGCCGCCCGGATCGAGCACTTCGATCTTGAGCTTGCCGAACAGGTGCCGCGTCCTCTGGTAGTAGGTGATGACGGCGCCCGCAGTGGGATCGTCGCCGATGAAGGCGGCGGCCCCGGTCGGCGCGCCACCGTTGGCTTCGATGCGCTGCTGCACCGGGCGCGCCGAGACGAACGCCACATCCTCGGCGAGCAGCTGCGGCGTCAGGTGGCGGAGCGGGGTGATGTCGTCGATGATCCAGATGCCGCGGCCGTGGGTGGCGAGCACCAGATCACTGTCGCGCGGCTGGACCGCCACGTCGCGGACCGCGACCGCCGGGATGTCGCCGCCCTTGAACTGGCCCCAGTGGGCGCCGCCGTCGACCGAGATCCACAGTCCGAACTCGGTGCCGAGGAACAGCAGCGACTTGTCGACGGTGTCTTCCTTGATGACGTGCGCGAAGCCCCGCACGCCCCTCGCTTCCTGCGCCGTCACCAGCGCAACCCAAGTCTTGCCGTAGTCGCGCGTCACGTAGACGTAGGGGGCCATGTCGCCGAAGGTGTGCCGGTCGAAGGCGGCATACGCGGTCGCCGCGTCGAAGTGGCTCGCCTGCACCCAGTTCACCCATTCGCCCTTCGGCAGGCCGTGGACGTTTCCGACCACGTTGGTCCAGTGCGCGCCGTCGTCGCGCGTCAGCTGCACGTTGCCATCGTCGGTGCCCACCCAGATCGTGCCCTTCTCGAGCGGCGACTCGCTGATCGAGAAGAGGGTGGTGTGCATCTCGGCCGCGGAGTTGTCGACGGTCACCCCGCCCGACTCCTCCTGCTTCTGCATGTTCGGATCGTTGGTAGTGAGGTCCGGTGAGATGCGCTGCCAGCTCTGGCCGTGATCCTTCGACCGGTACAGGAACTGCGAGCCGATGTAGATCGTCCCCGGATCGTTCGGCGAGAGAGCGATCGGCGTGTTCCAGTTGAAGCGCAGCTTCTTGTAGAGCTTGAGGTCCGCGGCGCCGAGCCGCGGCTGGATGTCGCGCGTCTCGAGCGTGCGCATGTCGACGCGCCCGATGGAGCCTCCCTGCGACTCCGCGTAGACGTAGTCGGCGCTGGCGGGATCGTTGTACATCCAGAAGCCGTCCCCGCCGAATAGCGCCGTCCAGCGTGCGCTGGTGATGCCGCCGGGGTAGGCCGAGTCGCCCCGCCACGAGCCGTTGTCCTGCAGGCCGCCGTAGACGTGGTAAGGATCGGCGTTGTCGACGCTCACGTGGTAGAACTGCGAGATCGGCAGATTGTCCGACTTCCACCACTTGTTGCCGCCGTCGTAGGAGGTCCAGAGCCCCCCGTCGTCGCCGTTGAAGACGTGTTCGGAATTGGCGGGATCGACGAACACGTCGTGCACGTCGCCGTGCGCGCCGTTGAAGCCGCCGACGGTGGTGAAGCTCTTGCCGCCGTCTTCGGTGAGGATCAGGGCGCCGTCGGTCTTGAACAGGCGCTTGGGATTCTTCGGGTCGACGATCAGGTTGGCGAAGTAGAAGGGCCGCCACACCATCCAGGTGCTCTTGTCGCCGCGCTCCCAGCTGGAGCCGCCGTCGTGCGATATGAAGAGCGCCGATTCGGTGGACTCGATGAAGGCGTAGACCGTCTGCGGCTCGCTCGGCGCAAAGGCGAGGGCGATGCGCCCGTAGGGCTTGGCCGGGAGCCCCTTGTTGGCCGCCGCGGTGAGCTCGGTCCAGCTCTTGCCGCCGTCGCTGCTGCGGTAGAGGCCGCTGCCCGAGGCCGCCTTCGGCCCGTCGCCCCCGGAGCGGAACGTCCAGCCCTTGCGGCGGAAGTCCCACAGGCTCGCGAGCAACACGTCGGGGCTCCCCGGCTGCTGCGCCACGCTCCCGCAGCCGGTCGAGAGGTTCGAGCCCTTGAGGATCTGCTGCCAGCTCCTGCCGCCGTCGGTCGTCTTGTAGAGGCCGCGGTCGGGGGAGTCGCTCCAGAGCTTGCCCGGGACGCAGGCGAAGACGGTGTCGGAGGAGCGCGGGTCGACCACGATCTTCGAGATGCGCTCGGAGTCCTTGAGCCCCGAGCGGGTCCAGGTCTCGCCGGCGTCGGTCGACTTGTAGATGCCGTCGCCCACCGAGACGCTGTTGCGTGTCCAGGACTCGCCGGTTCCGACCCACATGTTCTCGTGATGGCTCGGGTCGATGGCGATCGCGCCGATCGACTGTACCGGCTGCTTGTCGAACACCGGCTTGAAGATCGTGCCGCCGTCGGTCGACTTCCAAACGCCGCCGCTCGCCGCGCCGACGAACAGCGTCAGCTTGCCGGAAGCGTCGTCATAGCCGGCGAGCGCCGCGATGCGCCCACTCATCGCCGCCGAGCCGATGTTGCGGGCACCGAGACCGGAAATGACGGCCGAGTCGGCCACGGGCGCGTCGGCGCCCACCACGGCGGGAACGTTGGCCACGCAGAGGAGCGCGCCGGCCAGCGCCAGGATCGGGAATCGCATGGTTTTTCTCCCTGAAGTTACTTGGCAGCGGCCGTGGCCGGCTGCGTCGCCGGGAAGCGGAACAGAGAGCCGTCGAGCGGCGTGTTGGCTTCCGCCTTCTCGAACTGGATTTTATTGCGGTCGCTCGAGCCGTTGGGCCCGGAGGCCTGCGAGAAGGCGAAGTAAACCCCGTTCACCTGCTCGTAGTCGCCGTAGTCGGTGACGGTCTCCTTCGGAACGCCGTGCTCGATGCGGCGGGTGACCGTGCGGATCTCGAGGAAGTAGTCGGGGTCGAGGAATACATAGGTGATATCGCCGTTGGCGCGGGAGACGCGCAGCTTGTAGGCATCCGTCCCATCGACGTCCTCGGTGCCGAGATAGTCGAGCTTGTAGCCCTTGGCCTTCCAGTCGACGAGTGCGCCGGCGAAATCCGCGGCGTCCTCGCTGAGGTCCTTGGCATCGTCCGCCGACATCTTCTCCGGGTCCTTGCGGCCCTGGAACGGGTTCACCTTCCAGCCCTGTGTGCCGTCGTAGGCCTGGATCAGCGTGAGTCCCTGCAGCGTCGCCTCGACACGCACCGAGTCGGGGCGCGCTACCGTGGCGACGTAGCCGAGCTGCAGCGTGTCGCCGTTGACCAGGACTTTGCCGGTCAGGCGCAGCGAGTGCAGGGCGGCGAGCTTTTCGGCACCGCCCCTGGCCGCGACGTTCTTGGCGGCCAGCTCATCGGCGGTATAGGCGAAGGCAGAGGATGCTGCGGCGAGCAGCACGATCGCGGCTACCAGGCGCATGCGCTTAACTCCTGTCTTTCTTCGATGGGATCTTTCTATGATGCGCTGACTGCCCCGGAGGGCACCAGTCG
>Ga0307469_10000168_pt1 | contig 25440 bp, 21 predicted proteins | sample atmos_gasesAM2C__FD_203084 | JGI IMG/M metagenome (GOLD analysis project Ga0307469, IMG submission 203084) | Hardwood forest soil microbial communities from Morgan-Monroe State Forest, Indiana, United States - atmos_gasesAM2C_515 | ecosystem: Environmental > Terrestrial > Soil > Temperate... | reverse complement strand
GACCGACCACATGCGCCGGCTACATCGCAGCGCGAAGGTCATCATGATGGACCTCCCGTACTCCGTGGAGCAGCTCGTCGAGGCGACGAAGGAGACGGTGCGCGCGAACAACCTCGGCGAGCATCCGTTGTTGTACATCCGCCCGCTCGCGTACTACGGCTACCAGGAGATGGGGCTCAACCCGTTGACGTCGCCGGTGCGCGTCGCGATCGCCGCGTTCCCGTGGGGGACGTACCTCGGCGAGGAAGGTGTCGCGTCGGGGATCCGCGTGAAGACGTCGTCGTGGCAGCGCATCGACATGAACGCGCTCCCGCCGCAGGCGAAGACGGCCGCGGAGGCGCTCTTCATCAACCCGCAAGGTTCGGTCGCCGAGGGGCCGGGCGAGAACTTCTTCATCGTCCGGGACGGTGTGCTCATCACGCCGACGAAGATCACCGCGGGCCTCGAGGGCATCACGCGTGACTCCGTGATGACGATCGCGCACGACCTCGGCTACGAGGTGCGCGAGGAAGCGATCGCGCGCGCCGATGCGTTCCTGGCGGACGAAGCCTTCTTCACCGGGACGGCAGCGGAGCTCACACCGATCCGTGAGATCGACGACCGCGTGATCGGAACGGGGGAGCCCGGACCGATGACGAAGAAGCTCCAGGAGACCTACTTCGCCGCTGCTCGGGCCGAGATCGAGACCTACCGGGAGTGGTGCGAGCTTGTCTAGCGATCCCCTCGTACTCTTCGATACGACGCTGCGCGACGGCGCGCAGATGGAAGGCTTGACGCTGACCGTCGACGACAAGCTGCGCATCGCGCAGAAGATCGACGAGCTCGGCGTCCAGTACATCGAGGGCGGCTGGCCGGGTTCGAACCCGAAGGACGAGGAGTTCTTCGCTCGCGCGCCGAACGAGCTGCGACTGAAGCACGCGAAGCTCGTGACGTTCTCGTCGACGCGCCGCGCAGGGACGACGGCCGGGAAGGACCCGAACCTGCGCATCACCGTCGGTGCGGCGACGCCCGTCGTCTGCATCGTGGGGAAGTCGTGGGATCTGCACGTGCGCGAAGCACTCCGGACGACCCTCGACGAGAACCTCAAGATGGTCGGCGACACGGTGAAGTACCTGAAGCGCCACTTCGACGAGGTCTTCTTCGACGCCGAGCACTTCTTCGACGGCTTCAAGAACAATCCTTCGTATGCCCTCCGCGTGCTCGAGGCCGCAGCCTCGAACGGCGCCGATTGCATCGTCCTGTGCGACACGAACGGCGGCTGTCTGCCGCACGAGGTGCGTTCGATCGTTTCTTCCGTTTCCGAGCAGATGCCGGGGTCGTACGGGATCCATTGCCACAACGACACCGACTGCGCCGTCGCGAACTCACTCGCGGCCGTCGAAGCCGGTGTCGTGCACGTCCAGGGTGCGATGAACGGCTACGGCGAACGCTGCGGCAACGCGAACATCGCGTCGATCGCGGCGGACCTCGTGCTGAAGATGGGTCGTCCGGTGATCACCGAGGCACAGGTCGCGAACCTTTCGGGCGTCGCGCACTACGTCGCGGAGACGTGCAACCTCACGCCGAACCCGCAGCAGCCGTACGTCGGGACGTCCGCCTTCGCGCACAAGGCCGGTCTGCATGCATCGGCCGTCGCGCGGCGGCGCGATCTCTACGAGCACATCGATCCGATGCTGGTGGGCAACGTCCGGCACCTCGTCGTGAGCGAGCTGTCCGGGAAGGCGACGATCACGGTGAAGGCGCAGGAGCTCGGCGTCGATCTGTCCGAGGAGAAGACGGTCGGCGGCGTGATCCGGCGCGTGAAGGAGCTCGAGCACCTCGGCTACCACTTCGAAGCCGCGGACGCGTCGTTCGAGCTGCTGCTCCGGCGTGCGTCCGGATGGGAGCAGGAGTTCTTCGCGATCGAATCGTTCCGCGTGATCGTCGAGATGGATGCGGACGGGACCCTGTCGAGCGAGGCAACCGTGAAGCTGCACGCGCGTGGTGAGCGCATCATCTCGACCGCTGAGGGCAACGGTCCGGTCAACGCGCTCGACGCCGCGCTTCGGAAGGCCTTGATCGAGACGTATCCCGATCTCGCGAACATCAAGCTCGCCGACTACAAGGTGCGCATCCTGAACGAGAACACCGGGACGAGCGCGACGACGCGCGTGTTGATCGAGTCGTCCGACGGCGAGAAGGAGTGGGGGACGATCGGCGTGTCGGAGAACATCGTCGAGGCGTCGTGGGAGGCGCTCATCGACGGTTACGTGTACGGTCTCCTTCATAGATGAGGTTCACGCGCTTCGCGATCGGTTCGACGATCGGGTACGGCACCGTCGAGGACGACGTACGTGTCCGGGCTATCACGACGACGCCGTTCCTGCCGTGGCAGCCGACGGACGAGTACTTCACCCCGCAACAGGTGCGCGTGCTCGCGCCGGTGCTCCCGTCGAAGATCGTCGCCATCGGGCTGAATTACCGCGCCCACGCCGAGGAGACCGGACGAGGCCTCCCCACCGAGCCGATGATCTTCCTGAAGCCGACGACGTCCGTGATCGGGCCGGGCGAGACGATCGTGATGCCGCCGCAATCGCAGCGCGTCGATCACGAAGCGGAGCTGGCCGTTGTGCTGGGGAAGGCGTGCCGGAACGTGTCCGAAGCCGACGCGTTGGAGTACGTGCTCGGCTACACGTGCGCGAACGACGTGACGGCGCGTGATCTGCAAGCGAAGGACGTGCAGTTCACGCGGGCGAAGGGCTTCGACACGTTCTGTCCGCTGGGACCGCACATCGTGACCGACATCGATGCCAGAAAACTTTCGTTGGAGTGCCGGGTGCGTGGCGAGGTGCGTCAGCATTCGAACACGTCGGACCTCGTGTTCGGTGTGGCTTCGCTTGTGGCTTTCGTGTCCTCGGTGATGACGTTGTTGCCGGGTGACGTGATCCTCACCGGCACGCCGGACGGCATCTCTCCGCTCGCGGACGGCGACAACGTCGAGGTCGAGATCGAGAACATCGGCATCCTGTCGAACCCTGTCCGTGGTTCGGGTTAGGTACGCCGGGGCGCCGAGCGGCGACCTCCACCTCGGCAACATCCGTACGGCGTTGTTCAACTGGTTCTTCGCGCGCCACGAGGGCGGGACGTTCATCTGGCGCGTCGAGGACACCGACGCGGAGCGGGCGAAGCCCGAGCTCATCGAGCGCGCGAAAGAGACGTTCGCGTGGCTCGGCATCGATTGGGACGAGGGACCGTTCCGTCAGTCGGAACGCGGCGAGTACTACGCCTCGGTCGTTTCGCGCCTGGTCGATGCCGGCGCGGTCTACCGCTGCTACTGCACGAAGGAAGATCTCGCAGCGCGTGGCGTGAAGAGTGGCTACGACCGGTTCTGCCGGACGCGGACGGACCGGCCCGACGCGCCCTTCGCGTTGCGCTTCAAGGTGCCGGACGAAGATGTCGTCATCTACGACCTTCTCCTCGGTGAGGTGCGAAAGCCGTCGAGTGACCTGCAGGACTTCATCGTGCAGCGAAGCGACGGGTCGGCGACCTTCGTTCTTGCGAACACCGCGGACGACATCGCGATGGAGATCACGCATGTGATCCGGGGCGGCGATCTGCTGAGTGCTGCGTCCTCGAACGCTCTGCTGTTCGATGCGCTGGGAGCGCCTCGTCCGGCGTACGTGCATGTGCCGTTGATCCTCGGCCCCGACAAGTCGCGTCTCGGAGCGCGCCACGGCGCCGTCGGGACGCTCGCGTACCGCGACGCCGGTTATCTCGCCGAAGCGCTGTCGAACTACCTCGTGTTGCTCGGCTGGGCCCCCGGGACGGGTGAGGAGATCATGTCGCACGAGCGGATCGTTTCGCTGTTCGCGCTGGAGGGCTTGCAGAAGTCGAACGCGGTGTTCGATCTCGCGAAGCTCGATTGGATGAATCAGGAGTACATCAAGAGTTTGCCCGCCGACGAGCTGCGCGTCCGGATCCTGGCGTGGGATCCATCGATCCCGCGGGATGTCCTACAGCAGACGCTCGACCTCGAGATGCTGCAAACGCGGATCAAGACGCTCGCCGAAGTGCCCGATGCGGTCCGTTATCTGTACGAGCGCCCCGTCATCTCGAAGGCACCGGACGATGCGGTGGCGACGCTTTCGACGTTGGCTTCGAAGCTCGAGACGCTCGAGCCGTGGAGCGTCGACGGGATCCGCGACGCCGTGCAGTCGACGGTCGAGGAGCTCGGCTTGCACCGTCGCAAGGGGCCGAAGCCGATCTTCGTGGCGATCTCGGGTTCGGAGCGTGCGCTGCCGCTGTTCGAGTCGATCTACATCATCGGGAAGCACGAAGCTGTGTCGCGCCTCCGCGCGGCGTCCGAAGAAAGCTGAGACCCTTTCGCGCACCGTCAACTAGAACTGACGGCGGAGGGACCGCGCGAGGTCGCCGCGAGCGCGCGAAAGGCCGGTTGTCAGTTGTAGTTGACGGTACGCAACAAGGTGTTGCGAAAAATTCAGCTCGGCTACGAGGATGCGCCGACGGCGATCCCGAACTCTTCGAGGAGCTGCTGGCTGTAGGCGATCCGTCCGGTCAGCGCCTTCGGCTCCCGTGAACACAGCAAGAGCGCCGCTTCGGCCATGACTTCCGGTGGCTCCGCCATGTCCTCGCGGCCGGGCGGGATCAACCGGTGCAGGACGACCCCGGGCGTCGCAACAACGCTCGACGGCGAGAGCGCGTTCACCGCGATGTTGTCCTCGTACTCCTCGCTCGCAAGGCCTGTCGAGAAGCGTTCGAGCGCGGCTTTGCACATGCCGTACACGGTTCCGCCGCGTCCGCGCGCTTGGTCCGCTTTCGGATGGCGCGCTGCGCCGGACGAGATGTTAAGGATCCATCCCTGACCCCGCAGCCGCATCCCCGGCAGGACGAGTTGCGCGAGCTCGAACGGCGCGCGCACCTGCACTTCGAACATGATCCGGTACTTCGATTCCGGGAACTCGGACGCCGGCAAGAACCACGTTACCGCTGCGTTGTTGACGAGGATGTCCGGGGGGCCGAGTTGGGTGATCGTCTCTTCTACGAGCATCTCGCGGTCTTCCGGACGCGCGAGGTCAGCGCGGATCGCCACGGCGCGCCCACCCGCGGACGTGATCGCATCGACGGTGTCGTGGATCGTCCCGGGGAGGCGCTCGTCGCGCTGTTCGATCGTCCGCGCGCTGACGGCGACGGCCGCGCCTTCGGCAGCGAAGCGCTTGGCGATCTCCTCCCCGATACCGCGCGAGGCGCCGGTGACGATGGCAACCTTCCCCTCCAGGAGGCTCATCGCCCTCAAGCGTATGCGGTCCGGCGCTAACCCACCAATCCGACCATCGGCTCGTGCCGGACCTGCTTGTTCACGTTGTCATCGAGCGTCGCGAGCAGGTCCGACCGGAGTGACGTGCACGACGGATCGTCGAACCGATTCTCGAGCTCCAGTGGGTCGTCCTGCAGGTCGTAGAGCTCACCGACGCCCGGCTGCGTCTCGTAGCGCGTGAGCTTGTAGCGATCCGTCGTGATGGTGCGGAGCGCCTGCTTGATCACCATCGCGTGGTCGTTCTCCGTGATGTGGAACTCACGGGGATCGACCAGCTGACGTCCCTCCATGTGGGACGGAACATCGATCCCCGCCGCGCGAAGCATCGTCGGTGCGAAATCGACGGAGCCGACGGGTTCATCGACGACGTCACCCGCGCCGAACCCCGGTCCTCGGACGATCACCGGCACACGCAGCAAACCCTCGTAATGCAACGGACCTTTGAACACCATCTGGTGATCCCCGAGGAACTCGCCGTGATCGACGGCGAACACGACCACAGTGTTGGACGGATCGACGGCTTGCAGCACACGTCCGATGTGGTGGTCGAGCATCGAGATCATCCCGTAGTACCCGGCGACCATGCGCGCGGTTTCGTCCGGCGTGAAGTTCATGCCGCCGGGGTTCGCCCATTCGAACGGGAGGCCGCGCGCGCCGGTCGCCCACAAGCGGTGGATGTCCGGCTTATGGTCGAACTCCTCGGGGTGCGGTTTCCATAGCACCTCGGAAACATCGTTCGGCGAGTACATGTCGCACCACGGCTTCGGCGGATCCATCGGGTGGTGCGGATCGGCGAACGACACCCACGCGAAGTACGGCTTGTCCTGCTGCTTGATGAAGTCGATCGCGCGGTCGGCGATCCACGTCGTGGGGTGCTCTTCCTCGGGGAGCGCGTTCTTCCACGTCTGCACGTGATCCCAGTGCGAACCGGACGCCTCCGGCTGCATCAATCGCAACCTCTCGACACCTTTCTCGAACCCGTCGCGGAAGAGATGACGCGCGTAGTGCAGGCCGAACGGCGGGGGACCGAAGCACCAGTTCCAGCGTCCCATCAGTTGCGCGAAGCGGAGCATGTGACCGAACAACAGCAGCTGGCAGTAGTCGAAGCCGAAGTAGGGGCCGGTCCAGTCGTCCGCCATCCGGACGGACCCCTCCACCGATTCGAGCTTGCCGGTGGGGAAGAGGGGATACGTCGACGCGAAGTGCGCCTTGCCGATGATCGCCGTCGAATAGCCCGCGTTGCGGAACGCCGTCGCGACCGACTTCTCTTCCGCGTCGGCCGGGACGTCGATCCCGTTGGACGTCACACCATGCGTCGACGGGAACTGTCCGGTGAGGATCGTCGCGCGCGCGGGCTGGCAGTAGGGGTTCTGCGTGCGGGCGCGCGTGAAGGACGTGCCCTCGGACGCGAGCCGATCGAGTACCGGCGTCGAGATGACCGGGTTCCCCCACGCAGCGATGGTGTCCGCGCGCTGCTGGTCGGTCGTGATGAGCAGGACGTTCGTCATGGTTGCCTCCCGACGATATTTTCTGTAAGACTGAAGATACATGTATCTCGACCTATTGCAACGCCGGATCCGCGGGATGCACTCCCTGTGGCTCGAAGCCACCGCGACCATGGGGGCCGAGCACGTCAATCACTTCGAGCGGAGCGGCGTCCTGCCGGCGGCCTTCTCGCTCAACCACATGACCCGGATCGAGGACCAGGTCGTGTCCGTCCTCTTCAATGGACGCACCCCGATCTGGAACACGGGCGGCTGGCTCGAGAAAACGAAAGTGAACATCGACGACCACGGCAAGGAGCTCACCGTCGCCGAGATGGAGCAGCTGCGCATCGGCGACTACGACGCGTACTGCGCGTACCAGAAGGAAGTGTTCGTGCAGACGGAGGCGTGGCTCGACGAGCTCCCGGAAGCGAAACTCGAAGAAGTCATGTTCGGCGGCGTCGTCCCGCCGATGTTCCAGAAGGCGTACATCGCGCGCGTCGTCGGGGACGGACCGATCCGCATCGTCGATGGCATCGAATGCTGGATCTTCCAGCACGGCATCCGTCACATGGGCGAGCTCGAGCACGCACGCGCGCTCGTCGGCCTCGGAGGTATGACGTCGTAGTCGACGGCCGTGTTCTGAGAAGCGTCCGGTCGCGCAACGCGATCGTGGAAGCCTTCCTCGCGCTGGTGGCGTCCGGTGTCGCGCAGCCGACATCCGAAGAGATCGCAACGAAAGCCGGCGTCACACAGCGGACGCTCTTCAACCAGTTCCCGGACGTCGGCGCTCTCGTCTCGGCCGCCGTCGACCGTCAGGTCGCGCACTTCGAGGAGCTGCTGCCGGACGCCACCGATATCGACTCCTACGTCGACGGCGTAGCGCGCATCTACGATGAGATCGCCGCGGTGCGGTGGTCCGTCCTCACGCACCTCGATCAACGCCCGGAACTCGCACGCGGATTGAGACGCGTGCGAGCCGTGACGAGAGAACGACTCGCGCGACTCGTCGACGACGTCGACGCCGCGGAGGCGATGACCGACCCGGTCACGTGGAAGCTCCTACGCGAGCAACAGGGGCTGAGCCGACGAGCAGCCGCCGATGTGATGCGCCGAACGCTGAAGGCGCTCAGGAGCCGTTAGCCCGGTTTCGCTCCAGGCGGCGGCGGATCCAGCGAGCGCAGATCCACCACAGGACGAGGAAGAGGATGATCCACATCTCTTAGGTGCGCTTTCCCTTCGGCTTGGCCAGAAGGATCTTCGCGATCGCTCGTCCGAGCTCTTCGTACAACGTCGCCGGGACGAGGTCCGGCACTTGTGCGTGCGCGATCTGGATCCCGCGGAAGAGGTTCGTCCCGAGCGGGAAGAATGTCGACCCGGCGAATGCGAGCGGTTCGCCTCGCTCGTTCTGGATCGCTTCGATCCGGGCCCCCAGCTCTTCGTAGGTCCGTCTCTGTGTTGCGCCGAATTCGGGATCGCGATTCCGCAAGCCGTAGATGAAGTACTCGAGGTCGAGCAGCGTGGCCTCTTTGTCGTCCAGGCCGAGGATGCCCTCCTCAGTGAGCCGGGCGCTCTCGCGGCCAACCTTCGCGAGGCGTTCTTCGAGCGAGAGCGAACCGTCGAACAACATCTCCAGGAGCCTCGACTGGTCCATATCGTTCTCGATGCGGTGGGCGAGGGCGAGCACGAGCTCCTGCTTGCTCGAGAAATGGGCATACACCGCGCCCTTCGTGAGCCCGAGCTCGGCGGCGACACGTTCGACGGACGTCGCCTCGATCCCATCGCGGGAGAAGAGCTTCGCCGCGGCGCGGAAGAGCGCTTCCTTCGTCTCGGCTTTTCGGGCCTCTCGCGTCAGGCCGGAGCTGGTCATGGGCCTAAGATACCACCCGGTAGTTGACATACTAAGAGGTAGGTGAGATACTCAGCGGTATGTTGAACATGATGCGGACGTTGCGGATCCAGGCGGCCAGGCTCGAGATCGCGGAGCGCGCTCAACGCCAGACGATCGGCACGTTGACCGGCGCCGGGAACGACGGCGCGGTCACGGGCGCCGACGACGTCATCGCGCCGCCGTCCATCAGCCACACGACGAGCGACCCGCTGGACGTGTTGTGCCAGAGCAGGTCGACGTGCCCGTCGCGGTTGAAGTCGCCGGCGCCCGCCGGCGTCCACGTCGCGGGCGAGGGCCACGACGTGGCCGTCACCGTCTGATCCGACGAAACGGTCGCGCCGTTCGTCGCGGACATGAACCAGATCATCACGTGACCGGTGCTTGAGCTGTGCCACGCGATGTCCGGGATCTTGTCGGCGTTGAAACGTCCCGTCGCGAAGGGCGACCAGTCCGACGTGGGCCACGCCGCGCCGGTGAGCAACGCCGAGCTCTTATGCGTCGCACCGCGCAGATACCAGATCGACACGTGCGCGTTGGTCGTGTCGTACCAGGCGACGTCCGGATGTCCGTCCCGGTTGAAGTCGTCGACGGCGAACGGCACCCATGCCGTCGCCGGGAACCCGCCGCTCCCCGGCTTCACCACCGCGCGTCCGATCTTCTTCGTGCCGTTCATCAAGAGCTCGACGAGCCGGTTGTCGGACGTGTTCCACCACAGGACGTCGGTGTGTCGATCGCCGTTGAAGTCGCCTGTCGCGACGGGCGTCCACGGCGGCGCCAGCGCGGGGATGCGGGCCGCGCCGACCTTCTTCGTCCGGGACATCAACCAGAGCGTCGACTTCCCGCTCGTCGTGTTGTGCCAGAGGATGTTCGGTTGCGGCGGCAGTTTGCGCCGCTCCCAGAGGAACGTCACCGTGACCCATTCGTTCGCGAGGTTCGCGATGCCGAGCTTCGCGGCGGCCGCGACGGACAGATCGATGCCGGCGGGGTTCACCACGCATCGTCCGAACTGATCGGCGGCGCCGGCGTGTCCGCTCGGTTTGTTGGTCGTGACGTCGATGCAGTTCGAGACGGTGTGGTAGCCGCTGTAGAACGCGGCCTGCGCTTCGGGTGTCCCGCGACTGAGGTCTTGGAACAGCCGTCGCGGACGCGGCCCCGTCGCTGGGTCCCAGTAGTTGTCGTCCTCGTTCCACGGACCGACGTCCTTCACGCGGATCTTCTCCTGTTGACCGGAGTCGCGCTTGACGACGACGCTCCAGTTCATGCTCGTCGAATAGCCGGACGGACAATTCGCGGAGCTCAGCTGGGAGGTCAGCCCGAGCGACGCGAACTTCGCGCACTTGTCGGGGACGGCGACCTCGACGCTCCCGGACGTGTTCGGGTTGTACTGCGTCGCGTAGACGCGGTAGCTGACGCTCGTCGTGTCCTGCGCCGTGACGGGTTCGGGACCGGCGTCACGTCCGGCCTTGATGGCGGCAGCGGGGTCGCTCGGGCCGGGCGGGGGCATGCTCGTCGAAGCGTGCGCCGGGATGGGCGCCATGGCGAGGACGAGGATGAGGGGCGCGAGCCAGCGCATCTGCGGATGCTCGCACGGGACGCTGCGTCAGTCGAGGATGAACGCCGGGCCGAAATCGACGCGTCCGGTGAGGGCGGGGTCGTAGTTCGCGAGCTTGAGCGCCATCCACGGTCCGTCGGTGATGGCTTCGTCCGGCGGCTCGATGCCGAGGCTCCGCGCGGGGACGAAACCGAAGCGTGGGTAGTAGTCCGGGTGGCCGAGGACGAGGACGAGCGGCTCGAGGGCTTCGTCCGCGCGCATGATCGCGTCGCGTGAGAGCGCGTCGCCGACGCCCTCGTTCTGGCGGTCGGTCTTGACCGCGAGCGGCGAGAGCTGGAGCACGCGACGGGGGCCGAGGTGGACGTAGCTCAGCATGATGTGTCCGACGACCTCGCCCATGTCGTCAGCGACGAGCGAGAAGCCCGGGACGTACCCGTCGTTCGCGCGGATCTGCCGGACGAGACGCACTTCGGTTTCGCCGTCGAATGCGTCCCGGACGACGCCGTCGATGACGTCGAAGTCGAAGGGACGTTCGGGCCGGACGATGAGCACGCGCTATTTTGCCGTGAACGCGACGACGGGGGCCGAGGACCGCCGCCCGGACGAAGCCCTGCTACGGTGGTGGGCGACTTTGGGCCGTAGTGCAATTGGCAGCACGACGGGTTCTGGCCCCGTTAGTCCTGGTTCGAGTCCAGGCGGCCCAGCCAGTAGACCAATATTCAAACCCCGGCCCGAAGAAACGCGGCCGGGTTTTCTCTTGGCGCTCTTGGCGAGTTCGCGGAGTATCGCGTCGGATCGAAACGACTCCCACGGTTCCTCGATGTCGGCTGCTTCGATCTCATCATTGCGGACGAGCAGCTTCTTGAAGAAGAGTTGATTGAGCTTGCGCCTGAGCGTTGGGCTGGCACTGGCGTAGGCCTCGTCACAACGGCCGACAAGTTCTAATGCGCGAGCGAGCGTGTCTTCGATGTTGTGTTGAATCTGTTCAGCCGTTTCTAGGATGCGTTTCGCCTGCCGCAACTCTTCTGCGATGCGTGCCTGCTCAAGTGGTGCATCCTCTTCAGATACGCCGCCTGTGACGACGGCGCGCGACAGGCGACGGCGCTCCTCCGCCAGCTGTGTCACCCGCTTCTTTGCGTGAAGGATCTCCGGCCGGGCGCAGCTGCGTTGATATTCCAGCTCGGCCCGAAGTCCATCACCGATGGTCTTCTGGACGTCTAAGGGAATCCGAATCTCGTTGCGGTAGTAGCGTTCAATCGCGACTTCGACGGCGTCGACCCTGACGAACGGCTCGCGGCAGCTCGTGCGTTTCTGTTGCCTCCCTATGCAGAAGTAGTAGTCGTACTCGCCACCGTGTCCCTTTGCGCGGGTGAAACCCATGCGTGACTCGCACTTGGCACAGAAGAGAGTTCCGCGTAAGTAGTGCTGATGTTTTCGCGTCTTCTCGCCCGCTACCCGTCTTGAGCGAAGAACCTCCTGTACCTCGGCGAAGAGCTGGCGGGAGACAAGCGGCTGATGGAGACCTTCGTATTCGCCGCCTTGAAATTTGATGATCCCGATGTAGTAAGGGCTAGAGAGCATGTGTCCAACGGCCGAGCGTTGGATCAGCGCAGGCGCTCGACTGCTTGCGTGAGGTAGCGACCGCAGCCCCTTCTGTTGGAGAGCCTCCGTCAAAGTCGTTAGCGTCCATTCGCCGGTGGCATACGCTTCGAATGCCCACTGAACGAGTGGTGCGCGATCAGGATCAACACTGACGCCCCGAACCTCACGTCCGTCGTCGCGGCGCTGTCCGACGTTCATGTAACCGATCGGGGCGCGACCATTGGTCCCACCACGTTTCGCCTTAACAGTCATCCCTTTCAGCGCCTCGGCGCCGAGGTTCCGGCTGTAGAACTCAGCGAAGCCCGCCATGATGGCGTGGAGTAGTTGCCCTGACGGAGTGTCATCGATGTTCTCTTTGACGGAAACAAGTTGAGCGCCACACGCCTTGAGCTCGAACAAGATGTTGGCGTCATCGCGACGGTCGCGCGCGAAGCGATCGACTTTGTCGCAGATGACGTAGTCGACGTCCCGCTCAGTTCTGATGCGATTGAGCATGGCCTGGAACTGCGGTCGTGCAGCGGTCGTGGCGGACCGGGCTTTGTCGATGTATTCGTCGACGATTTCGGCGCCGAGCGACTGTGCCTTCCATTGGCAAGCTTCTCTCTGAGCTGGCAAGGAATACCCCTCGGGATCCTCGGCTCGGTTGACCTGTCGAGACGTCGAGACCCGTAGATAGATCACCGCTCGCTTGAGGGCCGCCGCCGGTACGACTTCAATCTCTGCTTGTGCCATTAGCTAGACCTCCTTCTTAGGCAGCAACTAGATGCCGCCTCCCTCGCTCGACGAGCCCGATCTGTTGCAGTCGAACCTGCATCGCTTGTCGGGATACCTGGAATTGGCGAGCTAAAGATGCGATGTCCTGAGGACCGTCACGCCACGCTTTCTTTAGCCAAACTCGCGGCATCAAGACGCAACCAGCGAAGTAGTCGCAAATGGCCTCGGCGCGTTCGTGACTCGTCATATCGCCTAGCGGCGGGTAAAGCACTTTGATGAAAGGGTTATCGAGGATGTGCTTGTACTCGTGAACGACCGTGAACCGTTGTCTCCCATCAGGGTCCGCGCCGTTGACGAGCATCAGCCACCGACCGCGAGACCACTGCGTAGCGCCGGCGACCGGGCTAGGCACGATGCGCTCGACTTGGATGCGCGGCTGCGTGGTGACGATCGTTTCGGCGACCGGCGCTGAAGTTGTCTGCGTGAGTTCGAGCAAACGGGTTGCTTGCCTCTCGGCGATTTGAGTGGCTTCGACCCACGTCAGCGCGCGGATGGGCACGAGATCCCTGAGTTCGCGGATCACGTTAGCCACGACGACCCCCGCGTTGATGCCGCTCATTGAGCAGCTGGAAGTGGGCCTCCAGCTGAGCGACGGCGTCGTCGGGCAGGTCGTACTTAGCCCGCAGGTACGGGGCGAGCTTCGGTAGTGACTCTTCATCCTCGATCCCCGCCGCCAGGAACAGCTCAGCTGCCTCGATCTCTAATGCCTGAGCCAACGAGCGAAGCACCCGGGGTCCTGGCGAGACACCCGGGTCGCGCTCAAGCTTCGCGAGCCAGCCGAAGTCGACTTCTGCGGCGGCGGCGAGCCCTCGAATCGACAGGCCTCGCTTGGTCCTAAGCCGCCGGACGGTCGCGGCCAAATTGGTTCGGTTCTGTTCGTTCATTTCTACGTTTTCCCTGGTCAATGCCCATATTTTACCGCCCGGCGTGGTCTGGAAACCACGCCGATTCGCCGAAAATCGGGTCTGATTCGGTCCGAATTTCTGTGGAAACGACCAGGACAACCGGTTTGGCGGCGAGATCGTGGAACGGGGTGGAAGAGCTGGAGTGCCCTTCCACCCCGCAACCGTGGAGCGTGTTACTTCCCGTTGCCGGGACCCTTCGCCGCAGCGCGACCCTTGGCCGTCTTCGGCTTGTCCTCGAGCGGCTTCAGCAGAGCTTCGATGGCGGCCTTGCGTTCGCGAGCTTCGCGATCGGCGGTCCGCAACATCTGCTCGGCCTTTGCTTTGAACTCGGGACTGGTCCCGGCCTCGGCGGCGAACTTCTCGGCGGCCAACTTGAGCAGCTCGCCGAGGCTCGTGTTGCTTAGCTTGGCCAGAACGGTCAAGCGAGCGTGCACATCCTCTTCCAGCTTGACAGCGAGTGTTTTCATCGCTGCCTCCCTTCTCCGGGATGCTCCCCGGTGCTGTGCGGCCGGCCATCTCGCATTGAGATCGCTGGTTCAGCCGCATGACACCGGCGAGCGCTACGCCGCTTGCCGTAGCTGCCCCCTGGGTTCAACTGGAGCGCGCGCCCTGGCAATCCGCTCCTCAGCCATCGCGGCATAGGCGGGATTGAGTTCGATCCCAATCCAATCGCGGCCCAGTTGCTCAGCGACAACTCCGACGGTGCCAGTGCCGAAGAAGGGATCAAGGACAACGCCGCCACGAGGACACGTCGCCAAGATTGGTCGACGAACGAGGGCTTCGGGGAAGGTGGCGAAGTGGGCACCGCGAAAGCTGCGTGTTGCGATGCTCCACGTATCACCGGGGTTCTTCCCGAGCGGGTGGCCCGGAACGCCGTTGAGCCGAGCCCGACTGAGGCCATCGCGCTTTGCCGCGAGTGGTCCGATGACCTTCGTGAGGTCCGGCGGGCGTCGCTGGCCAATCCGGCGGTTCGTACGATGTGGTTCGCGGATGGCGTCTAGGTCGAAGAAATAGCGCCGACTACGGACGAGGAAGTACACGTATTCGTGCGTCGTGTTGAGTCGGTCGATGACTGATGTCGGCATCGCGTTCGGCTTCGTCCAGATCACTTTGTTCCGAACGATCCAGCCGTCATCGACAAGGCCAAGCAGGAGGCGTTCTGGCGCAAGGAGCTGACCCTTTGCCTGGGCGCCGAATCGCGGGTGCGTCGAGAAGCTATCGCCGAGGTTGAGCCAGAACGATCCTGTTGGTTTGAGGACGCGGGCGACCTCCGCGAAGACGGAGCGCATGGCATCGACCCAAGCACCCACATTCGATTCAAGACCGAGTTGTCCGGCCATGCCGTAGTCCCGCAGCCCGTAGTACGGAGGCGATGTGACCACGCAATCGATTGAGTCGGGTGGGAGCAATCGCAGCTGCACAGTCGCGTCCCCGATCAGGATCCGGTTGCGCTCATGCCGAGTCATGAGCTGGCTCCACGCCGAAGCTTCGCTACCGCGTCATCAAGGAGACAGAGCGTGAACAGCGGCCACGACTCCGAGGGTTGACGCCCAAGCACGTCGATGACTGTGCCCTTGCGCGCCTCCGTCGGGACGGCGAAGAGCACTAGCGGGAAGGCGCCGACCGCGGCCTCTTCCCTCCCGGTCCGCCAGTACTGGCGGTACAGCTCGCACTTCCGGTAGAGCGTCGAAGAAGACTCCGTCGCGAGGTCAACCTCGAGGAACCAGAGGTCTCGGTGTCCATTGACGCCGAGCTCGATGTAGGCGTCTGGGCGAAGCGTGAGTCTCGCGCCGCCGGGTCCCGTGAACTGACGCCAGGAGCCTGGTTCGGCTTCAAAGCGACGTAGCCGCAGTTCGCCTCGGGCCCCTGCCTCGACGAGTTGCGCGTAGACCTCGGTCACTGCGATGCCGTGTCGGAGGAAAGTCGTTCCGGGTGTCCAAGGTCGTTTGGCTCGTCCAGTGGCAGTGCGATTCCGACGGAGGCGCTGTCCCGTAGTGCCAAGCGAGTAGACGAAGCCCTTCGAACCTGCTCGCGTACCGCCGATCGTTCGCGGCAAGCGGAAGAGGAGCTTCTTCTCGACGAGGGACGCGAGGACACGCCGACGCTCACGGGGACTGACATCGGTGAAGTGGAGCCGCTCAAGCTGGGAAGCGGTTGCAATCCTGACGCGACTAACGGTGTCGAGAATCACGCGGTCACGATCCGTAAGTGAGTCCGCCAATGCTTGGATGCGTGCCAATGAGAGTTCGGAGCGAGTCATCGCGACGTCTCCCGTTGGGGCGCATCAGTCGCCGACCAGTTTGAGGCTGGCGCCGGTTTCGACCTGCGAGTTCGCCGGGGCGTCATCGACGCGAGCGGCTGAGCGAACGGACGAAGCCTCACGATGCCCTCCCGATGCGTCCGCCGCTGTCTGGTCGCCGCTGGTGACGTTCGCGGATCTCCGCTTCAACGTCCTGACGGTCGCGGCCGTAGCGGTTGCGTGAGAGCCGCGAGACATCAGCCGCGCTTTGAGTCGACTCGACTAACGGGAACGTCACCCCCGTCGTCGGCGCGGACGTCCGTGGTCCTTGCGCGAGCTGCGCGACGATTTCATATGGTCCGAGCTGCTGGAGGTCGGTAGCGCTCAAGTGCGGCTGAAGTTCTCGAGCCATCGCCTGCGCATCCGTGGCCGAGAGCTGGAATATGACGCGAGTCGCGCAGTTGGCCAACATGGCCGATCTCACTGAGGGCGTCAGTTGTCCGAGATGCTGGTGACTCAGGCAAAGCCCGAGTCCGAGCCCGCGAGCCTGCACGAGTAAGTCCGCGAGGTTCGTCGGGAGGGACATGAAAGAACCGGCCTCGTCGATATATGCGACGGCCCGTTTTCGGTCGCTTGCGGCCTGGCCGGCGCGACGGCTAACGGACTGCCACAGCTTCCCAATTACGAGCGCCCCGATGAGCGCGGCGGCGTCGTCTCCGAGCAGCCCGCGACGGAGATTCACTAGAACGATCCGCTGTGATTGGAGCGCCTCGTCGAAGCTGAAGCGGGGCTCGGCCTGGCCGAGCACGTTCCGGATCCGTTCCCGAAGGAGGAGAGCCCTGAGCTTGTTCATAAGCGGGCCGATCCACTGCGCTCGCTCGCCATCGCTCAGCCCTTCGTATGTCGACCAGAACGGGGTGAGCCCGACGGGGTCGTCGATGCCCTTGGTGAGGCTTCGCCGAAACGATGGGTCGGTCAGCAACAGCGGCACCTCGCAGAGGGTCATGTGCGGATAGCGGGCCAGTGTCAGAAGGTCAGCGTGCAAGATGTCTCGCGAGCGCGGTCCAAGCTGTGCGCCGTACAGCTGGTGGAACATGTCAACGACCTGCTCGACAACGAGCTCGCGATCGTTGCCGAGGCCGCTCAAGATGTTCAAGCCGACCGGTCGCTCGTCGTCGGTCGGGTCGAGGACCACGACGTCTTCTCGCCTGCTTGCCGGCACGCGATCGAGGATGTCTGCGATGAGGTCGCCCTTCGGATCGACGACGATGACCCCGAACCCCCGCTGCATGTCCTGGATGACGAGGTTCGCGAGTAACGTCGACTTACCCGAGCCGGACGGGCCGATGACGTGCATGTGGCGGAGGCTGTCCTTGGGAGCGATAGCCAGCAACCGTTCGACGCCCGGAAAGTTCGACCTGCCAATCGTCTTGCCAGCCTTCGGCATGTCAGCCGGAGGCATCAGACGTCGGCAACCGCCGAGCCGTAACCCGGAGAGGTGCGGCGACCCGGTCGGAAAGGCCAACAAGCCCGTCAACTCCGAAGCGTTCAGCGAAGCGCCGTAGCCAAACAGCGGTAGCCGACGGTGGCTGAGGTTCCGAGCGATCCACCGGCTCGGGACTTCGCGACGACTCAGGTGAGCGCCCGGTGCGTTGGCACTGTGGAATGCACCCGTGACCTGACGCAGCAGTAGTCGCGCCCGCTTGGGATCAGCGGTGACGCCGATTCGCGCGGTCGCCTGGAAGAGCGCTTCCGACCGCTTGGCGCGAGCCGCCCGCAGAGACTCGGCATCGCGGACGCGGTGCGCGACACCAGCACGAAGCGTCAGGGGTTTCGCGCTGGTCGTTGCGCCGAGAGCTGGCAGTGGTCCGATCGGCGAAAGGATCCATTGAATGACGATTCGTTCGCCGCTTTGGAGGGGCTGGAGGCTTGCAAGGATGCTCGCCGCGAGTGACTCCGGCTGATCCACACGCAACATGCGGTCAGAGTTGGCAAGCCGAAGCTCACCGGCGAGGTTCGGCAATGTTACGTCGGTTACGTCGGAGCGTTCGGCGATGACCTGTGACAAGGCGGCATGTTTCTGACCGAGAATGAGCCTCTCGAACTCTTTCGACACGAGCAGCCGATGCTCGATGCCTTCGCGAGTGGAGTCGATCTCGAAGGCGACCGCCCGTTGAGCAAGCGCGCGATAGCGTCGCGGAACAACCAGCCCGCCAAGTCCTGTAACGAACGCGTTGACGCTCGCGGGATCAAGCTCGCGCGGAAACGTGAGCGTGTACGACACGAGACCGTCGCGCCACCTCTTTGCCTCGCTGTATCGGGCAGCGGCGACGCCGCCTATGGCGCCGGCGCCGCCAAGGCAGATGAGGAGTAGCTCAAACATTGGCTCCTCCTCCGTTCTGCGATGTGGAGACGCGCTGGCCCTTCTTCTGCGAATCGAGTTCACGAGCTAACGCGATGAAGGTGAGCACCGCGAGTTTGGTGTCGAGCTTGTCCCTACGGACGCCGACGATCTTGATCTTCCTGCTCATGGGCTCACCTCCTTAGTTCGCGTGGACTGACACCCACGCTGCGAAGCTGATGTGCTCGCGCCCGAACGGGCAGAGTGCAGTCCTAAGGTTGTTGTACGTGGTCTTGACCCCACAGGTCTTGAGGTGTTCGTCCAGTTTTCGTGTCCCTCGGCCGACGAAGTCTTGTAAGTAGTCACAGGTGACCGCCCGGGCGACCCAGGACGAGCCAGAAGATGCAAACGAGCGCGAATAGCGCGACGAGCACTGGGATGAGAGGCGCGATTAGATCGGCTGCAACCCGGAGACCGACGGCGAAGAGAACGACCAAACCAACGGTGTTGCGTAGCTTCCTCATGACCGACGATCCTTCGTAGGCCTCGGTGCGCGAGTGCTATGCAGGGAGGGCCACCAGTCGGGCACCGTAGCCACCGGGAGGAAGCGTTGCGCCAGCAGCTGCAAAGTAGGCACGCCAGAACCGCTCAATAGCTAGGATTCGCGTCTGCTCAACGCGACCGTCCGATGCCACGCCGGCTCCATCGACAAGCACGGTGACGCTCTTGAGGTCGGGAACGAGCCCTGCATCCCGGAGGTTCACGATCTTGCGTTGGATAGCGTCGTTGCTGAGATCGTCTGTGTAGAAGTTGCCCGCGACGCCGCCGTACTGCGTCATATCACTCTCGACGACGAGAAACCGCTGCCTCACGCCGTCGCGCACCGCGAAGAGCCGCGCGGCCGCGACGACGGCGGAGACGATGTCGCTCTGGTTCGCTGGATGCTCCCGGACCGCGGCGAACATCGCTTCAGACTGCTGCTCCGCCTGCTTCGTCTTCTGTGTCGTATTGATCTGTTCGTAAAGAGGGTTGTTCGGGATCGAAGTGCCAGGGGTGAAGTCGACCGCGACGGGGACGGTTGCAGTGGCGAGTGCATCTGGGCCGGCTACGTCCGCGTAGAGCAACCCGCTGCGTTGAGCGACCCAAGTCACGAGAAGGCGAAGGTCAGCCAAGTAGCGCGCGGCAATCGCTGGGCTGGCGTCCGAGGTCGAGCCATCGATCAGAGCAACTGCGACGGGAGGATGCGTGACGGTCTGCTTCGCGCAGCTCATCGTTAGTGCCACCGCCGCCGCGAGGAGAAAAGCCACCCGGCCATTCATCGAATGCCGTTTCCTGTGTGGCCACTGGAGGACGCTTGTCCGGTGTGGCCGCGGCTCGTCACCTGATACGCCTCGAGCCAATCGCGGCTGAGACGGCGAGGCGTGGCCGCCCACCGTTCGGGATCGCCTTCGAGCGTTTGTCCGGGAACACTGACAGGCGGTCGCGCACCGATCTCGGGCTCGTTTGCCTCTGGGTGTCGCTGGAGGAGGTGCATGCGGTAGTGCTCGGCAAGGAACCCGCAGTAGGCCGTGACCCGCGCCGCACGCGCCTCGAAGATCCGGCGCACTGCGGAGAGAACGGCGCCACGCACCACAAGCCTGACCTCGACGAAGTGGAGGTGTTTCGTCAGCAGCCAAAGGCGGACTCCGAGCCAGAACCGCTGAAGCTTGAGGTGCCGCCGTCGCGTTGCCGCCGGGTTGTGGGCCAGGAACGAGACCACGGCACCAGCGAAGATCATCGCAAGCTGTAGCTTGGTGAAGGCCGCTCCGACTCCGGCGAAACTGATTGCCGCCCCACTCTCTTGTGCGAGGCGTCTTACGTACAGCTCGCGGAGAAATGCTAGGCCCGGAACCGCCAAGAATTCGAGAACGACAAGGCAGCCGAGAACGGCCACGCTGTACGCGATGCGCTTGCGAAGCGGCATGTCGTCGCTATCGACGACATGTTTAGTGCCGCGACCAATTGCGACGGTCGTGAAGGCGATAAAGACACCAACCGCTGCGACGGCGGCGTAGAGAAGGCGGACGTCCAGCGGGACAATCTGGAACGCCCCGATGTCCATCGGAACCGACGCGAGCGAAAGCGCGACAACGACGAGAGTCTCAAGAGCAAGTCCGACAAGCGGCATGAAGCCAAACGGGTCGCCCTTCGCTGTTTCGATCGACCTGATCTCGTTGTCGGCGCCGTCAGCCCGCAACGCAAGGACTTCAACGCGATCGACGAGGCCATCGACCCTCTGTTCGTACCGATGGACGCCAGGCAACAGACGGCGGAGCTTGCGCGCGTAGGACTCTGTCGTTTCCGCGCCGCCGAGGTTCGCCAGAGGCCGAATACTTTGTTCGGCAGGCGTCACTGCTCCCGCCCACGCCTTCGCCGGAATGCCAGAACGCGCATCGCATTCCGCTGCGATCCGGTAGCGGCGGAGCGTACCGAGAGCAATCCGGTGCCCAGTCACCAACGGACCATCCCGTGGCGTAACGCACTATCTAGCGTCCGACCAGCACCCGACCCCCATGTGGGGTCGGGTGCTGATTTGGTCGCGAAGCTGAAGACCGGGTTGATCATCGGTACTGCACACGCCCGCCGCAGACGCACACTCGCACCCGACGGGTCCCTGCGACCTTCTCTCTGCACTGCTCGCACCGGCCGCGCTTCTGCCAGGCGAGCACCGTCGAGTTGACGGTTCCTTCTCTGCGCTGCGTTGCCGTCCTGCTCATCGAGAGACTCCTTTCTCTCGACGTTTCGCCTCGACCACCAGGCGACGCGGAGCACCTTCGCAGCCGCTTCGGAACACGTCAGCACCGGAATGGCACCGACTTCGCGGTACCGTAGGGGGGATTTCGGGGGGTGTTGTGCGGACTAGGCGCAGATCATGAAGGGGCGATACCGCGAGGTCGTGGGCGCTCGCCTGACCCTCATTGACATCGAGACCCTCGTTGCGCTCGCCCGCCACCCGTCAGCTTCAATGCCGACGATCGCGGAAATCCTCAGCATCGATAAGGAGACCGCTGAAAAGCGTCCGGCATTGTTAGCAGCCAAGATCGGTACTGGCGGCGGCCCGGGCCTGAAAGATCGACTGACCAAATGGGCCCTACAGAATCAGACCGAACTAGAAATCGCGCTCGCTGACAGCGATCGCGCACACAGCCGACCCGACGAGGGTAAGTCAAGGGTTCCGGAGCTGGTGTATGGCTCGGAGTTCGCCGGCCGAGCTGGACAGCTTTCGAAGTTGCGCGACGTCATTCAAGCGGTTGCCGCCGGGCAATCGCGAAGTGCGGTCGTTGTTGGCGAGGCCGGCTCTGGCAAGAGCCGGTTGGTTGGCGAGGCTCTCAGATATGCGCGTGGACTCGTCGAAGTCGTGGACGACGTTCAGCGTCCGCGATTGGCCACGGCAATAGGCCAGTGCGTCAGCTTGAACGGAGGCGGAGAGGCCTTGCTCCCCCTTCGAGAAGTGTTGCTCCAACTGTCGCCGCTGTTGAAGTCGGCTTCATCCTCCGTCCAGCTGAGGAATTTCGTGGCGGTCTTGCATCTCTTGCTGCCTCATCACTTCCCGGACGGTGGGCAGTCTCAGAGCGGCAGCGGCGATTCGAAGAGTGTCTTCTACGTCCTACGCGATGGTCTTCGCGAAGCTGCCGACCTTGTCCCGTTGGTCATTGTCATTGAAGATCTCCATTGGGCCGACATCGAGTCACTTGAGTTCCTGCATTACCTTACGAGCACCCTTACTGAGGGGTCACTTGGGCTCATAATGACCGTCAGGTCGCTGGATCCGTCCGCTTCAGTTCTTCCGGAAAGTGTTCGTCCGCTGATGAACGAGCTAGAGACCGACCCAAAGACGACCATCGTGAGGGTCGGCGAGGAAGCGGACACGGGAACAGCGTTTGTTGCGGAGTACATCCGAGCAAACTACGAACCGAATGAGTTCCAGCAGAGCTTCGTGGTTGGCTTAGCGGAAGTGGCAGGTGACAACGCGCTGTTCCTTCAAGAACTGTTGCTTGATCTCGAGAACAGAGGCGCTCTCGTGCGTGACGGCTCGGCGTGGTGTCTCAAGCAAGAGATTGACTGGACCGCGGTCCCGACTCGAATCGAGTCAACCCTCCGAGCTCGTATCGACGCGTTGGACGAACGCGGCAGAACACTTGCAGCCTTCGGCGCCGTCCAAGGCTCACGCTTTCATTCGCAAGTGTTGGCCCACGCGCTCGATGAGGACGTCGGCGCCTTGACCCATGAGCTTCTGGCCAGCCTTGTTCATCAAGAGCGTTTCGTTGAAGAGGATGCAGTAGTTCGGCTCTGGGCAAATGCTGAGCTCTTCCAGTTCCGATTCGTACACAACCTCTACGCGACGCTAATCGCTAACAGGATGGGACCGATAGAGCGCACGCAGATTCACGCGGCCGTGCTGCGCAGCCTCGACCGACTGTTTCCCGACCGTGAGCCCGACTTGGAGGCGAGACGTCTGAACCACGCGATCGAGGCAGGAGATACCGCGCGCGCTCTCGAACTCGGCGACTACGTCGTGGGGGCGCATCTCTCCGCCGGCGCTGCAAAGTCAGCGTTATCACTCTGCGAACGCCTGCGCGTGGTGGTATCAACTGAGACGAAAAAGGCGTGGGTGGAAGTCTTAAAGGCCGAGGTGCTCGAAGCACTTGGTCGATACGCCGAGGCGCTCGAACTCACGACGACCACCCTCGGCGTTGAATCGACCCTTCCGAAGCCAGCTCAGCGGCGCCTGCTGCACGTGCGGTCGATGTTGCTTCGCCGCTGCGGGAAATTCGACGACGCAAGAGAGACAGCGCTGCACTTGCTTGATGTTTCGCGGGATGCCGGCGAAACGGAGTGGGCTTGCCTTGCTGCACGCGACCTTGGACGGACGGAGGAGTCCTTGGCGCACTATGACGAGTCGCTCAGGTGGTATGTGGAGGCGCTGGCGTGCACCGGTGGCGACGATCGGCTCATCGCCGGAATTACAGAGAAGATTGGCTACTCGTCTTCCAGGAAGGGCGATGTCGCATCGGCAGAGGCAAACTACGAGGCGGCCCTCACCGTCGCTCGAGCGATTGAAGATCAGCCCTTGCTGAGTTCGGTACTACTCAACATTGGGATCTTGCGAATGGCTCAATCGCGGTACAAGGATGCTCGCGACTTGATCAATCAAGCGCTTGGGGTACGTGGCGCGATTGGTCTGCCGGTGCCTTATGCGCGAGCCATGAGCAATCTTGCGTTGGTCGAAGCCTTCCTAGGTGATTGGGGCCCAGCAGAGAAGAACTCGGACGAAGCCGTGTCGATCCTTCGCGACTTGGAGGACTGGCATCATCTAGCCATTTCGCTAGACACGCAGGGAACGATTGCACTGCTCCAAGGAGATCCTGAAACCGCCCGGGATCGTTATGACCTCGCACTGAACATGGCGGATGAGCACGGCGACGTGGTCCGCTGCCAACTGACTATCTGCAACCTCGCGAATGCCGCATTCGTCCGCGGCGACGAGAGTGATCTATCGAAGTGGATCGCCGCGTTCTCGCCGATACCCAGTGACCCTAACGACGAGGTGTTCGTTGCGATATTGCGAGCTGAACGGGAATACCTAGCCGGGAGAATGAAGACGGCGGCGAAGAGTTTTCAGCAGGCGTCAACGCAAATGCGCGAACTGGGCGACGAGAGACTCGCATTGCGGTGCGAGCGCAATGCTGTTCGTTGTGGGATGAAGACGGACACGGCGTTCGCGCTCTCGGAAGACGCAACGATCGAGGCCGATCCACTTCCGATACCGCGTATGTAGCGCGTGCCTAAGCGAGTTCTGCTCGAACGAAGCCTTCGGCCAGCGCGAACGCAGTCGCCGCGGCGGCCTCTCGAGCGCGCGAACGAACCTTGGCTTCGAGCGACGGACCGAAGGAACCGGTTTGGCTCTCGTGGCATCGAAGAGCCTCAAGCTTCCTCTTCAACTGATCCTCGCTCAACTCAATAAACCAGTTTGGGCTGTCCGATGCGAACAGCAACGCCTGCGACACAATCCAGGGCTCCAAACCCTGGCTCGCGAACTCCGGAAAGTATGTCTCCATTCGCGCTGCGGGAAACGCTGCGGCTAACGCTGCTGTGCCAACTGCTCGATGATCGGGGTGTTGACGATATCGCCGCGTCAGAGGATCGTGAGTAACGAGAACGTCAGGGCGACGACTTCGGATTACGCGTACAATCTCGCGCCGGAGTTCAAGCGTGTCCCAAATCTCGCCGTCCGAGTAATCGAGGAATTCGACATCTGAGACGTCGAGAACTTTTGCCGCACGAATCTGTTCATCACGGCGGCCCTCCTTAATTGCCGAGGTTCCCTTGTCGCCGTCGGAAACCACAAGGATGGACACATCGGAGCCAGCAGCACGAAGGCGAAGGATAAGACCACCGCACGCGTAGTCGGCGTCGTCAGGGTGCGCGCCCACAATCAGGACTCGTCCCGCATTTGGTAGGGGGCCGGTGTCCAGAGGAAACGTAGCGACGTCAGTAGTCATAGAGAACCTGAACATTCGCCGGTAGGGGCTTGATTCAACAACAACATCGTGCGTGTCATTGTCTCGGCCTTATCCTCTTGAGTCAAGAACATATGTTCGCGTAGAATAGCAATGCCTCGTCTTCGGTGTAGCGCGACCATAGAGGAAGTTTGGTCGGCAGCCTCGGACGGGGCGCTATTTACTCGTTTCATCGAAAGTCGATCGATTTCAGTGCGGGAACCTGAGTCGCGAAGGACTACGGCGTTAACTGGCCGGCACGGTTACCGACGGATGCCAAGCGAACGCGAATCGCCGCAGGTGACACTCCAAGCTGGACACTCAGTTCGTTCGGAGTCGACAGACCCATTGCCATACAGCGATCGAGCCAGCTCTCCGGCATCAGCACGGATCCAGCGAAGTGATCGGCGCTTTGTTCTGCAATCTTGCGAGCTGCCGGTCCAAACGCCACCGGGTAGAGCGTTTCGCGCTGCGGCCAATCGATGATGTGCTTGACTTGGTGAACAAGCGAGAACCTTTGCCGCGCCGGGATGTCTTTCCAATTCAGAAGAATCATCCAGGCGCCGTGGCTCCATCGAGCGGCGGAAGCGATTGTCGCAAGGTCAGTGCGCACGACGCGTATCCGCGGAAGCGATGTTATGACCCTATCGGGAAAGGGTGGCATCGCGACGTCGCTCATCTTTAGGAGCGCCTCCGCCTGGAGTTCTGCGACCCGTAGAGCTTCGGTCACGTCAAGCGCCCGGTTTGGGGCGAGTGATCGTAGTTCGCGAATGAGGTTGTTTCTCATTCGGCGACCCTC
>Ga0307469_10000167_pt1 | contig 25462 bp, 21 predicted proteins | sample atmos_gasesAM2C__FD_203084 | JGI IMG/M metagenome (GOLD analysis project Ga0307469, IMG submission 203084) | Hardwood forest soil microbial communities from Morgan-Monroe State Forest, Indiana, United States - atmos_gasesAM2C_515 | ecosystem: Environmental > Terrestrial > Soil > Temperate... | reverse complement strand
TGCCATGGCCTGGCAGTCCATGGCTTCGCCTGCCATTTTTGCAACCATCGGCGATGCTCTTCCTCGGGAGCGGCGCGCGATGGGATTCACGGTCCAATCAATGTTGAAGCGCATCCCCATGGCGGTTTCTCCGCTTCTCGGCGGCGCCATGATCGGCGCATTGGGGCTTCGATCCGGCATTCGAACAGGGCTGCTGGTAACAATCGTCTTTGTGGCCATGACCATCCCAGTCCTCCGGACCATCAACGTGCCCCTCGCCGCCAGGGACTCGGTGAGGCTGCGAGGTGTTTGGAATTCTTTTCACTCCACGCTCAAGCGGCTGCTCGTTTCGGACATTGCGATTCGTACTTGCGAAGGGATGGCCGATATTTTTGTCGTCCTCTATGTCACGAACATTACGGGCGTGACAATTCCGCGGTATGGAATCCTCGTCGCCGTGCAACTCGCAACTGCAATCCTCGTGTATCTCCCTTCCGCCAAAATGGCAGATCGTTTGGGACGCAAGCCATTTGTGATCGCCACTTTTTTGTGTTTTGCTTTTTTTCCCTTGGCCGTCGTTCTGGCCCCTAACTTTAAGTGGCTGGTGTGCGCGTTCATCGTCGGAGGCTTGCGTGAGATTGGCGAGCCCTCTCGCAAGGCCATGATTGTTGACCTGGCGCAGCACAATTTGCGGGCGCGGACTGTGGGTCTCTATTACCTCGTCAGAAGCCTTTCAATCACGCCAGCGTCAGCGATCGGAGGTCTGCTGTGGAGGATTCACCCGCAGACCCCTTTTATCGTGGCGGGAATAATCGGAATTGTGGGCACGCTTCTCTTCGCAGCGACTGTTGGAGAGAGATCTGCAGGTCACTGAGAGGCCAGCGCGCCCAAGCTCGAAACAAGCCGTGCGCGAAAGTGGCGTGAGGATTGCGTTGTCAGTTTCCACGTGGTTGCAGTAGAGTTGGCCGTCGTGCGATAGGTCGCAGCATCAATATTGTCTTGAAGGGATGCGCATCATGATCTTAGGCATGACGCCACTCACATTTGTGCACGTTGTGTTGAGCTTGATCGGGATTTTCTCGGGATTCGTTGTTGTGTTCGGGATGCTGACAGGAGGAAAAATCGACGGCTGGACCGCGCTTTTTTTGGCCACCACAGTATTGACGAGCGTGACGGGTTTTCTTTTTCCGTTCCATGGGCTCTTGCCGTCCCATGTGCTTGGCATCATCTCGCTGCTGGTGCTGCCAGTGGCCATCTACGCGCGCTACAGCCGGCAACTCGCCGGTGGCAGGCGCCGCACCTACGTGATCACTGCGATGATCGCCCTCTACCTCAACGTATTCGTACTGATTGCGCAACTCTTCATGAAGGTTCCGGCGCTGAAAGCGATGGCCCCGACACAATCCGAGCCGCCATTTGAGCTGACGCAGCTCATCGTGTTGGTGATTTTCGTCGTGCTTACAATTGCTGCGGCGAAGAAGTTCCGTGGCCAGCCGGGCCACGCGACCCAATCACCCGCAACTCACCTGATCGAAATTTCAGGGCTTGAGGCTCGAAAATAGACTGGAGCGCGTGCGTGTGAGCTCTTGATCAGGCTGGCGCGCGCAGCGTGATCAACGTAATTTCAGGAGGGACCCCGAGGCGCACGGGCATTCCAATGGTTCCCAGCCCGCGATTGACGTAAAGGGAGGCGTGTCTTGTAGAACCGCCGGCTGGTTCGGAAACTGCCGGATTGGATTTGCCTCCAATCGGAAGCCGGTAAAGGCCGGCAACAAAATTCGTCATGAAGCGCGCGGGGCTGAACGAATGATCCACGATTTCAACTTGCACCTGTCCGCCGTGCGTGTGGCCGGCGAGACTCAACTGGATGCCCAGTTCGGCAGCGTGACGGAACGAATTGGGATTGTGCGAGAGCAGAATGTTGGGAATGTCCTTGCGGACGAGCGGCTCAGTGCCCCGCAGCATGGGGAGTTTCTTGCCGGAAACTGCGCGCTCACGCTGGTAGTCCACGCCGATCAGATTAAACCTTTCGCCGCGCCAGCTTAGTTCCGCGTTCTGCTGGCGCAAAAGACGCATGCCGAAGCGCTCAAAGAGCTGTTGCGCGCGCTCTTCTGCGCCTGCGTAAATTTCGTGATTGCCGTTGCATCCCCAGACGCCGAGCGGAGCGTGCAAGCGACTGAGCTCGGCGATGCAGTCTTCAAGTGGATCATTCGCGCTGGTGATGAAATCTCCGGTCACGACCGTGAGGTCGGCGCCCAGCGCGTTGCCCATTTCCACGGCGCGCCGGATCTCGCTTCGTGGCATGAAGTCGCCCGCATGGATGTCGCTCAATTGCAGGATGCGCAACCCGTCCAGGCCCGCAGGCAGATCCGCAACGGGGATTTCAATATTTCGAATCTCATAGCTCAACCGCTCTTTAAAGAAGCCATATGCGCCGGCAACGAATGGCAGCCCGCCGGCGAGATAGGCGGCACTGCGGAAAAACGCGCGCCGGCGGCGGTCGATACTCTCGTGATTCAAAGGGGCAGCGGCGGCCAATAATGATTTCGAGATCCAGTTGAATGCGCCCGTCAAACCCACGGCGGCAAGGGCGAGAAACGAAACAGACATCCAGAGGCGAGCGAGCAGTAGGACTGTCGTCGGTGTGCCCGTGCGCGGCAAAAAGTGGCCCAGGGCAGAGTCGAGAACCACGACGAAGACGATGCCCACCGAAGCGATCCACCCGATCCGAAGTGAGCTCCGCCATGCCGGCTGTCGGACGCGCTCGATCAATCGCCAGGCGTGAGCAAACCAGAACCGCTGGACCGCATATGTAATCAGCAGGAAGACTGCGCTGAAAAGGACCTGTAAAAATATGGATGCCGATGGGCCCCGGAACAAAATGACCTCCGAATTAATCCCGAGCTTCGCATGAATCAAGAACCGCCACTCCTATGATGCGCTTCCAAACAGTCCACATCTATAGTACGAGAAAATGCACCAGAATGTTGCACTCTGATTGGATGCCGTGTTTCCGGAATAGATCGTCTATGCTCGCCCCTCGCTATTCGCTGCGCCGGTAATTTTCGATGACGTCGCGCACAGATGCGCGAGAAAAGCATCCTGAACGCGCGTGGCAAACCGGCCCTTCAAAATGACGGCGCCGATGGTACGCGCCGCGCGCTCGTCTTCCAGCGGCACGAAGCGGCATCCCGCCTGCTTCTCGAGCGCCATCTGCGGAACGATGGAGACGCCCAGGCCCGCGTTCACCATGCTGAGAATGCTCGTGAAGTTGCCGCTCTCAAAAACAATTTGAGGATTCAGGTGTGCGCGTTTGCATGCCTGAACCGCTGTCTCGCGGAAGCAATGGCCGTCGCGCAAGAGCAGGAAGGGTTCTTCCCGGAGTTCCGCGAGCGATACGGTGCGGCGCCGTGCGAGCGGGTGGAGCCGGGGCAGCACTGCAAACAATTTTTCCGTCATGAGCGCAAACGATTTGAACTCGTGGCCGCGCGCGGTGGTAGGCAAAGCCACCAGCGCCACGTCAACGCTTCCGGCGCGCAATTTTTCGAGCAGCACCGGAGTGATGTCTTCCACCACGGTAACCCGCGCCTGCGGATACTTGCGGGAGAAGGTGGTGAGGTGGGGCGGAAGAAAATATGGGGCGATCGTGGGAATCGCGCCCACACAGACTGGCCCGCCGATGGAGGCTTTGCGCGCAACCACATCGCCTCTCGCGGCTTCGAGTTCTCTTAGTACGCCGCGGGCGCGTGGGAGAAAGGCGCGGCCGAGGTCGGTAAGGCGGACGGTGCGGCCCAGGCGGTCGAACAATCGCGCACCGAGCTCCTCTTCAAGCTTGCGAATCTGCTGGGAGAGCGAAGGCTGCGACACATAAGTAAGCTGCGCCGCGCGGCTGAAACTATTGGTTTCAGCGATGGCGCAGAAGTAGCGAAGTTGCTGGAGTTCCATAGGCTGTACCTATCTATTGTATGCCATCTATGTATTGGATGTATAGGTGCGCCCGCACTAGGATTGGGGCAGGAGGAGAAGACATGTCCGAGGAACGCAAAAAGCTGACCACCAATGCAGGCCGTCCCGTGGGCGACAATCAAAATTCGCTCACCGTGGGGCCGCGCGGTCCCGTCGTTTTTGAGGATTATCAACTTTTCGAGAAGATGGCCCAATTCAACCGGGAGCGTATCCCGGAACGCGTGGTGCATGCGAAAGGGTCCGGCGCGTACGGATACTTCGTCTGCACGAACCCCGAAATGCCAAAATACACCACCGCAAAGCTTTTCTCCGCGGCAGGAAAGCGCACGCCGACCTTTCTGCGCTTCTCGACGGTGGGCGGGGAAAAAGGCTCCGCGGACACGGAGCGTGATCCACGCGGATTTGCGCTGAAGTTCTACACTGAGGAAGGAAACTGGGACATGGTGGGTAACAATACGCCCATTTTCTTCATTCGTGACCCACTGAAGTTCGGCGACTTTATTCACACGCAGAAGCGCGACCCGGAAACGAATTTGAAGTCGCCCACGATGATGTGGGATTTCTGGTCGCTTTCGCCGGAATCGCTGCACCAGGTGACCATTCTGTTTTCCGATCGCGGCACTCCCGACGGCTACCGTCACATGGACGGATTCAGCAGCCACACGTTCAGCTTGGCCAACAGCAAAAACGAACTGTTCTATGTGAAGTGGCATTTCAAGACGAAGCAGGGTATCAAGAATTTCACGCGCGAAAGCGCTGACGAGATGCGCGGCAAGGATCCTGATTACGCGCAGCGGGATCTGTTCAATTCCATCGCCAAGGGTGACTTCCCCAAGTGGCGTGTCGCGATTCAGATCATGCCCGAGAGAGATGCGGAGACGTATCGCATCAATCCGTTCGATCTGACGAAGGTGTGGCCTCACGGCGACTACCCGCTCGCGGAAGTGGGCGAACTGGTGCTCGACCGCAACCCGGTGAATTATTTCGCAGAAGTCGAGCAAGCCGCCTTCGAACCAAAGAACATCGTGCCTGGCATGGGATATTCGCCCGACAAAATGCTGCAGGCCCGATTGATTTCCTACCCGGATGCTCACCGCTACCGGCTGGGCGTGAACTACGATGCTCTGCCGGTGAACAAGCCGCAGTGTCCGGTGCACACTTACACGCGCGATGGCGCCATGCGGTTTGATGGAAATTTCGGCCCGGCTCCGAACTACGAGCCAAACAGCTTCGGCGGCCCCGCCGAAGACCCGGCGTACCGCGAGCGCCCGCGAACGATTTCGGGATCCGTGGATCGTCACAATCACCGGCTCGATAGCGACTACTATTCGCAGCCCGGAAACCTGTTTCGTCTGATGAAGCCGGATGCGCGCGAGCGGCTGATCGGCAATATCGTTGCGAGCATGAAATCAGTGCCCCAGCGCATTCAGGAGGTGCAGGTCCAGCACTTTTACAAGGCCGATCCTGCCTACGGGACTGGTGTGGCGAAGGGCCTCGGGCTGAACATCGAAAAGACAATCGCGCCCGAAGGCAAAGAAGCCGCTGCCGATTGAACCATCTCAGAGCAGTCGGAGGGACAGGATTGACGTCCTGCCCTCCTGCACCTTTGAGAGAAACTGATGCTCCCGGCGGCGATCTTTGAGTGAAATGGGAACAGAGGAAAACATGAAGACATGCTTTGGCGAAATTTTCCCCGACCTCGAGAAATTCCGGTTCGGCGCACCGTTAGTTGGGAAAGTTTTTCAAATCAGCGTTGACACGATTGGGCCAGGTCAACGAGACCGCAAGCTGAGCATTGACCCGGATGCGTGGCAAGAATGCCGGCAATGCGAGGATTTCCAGAGTTGCTATGATTTTTCGAGCGCGAAACTTCAGATGCAACGCGTGCTTAGAGAATTATAAGAGAGCGGTCAGGTCCACCGAATCCGTGGTTTGAACGCGCAGCCACAGACCGGTCGCAGCGCGCAAAACCAGACTATATCGAGCATCACCGGGCCAACACGCTTGGCGCGCTCCTCTTTATTTTGCCGATATTTCTGCCCTTTGATTCTTGACCTTTTTTGCGCTCTCTCCTGATAGGGTTGAAGCCGCCTCTCCCGCCGGGACAACTTCGACCACTGCGTTGTAGTCCGGCACGCCACTGGGATCCAGGCAGCCCGAAGCCACCAGGACATTCACCTCCGGCCAGTGGCCCTGGATGCAACCGGGCTTGATGCGAGCGATCTTCACGCGGCCGCGAAATTCTCCACGATCATTGCGCAGGTGTATCGCATCGCCGGCGCGCAATCCGAGCCGGTCGGCATCTTCACGCGAGATGAAGATCGCGTCGCGTTGCGCGCCTGTGATCGGATCCACTTCTCCGTGGATCATGCTATTGAACTGCTTACCACGCCGTGTGGCGAGCAGAAACCGGCCTTCGGGGATTTTTTCCTCGGGCAATTCGATCGGGGAGAAGCGACCCTTTCCGTCGGGAGTCAGGAAGCGATCCACCAGCAGGCGCGGCCCGCCGTATTGAAACTGGTCGCCTTTCTGGCGCAGATTAGAGATGCCCCGGTAGGTGGGGCAGACGCGGTCAATTTCATTGCGGACGTCCTGTGTATCCCGCCAGGGAAAAATTCCTGCGGCACGTTGCGAATCAGCCCGGCGAGCGACGAGGACGGGAATTTCCCATTCGTCTTTTGCCTCGCCGGGACGCGGCCCGGGAATTTCCGGACTGTAAATCACGCGGCGTTCCGTGCTGGTCTCCGTACCGCCGCCGCGCTGCTCGTATCGCGTGCGTGAAGGCAGCAGCAGGACGGTGTCGGCAGGATCCACCATCATGTTCGAGCTCACCAGAATATCCTGATGGATGCGCAGCGGGATGCGGGCGGCGGCCTCGCGGACTTTTTCTGGCTCTGGCAGCGTATCGATGAAATTTCCGCCGCTCTGCCAGAGCGCATCGATTTCGCCGCGGCCTGCGGCGAGGATCATGGCAGCAGCAGTGAGGCCCTTCCATACGGGCGGCTCAAAGCCCCAGTAGTGAGGCTGCGCAAACAGGCGGGCGTTTTCTCCACTAACCGCTGAACCCATCACATACGCGCCCGGCTGGCCTCCCATCTCGGCCCCGCCCTGAACCCCACTGTGCCCGCGAATGGGCATCAGGCCAGTTTTCTCGCGACCCACATTGCCCTTAGCCAGTTGCAGGTTGACGATGGCACGAACGTTGTCGCTGCCGTAGCGATGCTGGGTGATGCCCATACTCCAGACCATGATGGCAGAGCGTGCGTTGCCAAAAGCGGCGGCGAAGCGATGCATGTCGGCAGTAGTCAATCCAGAACCGCGCTCGAGATTGTCCCAAGTTAGGAGGCGCGTTTTTGTAGCCAACTCATCCCAGCCTGTAGTGCGCGCCGCGATGAATTCGCGATCCAGCCAATCATTTTCGATCAGATGCTTGAGCACGCCATAAAAAAATGGAATATCTCCGCCGATATTGATGGGGAAAAAATCGTCGGCGAAACGCGTTCCGAAAAGCGCACTCTTGGGAACGGAAGGGACCCAATAACGCTCGAGCCCAGGCTCGAGGTAGGGATTGACAACGAATACTTTCGTGCCTTTTTGTTTGGCGTAGTAGAGATACTTGGTCGCGACGGGCTGATTGTTGGCAATGTTCGAGCCGATAAATACGAGCAAGTCCGTTCCAATCCAGTCCGAGTAAGAACAAGTGGTGGCAGCACATCCAACTGTCTCGCTGAGGGCTGCGGTACTGGGCGCGTGGCAGACGCGGGCGCTGGTGTCCACATGATTGGTACCGAAAAACCGCGCCACTTTCTGGTGCGCGTAATACGACTCATTGGTCAGTCCGCGGGAAGTGAGGAACCAACCCAGGCGTTTGGGATCAGTGGCCTTCAGGCCTTCGGCTGCCAGAGTGATGGCTTCATCCCAGGAAATGCGGCGGAAACCCTTTTCGCCGCGCCGGCGGACCATGGGCACAGAAAGGCGGCCGAGTTTCGGGAGATTGCGTGACGGAATTTTCTGCAACGCGGCCACATCTTCGAGCAAACGCCAGTCCATCGGCGGCATGGTGTTCAAGCGGAGCAGCTTCAGGCGTACGGCGCACAGATGAACGCCCTTCATGGTCCAGTCGCGCATGCCGGTTGTGCCGAGGGCGCAGCCGTCGCAGCAACCGTCGTTCAGAATGCGCCATGCATAGGGAAGATTGTCGCGATTTTCCCACAGCGTTTCCGCGATGTCTTTGTAAGCGTTGGGGTGCTGTGCGTTGAGGCCATAGGGAACAAGGCTCACCCAATCACGGTTGCTGCCGGTATTTTTTGTCGATTTTACTTTCAATCTGGCCGCGCTCCCGATTCGAGAGGGAAATTAGAACAGAATTCTGCGCCACTTCCAATCGTCCCTCGCGAAGCCCCGGATCTGGAATCAGCGGCGCGGCAAGTGAGCCTGGGCGCCAGTCTCCTGCCTTGCGTTCGGCAGAACTCTGGACTATAAGCGGGCGTATGGCGAAGGCGGCCCTGTTTATTCCCTGCTTTGTTGACCAGTTGACGCCGGAGGTGGGCGTGGACATGGTGCGCGTGCTGCGCCGGCTCAGGATCGAGATGGAATTTCCGGAGGAGCAAACCTGCTGCGGACAGCCAGCCTTCAACACCGGTTACTGGAGTGACGCTCGGCCGGTTGCCAAACGATTTCTGCAGATTTTCCGCAATGCGGAGCAGGTGGTCTGTCCTTCGGGGTCCTGCACGACCATGGTCCGCAATTTTTATCCTGAATTGCTGGCCGGCACGCCGTGGCACGAGGAGGCAATCAAAGTCGGGCAGCGCGTATTCGAGTTTTCAGAATTCCTTGTGAAGGTAGCGAAAGTGACGGATGTGGGAGCGAGTTTCCCCCATCGCGTCGCCGTGCATGATTCCTGCCACGCGCTCCGCGAGTTGCACCTGAAACAGGAGTCGCGAGAACTCCTGCGGCACGTGCGCGGCTTCGAGTTGGTGGAGATGCCATACAGCGAGGATTGCTGCGGCTTCGGCGGGACGTTCGCGACGAAATTCGGCGGGATATCTGCTGCCATGGGAGATGCCAAGGCCGGATATGCAGAATCCTGTGGAGCGGAGTATGTGACGGCAACGGACCCGAGTTGCCTGCTGCACATTGACGGCATTCTGCGACGGCGGAACTCTAAAGTGCGCACGATTCATCTAGCCGGCATCCTCGCGCAGACTGCGCCCCGACTGGAGCGCCGCGCGCAAGCCCCAGCCACAGAGGGCGCACGATGAGCCACGCAGCGCACGAATTCCTGCGCAGCGCGGCGGAAAAATCTGCGGACCTCGCGCACCGCCAGATCATCCGGCGCGGAATCGATTCCTACAACGCGGCAAATGTACGCGGGCGCTCACGTTTTCTCGATTGGGAGGCTGCGCGGCTGAGATGCCAGGAGATCAAATGGGAAGCGGTGAACAATCTCGACCGCTACCTGCTGGAGTTCGAGCAGCGCGTGAAGGACCGCGGCGGGCACGTATTCTGGGCGGAAAATTCCGAGGAAGCACGGCAGTACATCACGGACCTGGCAACGGCACGCGGCGTGCGCAAAGTTGTGAAATCGAAGTCCATGGTGAGCGAGGAAATCCATCTGGGCCCAGCGCTCGAGAAGATGGGGATCAAAGTGGTGGAAACGGATCTCGGCGAATATATTGTCCAACTGCGCGAGGAACCTCCCTATCACATCGTCACGCCGGCGATGCATCTGAACCGGACACAGATCGCGGACCTCTTCAAGGAAAAATTAGGCGATGTGGACACCGACGATCCGCAGCAGTTGGTAGCCGCAGCGCGGCGCGCTCTGCGGCGCGATTTCTTCTCGGCGGAAATGGGCATAAGCGGTGCGAATTTTCTGGTGGCCGACGCAGGAATGATCGCGCTCACAACCAACGAAGGCAACGGCCGATTGTGCACCAGCGTTCCACGCATTCATGTGGTTCTGAGCGGAATTGAGAAAGTGATTCCACGCTTGCAGGATCTGGCGACGCTCTGGCCAGTGCTGGCCACAGCAGGTACGGGCCAGCCGATTACTTGCTACAGCACGCTGGCCGGAGGGCCGCGCCAGCCGAATGAGGTGGATGGCCCGGAAGAATTTCACGTGGTGTTGGTGGATAACGGCCGCAGCGAGTTGCTCGCGAACGTGGAAGAGCGTGAAGTGCTGCACTGCATCCGATGCGGCGCGTGCATCAATGCCTGCCCTGTTTTCCGGACTGTCGGCGGCCACTCCTATGGCACCACGTATATGGGGCCCATCGGCAGCGTGCTCACGCCGCGCTTGCGTGGGCTCGATGAATTTCAGCATTTGTCCTATGCGTCGTCGCTGTGCGGCGCTTGCACCGATGTCTGCCCGGTGAGAATTAATTTACACCACCACCTGCTGCATAATCGGCGGGATGCCGTGAATGCTTCGGACCGTCCGTGGAGCGAACGGATAGGCTTCATGCTGTGGCGCTGGGCAGTGGAGGACGCTCGGCGATTCAGAGCAGCGGGATGGCTGGCGCGATTGGGCATGCGTGTGGTGCACCGCCTGCGGCTCGACGGCACGCTGCTCGACCCGGCGCGACCGTGGAATAAAAATCATGCAGCACCACCGGCTCCCGCGAAATCGTTCCGAGCGTTGTGGGGAAAGCGCAATGGCAACAACTGAACCTCAAACCGAGAATCCCGGTCGTGCGCGCATCCTCGAGCGCCTTCGCACGGCGCTGCGCGAATCCACGCCGCGGCCTCTAGGCGCCGAGGGAAGATCAATTTTTGCGCCGGTCACGGACGTCATGGCGCGCTTCCAGAAAGAGTGCGCGGCCAACATCACTGAATGCATCGCAACGCCGGATATGCAGTCGAGCGCGAGAGCCGTAGCGGATTTGCTGGCCGCGCTTCCTCCGGGCGAAATTTTTGTGCAGGACTCCCAGGCGCTGCGGCGGCTGGCACCGGAGTGGCAGGCCACGCGCAGCATCCAATGGTCGAGTGAGGGTGGTCCGAAGGAGTCCGCCCAGGCGACGATCACTTCTGCCGAGGCGTTGGTGGCGCTGACCGGGTCGGTGCTGGTTTCAGCAGCATGCGGCGGGCGCGGGGCATCGGTGGTCGCGCCAGTGCACATCGTAATGGCGACCGCCGATCAACTAGTGCCCGACCTGGACGCCGCCTTCGAGCTGATGCGCGAGCGCAACACAGTGTTCCAGTATTCCTACGTCTGCCTCATCACCGGTTCCAGCCGCACGGCTGATATCGAGAAAATCCTGGTGATGGGCGCGCACGGCCCCATTAGGCTGATCGTCGTATTGGCGTTGCATCACGATTAGTGGCTTCGATTTGTGTTTCTCCAGTGTGCTGCTGATTCCAATCCGGTCGTACATGGTTATTTCTTCCCATCCTGCTCGCGGATGTGTTTCTGCTTGAGATATTCCCGCCAGGTAAGATAAATCAGGAAAATGTCGAAGATGGTAAGCAGGACGAGCGAGATCGCATGCGTATGTGTGTAGCGGTGAATCTGATAGACGCAGAACCCCGCGAAAACGAGGATTGTCAGCGGATAGGCCCACAGTTTATTCATCCACAGGCAAACGACCAGAGCCACCTTGGTTATCCCATGCGATAGCAGGTAGAGCGACGCAAAAGTTGGATCCATGTTAGCGATCTTCGACGATTCCTTGAGCAGATGCGAGGCGAAGAAGCTGTCCGGATCACGTGCGAGCTCCTGCAGAAAAAGGAGTTTGACCGTTTGGCTCATGGAAGCAGGCGAAACGAACATCAACAGAATGCCGCCGATTGTTTCCATGACGCCGCCAATCCCCTTGAGCGTGATGCCAGCGTGAAATGTGCGGTCAAGTAGCGTCGGAGGCGGCTTCATTCTCTTTTCAGCGGAATTCATTGTTCAAGCGACTGCAATTCCTGAAGGAGATAATCGCGGTAACCGGAAGGAAGCGCTACCACACGCAAGGCGCGGCGTACCAGGGCCGCATCGCTCGCGCCATGGAGGTACAGCCGATTCATGTCCGCTACCCTGACGCCGTTCTCGTCCCGGTAAATCCGCTCGATCGTTTGGCCTGCTTCGACTAGGCCTTCCTCAACCACCGCAAGATAAAAGCCGGAGCGTCCACTTTCGAGAAACTTCTTGATGATGTCGTCGCGGCCAAATTTCGCGGCAAGCTTGAAACAAGGCTGGCGCGGCTGCGTGACCATCGCCACCGCTCCCCCAATCCGGAAGCGATCTCCTATGTTCGTGTTATTTTCATTCAGCCCTTCGGTGGTGAAATTTTCGCCGAACATTCCATATTGCAAATTCATGTCCGGCAGATCTTTCTGCCACAGCGGATAATGCTCCGAAGGATAGGCGTAGACCGCCTTCGCGGGCCCACCGTGCACGCGCAAGTCCGCCTGGCGGTCGCCATCGAGATTCAAGCACCGCAGCATCACCGAACCCTCGACCGGCTCTTTAAAGATTCCCGTGGAGATGCGCTGCCCCCTCGCAATGATGATGCGAGGACGCGCCACATTTATTGACAGCAGCTTCATCGCGGCTCCTCGGCTCTCTTTGTTTGATTTCGGATTGCGCATTCGTGTCATTGCCTGCAATCCAGAACTGCCGCGCCGTTGATGCGATCGCTTTTTAAATCGTTCAGGGCACGATTTGCTTCTCTCAGCGGAAACATATTCACCTGCGAGTGAATAGGAATGTCAGCCGCGATGCGAAGAAAGTCTTCGCCGTCCCGACGCGTGTTGTTGGCCACACTGCGAATCACGCGCTCTTGATAAATTAGATTGTAGTCGAACGACGGAATCGGCGACATGTGAATTCCGCCGAGCACAAGAACTCCACCTTTCTTGAGCGATTTCAGCGCGGCCGGGACCAGCTCTCCCGCGGGCGCGAAGATGATGGCGGCATCCAATTTTGCGGGAGGCTCTGCAGTCGATTCTCCAGCCCTGGCCGCGCCCAACTGCAACGCCAGCTTTTGATGCTTGGCGCCGCGCGTCGCAGCGTAAACTTCGACGCCCCAGTGGCGCGCAACCTGGATGGCAACGTGCGCCGCGGCTCCGAATCCATAAAACGCCAGGCGGCCTCCCGGCTTGATTCCTGAAAGACGCAGCGAGCGAAAGCCAATGATCCCGGCGCACAAGAGCGGAGCCGCTTGTTCCTCGCTAAATTCTTCAGGGATCGAGTAGACGAAATCTTCGGGTGCTACGGCGTACTCCGCATAGCCGCCGTCAACCGTGTAGCCCGTGAACGTGGGGTGGTCACAGAGATTTTCCATTCCGGAGCGGCAGTATTCACAACTTTGGTCTGTGCTGTGGAGCCAGGGGATGCCGACGCGCGCGCCGATGGGAAACCGGTGCGCGCCCGGGCCGAGTGCTTCGATGACGCCGACCACCTGGTGGCCGGGAATTACGGGAGATTTGTGTGGAGACAATTCGCCTTCGACCACATGCAAATCCGTGCGGCACACGCCGCAGAAGGCCACGCGGACGAGCACTTCACCCTTCTGTGGGGTTGGGTTGGGCGCGTCGGTGAAATCGAGCGGATTTTTTTCGATTGGCGCCGGCGCGCGCAGCAAACAAGCTTTCATCCAGCAGCCTTTCGGAGCGCCAGGCCCGCGTCTTCCGCAACTCCCAGCGCGATGGCGGACCAATCGAGATTGGCGCGCCCTTTCGCCACCGCTGAAACATAGCGGTCATGCAGCAGGCTTCCAAGCGGCATGGGCGTCATGCTCGCCGCCGCGGCCTGCATGATGAGGTTGACGTCCTTCAGGCCAAGCTCGAGGCGGAAACCCGCCGGCTCGAATTTCTGTTCGGCAATCTGGTTCGCGTATCCAGAATGCAGCGGCGAAAGCTTGCCGATCATCTCAGCGACGGCTTTTTTGCTCACGCCGCTTTTTTCCGCGAGCGTCAACATCTCCGCAAGAGTCTCGATGCTGGCGGCAACCAAGAAATTTCCGCACAGCTTGACGACGTTCGCAGCTCCAGCGTCTTCACCAAAATCAAAGATTCCCTGCCCGATCGCCGTGAGAATGGGCTGTACTCTTTTCTTGGCGGCAGCCGGCCCGGAATTGCAGATCCACAATTTGGCCGCTGCCGCGGCATCTGGCCGGCCGAAGACGGGAGAAGCGATGTAGTCCACTTTGTGTTTCGCGTGGTGCTCGGCAAGGCGACGGGCGGTGACGGGGGAAATCGTGCTGAGCGAGATGTGAATTCCACCAGGACCTAACCGCTCTACGAATGATCCTCCGGAGAGGCAAACTTCCTCCAAGGCGTGATCGTCCGCAAGCATGGTGAGGACGATTCCTCCCGGCTGCGCAACGTCAGCGGGGTTCGCGGCGAGTGTTGCGCCCTTCGCTGTAAGCGGTGCAGCTTTCGAAGCGGTGCGATTGTAAACACGCAAGCCGAATCCCGCTTTCAACAAGTTAGCGGCAATCGGTGTTCCCATGTTTCCCAAACCGATGAAACCGAGTGTCTCGGACATTCTTGAATCACCTCCGCGGGCATCTGAGCGTTCTAACTTCGCGCGCTGAATTGGATGCTTCCGGGGCTCGCTGCGGCTCTTGTCATATCACGCCACTCCGCTTTGAGCTACGCATGAAAAGCATCCGATTCTGGTCCGCTGCAAAGATATAATCCGGCGCTGACGCTGGTTTCTCAAAAGGGAATATTCATGGCCAAGAAAAACTTTAAGGACTTGACCGAACAGGAAATTCTTGCGCTCGCAATCTCGCTCGAGGAAGAAGACAACCGCATCTACGGCGACTTCGCCGAAGGGCTGCGCGAGAGTTATCCTTCGACCGCAAAAATATTCGATGAGATGAGAGCCGAGGAGTCCGGGCACCGCAAAGTCCTGATTGACCAGTATCGCCAGCGGTTTGGCGATCATATCCCGCTGATTCGCCGCCAGGACGTGAAGGGATTCGTCGAGCGCCGACCCATCTGGCTGTTGCGCCCCCTGGAGAGTATCGCGGTGCGAAAACAAGTGGAGGTCATGGAGCTTGAAACGCAGCGATTTTATGAGCGCGCGCTCGAAAGGATTACAGACGCTTCCACAAGAAAACTGCTGGGTGACCTGGCCGAGGTGGAGCGGCAGCATCACGCCCGGGCGGAATCGCTTGAAGAGGAGCACCTGACGCCTGGTGCGAGAGGGGAAGAAGAGAAATCGAAGCGGAGGCTTTTCATGCTCCAGATCGTGCAGCCGGGTCTGGCAGGATTGATGGATGGGTCCGTTTCGACGCTCGCTCCGATTTTTGCCGCGGCTTTCGCAACCCACAAGAGTCACGACGCTTTTCTGGTTGGCCTGGCCGCGTCGGTGGGGGCGGGAATTTCGATGGCGTTTGCCGAGGCGCTCTCGGACGACGGCTCGCTGACAGGCCGCGGGAAACCGGTCCTCCGCGGTTTCGTCACGGGTGCGATGACTGCGGCCGGCGGAATCGGACACACGCTGCCTTTCCTGTTCACAGATTTTCGATTGGCGTTCACCTGGGCCGTTGTTGTTGTGGCCATCGAGCTGGCGATTATCAGCTACGTCCGCCATCGCTACATGGATATGCCGCTCGTTTCGTCTGCACTCCAGGTGGTCGTTGGAGGCGTGCTGGTATTCGCGTGCGGAGTTTTGATCGGAAGCTCGTGAGACATGGCAATCATTCTTCGAGGAGGAAGGCTGATGATGCGTCGAATGGTGGCGGGATGGATTGCGATACTTGGTTTTGGTTCGATCGCGGCGGCACAGGGCACGACGCCGCATGTGGAGAAATACCAGGCGACGATTGATGTGGTGAAGTATGTCTATGGCAGCGCGCCCGCCGTTGCGCGGCTGGCTCCCGGCGACATTTTGGAGACGAACACGCTCGATGCGTTCGGCGATGCCATTCAGAAACCCGGCGATACACTGGCGCTAGTGAAGGGCGACAATCCGCTCACTGGCCCGTTTTACATTGAGGGCGCCGAGCCGGGTGACACGCTGGCGATTGAGTTTTTGTCGCTCGAGGTGAACTCGAACCAAGGGGTGGGAGCGCTTGCGCCGGGATTCGGCGCGCTGAATTCCACTTTTTACACGCCGATGGTGAACCCGCCGCTGCCGGAGCGCATCTGGCTCTATCCGATTGACAATGTCGCGCGCACCGCGACGTTTCGGGCGCTGGACTCGAATTTCTCTGTAAAAATGCCGCTGCATAATTTTCTTGGTTGCATTGGCGTAGCACCCGCGGGAGGAGAGGCGCGGAGCTCGGTGGTCTCTGCGGAATTCGGCGGGAATATGGATGCACCCGAAGCGAGCGTGGGCAACACGCTCTATCTTCCCGTGAATGTCTCCGGGGCGCTGCTTTATATGGGCGACGGGCATGCGGCGATGGGCGATGGTGAGGTGGCGGGCACGGCGGTGGAAGTTCCGCTGCGGGTGCGGCTGCGCGTTTCGGTGGTGAAGGGCAAGCGGATCGAATGGCCGCGTTTCGAGAATCAGGACGAGATCATGGCCGCGGGAATTTACCGCCCGCTCGATGATTCGCTGCGCATCGCCTTCACGCAATTGATCGGCTGGATCCATGCGGACTACGATCTCTCGGAACTGGACGCCTACGAATTGCTGTCGAAGGTGGCGAAGATCCATTTGACAGAGATGGTGGACCCGAATTACGTGATCATCGCCAAGATTGAGAAGAAATACCTGCCGCCGAAGAAGAGGTGAACCAGGGAAGGGGGCTAGGGAAGGTACAAGCCGACACCACTGGCTTCCTTCGAACGGCAAGTATTGAATTTCTCAACGCGGCGTTGACATGGGGGGCATGGGGCACCTAGAATCGCGGCGGCGCGGGATATCACTCGGTCGCACTCCTCTTGCGAACTACGCCTGTCCCCCGCAGGAGACGTCCCATCGCACCTGGGGCACCCAAGCCTAAAATTGCGATAGTAGATGACGACGCGAGCTTGCGCTCGAAGATTGCGTCGGCGCTGCGCTCGGAATTCGAAATCTTCGAGGGAACTGATTACGACGCAGCGGTGAATGTGCTGCAAGAATCGGGTGTTGACGTGCTGCTGCTGGGGCTTCCGATCGCATCCGGCGGAGTGCGCGAATGCACCGACCTGCTGCACCGGCTGGATGGGAGCGACATTGACACGCTGGTGATTGTGCTCAGCTCCGATGAGAAGAAATCCACGGCACTGAAAGTGATCGACGCCGGGTCCTACGACTATTTCATCAAGCCGATTGATACCGATGTGCTGCGGCATTTGCTCGGGCGCGCTGTTGAAAAACTCCACATCCAGCGCGAGAACCGCTTGCTGCGCGATGAGATCAGCCGCAAGAATGCGCTGGGAGATCTGATCGGTGCCACGGATGCGATGCGCCACGTCTTCGATTCCATCAAGCGCATGGCGCGCGCGACGACCAACGTCATCATCCGCGGCGAAAGCGGCGTGGGAAAGGAACTGGTCGCCCGGGCGCTGCATGAGCAAAGCCCGCGGCGCAGCCGCGCATTTGTCAGCGTGAATTGTGCGGCTCTCCCCGAAGGGCTGATGGAAGCAGAACTGTTCGGCTACGAGAAGGGCGCCTTCACCGGTGCGGTGGCGATGAAGGAAGGGCGCGTGGAGCTGGCGCATCAGGGGACGCTGTTCCTGGACGAGATCGCCACGCTTACACCGGCGCTTCAGAGCAAGCTGCTACGCGTGCTGGAGGACCGCTCCTTGACGCGCCTTGGCGGAAAAAAGCAGATTCGCGTGGATTTCCGGTTGATCAGCGCAACGAATGAGAACCTGGAAGATATGGTGAGAGAGGGCCGGTTCCGCGAGGACCTCTACTACCGGATTCACGTGGTGCCGATCTTCGTCCCGGCGTTGCGCGAACGCGTGGATGATATTCCGGTCCTGGCTGAGTATTTCGTGAGCATTTATTGCGCCGCAAACGGATTTCCGCTGAAACGGCTTGCGGACGACGCCCTGCTGGCGCTCAAGCGCTATCCCTGGCCGGGAAACGTCAGGGAACTGGAAAACGCGATTCAGCGCCTCGTGATCATGACCGACGAAGAGACCATCACAATGAAAGACCTGCCGCCTGAAATCATGCAGGCCGCGGGGCGCGATTCGCGGGGGCGCTTCCGCCTGTCGGCCTCGGGGATCAATCTGGACAAGGAAATCGAGGCGTTTGAGCGCCGCTGGGTGCAGGAGGCGCTGGAGCAGGCCAAGCAGGTGAAATCGGACGCAGCACGGCTGCTGAGCGTTGATCGGAATCGCCTGAATTATCTCTGCCGGAAGTACAATCTCTAGTCTTCGCTGAGGCCAGATGAAACTGCCCTGGAGAGCAGGAAAGCCGCTGTCCACGAAAGACTGGAAGGCGTACCGCAAGCGCGTGCTGCTGGATTGCCGCGATTGCGGCATCGAGCGGCAGGATTACTTCACTCTGGCCCGGTTTCCGCTGCTTATTGAACCTGAGGAGTGGCAAACCCTCGCAATCCTTTCCGAGAAATTGACAACAGAGGCTCTCGCTGCGGAGCGCGAGCTTGTTCTGAGGAGGGACCTGCACGAAGAGCTGGGAATGCCTGCAGAGATAACGAAGGCATTGCAGGGGTGCGCGCGGCAGAACTACTCGAGTGATACCGCGAGAGTAATGCGGTTTGACTTCCATTTCACGCCGGAGGGCTGGCGCATCACGGAGGTTAACGCGGATGTGATGGGCGGGTTCATCGAAGGGGGAATCTTTACGGAATTGATGGCGTCCTACTATCCATACTTTTCGGCTCCCCCGAACCCTGCAACGGCATACGCGAAAGCTATACTGAGGGCCGCGGGCAAGAACGCAAGGATAGTATTTGTGCGGAACACCCTTCTTGCGAGGTATCGGGGCATAAAGTGTCTCGCGCGGGAAGTTCACAGGCAGGGGATGCGCGCGACCGTGCGGCTGCCGGGACAAATAATGTGGCGGTCGCATTTCGCCGAATTTGCGGGCCAAGTGGCCCGCGGCAAGCCGGATCTACTGATTCGATTTTATAACGCGGATTGGCTGCCGAGGCTGCACCATCACTCGCAATGGGCGCCCTGGTTCAGCGAGGGAGGAACCCCCGTGAGCAACCCGGCGTCTTGCATGGTGATACAAAGCAAGCGATGGCCGCTGGTCTGGAATGAATTGCGCGCACCGATGTCCACGTGGCGCGCACTCTTGCCGGAGACGCGATGTCCAAGTGAACTGGCACCAGAATCGTTGCCGGAGTGGGTCATCAAGCCGGTGTGGGGGCGGGCGGGGGCGGCCGTGGCGATTGCCGGTGTGACGGGAGAGAGTGTGTATAAGAAAATTCTAAGACGCGCCAAACGAGAGCGGACCGGCTGGGTGGCACAGCGGCGGTTTGAGTCATTGGCTGTGCCCACAGAACAAGGCCCGCGCCACATCTGCCTGGGTGTGTTCACGATTGACGGCCGCGCCGCGGGCGCCTATGGGCGTATGGCCCCAAAGCCTCTGGTGGACGGCTACGCAGAGGAAATCGCACTCCTGATTCACCGCAGGGATGCCGGAAAAAGCCATGCTGTCGGCTGCTAGTGCTGAAAAATTCAACGTAGGCTGATTAAATCAACGGTTATCCCCGTCTGTCAGACCGGTCTACATTGCGAGTTGACGGGAACTAGCAGATTTCAAAGTGTTTAATTCATTGGCCACAGCCTCGGGCAAATGGCGAGCAACTTGCATGTATGGTGGCAGCGCCCCAGAGGGGCCAATCGAAAAAAAAGAGGACAACAAAATGGCCAAGAAAACGATTAAGCGCTTGAAGAAGTCCACCAAGGTAGAAGCAGGCAAGACGCTCCGCAAGCTCGGCATTGGCTAGTTTTCGTGGGTGTGTCTGCTGAACTACGGCACACCGACTTGGGGATCCCCGTTGTACAAGAAATTAAGGGCTGCCTCTCAGGAGAGGCGGCCCTTTTTCTTTTGCGTGGCGCAAGTGACCGCGACAGCGGAGATCGACGACGGGATTTATTGAAAAACCCAACACCTGGTGACCAATTCAACGCACCCGCGACCGACACTCGGACTGAATTCCGAGCCTGCAAATGGGACACAGCACATTTAAAAGGGCTTACTCGTTGCGTTACCTTTACGGGAAGATGGCCGTAAAGTTGCATTTAACATGGTTTACAATCTATGTGTAAACTGGGGCAGGGAGCCAGAAATGAAGCTGAAGAAAACCCCGAAGCGGCTGAAGAAATCCTCGAAGCTCGAGGCCGCGAAACCGCTTTCGAGAGCGCCATGGATGCCGAGTTCGTGAGGGTAGAGGTGTAAGAGCTGAACTTAGATCACTTGCTATCCACGATCCGCCGATGAAGGAACCACAGGCTGCCTGGCTATCACGGGCAGCCCTTTTTATTTGGCCGGGGATTATCTGAATTGCTGAAGCGCCAATCCGCAGGCGGGCCTGGCCTTGAATGTGAAGCGAGCGGCACACTTGCCAGCAGGTCTTCAAGACACCCTTATTGAATAATTCAACGGTCTGTACAAAATTCATCGCGGCCGCTTCGGTTGAACCGAGGGCGTCACGCCAGTCTTGTTCTCTAAGTCTTTCTCTTTGAGCCCAAATTTGCAGCGGGTGTTGAATTGAGGTTTGGCGCGGAGATTGCAATGCATCCCGACGCAGCCGAGAAGCCCAGGCTTTCAGAAGGGATATCGGGTCAGGTGAAAAATACCGCGAAGCCAGTGAAGAAGGCAAGAAAGCTCAGCAGCGCTAAGAAGCTGCAACAAACGTCACCGTTGAGAATGGCGCGCTAAAGCGACTCGCTGATGGCTTCCGCGGATGGTCTCCCGGTTGGGCCCGCTGCCCTGCCGGTTGATTGAAGTAGCAGCAACCCCCAAGGGCCGCCGTCCCAGGAACGGCGGCCCTTTTCTTTTCTCGTCATGGTGGTGGATCTCTGGCGAATTCGAGATGGCATTCACCGCAGAGGCGCAGAGGACGCAGAAAATTTCCGAGGCGAGACCCCAGGTAAGGCTCTTCCCTTACCAGATTTGTGAACGCAACCAGCGCCAGGATTCTCGTCCTACTTTCCAAGCGAGCGGGGAGCTCTTGGCAGAAATTCTAGCCGTTCCGGTCATTCCTTCCCGCAGAGTGCCATCGGGATTGGGGAACTCCACCACCACGGCAAAATAGTTTGTCAACTCCTGTCCCATGCGTTCGAGCTTGTGGGGCTGAGCAACGGGGCGATCTTCTGCGGCGGCGGGGAGAATTTGATCCACGTGGCCGGAGTAGGTGCGATACGGGAACGGAAGGACCTTTACCTTTGCGGGCGTGCCAGGGCGAACCTCTTCCAGCTCCCAATCTCGGACTAGGATGCGCGCGCGCATGGTGTTGCGGTCCACCACGCGGCCGAATTCGTCGCCTGGCGAGAGGTATTCGCCGACTTTCTGCTCGATTTCCGGTGTGGTGATGACCCCGGCGAAGGGAGCGCGGATTTCGAGCGCTTCCACATCCTTCCGCGCGACGGCCAATTCCTTTTGCAGACGGGAGCGTTCGCGGGTAGCGTGAGCGGTTTTCTGCGGGTCTGAGCCCTCATTCTGCCGCAGATTGCTGCTGGCCAGGGCAAGTTGCGCAGCTACAACCCGCGCTTTCGCCTGAATCTCCGGGTCTTCGAGGATTGCCAGAAGCTGACCTGGCTTCACTTCATCGCCTTGGCGCACGAAAACCTGGCTAACTCCGCCGCCGGCTTCAGCGCGCAGTGGCGCCACTCGCCCGGGCTCGAGCACTAGATCGGTGGAGACTCTGGATGCGAACGGAGGGACAAAAATCAACAGCGCCAGGCCGGCAGCACCTGCTGCCTGCAGCCGGGTCATTTTCCAGGCCATATATTCCTCCCGTTTTTGCCGCAGCCATGCGCGAATTGTTGGCAGGCCTGCTTTCAACCCTTTTCGTGTGAAGAAATAAACCACTAAAATAGTGAACAGATATCCCCACTCGCCGAAGGTGCTCACCAGAACGTTTCGCGTGAAGAACACCGTGAGGACTACGATGGCCGTGCTGTAGGCGAGAGCGGCAAGGCCGAATGTCAAATAAATCCGGCGATGGCGGCGGCCGGCTGCAGGCAAATCAATGTCCTGACGGAACAGATATTTGCGCGCCGCGGCCTTCAAATACGCGAAGGAATCTTCGCGCAAGTTGTCAATTTCCAGGAACTGCGACAGCGCGTAATAGCCATCGGCCTTGATCAGTGGATTCAAATTCAGCAACGCGCCCTGAATGGCGCTGAGCAACATCATTTTGTACGCCAGATCGTTGATCAGCGATCCCGGAACGGTGAAATGCCAGATCAGGGCGGAGACTCCGCAGGCGCAAAGCTCGATCCAGATTCCGGCGAAAATCACCCACTGGCGGCGCGAGACCCGTTCAAACAGCGTGATGTCCGTGGTATCGGTGAAAAAGGCGGGCGTGAAATAAATCAGCAGGAAGCCCATTTGGTGGACTTCACCGCCAAAATGCTTGCAAGTGAGTCCATGGCCAAACTCGTGGATCCCTCCCAGGATCATGAACAGGAGCCAAAACGCCCAGAGGTCGTAGGCCGTTTTGTTAGCGAAGGAATAAAGCTCTGCGGTATCGCGCTGCACGCGGGACCAATCGGCGGCCAGTATGTAGCCCACAGCTATGAATAAGACGATGGAGAAGAGGACAAAGCCGCGCGTGAACATCCAGCTTAGGTAGGGATCTATCCGCGCTAGCGTCTTATCCGGATCCCAGGCTTTGAAGCTGATGTACAGCACACTCGATTGGTCGAGGCGGCTCTTACGCTCGTCACGGATGCGCTCTAGCACCGCCAGATTCTTCTCGCCCAGCGTGCGTTCCCACATGGCCGGATCCACGCTGTCAAGAAATTCGAGCACTTCGGCCTCGTCAATGGGGGCGTCGGGGTCGCGCAGAGTCATTTCCTGAGCGATCTCCGCGGGGGTGCGCGTGCCGTCGCAAAGCGTCAGAAGCTCGTATTCGGAGGTGCCGTAGCGGTTGTAGGAATTTGTTTCGCGGTTCTTGACGACGTAGCTTTTCTCACCGGCAACGGTCTGCTCGCTGATCCGTAGGTCGCCGCGCAGCCTTGGCCGACGCAACCCCTTGGAGAGGACGCTCGAGACTTGCAGGCTGGTGGGACCGAAACGCATGGGCGATTCCTACGGCTTGTGATGCGCGCCGCTGGGCCAGTCCACGCGCACGGACATTCCGGGGCGGAGATCCGAGAGACCCGTGCCCGTCAGTTGCGCGGTGACATTGTAACTATCGCTTGCGGGATCCACCGTCGGACCCACGTTGACGATCCGCGCTGTCAGCGTGCGATTGGAGTCGCCTACGAGCGACAAGCTGACGGGCGCGCCACGCTCCGGACGCCGCCCGGCAGACTCCGGTACCTGGAACTGCACAAGCAGCGGCGAAAGCTGGCTGATCCGAAAACATTTGTCGGATTTGGAAACGCCCTGCCCCATGCGGATGTAGCGGTGCCCCACCATGCCCGCAAACGGGGCGCGGATCCGCGACTTGTCCAATTCGGCTTCCAGACGCCGGATTTCTGCCTGCGACTTCTCCAGATTGGCCTTCCAACTGGCCAAGTCGAATTCCGCGCCTTTAGCCTCAAACTCCGCGTGTTCGAGATCGGCTTCACTACTCAGACCGTACTCGCGCAACTTCTGCTGGCGGCGGTAATTGGCGGCCTTAGCCTTCATTTCCGCGTCCTGATAGCTGACATTGTTTTGTGCCACACGATGATCCGCCTGCGCTTTTTCGAGCTCCGCAGTGATGGAGCGAGCATCCAGACGCGCAAGAATGTCTCCGGCCCGGACGCTGCTGCCCTCATCCTTTAAAATTTCAGCCACCACACCGTCGGTTTGCGTCGGCACGTCCACCTGATGCTCGACTGAGAGAACGCTCAGGATATCGCTTGGCTCACTAGTCTTTGCGGCCGCAGTCGGAGCAGGTGGTTGTGAAGCAGGCGCAGATGGCGAAGGGTGGGGGCTCGAAGCGACCGAGGAGTTGTCGCAGCCGGTCACGGCCAATGCCATTGCTCCGGCAAGTATGCAGATCGCGCGTTTTCTCATATTCCTTACCTCATCTCCCCTACGGCATCCAGGCCCAGAGCTTCTGCCAAATCCAGCGGAACGGGGCGCGCAGCAGGACATACCCGACAGAATACCAGCCGCTCTCAAACCATCCGCCGGCGGCGCGGATCCGGGCGCGCCCGACCATGCCATCGCGCGCGCGGCCGCCAGTATTTTCGAAAATAGCCCGTACCAGAAAATACTGGTCGCCGGCATCCGAACGCGTCTGCGCCCCGAGCCTCTCGACAGTCCCGCTAAACGTTTTCGTCGGGAATGCATTGAACTTCAGCGTGACACGTTTCCCGGGACGCAGCAGCCCCAGATCCGCTTCCGGCACGCTCATTTCCGCGCCCATGGGATCCTGGGCGACGATTTCGCAGAATCCTTCGCCCGGCTTCACGATCGTGCCGGCCTTTTCTTCTACTTTGGGAGTCACCACCACGCCCGCGATGGGCGCTACAAGCTGAGCGGCTGCCAATCGCTGTTGCTCAAGCTGAGTTTCGGCGGCGTGGAGGTCGGTGCGGATTTTTGCCTGGCCCGCAGCCGCAGGATCATTGTGAAATGCGGCTTCGGCAAGTTCGCGCCGGGCTTGCGACAGAGCGGCCTCGGCCTGCGCCAGTCTCACGCGATCCTCGCCGTTGTAGAGTTGAGCCAGCAACTGGCCCTTCTGCACATTATCGCCCTCATGCACCAGGACTCGCTGAACGATTCCTCCCTCAATGGTGCTTACGATGCGTCGCTCGGCGGGAACAACCGTTGCGTCCGTACCCACACGCATGGGCCAGGGGATCAGAATGAGCAACGCTGCGATGATCCCGGCACGTTCCAGGTATTGGCGCCAGCGCCCCTCTGGAACCACCGAGAGAAGCCTCTTTTTCTGGTCCGCCAGAGGCTGAAGGAAATTGGCCAGTGGAACCTGCTGGTAGAGCTGCGCATTGCGAATGGCAACCGTGGTCTGATTGGCGAGGATGGCGACAGTTTCCTTGTTGCTCTCATTGAGAAAGTCAGGCTCGCTGCTTAACAGCGCCAGGGCGCCTAAAGTGCCCTGATCATCGCGAAGCGGCAGAGCGTAAAAGCCTTTATACTGATGGGCCTCCAAGAAGGAAACCACTTGTGCACGCGCTGCTTCCGGGTCCAGACGCCAGCCGTCCTCATCCTGATCCGCGGAGATGGGATTCTCCTCCTCCGCCACCCACTCCAGCCGCTCGCGCAGTTCGCTCATCTCGCGCGTCTTGGGAACTTCGGTTTCTCCCGAAACGGCGCCCAACACAAAGCGCCTGCGATCGAAGAAGCCGATCACGCAACGGTCAAAAGGGACCACGGTGGCGGCATTCTGAACGACAGTAGTGAGGACGTGGTCGAGATCGAGCGTGGAAGTGATTTCCTGGGAGATTTTCAGCAGCGCGTCGAGGGCATGGACTTTGCGCTCGGATTCGAGCAGGTTCGCGTTATGCAAGGCAACGGCTGCCTGTTCGCTAATGCTCG
>Ga0307469_10000166_pt1 | contig 25473 bp, 23 predicted proteins | sample atmos_gasesAM2C__FD_203084 | JGI IMG/M metagenome (GOLD analysis project Ga0307469, IMG submission 203084) | Hardwood forest soil microbial communities from Morgan-Monroe State Forest, Indiana, United States - atmos_gasesAM2C_515 | ecosystem: Environmental > Terrestrial > Soil > Temperate... | reverse complement strand
GGCGGAATCATCCTGCTTCAAATCGGATTGGACATGCTGCAGGCCCGCCAATCGAGCACGAAATCCACGCCCGAGGAAACCGAAGAAGGCGCAGCAAAAAGGGACGCGAGTATCATCCCGCTCGGGATGCCGATGCTCGCAGGGCCTGGAGCGATTTCAACGGTTATGGTGCTGATCGGCGAATCGCATGCGATCTGGCAGCACGCGGTCATTTATTCGACAATCGCCGCCACTGCGCTCGCGTCGTTCTTGATTTTGAGCGGCGCAGGCCGCGTGCAACGCTACCTGGGCGAAACAGGAATTCGTATCCTGATGCGGCTGATGGGATTGCTGCTGGTTGCCTTGGCCGTGCAGTTCGTCGCCAACGGGCTCACCGATTTCGGCCTTCTGAAGCCGCTGGCAAATCCGTTTTAGAATTCCTCGTCTTCTTCCTTCTTCATCTTCGTGATCTTCAGTGATAGCCGGATATCCTGCGATTTCACGCCGGCAAGAATCGCGCGGCGTTTTTCGAGCGGCACCGCCGACGGGCTGATCACGCCTGCCGAATCGCGCGGGAAATGTTTCACGAAGAGCGCGGCCATGTGCGCCGTCGCGTACGAAATCGGCGTCGAAATCATGCCGCGTTGCCGGATCTGATACAGCGTCGGAAAGCTCGCATCCCAGCGCACAAGCAGCGGCTGTTCGTCTTTGGCGCCGCGCACCAGCACCGCCGCCGCAAACCGCGCGTTCTCCAAAATTCCGCGACGAATTAGTTTCGCTACCGCTTTCGGCGTGGGCACTTTCGGGAATCTCTTGTGCACCATTCCCTGCGAGCGGTTCAACCGGCCTTGCCGGAACCAGCGATACAAACGGTCGAAATCATTGCCGCCGATTTTCGCGTCCACGTCACGCACATGAGTATCACGCGGCATCAAGCAGACTTCGTCCTGGGCGGCCAGGTACACCGTCACCTCGCCAATCGGAGCAGGGAAGCGGAATTTCTCGCGCTCAGCAAACCGCCGTACCATCGCAAATTTTCCGTTGCGATAGATGCGCGGATTGGAAATTGCCGCGTCGTACACGCCGTCGGCCGACCAGGTGGAAATCGGATCTTTGCTCTCCGTGCTTTCGAAGAGTCGGAAATGAATCTCATCGGAGCTATCGAGCAGTTCGCTGCCGCGTTTTGCGAGCAGATTCGTAAGCCCCGGGGCAACACCGGCGCAGATCAGCGCCGTGCGATTCTTCGCGACGAAGCGCTTGTGGTAGCGATACTGCTCGGGTTTGAACGGCGAACGCGTGAGGTGCGCGTTCAAATCCATGTAGTGGATGCCAAGGCGCAGCGCCGCGCGCAGAACGATTTCGTTGAAGACAGCCGGGGAGGCGTTGACGATCAGGTTTGCGCCGCGCGCCGCGCGCACGATCGACCACAAATTGCGCGCGTTCGTCTCGACGATTTCGATCGTGCTCTTTTTCCCGAGGAAGCGTTGCGCGCGGGTGATGTCGCGATCGCCGCACCAGACGGTGTGTCCCTGGCGCGTCAGCAGATGGGCCAGCAACGAGCCGGTGCCGCCCGCCCCCAGAACGAAGATGCGCATCGGTGCGCCACTTTATCACAACCATCGCGTTGCATAGCCCGCAGTGTGCTGTCAAAAGCGCCGTTGATACTCCGGTTTCGCTTTGAACCCCCCGTTGGAGAGGGCACTGGTGATTCGTTCCAGGTTCGTACGATTGTGAGCGTAGAAAGTCGTGAACTCATCGTGATCGGCGTATATCGCAAAGACTTGGGGATCGGGAACAAAAAGGAAGTCAATCCATTCACCCAAGACCACGCGTAGAAGTTCTTCGACCTCCTTCCGGCCCGCAGCAGTCAGGCAAAGGCCACGCTCACATTTTGGCGGAATCGAATACTTCGAGAGCATTGCATTTAAATCCCTCGGTTCGAAAACTACTTGGTCAATCGTTAGGGAGCCGTGTCGCAATGGCTCGCCAGATGAGACGATGGTAGCGACGAACGATTGCAGACTCTTGAGTGGGGTCTCGAAGGTTTGCTGGAATTTCCACGGATTCTTGCAAAATTGGTCTAATACTTCGGGGGCTCGCGATGCAATCATACTGTCCAACCTCACAAGTCGAATCATACCGGAAGCCGGCAAGCCAGCTCTCCACTATGCGTCATTTGCTAACGCGCGATTGCGGGCGTAGAATCATCTTGTTTCTCCGATTCTCGGAGCCTAACGGAGAGAAATCCTAAGGCTCAGAGGACGAGTCCTCTGCGTTTGCAGCAGCGGACGAGGGTTCGAGCGGAAACGCCTGGGCCTCCCTTCGCGGAATTTGAATACCACCGCGTTTTGGAAAGGAGACAGTTCGAGGCTCGTTGCACGAGACCTCGCTCTTTCGCCTAAATCCAATCGCGGATTTGGGCTTTTTTATTGCGACAATTCTGCACGGATTGTCATCTTGAGTAGAGGGAGGGTTTGAACCCCCGGCGAAGGATCTCAGCGTAAGGCGTCGCCGCCGGTGCTGAACGCGACGGCGCTGAAAAAGAAAATGTCCCTCTTCGACAAATTCGGCCGCCAAATCACCGACCTGCGGATATCGGTTACCGACCGCTGCAACTTCCGCTGCGTCTACTGCCGCTCGGCCGATCCCGATAACCACATGCCGCACCATGAGCTGCTTGAATGGGATGAGTTCGAGCGGCTCGCGTGCATTCTCGTCGGCATGGGCATTCGCAAAGTGCGCGTCACGGGCGGGGAGCCGCTTGTGCGCCCGGGCGTGGAAGACTTCATCGCGCGGCTGAAAGCGATCGGCGTGCGCGATCTTTCGATCACCACCAATGGCCACTTGCTCGCCGAGCGCCTCGACGCGCTTCTCGCCGCGGGTCTGGACCGCATCAACATCAGCCTCGATTCGCTCGACCGCGGGAAATTCGAACGCGTTACGCGCACAAAAACTTTCGACCAGGTGATGGCTGGCATAGACGCCGCGCAAGTGTCGCGCCTGCGCCCCGTAAAAGTGAACGCCGTCCTGGTGCGCGGGCTGAACGACGATGAAGTGGAAGCCTTCGCGGAATTTGCGCGCGAACGCGACCTGATCATGCGCTTCATCGAGTTCATGCCGCTCGACGCCGACCGCGCCTGGACCCGCGACACGATGGTTCCCGCGGCCGAAGTCTATCGCCGCATTCACGCGCGCTGGCCGCTGGTCGAAATCGCGCACGAGCGCAGCGAAACCGCGCGCAAATACAAGTTCGTCGATGGCCCGGGCGAAATCGGATTGATCGCGCCGGTCACGCAACCTTTCTGCGGACACTGCTCTCGCATCCGCCTCACCGCTGACGGAAAACTCCGCACCTGCTTATTCAGCAAAGAAGATCACGACCTGAAATTCCTGCTGCGCGGTGGCGCCAGCGACGAAGATATCGTCGATGAAATCCGCGCCATCGTGACGCAAAAAGAAAAAGGCCATCGCATCAACGAGCCGGGCTTCGTGCCTCCATCGCGCACCATGGTCTTCATCGGCGGCTAAGTAGCACAGGTCCGCCGGTAGGCCGCTGGTGAAAATGATGCCTGTGCTAACGAAACGCCTGGACTCAGCCTGAATTCCCGGCGGCCCCTAACGACGGCGTTCTCCGTGCTCTCACCCAATTGTGCTGCGGCAGAGTCGATAACGCCTGTGTGCTTTTGATTTGCCCTCCGCTGCGCAGTCGCGCACAATACCCTGAAGCGGTGCATTGGCTTTGGGAGCGACTGCGACATGGCAGATGACGAACAAAAAATTTTCTCGTTAACCGAAGCCGAGCGGCTCCGCGTTCAACTCGAGCCAGTCCTGATCGAAGCCATGGAATCCCGCCGCAAGATGGCCGAGGTTGAAGAGCAGTTGCGCGACATCGCAGAACGAATTTCCCGTTCCGGCGGCATGCTCGTGAACTACGAAAAGACCGCTAAGATTCGACTCGAATTCAATCGCCTGCAGCAAAGCGTCCAGTCTGCGCTCGATCGAATCCATGAAACCGGCTGTGTGGTGAAAGATCTCAACGTGGGCTTGCTCGATTTTCCCGCGCGCATTGATGGCGATGAAGTATATCTCTGCTGGAAACTCGGCGAGGACCGCATCCGCTTCTACCACCGTCAGGACGAAGGCTTCGCCGGCCGCAAGCCAATCGACCCCCGCGACGCCGGCTACTCGAACCCCGTGCAATAGCTCCTAAACGCGTCTCAATTTCCTGAGGCTAGAGCGATGGATCGACGGGATAAACCAGCCCGGCCGATTTGGTTTGAAGCTTGGCGATCGTTCCGCGCCCTACTGATACCTCAGCGCCACCATCGGGTCCACGCGCATCGTGCGCCAAGCCGGAATCCAGCACGCCGCCATCGCCACTACCGCGAGCAATACAGCCACCGTCGCGTATGTAACTGCATCGGTGGCCGTCACCCCGAATAGTGTCGACTGCAGGAAGCGCGTCGAGACAAGCGCCAGCACGCATCCAAGCGCGAGCCCTGCCGCAGTCATCTGCAATCCCTGGAGCAGCACGAGCCTCAGCACGTCGCGCCGCTGCGCGCCAAGCGCCAGACGAATCCCGATTTCGTGCGTGCGCTCTCGCGTCGTGTACGCAATCACGCCGTAGATTCCCACCGCCGCCAGCACCAGTGCGAGCACGCCGAATGCTCCGACGAACGTCCCTGCGATTCGCGATCCGGTGCTCGCCACTTGCACTCGCGTAGCCAGCGTCGATTCATCAAGCACTGGCATGTCTGCGTTCAGCTCGTGTACAGCTTTTTCGAGCGCTCCGGTGTACGCGAGTGGGTCGCCCGCCACGCGCACATGAAAGATCGGCCCGCGCGCGTAGTCCTGATAGATCGGCACAAAGAAAAAGGGCTCGGCCGCCTCATGCAGGTTGTTGTAGTCGCTGTTCCGCGCCACGCCGATCACCGTGAAAGTCAGCTCGTCCGCGGCGAGCTTTTTTCCAATCGCATCCTGTCCCGGCCAATAACGCCGCACGAACTCCTGATTCACCACCACCACAGGCTGCGAGCCCTCCTTATCCTCCGGGGTGAACTCGCGGCCTTCGACCACCGGAATCTGCATCGTGTGCAAATAATTCGGTCCCACGTTTGCGTTCGAGACGTCCATCGATTCATGAGGCCGCGGCACGTAGCCTTCAGGCTGTGTTATCGACGAGCTCAGCTCGAATCCGAGCGGCACCCAGCTCGACATGCTCACTGACTGCACGCCGGGCAGAGCTCCAAGCTTCGCCAGAAGTTGCCGGTCGAACGCGATTCCCTGTTCCTTGGTGTACCCGGCGGAAAAAAGATCGACGGTGCCGAGCAGCACATGCTCGGGATTAAACCCCATGTCCGCTCGCTGTGCATTCCGAAAACTTCGAATAAAAAGTCCCGCGCACACCAACAGCAAGAGTGAAAGCGCGATCTGCATCACCACGAGCGCGCTTGAAAGCCGCGCCTTGCTGCGGCCGCCCGATGCGCTGCCCGTGTCTTCCTTTAGCACCGTCACCGGAGACAGATTCGACGAACGCAGCGCAGGCAAAATCCCGAAAATCACGCCTGTCAGCACGGACACAATGAGCGTCACCAGCAGCACCACGCGGTCGACATGCACGTCCATAAAAATGGGAATATTCGTGGGCGGAATGAACGAGCCGAACGTTCCGGCCGACCACGTCGTGATCAACATCGCCAACGCGCCGCCCGCAAGCGATAGCACCAGACTTTCAATCAATAGCTGCCGCACCAGCCGCCAACGGCTCGCACCGATTGCCATCCGAATCGCCATCTCGCGCCGCCGTGCCACTGATCGGACGAGCAGTAGATTCGCCACGTTCGCGCACGCAAGTAGCAGCACCACGCCTGAAATCGCCATCAGCGTCGGCAGCAAAAGATACAGATAGCCATTTGCGCCATAAGGAGCGCGCCAGAGTGGGTACGCCTTCACGTCATTGCGTCCCTGATGCGCTTCCGGATACTGAGTCACGAGCTGCTGCATCAGCGTGTTCAATTCCGCTTGGCCTTGTTCGGCGGTGACGCCCGGGCGCAAGCGTCCGAGCACCATCAGCCACATCGCACCTCGCTGTTCGATCAGATTCCTGGAAGAAATTAGCTGTTCGCCCCCGAGCAGCGGAACCCACAGGTCCGTGCGCAGCCCGGTTTGAGTACCCTGAAAAACCGGCGGAGTAACGCCGACGATCGTAAACGGCAGTTTGTTGAGGCTGATCGCCTGTCCGACGATATTCGGACTACCGCCGTAGCGCGTTTGCCATAATCGGTAGCTCATCACAACCACCGGCGAGCTTCCCGCCTTCGTATCTTCCGCGGGAAGAAATCCGCGGCCCAGCATCGGCCGCACGCCCAGCACATCGAAGTAGTTTGCGGAGCACATCGTGCCCCACACCCGCTGCGGGGCTTTGTCGCCAGTTAGGTTGAGCGACCGCAGATCCGCCGCAATCAACCCCGAGAAACTCTTGTTGTGGTCTCGCAGGTCGATGTAATCGAGATACGAGAATGGGCGCGGATCCGAAGACGTACCGCCCAGACTCAGCGACACAACTTCGCTGCTGCCTTTCATTCCGGGGATCGGATTCAGCATCGTCGAATTGATCCAGCTGAAAATCGTGCTGTTCGCGCCGATGCCCAGCGCAATCGTCAGCACCGCCACGGCCGTGAAGCCTGGCGACTTCACGAACAGCCGCAACGCGTGAGCTATATCTTCCCAAAGCGATCGCATCGCCCCACCTCCGAACGCTCGACGGCTGAGAAGTAGCACGCCGAATACCGGCGCTCATGCCATTGCAACTTGCTGAACCTACGCAGTTTAAGATCGCAGTGCCTAGGGATGAAAGAGAGATCTGTCCGCTCTTGGGATTCTTTGCAATCGGATCGAACAGCTTGGTCGACTATAGGCGTCATCCCTCCGCCAGATACCGATGGACGAACATCACCGACATCGCGCCCGCCAACAGCCGAAGCGCAGCGCTTGACCGAACCGTGCCCCACATCACGCACGAGTCCAGCTTCAATCGCCCACTCCGTGCGCGGGTCGCCGCCGATGCAGACAAACAGCCAGTTCGTCTTGCACGGACGTGTATCGCGCAGACTTTCATACACTTTATCCGTTCAGGGCACCAAATTACACCCGCCGCGCAATCTGAGCCAAAAGCAGACCCTTGCATCTCGCGTCGGCTCGTGCGAGCCTGAATGTCACGTGAGCCAATCCGAAAATCGCCTGAAAGATTCCGCGAGCCCATATCTCCGATCCGCTGCGCACCAGCCCATCGACTGGTACGAATGGGGCTCGGAAGCTTTCGAAGCGGCGCGCGCGGCCGGCAAACCCATTCTGCTCGACATCGGCGCCGTCTGGTGCCACTGGTGCCATGTAATCGACCGCGAGAGCTACGAAAATCCCGAAATCGCGGCGATGATCAACCAGCTTTACATTCCGGTGAAAGTGGATCGCGACGAGCGCCCCGACGTCGACTCGCGGTATCAGTCCGCAATTAGCGCAATTTCCGGACAAGGTGGCTGGCCGCTCACCGCATTTCTCACGCCCGACGGCAAACCGTTTTTCGGCGGCACCTATTTTCCGCCTGAAGACGCGATGGGCCGTCCGGGTTTTAAACGTATTCTCCTCGGCGTGTCCGAAGCGTTTCGCAATCAACGCGCAGATGTCGACAACTCCGCTCGCGCGCTTGAAGAAGCCGTGGAGAAGGCTGAGCTGCACCATGCTGCGCGAGGCTCATTGGATTCAAGCATCGTTGACTCGATCGTCGAGTCCGCCTTGCGTCTTTTCGATGAACAGCACGGCGGCTTCGGCACAGCCCCGAAGTTTCCGCACGCGAGCGCCGTCGATCTGTTACTCGAACGCTACCAATCGACGCGCGATCCACGCCTGCTTCACGTCGCCGAACGCACGCTCGAAGGGATGGCTCTCGGAGGCGTTTACGATCAGCTTGCCGGAGGCTTTCATCGCTATTCGGTTGACGAGCGCTGGTGCGTCCCGCACTTCGAGAAAATGAGCTATGACAATTCCGAGTTGCTGAAAAATTACCTGCACGGCTATCAAGTCACGGGCCGCGCGCTCTTCCGCGAAACCGCCGAAGGAATTATTTCCTGGGTCAACGAAGTGCTCTCCGATCAGGAGCGTGGCGGATTTTACGGCAGCCAGGATGCCGATCAGACGCTCGACGACGATGGCGACTATTTCACCTGGACCCTTGCTGAAGTCCGCGCAGTGCTTTCGCCCGAGGAATCGCGCGCCGTCGAAATCTATTACGACGTCCTTCCGCGCGGCGAAATGCACCACAACCCGGAGAAAAATGTCCTCTGGGTCGCGGCCACGATCGAAGATCTCGGAGCGAAGCTCAATCTCGACGAAGCGGCCACTCGCATCCTCATCGCCCGCGCCAAGGGGAAACTGCTCGCCGCGCGCCGTGAACGCCGTCCAGTCCCAGCGATTGATACAACTCTCTACGTCGGCTGGAACGCGATGTTCATCTCCGCATATCTCGAAGCAGCGCGCGTTCTTCGCCGCGACGACTGCGGAGCTTTCGCGCTGAAAACTCTCGATCGCATTCTTACGGAAGCCTGGGACGAAAATATCGGCGTGTTGCACCGCGTGGGCGGACCGCGTCTCGATGGATCGCTCGACGATCTCGTATTTTTCAGCGGAGCGCTTCTCGACGCTTGGGAATTGACGCAGCAGCAGGAGTACCACCGCAAAGCCGAGCACTTGATGCGCAAAGCCATCGAGCGCTTCGGCGATCCGGATGCCGGCGGCTTCTTCGATCGCGCGAAAGACGCTGCTCCGATGGGCGGCCTTGAGGTCCGCCGCAAGCCGATTCAGGATTCGCCAACGCCCGGCGCGAATTCTGTCGCCGCGATCGTTCTCGATCGTCTGTACGCATCGACCGGCGACAAGCTCTATCGCGATTGGGCGAAAAAAACTCTCGAGGCATTCGCGGGACTCGTTCCGCAGTTCGGACTGTTCGCGGCCACCTACGGCCTCGCCGCGCTGCTTCACGAGCGTCACGTGCTGCAGATCGTCATCACCGGCGCGATCGGAGATACCCATGCCGCCGCACTCAAGCGCGCTGCCAACGAAATCTACCGCTTCGGCAAATCCGTCCTGCGCGTCACGCCGGAAAGGATCGCATCCTTCGAATCGCTGCCTCCCGCGCTGCGCGAGACGCTTCCGCACCTCGACGCCGCCAAGCCGCTAGCCCTCGTCTGCGTCGAAACCACCTGCCACCCGCCCGTCACCGATCCCGCCAAGCTGAAATCCCTTCTCCTCGACGTCGCCGCCACCTCAGCAAGCATGAATCGCTAACGCCTTTGTAGCGCCGGCCTTCAGGCCGGCATCTTCAGTGTGGCCACCGCCAGCCGCGTCCCGATCGCGAACCGCGACCAGTCTCTGAATCGCCGCTACTTGTCCTTGCTCGGATCCTTGGGCGGAACCTTGTCGCCTCCGCCTGTGTCTCCGCCTGGAGCCTTGACGCCCGGCTGCACCGCATCGTTGCTCTTGATCGAAACCAACTCCACCTCAAAAATAAGTGTCGAATTGGGCCCAATTCCCGCCCCGGCGCCCCGCTGGCCATAAGCCAGATCCGCTGGAACAAATAGCTCCCATTTCGACCCCACCGCCATCAGTTGTAGCGCTTCTGTCCAGCCCTTGATCACTCCGGTCACGGGAAATGTTGCCGGCCCTCCATGCTTGGCCGAGCTGTCGAACTCGGTTCCGTCGAGCAATGTTCCCTTGTAATTGCACACCACCGAATCGGTCGCCGCTGGCTTTGGCCCGGTGCCTTCCGTCAAGATTTTGTATTCCAACCCGCTCGGCAGCGTAACCACGCCCGCCTTCGTTTTGTTCTCGGCCAGAAACGCGTCGCCATCCTTCTTATTCGTCTCGGCCAACTGTTGCGCCTGCTGCTCCTGCTTCTTTCGCATGTTCACTTGGAACGTCGTCCACGCGGACTTGGCCTCTTCCTCGGTCATCAGCGTTTTGTTGCCGGACAGCGCATCCTTCATGGCCCGCTGGACGATGGCGGGATCGAGGTCATCAGTCTGCCTTTTTAGACCTTGACCTATATTCATTCCCAGTGCGTAGCTCGCCTTGTCTCTGTCGGTTTTGAGCTCGAGAGCATCGGGATTTTTTGCGGCAGGCTCGGGCTCGGTCTTCGCACCAGGCGCAGATGACGAATTCTTAACCGAAGTACTCTTATCCTTTGCCGCCGGAGTCTGCTGCGAACCAGAGGATGCAGCCTGCTGCGCCCGTGCGCTTCCAACCGCCAAAATGCTCACAGCCAGAAAAGTTACCGCAATTTTGATTGTATTTTTCATAGACAAGCATTCTCGCATTGCTCCTCCGAATCCGCAAACGCACGTCCGCCATAGACCACGGCAAAAACTTCTCCGAAACCACACTTACCTTCCCGGTTTGCGGGTAAGTCGAAGGGCGAATTCCTCGTGGAGCGTCCAGTCGCCCAACCACATTCGTTCCAGTCCCACCCCGACTGCTATAGACTCAAGACTCAACTTGATGTCCGTGTAGGAGACTCCCGATGCAGAGAAAAGCCTTCAATGCGTGGTTTGCAGCCCCAATTTTTCTCGCCTTGCCCTTTATCATGTCCGCGCAGTCGCCGCCGCAAACCCAAATTCTCCTCGTAAACGGTCAGGCTGGAAAGACCACGGTAGTCCACGCGAACGGCCGGACGTATGTCGACATCGAAGCTCTCGCGCAAATCGGGAACGGCAGCTTCGCCATCAAGGACAATCAGATCTCCCTGATACTACCCCCACCCAGCTCCGCTCCGGCCGGCCAGCCGCCGACCCCGGGTTTCTCGAAGGACTTTCCTTCGGCCGCGATTGAATCATTGGCCGCAGTGAGGGAGTGGCGAACCGCAATTGCCACCGCGATTCGAAATTCCATTTCCGTCACTGATTCTTGGGTATCTGCCTTCCAAAGCCAGGCCAATGACAGCCTGCGCCAGGCTTCCGTCGCCGCCATCACGGCCACGGATCACGCCACGCTTCAATTGCTCACGAACGAATACAACAACATGCAAAAATGGAGCGATCAAATCATCGCCGCACGCGCAAATCTCCAATATATGTCGTCAGAAGAAGTAAGCAGCGATCCTTTATTCCAGCAAATTCGTACCTGTTCGCATTCGCTCGCTGCCATGATTGCGAGCGGCCAATTTCAGGATGAGCCCTCTTGTCACTGAGCACAGGCTAAACCTCCACTGCGAAAACCTGGAAGAGCATCTTAAAAAGGCCCCGACCCTGGTAGCAGGACGAACGCCCCACCTCGTCGTGGGCCTTCGCCTCTTTTTCAAACCAAATAACGGATTCACAATAAATCCCGCGACAACTCCTCTTACACCAATAGAAATTGCCCCGCAGGACGTTTTTGGGGGTATAGTGTGTAAAGTTTCTGCCCGGATTTCGACCAGACGGAGCCCGGTCGTGGCCCGACTCGTCCAACAAGCCCGCCAACTTGGTCCTTTGTGCTTTTGTGCCTTTCGAGGACCCGCGTCACCGCGCCGTGAGTTTCCGACTAGCCTTCGAGCGATCGGTACCATCCGATATTCGCTAATACTCGCCCTGGCCGTCCTCGGTCTCGTCAAGGCCCAAGTGATTTCGGCGCACCCGTTGCCACAAGACAGCACCCCTCACGGCATGATTGAGGTTCGCTTGCGCCTTGCCGACGGATCTCAGTTCAGTGGACTCGCGCGGGTGCGAATCTTGACGCAGGGCGGCCCGGCCCTCGCAGAAAATACGACGGACATGTCGGGCAAGGCGACCATAAGCGATCTTCCGCCCGGAAACTACACTGTGGAAGCGAGCGCTGTCGGCTATCTCGCGGTTAGGGAAGACGTTCATCTCGAGATGAGATGGAGCCTTGTATCAGTCACTCTGACGATGAAACCGGACAACTTGGGTTTGCCCAAAAACGAAAGCGCGTCAGCCGCCCCGATTCTCGCGCCGAACGCTCGCAAGGAGGTACAAAAGGGTCTTGAAGCTTTTGAAAAACCGGACCTGGCTCTGGCTCGCAAGCATTTCGAGAGGGCCCTCGCCATGGCTCCTGGTAATCCAGACGTTCAATTCTTAATGGGCGCGTTGGAAGCGCAGGAAAAAAACTTCGCCGCGGCAAAGGAGCATCTAGAAAAGGCGATTCAAATCTATCCGAATCACGTGCGTTCACTCCAATTGCTCGGTGAGTTGTATAACCACCAGGAACAGGCGAAGAATGCTGTGCCACTACTAGAGAAGGCCGTTGCCCTTGAGGATGGATCCTGGAGATCGCATTGGGCCCTCGGCGTTGCCTACCTTAAAACAAATGAGGCGCAGAAGGCTCGGCAGCAGGCCGAGCGGGCTATTGCGCTAGGAAAAGCGGCCGCTGGTATAGCCCATCTCTTAGAAGCTCAGGCGCTGATAGATCTTGGACAATTCGACGCAGCCGAAACATCGTTGCAAGCATTCATTCAGAATGACCAGACGAGTCCCTACCCGACAAAAGCTCGTGCAGCCCTCGATCTCGTACACGAGCGGCAAAGAGACCAACTCACGAGCATGCCTCTGGCTATCAGCGACTCTCAACGCTTCCTCGCGATTGCCGATTTGAATGTCGGTATTACACCGTCGAAGGATTCTGTCTGGGCTCAGCCTGGAATCGACGAGGTTGTTCCAAGCGTTTCGCCGAAAATCTCTTGCTCTTTGCCTCACGTACTTCGGGGAACAGGCAAGCAGGTTGAGCAGTTGATGTCGAGTCTTGAGCGGTTCAGCGCCACCGAACGCGTGAACCATTTCACAGTAAACAAGCAAGGAGAGCTGCGCGCCCCTCAAATTCGTTCGTTCGAATACGTAGTTTCGGTGAAGCAGCTGCCGCGCGGGCTGATCGAGCTGGACGAGTACCGTGATGGCAACCTCGATCCTTCGCTGTTTCCGGCATCGATCGCCACGATGGGTCTGCCGGCCATGGCTCTCGTTTTTCATCCCCAAATGAGTTCCGACTTCAATTTCACTTGCGAGGGTATGGGCCAGGTTTCAGGTAGCCCCGCGTGGCAGGTTCATTTTCAGCAAAGGCCGGACCGTCCAAATCGCATTCACGCCTACGTGATTGCAGGGAATTACTACTCGGTTCCGCTCAAAGGCCGCGCGTGGGTTGATGTGGGTACCTATCAGCTGATGCGTCTCGAATTCGAACTCGTCAAGCCCATGCCGCAAATTCATCTCCTACGCGAACGCGTGTCCATCGATTACGCGCCGGTTCAGTTTCACTCTCGCGACGTCCAGCTGTGGCTCCCATCACACGCAGAGTTGCTCGTATTGCGCGACAATAAGGCGTTCTTCCGCACTCACTCCTTCAGCAATTTTCATCTGTTCAGCGTGGGTACCGGACAGCAACTGCAAGTCCGGAAAGAATCCTATAGTTTCAAGAATCTCACCGATGGCGATGTGAACGGCCAGCTTACAATCACTCCGAAAGAAGGAAGCTCGCTTAGCCCCATTTCCATCACATTCACGATCCCGCCGCGCGAGGTTGTGATTAAGCTCGTTGGCCCGGGAAAGGATCTGAATATTTCCCCCGACTCGATTGGCTCAGCCCGCTTTGTGTACTCAGGTTCTCCCGGCGCGGTGCAAGCGGACGCGACGCTTACCAGGGAAAGCACGCTCGAAATCGTGCCCGAGTTCCGCACTCTCGTGGCCGCCCCGTGATTCAGGCGCGGAACGCATTCTTGTTTCGTTAGTTCGGAGTTTGCTTCGCAGGCGGCGGTATCACGATGATCACCGCATCCGGCTGCCCGGCTCGGATTAGGCGCGGCATGTTGGCTGCGGCCGGAGGCGTACCGATATCCTTGTCCGTCGCATAAGGGTCGTAGAACATCAAGTGCGGTGGCAAATGGACCATCTTGTTTAACTGCGCGATGTAAAGATATCCCGCGTCGGACATCATGTACACGATCCCAGGCTTCTGCGGCGCGCGAAATTTTCCGGATTTATAACCTTCTGCAATCGCGGCGGTGACCTCATCTTCGCTCTTGCCTTTTGCTCGCAGGTGCTCTGCGAGAAACCTCGATTGCAGGGTTGTGGCGCTTCCTTCGGCGTCAAAACACGTCGGCTCAAGGTTCAACGGGCTCTGCCGGTCCACAAAGCACGAAAATCCGTTCGAGCCGTCGCGCACTTTCACGTAGCCGCTGCGTTCGAGGATGTATACCGTCGCTTTCCCTGAAATTTCCGGCGGCGCCGCGCTCTCAGCTAGCTTGATTTTTTCTTCGCGCGGCAGCGAAAAGTCGTAGGTGGCCTTCGGCGTCTCGGTCTGTGCAAATGCGGCGAGATGGATGCTGCAAAGCATGCCGGTCAGGAGCCCGGTTGCGACGATTGTGCGCACGGATCGCCTCCCGCGCGGAACCACGCCCCGGTGTCAATATCCCGCACACTTTATGATCCAGATAGACGAAGCCTTCTTTGTTCCGTTAGCCCCGACCCGGCGGTTCGCTCGCAGAAGTTGCTGGCCTCTCCTCCCGGTGACATAATGATGCTTGTTCCGCTCGACATCGAATCAGTTTCAATTACGGATGGGGGACGCCATGGCTATGAGGGATGCTTGGGTTGAAAAGCGCGAAGCTTCCATGAACGGAGGCGTTCGCAACTTCTCGCAGATGCACTACGCGCGCAAAGGCCTCATCACCGAAGAAATGGAATACGTCGCCCGCCGCGAAAAGCTTGAGCCTGAATTCGTGCGCAGCGAGGTCGCCCGTGGCCGCGCCATCATCCCCGCCAATATTCACCACCGCAATCTCGAACCCATGGGCATCGGCGTCGCCTTCTTCTGCAAGATCAACGCCAACATCGGAAATTCCGCCACCACGTCAAATGTCGGCGACGAACTCGAAAAGCTTCATCGCGCCGTCCACTATGGCTCCGACACCGTGATGGACCTTTCCACCGGCGGCGACATACCTACGATCCGCAAAGCGATTATTGATGCATCGCCGGTTCCCATCGGCACGGTGCCGATCTACGAAGCGATTTCCCGCGTGCGCCGCGCCGAGGATTTGAACATCAACGTCATGCTCGAAGTGATCGAAGAGCAGGCCGAGCAGGGCGTCGATTACATGACGATTCACGCCGGCGTCCTGCGCGAATTTCTCCCGCTCGTGCGCAACCGCATCACCGGAATCGTCAGCCGCGGCGGCGCGCTTCTGGCGCAATGGATGAGCGCGCACAAACAGCAAAATTTCCTCTACGAGAATTTTGACGCCATCTGCAAAATTTTCCAGAAGCACGATGTCAGCTTCTCGCTCGGAGACGGCCTTCGTCCCGGCTGTCTCGCGGACGCAAGCGATGAAGCACAGTTCGCTGAACTGAAAGTTCTCGGCGAGCTCACCAAAAAGGCCTGGGAATATGACGTCCAAACGATGATCGAAGGCCCCGGCCACATCCCGCTCGACCAAATCGAGCTGCAAGTGAAAAAAGAAAACGAGCTTTGCTACGAAGCGCCTTTCTACACGCTCGGCCCGCTCGTCACGGACATCGCGCCCGGCTACGACCACATCACCAGCGCAATCGGCGCCGCCATGATCGGTTGGCACGGCGCGTCGATGCTCTGCTACGTCACGCCGAAAGAACATCTCGGCCTGCCGAATGCCGATGACGTGCGTCAGGGCGTGATCGCCTACAAAATCGCCGCGCACGCAGCTGACGTGGCCCGCCATCGCCCCGGCGCCCGCGATCGCGACGACGCGCTCAGTTATGCGCGCTTCCTCTTCGATTGGAACAAACAGTTCGAACTTTCACTCGATCCCGAAACCGCTCGCGCCATGCACGACGAAACTCTGCCCGATGATTTTTACAAGGAAGCAAAGTTTTGCAGCATGTGCGGCCCCAAATTCTGCTCGATGAACGCGACGCAGATCGCAGAAATCTATCAAGGCCACGACCAAAAAGATCGCGAACAAAAGTTTGCGGAACTGCTCACGAAAGTTGAGCCAACGCTCGTCAAGCTGGACGTCCCGGCAGAAGAGACGCAGCCCGCCGCGAAATCTTCAAGCGCCTCCTCCTAACGGATTCGCGCGCCGCGCGTCTGTTTAGTTGGTTTATGTAGCTCACCTCTTTAGAGGTGAGGTTTTTGAATCGGTCCTGCGCGTGCGCGACGTTTTCTTGTCAACGTTCGCGAACGCGTCCAAACGAAGCCGTCGCTTGACAGAAGGCGAACAAAAAGCGAAGATAGCACCGCGTCAAATCACCTTAAAGGAGAGCAGCCATGCCCATGAATCAAGCATTCCTAGCTGAATTCGATCAGGAATTTGCCAACACCCGCAAAACCCTCGAACGCGTCCCCGAAGACAAATGGGACTGGAAACCTCACACCAAGTCCGGAACGATGGGCTGGCTCGTGAACCACGTCGCCATGATGCCCGGCTGGGCTGCTTCCATGTTCAGCACAGATAACTTCGACGTCGCACCCGGCGGCAAACAAGTCGCAATGCCCAATGGCAAGAACCGCCAGGAAATTCTCGCCATCTTTGATGACGGAGCGAAGCAGGCCCGCGCCGGCCTCGCCAGCTGCACCGACGAGCAGCTGATGAAGCCGTGGTCGCTGCTGCAAAACGGTCAGCCCATCTTCAGCATGCCGCGCGCCGCCGTCCTTCGCGGCATGATCATGAACCACCTCATCCACCATCGCGCCCAGCTCTGCGTCTACTATCGTCTCAACGATGTACCCGTGCCCGGACTCTACGGCCCATCCGCAGACGAAGGCCAAACGCAACAAGCCGCCGCAAAGTAACTCCTCGTCTTTGAACGAAGGCTGCCTCGCCTCGGGTCACCCGGGGCGAGGCCTTCGAATTACAATGTAGCTCACCTCTTCAGAGGTGAGGCTTTTCCCGGCGTCGCCGGAGCGAAAATTTCATGCCCGACACAAAACCCCAAGAACAACTCCGCGAAGAATTCAATCGCTGGGCCGACGCCGGCAAGGGCGAATCGATGGAGCACGAACACTGGCCTATCACTAGGCCGGTGCTCGAGCTCATGCAAATCGCGCCCGACGAAAACATCCTCGACGTCGGCTGCGGTTCCGGTTGGCTTTCGCGGATTCTCGCCAAAGGTGTCCCCGAAGGCCGCGTCGTCGGCATGGACATCTCCGACGAAATGATTCGCCGCGCGCGCCAGGCCAGCGTCGACTACGGCAATCTCGTTTTCATCGTTGGCGAAGTGGCCGAAATTCCCTGGGAGCAGAATTTTTTCACCAAGGCAATCTCGGTCGAGTCGTCCTACTACTGGCCCGACCCCGCGAAAGGCCTCCGCGAAATTTATCGCGTCCTGGCCGAGCGCGGCTCCGCCTGGATCCTCATCAACTTCTACCGCGACAATCCGCACAGCCACCAATGGGCCGAAAAGCTCGAAATCCCCACGCACCTGCTCTCAGCCGACGAATGGGCCCAACTCTTCCGCGACGCCGGATTCAAAGACGTCGCGCATCGCCTCATCCCCGATCCCACGCCCAATCCCGAAGTCTACACAGGCCGCTGGTTCCGCGATGCTAAGCAACTCGCGGACTTCCGTGCGATCGGCGCCCTGCTAATCCACGGCACAAAAAAATCCTGACCGCGCTCCTCATATGTAGCTCACCCGGGATTGACTTCTCGGACATACCGGAATCCACCGACGCCGAGCTCAAACGCGCCCGCCGCGTCGGCCGCCCCAAATCGCCCCACGCCAAACAACTCATCGCCATCCGCATCGACCCGCGCCTCCTCGCGCGCCTCCGCCGCCTTGCCCGCCAACGCCAAAAGCCCTACCAAACCATGATCCACGAACTGCTCGAACGTGCCGCGAGCCGAGCAATAGGCAGCGCACCAGAAGCCTGCGCGGGTAACCCTGCGCAGCCGGGGGCGGACCGAGCGGAAATCCTTCTTATTTTTGAGGCGTTTGTGGCGAGCGTCATTTCGTCATTACCCTCCGTTTACCGCCGATTAGAAATTTTCAAGATGTTGTTTTTAAATGGCTTGCGTCGAATTCTAATCGCGGGACCGTAGATTAGAAACCCGTGATTTGTGACTCGTGACTGGTGATTCGTGAAGAAAAGCTTGCGCGGGTGTGGCTGCGCCCTTCGAGACTCAGGGTAAACCCTTCGAGACTCAGGGCAAGCAAGCGGGATCGGGCGGTGTCCGGGGTTGCTTATGGAGGGTCCCGATGATGCGACCGGGGTGCAGCGGACGCAGATCCCCGAAGGCGCAGTCGGGACGCAAAAAGCGCGGAATCCCTTCCCTTCCAGGGACGAAGCCGGGAGACTTGACGAGGAGGGGCGGCGGCAGAGTTGTGCAGTGAGATGAAAAACCGCGAAATATTTGCGATTAGAAATTCTTAGTGGGCTGACTTTTCTATGACTTAGGTGAAATTCTAATTCCAGATTTGCGATTAGGTTCTGGAAGCTCGGAGCTGGAGGCTGGAAGCTGGAATTCCGGACGGATTCGTCCCTTTGGGCCCGAGTGGCCGCTGATAGTGACGTTTGCGTCGTCATATAAAAACGGGAAATGGTAGCATGGATTTGGGCAGTTGTATATCAGTAAACTACGCAGGCCTGTGGAAACGGCTGGCGATGTTGGCTAAGCGTTCGTTACTTGGCGCAGGAAATGCGAAGGTAGTGAAGGCGGAAATGAAAGTCCTCGATGGACGCCAGCAGGAAACCCTCAGCCGCCTCTGCATCAAGCTGCGCGAAGGCGACGCCGTAATGTTCCTAAAGGAGCTGATGCTCCTCCGCGGCGAACACCAAGAAGACTGACCTCGGCGCATTGGCTCGCCTCTGCGTTGCCGGTCATCCCGAGCGCAGTCGAGGGATCCCTTTGCGCTGTCACGCCGCTTCTCCCGCGCAAATGCCCTGAGGACCGAAGGGCCGCTGGTCGGACCGAAGTGGCGGCCGATAGTGACGTTTGCGTCGTCACATGAAAGCGGAAAACGGATAGCGAGGATTCGGGTGGCTGTATTCCGTAGAACTACGCAGACCTGCGGGAATTCAAGAATCCGGATCGATAGCTTTCCGTCGACACGGGCTTCCTCGATCACCTTTGCAAAAGGTAGATTCTATTGACAAATACATGACATTGGTGCAACATACGCGCTCCTATTGCAAGGAGAGACGTTCCAGAATGTCAGCAGCCGAAACCCCAGAAGAAAGGTTCCGTCGCCTAGCGACGGCGAGAACGAACGAGATCCTTCGCCGACTGAAGATCCTAGGCAATTGTGCAAATCGGCAGGCGTATGCCTACACGGAGAAGGATGTAGATAAAGTGTTTGCCGCGATCGAGAAAAAGGTGAAGGAAGTACGGGCCAAGTTTCACCCACCCCGGGAGGAAAAATTCAAGCTCTGAAGTTTTATTTTGTAGACCGAGTCCAGGCATTAATCCGTTGCAACTGTGGGATCGATCTCTGGAGTGTCAGCGAACTCTAAATTACATGGCCACCGACGTAAAGAATCTCGCAAACCATGAAATCGTGACGATAGCCGTCTTCCTTCTAGGTGGAGAATCCCACGCCGTGGACACCGAGGACATAGCAGTGAAAGCGAATGAAATCGCGCCGGGCCGGTTCAGCTGGCGAAAGTATCCAGATCAAATCAACATCGAAACCGTTCGGAAACGATTGTGGGACGCGGTGAAGGCTGAGAAGGGTGCCTTTATTCTCGGATCAGAACGAACCGGCTGGAGCTTAACACCTGAAGGCCTTCGATTTGCCAACAGTGCGGTCACCTCGATGAATCTCACGAACCTCTCAAGGAAGCGATTCTCTCTTCAAGAAAAAAAGTGGCGAAGCGCCGAGCGTGCGCGGATGCTCGCCACAGATGCGTACGCTAAGTTTTCAGGCGGGAATGCCGAATCGGTGACCAATCAAGAAGCGGAAATGTTCTTCAGAATCGACAACTATGTTACCGGAACTGCCAGAGAAAGGAAGCTGTCGCGGATTCTAAACGCATTTGACGAGGATCCGGAGCTTGGAAGTGCAGTGCGAGGATTAGCAAGGAAGGTGCGTGGAGGTGAAATAAAGTGAGTAGCCAAGCCGATCAGATTTTCGTAAGAAGCCACGTCGCAAGAGATCTCCTTCAGAATGCGGCGCTTTTCAAGACGGACAAGCTGGTGATTTGGGAATACGTTTCAAACGGTCTTCAATACACAGACCCCGGCACAAATCCGGTAGTACGGGTGTTCCTCGACAGCAAGCGGAAGTGCATCAGAATTTCTGATAATGGGCGCGGCATGGATTGGGCCAGCTTGCAGAATTTCTTTGTTATGCACGGCGAAAACATCGACCGCAAACAAGGACGGCCAGGGCGTGGTCGATTTGGTACTGGCAAGTCCGCAGCGTTTGGGATCGCGGACAAGCTCCAAATCACAACGGTGCGCGGAGGACGCCGGTCGGTTGTTGCGTTGACGCGTGCCGACATAGATGCGATGAGTTCGGAGGATCCCATTCCAGTCAAGGTGATCGAAAAGGAAGTGCCCACCTCGAAAGAAAATGGAACACTCGTCGAGATTGAAGGGGTGCATCTCAGGTCCTTAGATCAGAGTGGAACGATTCGTTATATTGAGAGACATCTAGCGCGGTGGCCCAAGAATTGTTCCGTCTTTGTAAATAATCACGAATGTGAATATTTTGAGCCTCCTATTGCTTCTCAGAAGCGGTTTCTGCCGGAAGGGTCACTAAAGAAGGAACTCGGTGACGCTGAGATGGTAGTAAAAGTGTCGAAAGCGCCTCTTGAGGAGGATTTACGCGGTGTGTCGATCTATTCCAATCTCCCGGTATGCTCCGGGCGTTTACGGCCTAACTGGGATTCAATTTCCTGTGGGCTTGATCGAATCAATGCTCGCAAAGCGCCGGCCCTCCAAGGTGCTCCTCGATTACGGATGGACTGATGATCGCAAGATATGGGTCGCGTATAAATTGTCTCGCGGGATTATCAATAGTGGCGTCATCGGTATCCCCTCGCCGATGGCATCTTTTTTGCAGGGAGAGTTTGTTCTCCGGGATGAAGGTGGTTCACGGGTCGGAACAATTGTTTCGAAGAAGAGTCAAGCGTGGGGTCTGGGCCCCTTTTTCCGGCGTCGTGGTGGCGAAGTGGGGGATTTCCTATTGCTGGTCTTCAACCTTGAGGCCCGCGACGCCCAACTGGCAGTTGGAGACGAATCGCTAGTGGAAGGGCCTCAGGACGATGGACAGTTACAATTGAAGACTTGACGCGCAAAATCGACGGCAACCGGGCGGCCTGGCTTGCGGTGGAGTCTGCTGAGGTGGTTTGACTTGCAACTGCGTGCAGCCTAAGATGGGCGCCCAGCATGCCGGAACCTCAGTCGCCGATTGGACGTACCATCTCGCACTACCGCGTGGTCGAAAGGCTCGGTGGTGGCGGTATGGGTGTGGTGTACAAGGCCGAGGATGAGAATCTTGGCCGCCCCGTGGCGCTGAAATTTCTTCCCGGTGAATTGGACCAGGACCCGCAGGCGCTCGAGCGATTCCGGCGTGAGGCGCGAGCTGCGTCGGCGCTGAATCATCCCAACATCTGCACGATTTACGAAATTGGCCAAGAGAATGGACAGACCTACCTGGTGATGGAATTCCTCGATGGGGCGACTTTGAAGCATCGCATTGCGGGACGTCCCATGGATTTGGAATTGCTGTTGGACATCAGCATCGAGATTGCAGACGCGCTGGAAGCTGCGCACAGCAAGGGAATCGTTCACCGCGATATCAAGCCGGCGAACATTTTCGTCACGGAGCGGGGGCACGCCAAGATTCTGGACTTTGGACTTGCGAAGCAGGTTGGGCGCGCCGCTGTCCATACGATGACGCAAGATGTGACGCGGACAGGGCAAGGCCTGGCGGGAGTGAGCGTGGCGGATCTTACGAGCCCCGGTACTGCGGTGGGGACGGTTGCGTATATGTCACCCGAGCAGATTCGTGGCAAGGAGCTGGATGCGCGCACGGATCTGTTTTCGTTTGGCGTGGTGCTGTACGAGATGGCGACGGGCGCGCTTCCGTTTCGCGGTGAAACATCCGGCGTGATTACGGACGCGATTTTGAATCGGGCGCCGCTGGCTCCGGTGCGGCTGAACCCGGATCTGCCTCCGAAGCTCGAGGACATTATCAACAAGGCGCTCGATAAGGACCGCGACCTGCGCTATCAGTCCGCTTCCGACATTCGCACCGATTTGAAGCGGCTGCGGCGGGATACTGACTCCGGACGAATTTCGTCGACCGCGGGCCGGGCGGTTCAAGAGCAAGCTGCCGAAGTGGCGAGCGGCTCGGCGAGCAGCAGCTCGGCTAGCGCCACGACTGTGCAGCCTGCTGCGAAACCGTCGTACACGAAGTATATCGTTGCAGGTGCGGGCGTTCTGCTCGCAGCGGTTGCGTTCGCGGTGTATCACTTCAAGAGCGCACCGACCGCGCCCAGCGGGCCTGCAAAGGTGACGCAAATCAGCCATTGGAACAGGCCGATGGACGGCGCGAGGCTTTCTCCCGATGGACATACAGTGGCGTTCACCTCGCCGGTGGATGGAGTTGGCCAGGTCTTTGTGATGCTGATTTCCGGTGGTGAGCCGCTGCAGCTGACCAGGGATGAGGGTGACAAGTCCCTGTATAGCTTTTCGCCCGATGGCACAGAAATCTACTACGGGAGATTCATCGTCGGCTTCGAAGGATGGGCTGTGCCGACGCTCGGAGGAAACCCCAGGCGCGCGGCAAACGGTATTGGCCTGGCTCCTTCGCCGGATGGCGCATTCATCTATTATACGAGACCGTCGAAACGCGCAATCTTCCGTGCAGACAAGTCGGGACTGGGTGAAGAAGAAGTGTACAGCTTCGATGCAAAGAGCTTGCCGCCGCGGAGGATTCTGCCGTTTCCCAACAGCAATCACTTGCTCGTGCTGACTTCAAAGATAGTCTCAAACGCCGAAGATCAATTTCATGTTTACGACGTGGATCCGAAGCGGAAGGCGGCCGAAGAGCTGGGTGAGGTTTCTGCGAATCTGTTTGACGCGGCCTTGGGCGAGGCTGGGAAGACCCTTTTGATTAGCCGCACGGTGAACGGGCTGAACAACCTGTGGCAATACGATTTGAGAAACAAGACACTGACGCAAGTTACGTTCGGAACGGGCCCGGATTTCTCGCCCATGCCCGATCCGGGAGGCAAAGGGATTTACTTCGTGAACGGCAAAGCCTCCGGATTCTTGACTGCTTACAATGTTCATTCCAAGCAATCCAAAGACATCTCCTCGGAAAACGCAACCCAGCCGTTGATCTCGCCGGACGGGAAGCGAGTTTCCTATGTCACCGCACCGTCGCCCGACCGCAGCGAGCTGTGGGTGGCAAATGTGGACGGCAGCAACAGGGTGAGAATTGCCTCATCGAAATCGTTGGCCACCGGAGCCTGGGCGCCAGATAATTTTCACTTGTTTTTTATGGAAGAGGAGCCGAACAGGCCCTTCGCCGCCGCGGCCGACGGCAGCGGGATCCACCAGATTCCCTGGAATGGCGGGGTCACTCAAGACGTGCTCTCGAGCGGGGACCAGAAATCGATTTATATAAATAGTTTCGACCAGGGAGCCTCGCGGCCGACGATTTGGAGAGCGAACGCGGACGGATCGAACCTGGAGAAGATAACGGATGACTGCGGCCATGTGTTTGAGGTTCCGCCTGGCGGGGAATATTTGCTGACGTTACTACTGGGAGAGAAAGGCGGGATTTCCGAGCTATCGCTCGCAGACAAAAAGTGCACGTCGTTGCTGCCGGGCGTGGTCACCTTCGGCATCAACATGGCGAGCGACGGAAAGTCGTTCATGTACGCCGTCCCGTCGCGTTCCGATGTGACAATTTATCGGCAGCCCTGGCACGACGGCAAACTCACCGGCCCAACTCAAATTGGGCTAAAGCTTCCCTTTGCTTTTCCTCTTCTTGTAGGCGGCAACGCCTACGACTTTTCGCGCGATCTTTCGACGGTCATCTACGCCCGTCCCGGCGGCCAGGCCGACCTGTATCTTTTGAGCCAGAAATAAGTGCGTGAGCTGGATTCGAGTCTCGGCGGGGTTTTGATATACTCGCCGGTCTTCGTCAGTCCGCACCGCTTGCCGCGGCGACTGCCGTCGATGTAGATGCGTCAGCGGGCACGGCATGCCGTGCCCCTACGGAGATATTGCGTGGTTGGAGTAAACTAGAAGCATGGGCGTAATCGATAATCGGTTTGAACGAAGCTATGTGCTGTCGACGGTGGACTATGTGTTTAACTGGGCGCGGAAGAGCGCGATCTGGCCGCTGACGTTTGGGCTGGCGTGCTGCGCGATCGAGATGATTGCGTCGACGACTTCGCGATTTGATATTGCGCGATTTGGCGCTGAGGTTTTTCGTCCGTCGCCGCGGCAGGCGGATCTGATGATTGTGGCGGGGACGGTGACGCTGAAGATGTCGCCGGTGCTGAAGCGGGTGTGGGAGCAGATGCCGGACCCGAAGTGGTGTATTTCGATGGGGGCGTGCTCGAGCGTCGGCGGGCCGTTCAACGTGTATTCGGTGCTGCAGGGCGTGGACCGGATTGTGCCGGTGGATGTGTATGTGATTGGGTGTCCGCCGCGGCCGGAGGGGCTTTTCTACGCGTTGCTGAAGCTGCAGGACAAGATTGACGAGATGACGCTGGCGAAGCGGCCGACGGAAGTGCGGCTGGAGCCGCGGATGGTGGAGGATTTTAAGCGCGGCGTGATGGTGGCGCAAACGCCGGAGCCGCGGTAGACGCGAAGACAGGAAGTAAAGGAAGAAAAGGAAGTATAGGACGACGAGGACCGCCGCGAGGTCCTAGTAGGAGGCGCAGCGGCGGCCGTAAGGCAAAAGCGCAAGGCAAGAGCGCAAGGCTAAAGCGACAGCAAGGCAACAGGACTTGCTGCGGGTGAGACTGCGCAGTGGGTGGCGGTTTGCGCCGACGGTTTTTTATGTTACGGCTGCCCTTCGAGGCTCAGGGTAAAAAGGCATGACCCACAAGAGAGACCCCGCGGCTTCTCTCCCTTCGCGGCTCAGGGCAAGCGGGATGACGGGCGGTAGGTATCGGGGACTTGGAATTCGGCCCTTCTCCGTGCGCGAGGCTGGGGCTCAACGAGGCGGGCTAGCGCGCGAGGGCGGAACACACGAACGTACGGTTGCGTATGGAGGGGAGCTGGATGGCTTTTTTGCGGACGTTGAAGAAGGCTGAAGTGCCGGACGGGACGATACGCGAGTTCCAGCTGGAGGGGAAGACGCTGGCGATCTCGAACGTTGGCGGTAAAGTCTATGCTATCAACAATGTATGTCTTCATCGTGGCGGACCGTTGGGCGAAGGCGAGCTGGCTGGTTACGTGGTGACGTGCCCTTGGCATGGGTGGCAATACAACGTTTGCACCGGCAAGCTGGTGACGAATGCTACCGTGGGGGTTGAGACCTACCCGGTGGAAGTGCGCGGGGACGATATTTT
>Ga0307469_10000165_pt1 | contig 25536 bp, 23 predicted proteins | sample atmos_gasesAM2C__FD_203084 | JGI IMG/M metagenome (GOLD analysis project Ga0307469, IMG submission 203084) | Hardwood forest soil microbial communities from Morgan-Monroe State Forest, Indiana, United States - atmos_gasesAM2C_515 | ecosystem: Environmental > Terrestrial > Soil > Temperate... | reverse complement strand
GCTCAACCCAAAGGAGATTTCACAATGCGATTCATGGTCATCGGCAAAGCAACCGCAGAGACAGAAAAAAAAGGCGCCCTCCCCGATCCACAGCTCTTGATCGAGATGGGCAAATACAACGAAGAGCTCATGAAGGCTGGCGTCCTGCTCGCCCTCGATGGCCTCCATCCCAGCTCCAAAGGCGCACGCATCAAATTCTCCGGCAAGTCTCGTACCGTCATCGACGGCCCCTTCACCGAGACCAAGGAGCTCATCGCCGGCTTCTCGATCTTGCAGGTCAAGTCCCTCGCAGAGGCCATCGAGTGGGTCAAGCGTGCTCCTAACTGCCAGGCCGGCGACTACGAAGTCGAAATCCGCCAGGTCTTTGAGATGGAAGACTTCGCACCCATCCTGTCCGAAGAGCAGATCCAGCACAAAGTACGTCTCCGAGGTGAGCTGCCCAATCAGACTGCCAACAAATAGCCGCTCTTGCAACCACGGATCGACGCTGGTGTGATCGGTAGCAGTGTCCGCTACCGATCCACATCAGGTCTTCCATCGCAGATCGAAGGGCGGGTGGCCATACAAATTTCGGGTGCCCCAGTCAATCGCGTTCTGTGCGATTGAGCGGGGTAGGCAGACGGCTTGCGACATACGCTTTTCCCACAGCTCATCGACTACGCACGTGATCTTACAGCCGGTTGCCCGGTGAAGATCAAGACGAGGAAACGAGGGCCATTTGGCAATCCTCGGCTGCATCGCAACCCCACTCAATCGCAAAGTGCGCGATTGACTGGGGCACCCTCGAGTTGTCTGGGCCACCCGCCCACCCGCCCGCCTGGGCATACTACTGCCGTTGCAAAGACGTCTAAATACGGTAAGGGCCCATGAGCGGAATGGCCTCTTTTTAGAGCTATCTAGATAGATCTAGATTTATGTTGATTTTCCTATACCAAGCGCGATAATTGGGTCACCGTTGGCAGGGAGGTGGGTATGGCTGCAGTGAAGAAATTTGCGCCAGAAATCGATGCCAGTCTCTATGAGGAGATGGTTCGCGTGGCAAAGCAAAATGGGCAGTCGCAGCGTTATATCCTCGAAAAGGCACTGGAGCATTACCTGCACAACGTGGTGCCCTCTCAGCACGTTGTCCGCCGTGGGGTGATGGATGCTTTCGAGCAATCGGTGGCACGTAACCGAGATTTGCTCGATCGTCTCGCCAAATAAATGGCGGAGCACCTCACAGTCGCGGAGGTCTACGCTATGCAGTCGCGACTGATCGATCTATTCGGCGGCCTTCACGGCGTCCGGGACAAATCCGCAGTTGAGGCCGCCGTTTTCCGTCCCCAGACCGGGTATTACAACTCGCTTGAAGAAGAGGCAGCGGCGCTCACGGCGTCGCTGAGTAACAATCACGGCTTCACAGACGGCAACAAGCGCATCGCATTCGCCGCGACGGACACTTTCCTGCGGATCAATGGCTTTTATCTTGACGTCATATCTGCAGAGGGGCATGAGTTCATCGTTGGATCGATGGATCGTCGTGAGTTTAAGTTTGCCAAGATTCTCCAGTGGATCCGGGAGCACATCAAGAAGCTTTAACTAGCCAATTCTCTTACTGACGGAAAACTGGGAACAACCATGATAAGTACGAGTCAAGGGAAAGCGGAGTTTCCCTTGACGCTTGTCGCGGTTTTTTTCGTTTTTTGTCCGAGGTAGCGTTAGGCTGCTGCCGTTGCTTCTTGAACGGCTTTTGCTGCGGTGCGGATTACGTCGAGGACGCGTTCCGGTTGGGAGAGCATCGGCACATGGCTGCTGTCGAGCTCGTAGGTGGTGGCGCCCATGCGCTTGGCCATGGCGCGCTCCAGATCGGGATGAACCGTGCGGTCTTTTTTGCCGACGATGTACCAGCTGGGCTTTGATCTCCAGGCGGCTCCTCCGACCTTTGCGTCGAACAGGTCGGGTTTTGGAACCCCCTGCGTCGCCAAAACGAGCTTTTTCTCGTGCTCGGGCAAATCGCCGGCGAAATCATCGATGCCGCCCGGAAGCAACCAGATGCGTCCGTCCTTGACGTCGATGTGGGAGAAGACCGCTGTCCGCGGGAAATTGGACTGCTGCGTCTGCGAAGTCTCATCCGCGTCTGGTGCAAGCGCACAGATGTAAACCAAGCCGACGACGCGATCGTCGGTTCCAGCGCCGGTGATGACGCTTCCGCCGTAGGAGTGGCCGACGAGGATAACCGGGCCGCTGACCCGGCCGATGGTTGCCTTTGTTACGGCGACGTCCTCTGCCGTTGAGTTGAGGCCGTACTGCGCTGCAATGCACTCGTACCCCTCGGCCTGCAGGGGAACGATCAACTTGCTGAAGCAGGAACCGTCTGCCCAAAGCCCGTGACAGAAGACAATGCCTGGTTTGGTTTGCGTAGATGTCATTTCAAAATCTCCTTATCGTGAAGGTACCTCGAATGGCGAAGGAAACAGATCAACGGATTGTTTGTGGGTACACCGCTAGCAATTCGGAGATGATACTCCTTTCGGAAAACTGGGGACGAAACTGGGGACAGAAGGAGCATTCCCAGTTTTTCGACGAATGGGGATTGCTGAACGTCCCGTCTGTCCCCAGTTTCGCGAAAAAATAGTTCGCCCTCCGCTGTCGAGTTTCTCCGTCCTCGACGACTATAGGATGAACCATCCAGCGCGCAACGCTATGCTGCTGGCTCCCTCCCAGGGGAGAAGACGCTTATAGGAGAAGTCATGACGCAATATTTGGTTGCGATTCACCACCCCGATGGCTATGACGGGACCCGCGAGGACGAAGCGATGCACCGCGATATCGGCGCGCTCAACGAGGAGATGGTCGCCGCCGGTGTCAGGGTGTTCGTTGGCGGCCTGCGCCCGGCAAGCAGCGCGAAGTCGCTGCGGGCGCAGCCCGATGGCAAGGTGCTCATCACCGACGGGCCGTACCTGGAGACCAAGGAGCACATCGGCGGTTTTTGGGTGCTGGAAGCCGCTGACCTGGTCGAGGCGCTGGCATGGGGGCGTAAGGCCGCCGTCGCCTGTCGGGCGCCGGTCGAGGTGCGCGAAATCATGCTCAAGCGGCGCCTGCCGCAGGCGAGCGCAAACCGGTAGGAAAGGAGACGCTATGAGAAAGATCAAGATCATCGAACATATCTCGCTGGACGGCGTGATTCAGGCTCCCGGCGGGCCGGAGGAAGATCCCAACGGCTTCGTGTATGGCGGATGGGCGGGGCCGCATGCCGACCCGGATGGAGGAGAGGCCATCGTCGCGGCTCACGGGGACGCTTTCGATCTGCTGCTGGGCCGCCGAACTTACGATATCTGGAGCGGCTTTTGGCCGAAAGCCCCGAAGAGTCCGATGGCGGACAGTATTAACGCGGCGACGAAATACGTCGCTACCCACAAGCCGAAGGGTCTTGCATGGGGGCCGGCCGAGGACCTTGGAACGGATATCGTCGAGGGCGTTCGCCGCGTCAAGGAGAAGAGCGGGCCGCAGCTGATCGTCTGGGGCAGCTCGACGCTGACCCCGGTGCTGCTCGAACACGGGCTGGCGGATGAGCTCCTGCTGCTCGTCTTTCCGGTTCTGTTAGGCACTGGCAAACGTATCTTTTCGGAGGGAACCCCGCCACGCGAACTCGCCCTCGTCAGCACGAAGGCTGTGGGCTCGGGCGTCATCATCAGCACTTACAGGCCCAGCGGGCCTTTGCGGACCAGCTCCTACGCATAAGCGCTGGTTCAGCGGGGCAGGACAATCCAATGAGAAATGTAATCTTCGCAATCAACATCACCCTGGATGGCTGCTGCGACCACACCAAGCAAATTGCTGATGACGAGACGCACGAATATTTTACGCACCTCATGCGAGAGGTTGACCTGCTCATGTTTGGACGTATCACCTACCAATTAATGGTCCCTTTTTGGCCTGAAGTCGCCAAAAACCAGTCCATGACAAAAGCGTCGAACGAATTTGCTCGAGCATTTGTCTCCATCAACAAGATTGTTTTTTCACGATCATTAGACAGCCCTGAAGATAGAAATACGAGAATTGTTCGTGCGGACCTTCGCGACGAAATCCTTAGATTTAAACAAGAACAAGGCAAAAATATTTTGGTCGGTGGCGTAAGTGTTCCTTCACAACTTATGGAGCTTGGTCTGGTTGATGAATATCGTTTTGTCGTTGGGCCAACCATTGCTGGAGAAGGGAGACGGTTGTTGGAAGGCGTTAGCCTGCGGGAGAGATTGCAATTGAAGCTTGTTGAGTCAAAGATTTTTAAATCAGGATGTGTTGCGCTTCGTTACTTGCAACACTGACAGAAAAATCTGCGACAGTTGTGCTGCTGGCTCCCACCAGGAGGACAAGAACAATGAAGTACATCTGTTTGGGATACATCAAGCCAGGAACATTCGAAGGGATGACCGAGGACGAGCGACACGCCGTGCTCGACGAATGCTTCGAGCACAACGACCATCTGCTCGCCAACGGACATCTGGTTGCCGAACTACCTCTTCAGCCTCCGGAGACCGCCGTGACCCTGTACTGGAAAAACGGCAAAGTCGCGACGACCGACGGCCCCTATGCGGAAACCAAAGAACAACTGGGCGGCATTCAAATCCTTGAGGCGCGAGACCTGAATCACGCCCTTCAGCTTGTCTCACAGCTTCCAGGCTTTAAGCATGGTCTTGGACCGATTGAGATACGGCCGGCGGCGGATTTAAGCGAGATAATAAAGGAGAGCGAGCGGCGGCGACGAAAGAACACGGCACGCTGAAGACGGCCTTACAGAAAAGGTTCGGTTTCGTGGCATCGCTAGCTTGGCGGCAATCATGCATGTCAGCTACCGCAAGGATTCCGTTATCAGATGACGAAATCAGATCGGACGAGAAGGCCGGTCTCCGGACGGGATGCGGTACGCTCCCAAGTTCTCGAATTGTTAGAGATGGGGATTTCTCACCAGCTACCGGCCAGACGGAGTCCTCGTATTCGCTTCCACAGCTCCGTTCTTTCTGAGCCTATAATCTTGACGCACAACAGGCTCGACTCGTGAATGTGGCTTGAAGGTTGTGTGACGATTCGAAGGGTTGTGACGCGTCTCGGACTCAAGCACAGTGCAGAGAACAAGAACCGCATGGGAACCTATGCGCGATCTCATAGATGGCCGATATAGGCTGGATCAAGAAGTGGGGCGCGGCGGGATGGGAATCGTCCTTCGCGCTTTTGACACTCGGCTGAAGCGCGTCGTTGCTCTCAAAATTCTGTCGCCTGACTCTACTCACGACCCCGATAGGCTTCGCCGTTTGGCGGCCGAAGCGCGCGCCGCGTCTGCGTTGAACCATGCTGGCATCGCCACTGTATACGACTTTGTCGAGCAGGGCACAGATGGTTTCATTGTTTACGAGTACATTGATGGTCGCACGCTACGCAGTGAACTTTCGCGTGACCGCTTCACGACCGATGATGTACTCGGCGTCGGGATTCAACTTGCGGATGCGCTAGGCGCGGCGCACAGCCACGGTATCACCCATCGAGACCTCAAGCCGGAGAACATTATGTTGGTGCCGGATGATCATTCTCGATGGCGCGTTAAGATTCTCGACTTTGGATTGGCAAAGCAGCGTCGCGAGCTGCTCTCAGGTGGGACTGACAGTGGGGCCGATACGATCTCGGTTGCGTCAGTCCCAGGGCTTCTGGTCGGAACCATAAACTACATGGCACCTGAGCAACTCGAGAGTCGGCCAACTGACGGACGTACCGACATCTACGCTCTAGGCTTGGTCCTCTATGAAATGGCTAGCGGGGCGAATCCGTTCGTCGGAAGGACCCCGCCTTCGACGATCGCGAATATCCTGAAGCAAGGGCCGCCGCCACTCAGGCGGAAAGATCCTTCGGCACCTGCCGAACTCGATCGCATGCTGCGCAAGTGCTTGTGCAAGAACCCCAACGAGCGCTACCAGTCGGCACGAGAGTTGCTGGTGGACCTTCGTGGTCTCCGCCGCAATTTGGCTTTGTCGTCAGTCACTGAAGTCCCGGCCACCGCGCCTGGACTGCCTGGACCTTTAGACCATTTCTTCCTGCTTTTCGGAGCAACTCCCCAGCGTCGGTGGGAAGTCATGCACTTGCGGATGTTCCTATGGTGCATGCTCCTTGTCTATCTGGGCTGGAGGTTTACGGCATCTGCTGCCGGCAGATGGGCCTTCATGCTATTTCTCGGCGAATTGGCATGCATAGTTTTCATAGCCATTTTGCTTAGTCTTCTCCTATACACCCGGGCATTGGACCCCGGCGGTCTTCCGCACGAAGTGCGGAGACTGGCACCCTGGATTCGTGCTTCAACCGTTGCGCTTGTTTTGGTGAACTGGACGATGTCTGCTGCTGTCGTCGCTTCGCATCCCCTGCTCGCAACCTTGCTTGCCCTCTGTAGCACTGCCGGAGGGCTCAAATATACGCTGTTCAAAACTGCCGTCGACCGCGCTATCGTTCCTACGCTGCAATAGAAATCACCCGAGCCCCAATCCAGGACATAAGAAGGTCGGCTCATTGCGTGACCGGTCAACTTACGCAATCAGGCATTTGCACCAAAAAACACGGGCATTTGCACTCAAGACCCCAGACAGTTCTGCTGCCAGCTTTGCACCTCATTAGCCAGCGCGGGCGGCGGGGAACTTCTCGTTCTCGGTTTCGGAGGGATGCATGCCCGACCATCCGGGCAATGTGGTGTCGCCGGTGACGAGGCGCGCGCCGCGCTCGTAGGTCACGTACGACCAGAACCACTGGATGAAAACCAGCAGGCGATTGCGGAAGCCAATCAGGAAGAAAATGTGAATGAAGAGCCAGGAAAGCCAGGCGATGAAGCCGGAGATGTGAATTTTGCCGAATTGCGCGATGGCGGCGTTGCGGCCGATGGTGGCCAGCGAACCCTTGTCCCAGTAGTGGAAGGGTTCACGAGGCTCGTGCGCGAGATCACGGCGAATCGTCCGGGCGACGTACTTGCCTTCCTGAATGGCGACGGGCGCGACGCCGGGGAGTTGCTGGCCGTGCTCGTCCTTAAGCGAGGCGAGGTCGCCGATGACGAAGACTTCAGGATGACCGGGAATGCTGAGGTCGGGCTGCACGAGCACCCGGCCCGCGCGATCGCATGCAACGCCGAGTGTCTTGCCGAGCGGGGATGCGGCCACCCCTGCAGCCCATAGGATGACGGGCGCAGCAATGCGTGTGTCTCCCACGTGCACGGCGCCCGCCTCGATCATGTTCACCATTGCATTGGTGCGAACGTCCACACCGAGGCTGCGCAGTTGCTCCTCGGCGCTGTGCGAGAGATCTTCGGGATACGCGGGCAGCACGCGGGGGCCGCCTTCCAGAAGAATGATTTTGGCGCGCGACGGGTCGATCGAACGGAACTCGTTGGCGAGCACGTGGCGGGCGATCTCGGCGAGCGTGCCGGCCAGCTCGACCCCGGTGGGTCCGGCGCCGACCACCACGAAATTCAGGGGCTCGTCGGCGGCGCCGGCGATGGCCTGGCGCTCGGCCAGTTCGAACGTGAGAAGAACGCGGCGGCGAATTTCCAGCGCATCTTCGATCGTCTTCAATCCGGGAGCGAACGGCTCCCAGTCGTCATGACCGAAGTAGGCATGGGTGGCGCCTGCAGCCACGACCAGATAGTCGTAAGGAAGTTCCTGCTCGGCGGTTTTCACTACATGACGATCGAGGTCGAATCCGTCCGCTTCTTCGAGGAGCGTGACTACGTTGGAATCGCCGCTGAATACGGCGCGCACCGGAGCCGCAATCTCTCCCGGAGAAAGGCCCCCGGTCGCGACCTGGTAGAGCAGAGGCTGAAAGGTGTGATGGTTCTTTCGGTCGAGGATCGTGATCTGGACGGGGGCGTTGGCGAGAGAAAGCGCTGTGTTCAATCCGCCGAAGCCGGCGCCGACGATCAGGACTCGGGGTGTGGTCTTGCTGGGCATAATGGCCTGCCTACTTATAAGATTGCGCAGATGGCGGAAGGGTCAAAAAGTTTTACATCAAACCAGGCCGCAGCGCCAGTCGGGGAAAGCCCTGATTCCGTGGGAGAATTCGCTTCGGCAGGCAGGCGGAAACTCGTGGTTTGGGGCGAGATTATCCTCGTATTTGGGTTGCTGGAGATTATCTTCTGGACGCCGCGAAGCCTGCTGCACACATTGATCATCATCGCGGTGGTGGCCAGTGCGGCGTGGTTCGGTTTCCGTGGGCGCAGTTGGCGGGAATTGGGGTTTGTGTGGCCTTCGCGAGGAGGCACCGCCTCGATTCTTGCGATTGGGTGTGGCGTGGCGGTGGCGATTCCCGTGTTGATGATCCTGAGTGGACATCCAGTTCCGGCGAATCCGGAGTGGCCGAAGTTTCAGAATCTGTGGCCCTATGTGATCTGGGCGTTGAGCCAGCAGTTTTTGCTGCAGTCGTATTTTTACTTGAGGTTTGAGTCGTTGCTGGGAGGGCGGGCGGCGGTGATGGTCAGCACGGTGCTGTTTGCGGCGTTGCATCTACCGAATGTGCCGTTGACCGGTATGACCTTGCTGGGAGGACTGTTCTTCACGGAATTTTTTCGCACGTATCGCAGCCTTTACCCGCTGGGAATTGCCCATGCTTTGTTGGGGATTGCGATAGCGTACAGTTTTCCGGATAGCTTGATGCACCACATGCGCGTGGGATTGTCGTACGGGCAGTTCCGGTGAGGGTGGTGTCCCTGAAGGGACTCGGCGTTGAGGTGCAGGGTGGTCCCCGGACTTACGTCCGGGGCTAGCGTCTGGCGTCGCTTTGCGACTGCGTTATTCCGGGCCGGGTGATCGTCCAGTGAGTGCCGCTCGCGAGGGCCTCGCACAGGAGCGTGCGTGCGACGCTCGGCAGGCATGGAGTCGCGTTTCTGCGGCTATCGGGTACCATGGGACGCGTTGTCGACCGACCAAATCTCTTGGACACAAACATTCAGCACAAGGTGACACCGCAGGTGGATGCGGGCGAGCGCGGGACGGCATCTGATCCAGCCGGTGCGCGACCTGTTTGGCTGCGTTTGGCGATTCCCTCGGTCAGCGACCTCGTTTTCGTCTTGCTGCTGCTGGCGCTGACGTGCGGCGCGCTGGCGAAGGGGTTGCTTGGTGATGCGGGAATCGGATGGCACATTCGTACAGGCGAATTGATTCTCGAGACTCATGCGGTTCCCCGGGTCGACTCGTTTTCGTCGGTCATGCACGGCCAGCCCTGGTATGCCTGGGAATGGCTTTATGACGTGAAGGTCGGTTATCTTCATGGCGCTGCCGGGCTCAACGGCGTCGTGGCCTACAGCGCTTTCATCATTGCGCTCACGTTCGCGCTGCTCTATCGCATGATGCTGGCCCGGGGCGCGCATCTTCCGGTCGCGGTTCTGTTTTTGTTGCTCACCCTCTCAGCTTCCACCATTCATTTTCTGGCGCGTCCGCACCTGTTCAGCTGGCTGTTCGTGGTGGCCTGGTTCGGCGTGCTTGAAAAGTTCGAAACGGATGGCAACCGGCGCTGGTTGGCATGGTTGCCGGTGACGGTGCTGCTGTGGGTCAACGTACACGGGGGATTTCTGCTGGGGTTGGTGTTGCTCGGCATTTACTTTGCCAGCGCGGTGCTCACCGCATGGACCTCAGGCATGGATGCGGGCAGGAAAGCCGCTCTCCGGCGGGCGCGGGTTTTGGTGATCGCGGGAGTTGTGTCGGCTGCCGCCACGTTCGCGAACCCGTACGGATACAAGCTGCACGTTCACATCTACCGTTATCTGGGCGACCGCTTCCTGATGAATCACATCGACGAATTCCTGTCGCCGAACTTTCATGGCCTGCCGCAGAAATGTTTTGCCGTCCTGGTGCTGATCGCGGTTGCCGCGGCGGCGGGATCACGCAAGAGAGTCCGCCTGAGCCAGTTGCTGGTGATGCTGTTTGCGATTTACTCGGGAGTGTACGCGTCCAGAAATATTCCGACGTCGGCGATTCTGCTGGCGCTGATTGTGGCTCCGCAGGTTTCGGGGATGCTGCGCGAGATGGCTGATGATCCCGATGCGAGGGAGGGGTGGCGCCGCAAACTGGTGCGTTTTGATCGGTTCAGCACGCGGATGTCTGCTTTCGATGGCGGGCTGGCCGGGCATTTGTGGGCAGCGGTCGCGCTCGTCTTGTTGATATGGGCGTGCGCACACCACGGCAGAGTGGGCGGTGCGCAGGTCATGGATGCACGGTTCGACCAGACCCGATTTCCGGTGAAGGCTGCGGACGTTCTTGCGGCAGATGCGGGCGGTGAGGCGGTGTTCTGTCCGGACCGGTGGGGCGGGTATTTGGTTTACCGGCTGTATCCGAAAACGCTGGTTGCGGTGGATGACCGGCACGATTTGTACGGTCCAGAGTTCTTAGAGCGTTACTTGAAGATTGTGCATGGGGAACCGGGATGGGATTCAGACCTGGTGGGGATGCATCCGGACTGGGTGCTGGTTCCGGCGGATTCGACGGTGGTGAGTCTTTTGGAGGGGCGAGGCGAATGGAGGGTGGCGTATCAGGATAGTGTCGCGGTTTTGTTTCGGAGGTGAAAGCGGCAGCGCTTGCGCGCCGACGGGCGGGACGGCCGTCGCTCCATCGATTTGTTCTTGTTGGATTCTCTTTACGGAGTTTAGCGGGCAGGAGTGCCGGGTCTACAGGGGCTAGCGTGTGTCGATGTTAAAGCCCAGGAGGACGTTGACTTCGACGGGGTCGTTGCCTCTTTGCGCGGGAATGAATTTCCAGGAGGCCAGGGCCACGATGACTTTCGCCGTCGGGGCGCCGGGGTCGGCATCAATCTTGTGAAAATCGTGCAGTACCCCCGATCGGTCAAGCTGGCAGCGGATGACAATCCTCGAACGGTTCAGCGCAATCGACAAATTCGTCACCAGCGCTTCCGGGCTGCTGAGTTCCTGCGCGTAGGGACGGCTGGCCGACAACGGATCGGAAAACTGCATGACCACCATGCCCGAGCCGGTAGGTAAGTATTTTGTGTATACCTTGTCGCCATGCAGCAGACCATAGAAGTTGAATGCTCCGCCGGCTCGCGACGATCCTTCAACCGTTACATCAAATCCGCGACGCTTGCCTGCAGTGGGGGACCGCCCGGGAACGGTCGGCTCCGCATCGCCAGGACCAAAGCTGGGCAGAGTGATGCTCGCGGTATTTCCGCCGTTGATGGAAACGCCAGGCGCGGGCGGTTGCCCGTTGCTCCCGTTGCCGGCGCCGCCCCGTCCAGGGTAGGGTGAAATTCCGCCGCGCGAGTTGGGATCGGAGCCCTTGCCGGTGCCTGCCTTTGCCGCACCTGAACCTTCTCCGGTCAGGCCGCTGCCGGGACCATTGCCCCGGCCGATGCCCGAGCCTTCACCGGAGCCGCCTATTCCGCTCTTCGCATTGCCGGTAGGCGACATCTCGATCGCGCCAGGTGTTCCGCTGCCGGGCACCCCCACTGCGGAGCCTGGCTGGCTCGACACGATGATGCCTTTTCCTCCGCCATTGCCGCCGGCTGCGGGTGCAGGCGGAGCCAGGACAGAACCGGCGTCCAGCGGACCTCCCATGCCGAGGCCGCGGTTGCCGCTGCCGCGCCGCGAAAGGGCATCACCGCCTGCGCCGACGCTGGGTGGCGGAGGTACGACCTGGCCTTCAGCGAGCGAACCGGGTAGTCCTCGCTGACCTCCACTTTGACCGCGACCCGAGCCATCTGCTGAGACGCTGGGTGGAGGTGGCACGACGTTGTCGGCGGAGAGAACCGTGCCGAATCCGCCGGCGGACTGGTTATGGCCACGACCTCCGCCATTGATCGCCGTGCCACTGGAAACACTGGGCGGCGGGGGCACGATGGCGTTGGTTGCGGTCATCCCGAGGATGGCGCGCTTGTCGGTCGAGCGACCTCCCACTTGAACCGGGGGCGGCACGACTTTCGGATCCGACAGGCTAGCGCCAGAAACTGTGCGATCGCTCGTGACCTGCGACGGGGGAGGCGCGATCACGGCTTGTGCGGGCATGGAGAGCTTCGCAAGCTGGGTGTTCTCGCGCTGCGGGGCGGAGACGGGTGGTGGAACGATGATGGTGTTGGTCGCGGAAGGTCCTCGCAAAGGAGGAGGATCGCGCGGCACGTCGTTGGGCGAGGGCTGGACGATGGGGGTGGTCATCGCAACAACGGAGCGGGATTGATCGCGCGGGATGTCGTTCGGCGCCGGAGCAATGATGGTGGTGGCCGAAAGCCCCATCATCTGGCGGGTGCGCTCATTGGCAACGCTGGCCGGCGGCGCCACCACGCCGCTATTCAAGCGGGGAATCGAGCGATCGAGTTGGCGGATCACTTCGGGAGGCGGAGCGACAATCGCGTTCTTCGATAATGAGGGGGGTGTCGGGCTTGCCGCTTTCAGTCCCTCGGCGGGCGGCGGGCCGGGGATGGATTTGAAGGCGATCAGATTCGCGACGGGGGCCAGCGATACGGGCAGACTCAGGTTCGGCGCGTCGACAACCTTCTCGGTGCGTGAGGTGCCCCGGGCAACGCGAATGGTTTGGGTGTCGTGATGAGCCTGCTGGCCGCCGGCTACTCCGGAGCGTCCGGATTCGGCTCCGCCGAAGTCCTGCACCTGCGGCAGTTCGTTGCCGTGGTAGTAGATGACATCGTGCCGGGGCGGCGTGACCGTGCGGAATGTGCGCATCGTCGCGAGGCGGGCGGGTAGAAAGATAGCCAGCGCCAGGAGGATGGCTTCAGCGCCCCAGGACACCAGAAGTCCGCGCAGCGGGAATAATCCGGTCGGAGCTTCCCCAGCCAAGGCCGCAGGCGAGCGTCCGAGGGCAGGCCCGATGGCGCTGCGGAACTCCGACCAGCGCGGGGACCACTCCACCAGTAATTTGGGGCCTTCAGTCATTCGAGGCGGGCGTCTCCAGCGTTGTGAGGATTAATTCGAGCTTGTCCCCAATTGTAGTGCCTGTGGGGCGAACCGTATTCTCCGGAAGTTCTAGCACGGATGCGGCCTGCCAGCGGATGGGGGCAAGGCGCCAGGGCCGCAATCCATATTCTAGATGCAGAACGACGTTTTGATCGGTCAGATAGACGACATCGATGGGAATGCGCATGAAGAAAGTGTGGACGCCCCGACAGGGAACGATCCAGAGGCCGCGGCCTTGCGGAAAGGCGGCGGAAGTTTTGCCCATCAGTCCGAGGAAGCGGGCCCAGTGCGTGTCGGCGACGGCCAGCTGCGTGGCAAGGTATTGGCTGCGGGTGCGGTTGAAGGCATGGCCTGGGGAACCGGACGGCGGCATCGAGACTCCCACGATCAGATTAACCCAGCGGCCTCGGTGAGGGAGAAGGTCAGGGGTTGGCGAATTGGTTCTCTGCCTGTAAGAGCACACCTCAGTGGCTGAAACCTCGAGTAAGCCTTGCTATTCGGCACGGCTGAAGCCGTGCCCTTACCGAGCGAGCGCGAATCGATCGCAGTCCGGCGTCCTGTCGTCCCTGACGAGGGCGAGGACGCCCTCGCGACGGCCGGCAAGATGCCGGCGCTACCGTCTGGATCGGCCGCGGGCGAACGTACATCCATACGCTAGAGGCTACATGATCAGCGTGCGGTACAGCGAGATGATGGCCGGGCCGAGCGTCACGATGATGATCGAGGGCAGAACGAATACCACCAGGGGAGGAACCATCTTGATGGTGGTTTTGGCAGCCTGCTCTTCGGCGCGTTGCCGGCGTTCAGTGCGCAGGGAATCGGAGTGCACACGAAGGGCCTGCGCGATGCTGGTGCCGAAACGATCGGTCTGCACCAGGGTGGTGACCAGTGCCTTCACGTCGTCAACCCCGGTACGGTTGTAGAGATTACGGAGAGCCTCGGCGCGGGGTTTTCCGGCGCGCAGTTCGAGGTTCATCAAGTAAAACTCGTTGCTCAGGTCGGCATGGGCGTGGCCGAGATCTTCGCCCACGCGCATCATGGCCTGATCGAGCGACAGTCCGGCTTCCACGCAAATGACGGTGAGGTCGAGCGCATCAGGCATGCCGAGGCGGATGCGCATTTGGCGGTCGTTGATCATGCGCTTGAGAAAGAAGCGCGGAATAAAGAAACCGAGGCCGGTCACGCCGACCAGCAAGGGCGGCGACTTGACTCCGCTGATGAGCAAAACGGAAATGAAACCAATCGCGGCGAACAGGACGCGGATGCCCTGGTAGATGGTGAGATGGCGCGACTCGCGGTAGCCCGCCTGGATGAGCCACGAGCGGGTGCGGTTGGTATCGTCAGTGGAGAGCGGAAGAGCCTTGCTCAGCGGATCGAGCGCCTGCTCGATGCGCTCCTTCATGGCGGGCTTTTCCTGGATCTGGGGGCGGTTCCAACTGAGCGAACGGAGGCGCGATCCGAGAATGGACGAAGGAGCGTAGGCGGCGGCGCCAAAGGCAAAGACCGCCAGCGCGATCGTGACGAACAGGAGAACTGCCAGAACCATCGCCATAGAGTTAGACCTGGATCCGAATAATCTTGCGAATCACGAAATAGCCGACCGTCTGCAGCGCGATGCCGATGACCAGCATGGCGTGCCCGATGGGATCAGTAAATAACGGCTGAATAAATTGCGGATTCATGAAGTACATGCCCATCACGATGATGGGCGGCATGCCCATCAGGAGCAGCATGGTGAGGCGCCCTTGGGCGGTGTAGACGCGCACCTGGCGCAGGATCTTGAAACGCTCGCGAATGACGTAGGAAAGGTTGTCGAGGATCTCGGCCAGGTTGCCGCCGGTTTCGCGCTGCAGCATGACGGCAGTGACGAAGAATTTCACATCGACCAGAGGAACGCGATCGACCAGGTTCGACAAGGCCTCGCGCACGGGCAGACCGAATTTCTGCTCTTCAAAAAGCTTGCGGAACTCGCTGGCCACCGGTTCGGAGACTTCGTCGGAGATCATTTCGAGCGCGGTGGTAAAAGCGTGTCCGGCGCGGACGGCGCGGGCCAGGGTATCGATGGCTTGAGGGAAGAGTTCCTCAAATTCGTTGAAGCGCTTGCTTCGAGCGTAGGAAGCGTAGGAATAGGGCAAGAAACAACCCAGCAGAAAACCCACCCAGGCGAAGATCAGGGCCTTGTTGGCCACCACGTACACGATGCAGGCAAGCACGACGCCGGAACCCAGGCAGAGCATGAGGAAGTTGCCGGCGCGGATCTTTATATCGGCCTGCGAAAGCAGTTTCTGCAGGGCCGAGACGCGATCGGAATGGCGCAGAAGGGTATCGAGGGCCGGGATCTCGCTGAGCACCTCGTCGCGCAGCAGCGCGATATCTTCGAGGGGCTTGGCTTCTCCGGTCTCCGAGGTGGAGGCGAGACGATCGCGCAGTGTACGGGCCCGCGACTTGCGCTCGTCCCAGAGGGAGAAGACGACAAAGCCTCCGAGCGAGACGACGACGAACACGAGAAGTGCAATCAGTGCCGGCATTGAGTGATCCTTGCCTAGACCTCCATGCGCGATTCAAACAGTCCGGGACGCAGGCGGCAGCCCCCGGTAGCCAGGCGCTCGGCAAATTTCGGGCGAATGCCGGTGGCGCGGAACAAACCGCGAACTTTACCGCTCTCGTCGATCCCGAGGCGGTCGAAAACGAAGATGTCCTGCATGGAAATGATTTCGGTCTCCATGCCCGTGATCTCCGAGATGGTGATGATCTTGCGCGTTCCGTCGGAGAGGCGGGCGACCTGCACGACGGCATGAATCGCCGACGAGATCTGGTGACGGATGGCTCGCTCAGGAATGTTGAGATTGGCCATCGATACCATGTTCTCGATACGGGCGAGCGCGTCGCGCTGGGAGTTGGCGTGGACGGTGGTCAGCGAGCCTTCGTGGCCGGTGTTCATGGCCTGCAACATGTCGAAGGCTTCTTCGCCGCGCACCTCGCCCACCACGATGCGGTCGGGGCGCATACGCAGACTGTTGATCACAAGTTGTCGCTGGCGGATGGCGCCTTTGCCTTCGATGTTGGGTGGACGGGTCTCGAGGCGCACAACGTGTTCCTGCTTCATCTGCAGTTCGGCCGCGTCCTCGATGGTGACGATGCGCTCGTTGTTCGGAATGTATCCGGAGAGCACATTCAGGACGGTGGTTTTTCCGGCGCCCGTTCCGCCCGAGATCAGGAGATTCAATCGCCCTTTGACCATGGCCGAGAGCAGTTCGAGCATGGGCTCGGTGAGGCTCTTGTTCTCGATCATCTGGCGGGCGGTGATGGGATCGCGTCCGAAACGGCGGATGGAGAGGCAGGCGCCGTCAATCGCCAGCGGCGGAATGATGGCGTTGACGCGGGAACCGTCGGCCAGACGAGCATCGACCATGGGCGAGGATTCGTCGATGCGGCGGCCGACTCTCGACACGATGCGATCGATGATCTGCATCAGGTGGCCGTTATCTTTGAACGACAGTCCGGTGGGCTCGAGCTTGCCACCGCGCTCGATGTAGACGCGATCGAAGCGGTTCACCAGGATGTCGGAGATGCTGGGATCTTTGAGCAATGGCTCGAGCGGACCGAGGCCGAAGATTTCGTCCAGAATCTCGCGGGCCAGGCGCTCGCGTTCGGCGAAGCTGAGGGGGACCGCTTCGCTATTGACGGAGCTGCGAATGAGTACGAGGACTTCTTCGCGCGCAGTCTCACTATTGGTGCGGCCCAGTTTTTCCAGGTCGAGGCGGTCGAGGATTTTCCGATGGAGGTCGGCTTTTACCTGCTGGTACTCAGCACGCTCGAAGGATTGCAGATTTGCCATGTGCCTTCCTAAACAGTTTTAAACAGGGACCAGGCGGACCGTTTTACGTCATCGTCATCCTTGGTGAGCGCCGTTGCCAGTCCGCTGAACGAGCGCGCGATTTCGGTGTGGTTTTGGTGCATGAGCGGAACACCACGATCGATGGCGCTGGAGACCGCGAAGTATTGGTTGGGCACGCGCCAAAGCAGGCTCGCGCCAGAAGCGGTCTCGGCATCACTTTCGTGAAATCCAGGGATCTTGCGGAAGCGATTGAGCACGAGCTTCACGCGTTCGCGCCCGCCATTCTCATTCAAGAACTGCACCACGCGTGAAGCGCTCCACAGGGAAGCCACATCCGCGTGCGCGACCAGCAGAACCACTTCCGAGAGATTGCCGACCAGCCGCGTGGCCGAGTCGAGGCGGGAAGAATTGTCGACCACCACGTAGCGGAAATGGCTGGCCATAAGGTCGAACAGGCGCGCAAATTCCGCGCTGCTGGGTTCGGTGACGGCCGGCGTGTTGGCGCCCGCGAGCAGCTGCAAGCCTCCGGAGTGGCGAGTCATGAAGCTCTCGAGCAGGGAACTGTCCATGCGATGAAGATTGCGGATCGCGTCGGCCACCGTGAAGGGCGCCTTGAGATTCAGGTGGAGGATGGCGTGGCCCAGGGGCGCGAGGTCCACCAGCGCGACGTTTCCGTAAGCGGACTGAAGCGCGAGCGCGAGATTGACTGCGACCGTAGTGGCGCCGCTGCCGCCTTTGGCGTTTACGACCGTGAAGACCTTGCCCCGCGGACCTTCCCGCTTGACCTTGCGCTGGTTGGTGGAAAGGCGGATGAACGCTTCCAGCAAATCGGTAGTGGTGGTAGGGCGTTCGATGAATTCCTTGGCGCCGGCGCGCATGGCGCTCACGATGACCTGGGGCTGGGACATGCTGCCGATGGCGAAGACGGCACCTTCGGGTACTTCGTGCCGGAGCAGTTCAATGGCCTGCAGGGCGCCGGACGAGTTCCCGTTGGGAACATCCACCAGGATGACATCCGGATTCAAGCCGCGGATGCGGGGAATGAGGGGATCGGTAGCCGTCAACGGATAAGTGGGCGCGGAGTGGGTGGTACGCGCGACACTGGTGCCGTCGACCAGCACTTGCAGTACGGCCCGCTGCTCACTGTCCCCGGCGATGATTACTACTGAAACCTCAGCCATGACACAAAGCTACTTTCCTGCTCCCGGCTTCTTCCCGTCAAACTTGTCGTTGTCGAGGAAGGGCACCGGATTCGTCGGGCCGGCGGGAGCCTTCATTTCAGGGGCAATCTTGCGGACGGTGCATAGCACCATCAGTTCCGCCTTGCTCTTCTGAAAACTCTTGCTTTTAAAAAGATTGCCCAGAATCGGGATGTCTCCGAGACCGGGAATCTTGTTTACGAGACTGGTGACACGATTGTCCATGAGACCGGCGATTACAAAGCTCTGGCCGTCCTGCAACTCGAATTCGGTGTCCGCGCGCCGGGTGCTCAGCGCTGGGATCAGGAATCCGGAAATCTGCAAGGCGTTGGTGAAGTCGAGCGTGCTGACCTCAGGCACCACTTTAAGATGAATCGCGCCGCTTGGCATGATGACGGGAGTGAACTTCAACTTCACGCCGAATTCCTTGAACTGGATGGTTACGGCGGTGAATCCCTGGCTGGGCTGGACGATGGGGAAGGGAAATTCTCCACCGGCCAGGAAGCTGGCTTCCTTGCCGTTGACGGCGATCAGGTTGGGCTCGGCCAGAATCTGCAATAGATTTCTGGCCTGGAGCGCCTTGATTGCGGCACCGATGTTGAGATCGGTGCGGGCGATGAAAAGGTTGAGGAAGTCGGTGACGTTGGCGGTAGGTGGCGTGACGACCGGCGCGGTGGTGCTGGTGCTGCCGGTAGTGGTCGTTGCTGTGCCACTACGAGTGACGCTCACCGCTCCGAACTGTCCTGTCTGGCTGACCGCGATGGTGTTGCCCAGGCCGGGCGCGAAGATATTGATACCCAGTTGGGTAAGCGCGGAGCGGTCGACTTCCGCGAACTTCACCTCCAGCAGAACTTCCTGCGCGCCCTTCGGGCCGAAGGTCAGGACGTTCACGACGTTCTTGGAATAGGCTTCGGCGATTTTGCCGGCTCGTTGCGCGACGCTCTCATCGGAAACGTGGCCGGAGAGCACAATGGCGGAACGGGACGGTGTGACGATGATCTGCTCGTCAGGGAAGACACTCTTCTCTTCCTCCGAGGCGGCAGTCACGTCGACATCGACCCGGAGATCGAAGCTGCGTGAGCGTTCGAGCTCATCCCAGATCAGCAAAGAAACTTCCCCCGCAGAACGCCCGTGGACGAGCACCTGCGTGGGCGTGACCACGCTGATGTCGGCGACGGCCGGGTCGGTGACGGAGACACGCTTGAGACGCTCGCTGGTGTTGATCAGCAGCGATTTGCCGACCATCACGCGCAAGGGCGCAGCACCAGTAGCCTCGTTCGGACTGGGAATGGAGGCAGAAGAGGGATGTTCGACGGGTTGCTGGGGAGTGGTCGGTGCGGTGGCCGCCGGATCCTGCCGAAGCATGTCGGCGGACGCCAGGGAGGAAACCGACAAGGCGACGGCCAGCACTCCGCCAAGGGTGGAAACCAGCATGATCGACCGCCGTTTCGAGTTGTGAGATAGAAATCTATTCGCGCGATAGAAATCCATTGCTAGTGGGCGCCTGTCTGATCTGGGAATTTGGTTTCGTCGACCTTGTTGCCGCGAATGACCTCGACCTTATAGCCGGCGGGCGGCGAAGCCGGAGCCTCCACTTTGGCAGGCTTCCCCGTTTTCGGCCGGGGCGGCGGAGCGACCGGAGTCAGATTGCGGTAGAGACCGGTGGCTTTCGTGGGAGCCAGATCTTCTTTCTTGGTGTCGATGGGATTTCGCAACGCCAGTTGAATGTGGCCCTGAGAACTGGCGAGGGTTAACTTCTGGGCGTCGTCAGGAGATGCCAGCAGCGTGATCACGGGAGTGGACTGCGGTTCGCCTGCGCTATTTCGCTCCAGCTTTTGACCGGCCGCGATGACAGCCACGTTCTCTAGCACGGTGGTAGTTTGCGGCTCGTTGGCGCCACTGGGATTGCCGGTGAGTAGAACATCCACGCGCGTTCCGGGAACCACGAAGCCGGCGACCGCGACCACCTCATTCACCCGAACGGAAACAGCGCGCATACCAGCGGGAATGAGGGAGGGAAGGCCGGAGCCGGCGTTCTCGGGTGCCAGCTTGCTGGGCAGAAGGAACTCGCCTCTTTGCACGGGAAGAATCACGCCCCGTCCAGCCACCTGCGACTTGACGCGGAAGTAATTGGGAGGCAAGACCGAGGCAGGAACCTTGACGATGCGAATGTCTCCGTCCTGCAGCTTGGCGCCCACCTGCAGATCATTGGCGGCGACGATAACATCGGCGCCCGGCTCGGTGTTGGCGTTGGATTTGGAGAGCACTTTCTTGTACACGACGAAGCTGACGAAGGCTCCGAGCGCGAGCGCGAGGACTCCAATGAAAAGGAGCCGTGAACGGTTCATGCCTACACCTCAAAACCAGCCAAAAATTGCAAATGTGCGACGCATCGTCGCACTCACGGACAAAAACAGGTCCTCAAGTTTTTCAGGCGCGCCGACATCGAGTCTAAAAAGTGGAACGAATGCGGTTTGGTGACACTGCACAACGCCCGGTGATTCCTTATTGAATAGAACTGGCCACCTGCGAAAAAACGCTGTTTGCATTCGACCCGATGAGTCGAACGGTACCGACCACGATGACGAGAATCACCGCGAGCATTACAGCGTATTCCGCGATGTCCTGTCCTTGCTCGTCGTGCCATAACTGGTGGAGAGTTTGATACATGGTGGTCCTCCGTTACAAGGATTGATACTTAAATCGCGTCAAGTACCAACGGTCGATTCGACGCCTCTGCAGCGATCGAAACCAACCTCCTTATTTCTCAATAAAATCAAGGATTTGTGGGACCCGGTGGCGTTGCACGCGAGCCGGTCGCGACTATCATACCCCGACCGGGGCTGAGGGGAAGCTAATTTCTTGATTCTGGGCAGGGAAACGCCCAACTGGTCAAGCCCAGGCCTACGGTGGAGGCTCCGGAAACTGCTGGATGGAGCCGTCCCCAAGGGGCGTCAATTGCGGCTGAAAGGCGTCGGTCTCCAGCAGCCACACCTGCCTTCCCTTGAAATAATCGAGCAGGGGCTGGATATCCTTTCCGGGAATCTCCCGTGCCCACACGACTTTCGCATTGTCGATATCGGCTGCGTTGTAAACCCACTCGTGGTGCGGATTGTGAGTAGGGGTGTAGCGGACAATGATGAGGTGCCTGCCCGGCTGGGCCTGAAGTCTGGCCGTGATCTGGGCGCGCTCAACGCTCCAATCGCGAGCCGGATTCAGGAAGGTGTGGGCAGACTGGGCGAACACCCAAATCACGGAAAGAAGAACGACCAGACGGGTGAGGAACATTCCAATGGGCTGGCCCAGCAGCCGGACCCTCCGCAAGTGTCGCATGGCCTGCACCAGCAGCACATAGACGGTTGCCGCAAGTGGTGCGGCGTAGTTCGGCTGGAACCAGACTACCGCCAGAAAGCCGAGAAAGCAGAAGGCAAATTGAAAGACAGGCAGCCGCATCCGTCGGTCCTCCGCGACGCGATAGGCAGTGATAAACGGCACGGTCAGGACTCGGCCCAGGTACACGTGCCACCAGACCCAGAACACATCTACGCTGCGAAGTTTCCAGCCACGCCACGTGAGGGGATAACTTGTCCGATGCCAGTTGTTGAAAAAGCTTTCGAACTGGGGATTCGCATAGTGCAGCGGCGGCCGCACCGACTGCCACGCGAAAGCTGGATAGTTGAAGTAGCGCTGGTGATAGAGCGCATACGGAAACAACAGCGCGTTGCCGGTGACTCGCCAGTTGTAGTAGGCAAGGAAACTTAATCCGATCGCCGCGACGCTTGCCAGACCGAGTAGAAGCCAGGGGAGAGCGGCTACGAAACGCGGCCTCGTCCGGGAGGCATATTCGATCAGTAGAAAGATCCCGACTGGAATGCAGAACAGAAGACCCTCCACGGGGCGGCTGGCTGCAAGAATCATCGCGCCTACACCCATGAGGAGGCTCGCGCGCACGTCGCCAAGGTGGATGATTCGCGGGAAGGCACCCAGCACCAGAGCGCCGCCTAGCGTGCCGATCGAGGTGTTGTAGTAATTTTCCATCCAGGGATTGAGCAGGCCGAGATGGAGGAGCACCAGCACGCCGCCCAGTAGAGCCCATCGTGGAGAAAACCAGCCTTGGAACATCCAGGTCATCGCCATGACGGTAGCGGCAAGGGTTAGCAGGACGCCGATCCACGGTTGGCCGAGAAGCTCTCCGAGGGCCATCGCGGCTCCGGCGGCGGGCGGGTACTTGGAGGCATAGGTGGGCTGTTGCAGGACGTGGAAGGTGTCGAAGAATGGCCACATCGGATGGGGAGGATTGGTCAACCTGCCATGCGCGAAGGTGTCGGCCGCCAGCAGGTAACTGAATTCATCGTGGATGGCGGGAACCGGGACGGGGACGGCAATTAGAAGCACGACCCGGGCGAGCAAGGTCATGAGTCCGAGGGAAAGCACAACCAGTACTTTTCGTCGCGCAAAGCGGCTTGCCGACGCTTCGATGGGGAGAATCCAGCGGTCACCCAGCCGGGACAGGATTTCGATCAGGCGAACGAATGTATTGTGGATGCTTCCGGACAAAGCGTCACTTCCGGTTGTGGCGTCTGGTAGACTCTCGGGGCAGAAGCCAGCCCCTACTGGGCGGCCCCATTTGTAGCAGAAATTGCCGGGGAATGCTGCGTAGTCCCTTGCCAGCCGCGGGTGACGAGGAGTTTCGCCTTTGGCCGGAACCGGCCCAGATACAACCCACGCAATCACAGATCGAGAAGCTCGATCCCTGGAGTTGTCGGTGGTCCTGCCTTGCCTGAATGAGGCTGAGACCTTGGAGACGTGTATCCGCAGGGCTCAGCTAGCCATGCAGGGTGCTGGTATCCAGGGGGAGGTTGTGGTCGCAGATAATGGAAGCACCGACGGATCGCAGGAAATTGCGGAGCGGCTTGGGGCACGCGTAGTGCGCATTCCGGCCAAAGGATATGGCAATGCGTTGATGGGCGGAATCGCGGCCTCCCGGGGAATCTACATCGTGATGGGCGATGCCGATGCCAGCTACGATTTCGGCCACATCCCGCGCTTTCTGGAACAATTGCGGCTGGGCGCGGACCTGGTGATGGGAAACCGTTTTCGGGGAGGCATCGCGAAGGATGCGATGCCTGCTTTGCATCAGTATTTCGGCAACCCTGCCTTGACCTGGATAGGACGACGATTTTTCCGCAGCAGAAGTGTCGGTGATTTCTATTGCGGGCTGCGTGGTTTCCGCAAAGACGCTTACCATCGCATGGACCTGCGCACCACGGGCATGGAATTCGCGACTGAAATGGTCGTGAAGGCGACTTTGCTGGACCTGAAGATCAGGGAAGTCCCGACCACGTTGTCGCCGGACGGGCGCAGCCGTCCACCCCACCTGCGGACTTGGCGAGATGGTTGGAGGACGTTGCGCTTCTTCCTCTTGTATAGCCCGCGCTGGCTGTTTCTTTACCCGGGGATCGCACTTGCCATAGCAGGCTGCATGCTGGGTTTGTGGCTATTGGCCGGTCCACGGAGTGTAGGTGGGGTCACGTTCGACGTGCACACCATGCTGTATGCGGCCGCGTTCGTGCTGCTCGGATTTCAAAGTATTGCCTTCGCAGTGTTCACCAAGGTATTCGCGATCTCCGAAGGATTGCACCCGCCGGACGATCTGCTTGAGCGCGCGTTTCGGTATATGAATCTCGAGTTGGGATTGGTGGTGGGGTTTGTTTTGATGGGAGCCGGTCTGGTTCTGTCAGTGTACGCGGTCTACTTGTGGAGATCGCAAAACTTCGGAGCACTTGATTATCCGAGCACGATGCGTCTGATTATTCCGGCCGTGTTGTTCCTGATCCTGGGTGCGCAGACGGTGTTTGCAAGTTTCTTCATCAGCGTGCTGGGGCTGCGGCGCCGTTAAGCGACTTTGCGCAGCCTGGCCATGAAGTGCAGGCGAGCACCGAAAATCCAGTTGGCGGGTGCGGGGTACAAATCAAGGCGCGTCGTTAACTCTTCCGCGGCCAAACCGGCTTCCCGCCAAGCCGCCCGCCACTGTTTCTCGCTCCAATAATTGTAGGGAAGCGCGACGCCGAATCGGGCATTGCCGACCCAGTCCATCAATCGCAGGCGTTGAAAAGACGCGAAGCCCTTGCGGAAGTGATCCTTGATGAGAATGCAGTGAGTGGCCACGCGGTGGGCTTCTCGCAAAAGCACCATGGGGTCGGTGGTGTGGTGCAACACGTCGGCAAAGAGGACGGCGTCGAAGGAAGCGTCGGCAAAGGGAATTTTCGAACCGTCGAATAGATCGACCGGGATGTGAGATGTTTCTCGGGGCAGAACGTCGAGGCCGCGAATTTGCAGGTCTGACCGTTTGGAGAGAATGGCTGCCGCCAGCGACCCGTCGCCGCAGCCCACGTCAACAATGCGTGCGCCACTGGGAGCAAGGTGCGCGAACCTGGACGAAAGGATGTCGACTCGTCGGTTGACCACCAGCCGGTTGTGCAGCAAGGCTACGGCGTCCACAACAAGTCTCCCGTCTTGTCTTATACCAAACCTGAAGACTTTCGAACTGATCCTGCGCTTGGCGATGGAATATAGTTTTGGCGAGTCTGTTCGACCATCGCGCCTAAGAATTCTGCGTGGATATCACAGCGATCAACACGGAGGCTACATCAGGACTGGGAGTGCCACGGTCTGAGCACAAGGATGATCCTTGGGTGCGATGGCTCAGCGGCGTTTCTGTCTTGCTCTTTTTCCTTTCACTGATCGCCTACAACTTTGTCGACGTCGACCTGTGGCATCAGATGGCACTGATTCGGGAGAGTGTGGGTGCTGGACACCTTCTCCAAAGCGACCCCTTTGCCTATACGCCCACGATTCAACCCTGGATCGATCATGAGTGGGGCGCTGGCGCGATCGCTTACTTGGTGACGAAGTGGCTGGGGGGGCGGGCGATCATCGCCTTGAAGTTGGGAATGGCATTTGCAACCGGCCTTCTCTGTATGCGCACCAGCCAAAAGAACGGCGCAGATATCCGGTTGGTGGCGTTATGCGCGGTGCCAGCGGCTTTCCTGGTGCACTTGGGGTTTCTGGCCGCCATCCGCGCGCAGGCCTACTCATTCTTTTTTGTTGCCTTGTTGTTGTGGTGCTGGCAACTCGACCGCGAAGGCGGAAGCAAGTGGATCTTCTTCTGGCTCCTGGCGTTTCCGCTGTGGGTCAACCTTCATGCGGGCTTCGTCGTGGGTATGGGACTGTTCGTTCTTTTCATCGCGGAGGAGACCCTTCGCGGCAGAGAGGTGAGACATCTGTTCTTGGTTCCTGCGGTGATGATTGGCGAAATATTCGTCACGCCCTATGGGGCGGATTATCTCCGCTACCTGCGGCGTGCGCTGTTCATGGCGCGCCCCTTCGCGCCCGAGTGGAGACCGATCTGGGACCTCGGGCCCTGGTGGGTTTTCTGCTTCGTGGTCGCGACCGCGCTGGCGGTCTACTCGGTGGCGGCGGTGGGGATGCGCAGGAGTTCAGGAATTCTGGTGCTTGCGGCCACGGTTGTCGAAGCGACTCTCCACCGCAAGCTGCTGCCATTCTTCGCGCTGGCCTGGCTGTGTTAC
>Ga0307469_10000164_pt1 | contig 25573 bp, 25 predicted proteins | sample atmos_gasesAM2C__FD_203084 | JGI IMG/M metagenome (GOLD analysis project Ga0307469, IMG submission 203084) | Hardwood forest soil microbial communities from Morgan-Monroe State Forest, Indiana, United States - atmos_gasesAM2C_515 | ecosystem: Environmental > Terrestrial > Soil > Temperate... | reverse complement strand
TACCACGACGGCCCGGCCGTTCCGCAGGTTGGTGACCTTCACATAGGTCCCTAGCGGAAGGGTGGGGTGGGCGGCGGTCAGATCGTACATGTTGAAAGCTTCGCCGCTCGCCGTTTCTTTGCCGTGGAAATAGCTGCCATACCAAGAGGCAGTCCCGATTTGGTACGGACGGGGCCGCTTCTTAGCTAGTGTCGACTTGGTGGCTGGTTTCGGCTGATTCTGTGGGCTACCACGGCCATGGTCCGAGCCCGAGTTGCCCTGAGCCGCTCCCAGGCCGGCGACGCAGAAAAACACCGCCAGTCCATGAGCAATACGTCTTCGCATTCAGTTCACCCCGCATACAAAAGGTTCGGTCCCTACGTAGGTCGTTCACAATTTGGCCAAAGGTTTAGTCAGGCTAGCGGAGCGATCAGGGCATGTCAACCAATAATTCCCTGTAGAAAGATTACCAGCTAGTTATAGATAGCAAACGTAACCTGTTGCAAAAGTTGAGTAACATTCGATAGTAAACTGCAAACAAAAGGCTTAAGTATTTACTAAAAAGTAATCATGCTCAAAGCTTGAGTACCGGAAAATCTTACAAAGCTTTTGTTATCATTCAATTAGAGGAAGTATCGCATCAAACCATTGTGGTTCAATAGTTTGTGAGCGATCAAATGAAGTCGTGTCGGCGATTTTTTTTGGAAAGCATCCACAGGGTGGACCTCTGCTGTTTTTGAGGTACATTGCGAGCGTATGAATGACATGCCGAGCATCGTGCTCACCATTGCAGGGTTCGACCCGTCTTCGGGGGCTGGTGTAACCGCGGACATCAAGACCATTGCCGCCCACGAGTGCTATGGAATCGCATGCATTACGGCGATGACGGTGCAATCGACCGCCGGGGTTCGCCGCGTGGAGCCGCTGGATCCGGTGCTGGTGAAGGACACGCTGGAAGAGCTCGCGTCGGACATGAAGATTTCCGCCGTGCACATCGGCATGCTGGGATCGGGGAAAGTGGCAAAAGCGGTGGCAGATTTCTTAGGGCGAAAGAAGCCCGCCAACGTGGTTCTCGATCCGATCTTGAACGCGTCGTCGGGAACTGCGCTGCTCGACCGGGAGGGTGTCAAGGTCCTGGCTTCAGACCTCCTACCGCTTGCGGCGGTCGTCACACCCAACGTTCAGGAGGCGGCTCTTCTGACGGGGCTTCCCGTTTCGAACCTGGATGAGATGCGTGCGGCGTCCGTGAACCTTCACGAGATGGGTGCTGCATCGGTTGTCATCACGGGCGGACACCTGGATAAAGCGATCGACCTTCTCAGTTTTCAGACGAAACGAGGAGTCGAGCAGGAAGTCTTCAAGTCGGACCGGCAGCGCTCGAATTCCACGCACGGGACGGGATGCGCCTTTGCGACGGCCATGGCTTGCCACCTGGGCCTGGACCGGGGTTTGCCGGAGGCCGTTCTGCTGGCCAAGGCATTCGTGTCGGCGGCGATCTCGAAGGGGCAAATCGTGGGAAAGGGCGTGGGCCCCGTGCATCACCTCTACCGGATGCAGCAGCAACGGCGCTCAGGCGCAGTGCTGACGGAAGCCGAGCCGGTGCACTGAGGGCAGGTTCAGAAAAAAAACAACGAGGGCATGAGAAGCTCAGGTTTACGACGGGGGAGGAATGCGGGCGGGAAAGGGATTTGAAAACCGGGGGGAGGGCTCAAATTCCAATTCGAACTAGTCGGCTGATTTCTTGAGAAGGATCCCTGCCAGGAACGATACCGTTGCTCCCAGCAACCACTCGATTCTCCAGACCTGGACAGCTTGCCAATCCAGGGTGGTTTGCACTGAAAAGATCAAGCCGACCAAAACGGCGCCGGCGACACAAAACATGCCGATGGTGAACGAAACCAAAGCTGCGGTCGGCAATCCCAGCCAGGTTCGAGTGCTGACCACCCAGCGCTCGATATTTTGAAATTCCAGTTGACGGAACCAGGAAAGGCCGACGCGAATCCATTGCCACGGGTCGTGTTTGGTCGTGCGTTCGGCGCGTTCGGCGCGTTCGGCGCCGCAGGCATGGCAAAAGCGCGATCCGGGGATGAACTCCGTTTCGCAACCATCGCAAACCTCGACGAGTCCGGTCGGAGCAGCCGGTTCAATCGTAACCGGAGGGGACGCGACGGGCGGCTGCCAAAACTCCCGTTCCGCGTTATGAGCAACTTCCGCCATTCAGAACTCCTCCTGCATCACCTACAGGGCAACCTAGAGGCCAAATACAGGAAACCCGTAACTCCAGATAAATCAAAGCATTGTGCGCGGATGAAAGTGCTGAAAGTCGATTGTGACGAGCAAGATTTACCGAAAGCCGGGGGAAAGATGCACGACTAAGCCGGAATTGTAGGTTGTTTTAGAGAGGAGAAACCGGAAGGGCCGGCGATCTTCTTGGTTCTCGCCAATCGGGTACACTAATCGGAACTCGTGGGCTTTCCAAACCAAGGTACGTTGTCCGCCTGGTGCGGCAAGAGAGTGTTCTCGTGTGCACTCGCGTGGCTGTTTGTGGCTATGGCCGTGAGTGCTCCTGCGCAGACGCCGCCTGTCAGTCCGGACGCCACAAAGCCCAATGCATTTCGGCCCACTGACCCTCTCAATGCGGCTGCCTTCGATCACTTTTACAACATGGACTATGACCGGTCGATACAGGAGTTTCAGAAGATCCTCGACCGTCACCCGGATGATCCCTTCGCTGTGAACCACCTGCTCACGGCCGTCATGTTTCGCGAGCTCTACCGCATGGGCGCCTTGAATACGGGGGATTATGCGAACGACAGCTTTGTAGGGACGCCGCATCATCCGGCGGATGAGAAGGCCAAAGAACAGATCAAGCAATTGGTGGATCGGGCCGAGAAGCTGGAAGAACAGAAGCTGAAGTCCAATCCGAACGACGTGGACGCGCTGTATGCCCGCGGCATCACGCGCGCGCAATTCTCGACTTACACGGCGTTGGTAGAACGCGCCTGGTTCTCCGCCTTGCGAAACGCGGTAGGGGCGCGGCACGACCACGAGCGGGTACTGGAGATTTCTCCCCAATACGTGGACGCCAAGCTGGTGGTGGGCGCGCATAACTTCGTCATGGGAAGTTTGCCCTGGGGCGTCAAAGTCGCGGTTTCGATGGTGGGCCTGAGCGGCAGCAAGGAAAAGGGTATCGACTACCTGTACGAGGTTGCGCGCTCCAAGAGTGAGAACAGTGTGGATGCCAGGATCGCCCTGCTACTGTTTCTGCGGCGTGAACATCGCTATACCGAGGCGCTCTTTTTGGTGCGTGGAATGATCCAGCAGTATCCCAGCAACGTGCTGATGGCGCTGGAGGAGGGAACCCTTCTGCGGTCGCTGAACCAGCCGCAGGAAGCGGCCGCGGTGTACCGCAAGATTTGGGACGGCGGCAAGGCGGGGAAGTATCCCGAGCTGCATTACGAGTTGGCGGCTGAGTATCTCGGCGACGTGCTGCGCAGCCAAAAGGATTATGCGGGCGCCGCTGCGGCTTATGAACTGGTCGCTCAAGCTTCGCAACCGGATTCGGAAATCCTTCAGAAGGCGAACCTGGGCGCCGGGGAAATGTACGATCTGCAGCAGAAGCGCGATTTGGCAACCCGCAAGTATCAGGCGGTGATCTCGACGAATTCAGCGACACCGCCTGCTGAGGTGGCCCGCAGGAGACTCAAAGAGCCGTTTCGGGCCAATTAGGTCGTCGTGTCCCGGCTATCCAAGTGCGCAGCCGTTCATCAGGACAGGGGAGAGTTTCGCGAGGAGTGGCGAAGCCGCGGAGCGCCCCCACGCAGTTCTCCGAACCACGATCTCGCGGAACTTTCCGGTCCGATTGGGCGTATCTTAGTGCAAGAGGAGGCAGAGAAATGTATTGCAACTACTGCGGCAAAGTCATTCAGGACGACGCCAACCTCTGTGCGTATTGCGGCAAGCGGGTGGGCGCGGTGAGCGCGCGAAAGCGGCTGATGCGGCCCAGGGCCGGGCGAAAAATCGCGGGCGTATGCGCGGGTCTGGCGGAATATTTTGATCTCGACGTGACGCTGGTGCGAGTTCTCTGGCTGGTGATCACGATTTTTTCCGCTGTGGTGTTCGGAATCGTGGGCTACATCGTGGCCTGGATTGTGATGCCGGAAGAGCCGGAGTATCTGCCAGTGCCGCAGGGACAACAGGCAACGAATCCGTAACGGCCTGTGTCCTGATTCTCCACGAGCGTACCTCAGGGGCTGAAGCCCTAATTCTGTTTGGTCGTGGGCACGGCGGAAGCCGTGCCCTTCGATTGCAGCATGCGCGGCCCGGCGCACTTTCGGGACTTCTCAAACACTAGACGGCGGGTTAGGGTTCCTGGCCCACAATAGAATACCGACGAAGCGGGGGAGAGTTACGTCGGAAGAAATCGTTTCGGAGAATCGACATCGAACCTGAGGACTTTGATGTCTACATGCAATCTTCGAGCGGGAGGCAGATATGTCTAAGGTCAAAGCAAACAAACTCACCATCAACTATGACCAGCAAGGTGCCGGACCACCCCTGATCCTCATTCCTTTCTTGACCGCAGATCACGCCTGCTACGCCTTTCAGGTAGCCGAATACGCGAAACACTTCACTTGCATTTCTCTCGACCTGCGGGGTACCGGTGAAAGCGACAACCCACAGGGTGAGTACTCTACGGAGATTCTCGCCGATGACGTTGCGGCTTTCATGCAAGTCTTGTCGATCCCACGGGCGCACATTGCAGGTTTATCGCTGGGTGCGACGGTAGGCATGTGGCTGGCAGCAAAGTATCCCGATACCGTCGCTTCCTTGTCACTGCATAGCGGTTGGCCGAAGACGGACCTGTACATGAAGGTCGTCATCGACGGTTTCCGGGTCTCAGCCAAAGCGCTGGGAAATGTGCCCGAGATGGTGATTCGAGCGCTCTTTCCGTGGTGCCTGACGCCAGATCTCTATGCCGCCAAGCCGGAATATATCCAGGCATTGTCTGATTTTGTTCGAAGCCGGCCGGCGCAGTCTGTAGAAAGCTTTATGCAGCAGTCCAACGCCGTGCTCACTCATGATGTCGAGAGTAGACTCACACAGATTACGGCTCCTACACTCATCACATTCGGACGGCACGACGCAGCCACTTCCACGCGCTTCGCAGAACGGCTGAAGAGAATTCGTAATTCCGATCTGCTGATCTTTGAGGCCTGTTCGCATGCCCCTATTTACGAGGATGTCGCGACGTTCAACGAAAAAACACTGGCGTTCTTGAAGTCTCACAGCGCGTGACGCGGCGGGCGCTCAGCGTGTCAGGCTAAGTTCGGACGAACGCAATTCCGGGCTTCGCGTTCAATGCACAAGCCGGCAGCGCAGTGGTGGAGCAAGATTCCGGGAAGTCACTTTGCTACAATTCGTGCGTCATGATCGATACCTTTCTGGTTCCGGAAAAGACTGTCATCAACGCCAAGGGCGATGGGGCTGCGGTGGACGTGGGTGGCGCAGGCAATCGCGTCTTTCTGGCGACTTTGCATATAACGAACATCATCGAGCAGGAGTCCCTGGACGTGAGTATCTATGGCTCGGCCGATGGAACCACCTGGACACCGAAGCCCATCGCTTCGTTCCCGCAGAAGTTCTACCGCGGCGATCATCCCATGCTGCTGGATCTGACGCAGCATAGCGATGTGAAGATCGTGCGCGCACACTGGGAAGCCAGCCGATGGGGACGCGGGACGGAGACGCCCATGTTTGAATTTCACGTCACGCTGAAAGAAATCCCGCCGCAAGTATTGCGCGAGGCTGCCGCGGAGGCGAAGAGCTTCGCATAGACAGCCCTCTCCTTTTACTCTGTTCTTGCCGTGGAGTCCGCGTAACGGGCGGTTTCTTTGGCAAAACGCAGCTTTCTTATGCTGCGACTGCAATTTTGGAAGTCGCCGGTTGCGACTCGCGTTTCTTCCTCGTTCGTTCGCGCAGGGCGAGAATGGGCATTCCACCCAGTAGTACGAAGCCGCGGCGAACAGCAGAGCCAGGAAGACGTTTTGCGGGAACGCTGTCCACCACACATTCGAAGCGCGTTTCAAAAACGGTTGCTGCCACAAGTAGAAGCTGTAGCTCAACGTCCCCAGGCACATCAAAGGCGTCCAATTCAACACGCGATAGCGCATGCGCACGGCGTGATGAATGGATAACGCAATGCCTATGTGGACTACGGTCAGCCCAATCAGTTGATAAACGCGAGTGCTGACCAGGTGAACTGACGGCAGGAGCAAGGTGACGGGCGCACGATCGCAAGCCAGCGGCTGCATCGCCAGCGATCCACCCGACGCAGTTGGGGCTGGAGCATAGCCAGCGCGCAACCGGCGGCGAGTACGCCCATGACGACGGGGAAGGGGTGCTCCAGGCCGCGATATCCCCAGAGCATCCAGAACAGAACACGCAGCGGTGGGCCGGCCAGTAGCAGACCGGCGACGATCCAGAGCCGGCGCTGGAAGAATGCCGTCAAGGCCAGCGGCCACAGCAGATAAAACTGCTCCTCAACTGACAGCGACCACAGATGTCCCAGCACCCAGTTTCCACCGTCGTAGTAGTCGCTGGTGTAGGTCACCGCGGTGGCGATGTTGGACCACGACAGCGCCCGCCAGTGAGTCGCAATCGCTACGACCATGAAGGCGCCAGTCGCAGGCAGAATGCGATAAGCGCGGCGGGTGTAGAACTCCCGCAGAGAGATGTTCCCGGACTTTTCGTGCTCCTTGAGGAGCAAGGAAGTGATCAGGTATCCGGAGGGCACGAAGAAAATGCGCACGCCGAAATTTCCGTAAAGCTCGAGAACTTCCCAGCGGACAAAGTGTCGTGTGCCGGAGAGGTGGGCGAGCAGCACCCAGGCGAGCGAGACGCGTAAGCCATCGAGTGAAGGAATCCGCCTGCACGCATCCAGAGACGTATCCCCCGCTTGGAGTTCCATGGCCAGGGGGCAGTTTGAGGTTAGCGGTTCGAAACGAAGAAGCGAGTGACGGCTATCACCAATTCGCGTGAGAAGACATAGCGATAGCTTCGCGAAACACACCGATTGTCATTGACTCGGATTCGCGACGATTGGGGAATCTGCTGCATCCGATATATTGGATAGAACCATGAAACTTGGTTCCAGCGTAACGGTGCGGCCCGCGCGACATGTGGCGGGCGGCCTGCGCCTGCCCGGCGACAAATCCATCTCGCACCGGTATGCGATGCTGGGCGCGATCGCGGAAGGAAAGTCGCGCTTCGAAAACTATTCGACCGGCGCAGACTGCGCCAGCACGTTGCACTGCTTGCGACAGCTCGGGGTGAGCTGGACTCGCCCGGACGAGCAAGCCAACATCATCGAAATCGAAGGCCGCGGCCGCTCGCTTTCCGCTCCGCAAGGCGCGTTGGATTGCGGAAATTCAGGGTCCACCATGCGCATGCTGAGCGGTATTCTCGCCGGTCAGGAATTTACGTCGGAGCTTTTTGGGGACGAATCACTCTCCCGGCGTCCCATGGCGCGCATCATGAAACCGCTGGGCGAGATGGGCGCGAAGATCGAGGCCTCGCCGGGTGACCGCCCTCCCTTGCGAATTACCGGAGGCCACTTGCACGCCATTCATTACCAGGTTCCGGTAGCCAGCGCGCAGGTCAAATCGTGCCTCTTGTTCGCCAGCTTGTTCGCGGACGGTGAAACCAGCGTAGAGGAACCCTTGCGCACCCGTGATCACGGCGAGGTGGCCCTGCGGGCATTCGGGGTTGATTTAAAGCGTAATGGTAACGCCACGCGAATCACCGGCGGACAGCGGTTGCGGGCCATTGAAGCTCGCATTCCGGGCGATCTCTCGAGCGCTGCATTTTTCTTCTGCGCCGCGGCGTTGTTCCCCGGGTCCGAGTTGGTGATTGATTCGCTGCTCATGAATCCCACCCGCGCCCGCCTGCTCGATATTCTGATTGGCCTGGGAGTGCGGATCTCGATCACACAATTGGAAGAACAGCACGGGGAACTGATTGGAACGGTGCGGGTGGAAGGTCACCAGTTAAAGTCCGCCGAAATCGCGGGCGCGGATTCAGCGGCACTCATCGATGAGATCCCGGTGCTCGCCGCGATTGCTCCGTTCACCGAACAAGGCATACGGATTCGGGATGCAAAGGAATTGCGCGTCAAGGAGTCGGATCGCATCCAGGCCATCGTCACCAACCTGCGTGCCATGGGTGCGACGGTGGAGGAGCACAAGGATGGGTTGACCGTGCCGGGCGGACAGGCGCTGCACGGAGCCGCAATCGACTCGCAAGGAGATCATCGGATCGCCATGGCCTTTGCGGTGGCGGCCCTGCGGGCGGAGGGCGAGACCGAAATCAAGAGTGCGGATGCGGCGGTGATCTCGTTCCCGTCGTTTTTCGAAGTGCTGGAAAGCCTTGTCCAGCGCTGAGTTCAGGGCCTTTATGCTTCCAGAATAGTCCGTTTCCCGATCCGTTACCTTCGACGGTTACTGCCGTTATCTTCCTGGAAACCTGTTCCCGGAAAACAATGGCATGCAGTGGAGCGATGCAAGCTTCCTGCATGGGACGAGGGGACATTCATGAAAGTTAACCTGGCACTTGCGGTTCTGCTGCTCGCGTCGCTGGCGCAGGCACAGGAGCCGAAGAAGTACCACGCCGGCCAACTGCTCCAGATGGAATCGCTGCAGTGCACGGTGTTTGAGAGCTCCGCGACCAGCGGAGATGTAACGGACAAAACTCTGTGCCAGGAGTACGTGCTCGAGGGCGACAAGGTTTTATTTCATCTGCGCGCGAAAGATGCCAAACACCCGGTGTTATTGCCGGTAGGCAAGAGTGTGGACTATCGCATCGAAGAAGACCGATTCTTTCTGCGTCTGACGGCCACTGATCGGAAGGAACATGAGTATCTGGTGTTGTCGATGGAGCCCCGCGAGAAGCCGGAAGCCGCGGTGCAGACGGCCATGAAGGTGAATCACCTGCAGTAGTCCGAAACCAAAATTCCGAATCGCGGCGCGGACGGCCAGGTCCGCGCCGTTTTATTTGGTACTGCCCCCGGACTCTGTGCGCACAAACTTTTCTACAGCGAAATCTGCACGCGGACAAAACTTTCAACTGAGTGATGAGGCGAGACCGCGCGCGAGGCGAGCACTCTTGCTGTAGCGCGCTACGGTGCGCTCCACGAGTCCAACCTTCGGTGTCGAGCGGGGCATCTCATAGGCAACCGTCCACCTTTCCACCTCTGCCTACTGCTGTGGGGTCTTGGGGGGAGAAGTGTGGCCGAGCAAGTAAACCCAGCAGCCGGAGAGTGTTTTTGTATGCAGCGCAGTATCGTGTTGGCATTTGTTGCAGCTTTGTTGGCCGTGTCTTGCGCCGTGGCGCAGGATTCCATCAATCATGTCGAGGCGGGGGTTGTTGGCGGACTACTTCAACCTGAGCCATACGAATCCTCATATCAATTTTGTCGGCGTGGGAGGGCGGGCTGGTTTTAATGTGAGAAGCAACGTGCAGATTGAAGCAGAAATGGCGTACGACTTCGATCGGAATTTCACTTCCACTTTCAACACCGGGGTGACAACCCAATTTGTTTCTTCGCGAACGCGCACGTTGCACGCGCTGTTCGGCCCGAAGTTTGGCACCGGCGGCGGCCCGGTTCGGCTGTTCGGCACGTTCAAGGTGGGGCTGATCAATTTCAGTCCTACCCGTCAGAACGGCACAGCGGGATTTCAGAATTCGCTGAGCGAGGTGACCACCGGCAACACGGCGGCGGCGATCCTTCCGGGCGGAGGCATTGAGGCATTCTTCGGACCGATCGGGCTGCGCGCGGATGTGGGCGACGAAATCTATTTTAAGAACGGCACCCATAACAATCTGCGCGTTACTCTGGGCCCCACATTCCGGTTCTAGTGCGGGATGGGCGGATTTCGGGGCGGTCCTCACCGGGCCGCCCCTCTTGTTTTCCAGGGCATTTTGTTTTAGCGCGGCAGGAGGCAGACGGTATGGTAAAGTACCAGTCCAACTTGGCTGTGCCGGCCCGTCCGCACGGGTACTCTCCAGAAGGAATCCAGGAGGACGTCTATGTCGACTGTGTATGATCTTGTAAAGGACCGGCGCATCTACTCGATCGATGCCGAGAAAACCGTGCTTGAGGCTGCCCGCTTCATGATGGAGCACAGTATCGGGGCGCTGCCGGTGCTGCGCGATGGACAACTGGTGGGCATATTTTCCGAGCGCGATGTGATGAACCGCGTGGTAGCGGCGGGTCGGACACCGGGAACCACGAAAGTATCGGAAGTGATGACACCCAATCCGCGCGGCGTCGACGTCGAGGAGTCCGTCGAGGAGTGCCTATTTTTGATGAAGGAATTTGGCTTTCGCCATCTGCCGATCGTGAGTGGAAAAGAATTGAAAGGCCTGGTCTCGCTGCGGGATTTGTTGCTGAAAACCTCGTCGCAACAAAGGTCGGTGGCGTAGGTTTGGCGGGGCGCGCTACCGGTTGCGCTGGCGCAGAATCAGATCGCCCTGCTGGGCGGGTAAGGCGAACGGGAACTCGACAATCTTTCCGGCGAGCGGAAAGCGCAGCAGGAGTTCCTCCGGTTTCTTCCAATCCCCAATCCATTTGCTGTGGGTGCTGAACAGCACCCATCCGCTCGTCTCGGGATGGTCAGGGTCGAGCTGCACCGCCCGCAAGGTGCTGCGACCAAGAAAGTCCTGCAGTTCGGTGATTTCCTTTTGCCACTCCTGCACGAATTTTTCCCGTTCCTGTTTGCGCTCGGGGTGTTTTTCGACTTCGTGCTGTGTCTGATGCTCGATTTCATCGACGTCGGACTGCGCCTTCTCCGCGAACTCTTCGGGATCGAGCGCGGGCTGAACGATCTTGGAATGTTTTACGAATTCGAGCGTCACCTTGCCAGGCTCCACCTGAAGCACGCTTGTGCTCCGGTTGCGCACGGTGAGATGCACGCTGAAGAAACGCTCGCCGCGTTTGTGGACGAGTTGCAGTTCCTGGGCATCGACAGCGAGGATCACGCCGAAGTCCGGCGTCCAGAGGGCGTAGCGGTACTTGCCATCATTGTCGCGAGAGAAGGTGCAGCCGGGCTGGGATTCGGACCATCGGAGAGCGGGGGGGCCCGGGTTCTTGCCGGCAGCCGAGGGCTGCGGGATCAGAACGAGCAGAGCCGCAAGCACGAAGTTGAGCGATGGGATGCGGATGCAACCAGTCGTGCTGGATATTGAATCGGTATTTGAAGGGGTGCTCAAGTCTCAATCCCCAGACCTCGTTTGCGTATGCCGTTCTCTTGCTTGGAGACTGGGCGGTGCTTTCGGGTTGCGAAAGACTGGCAAAAAAGACCGGCCGCGACTGGCGACCGGTCCCGAGGTTTCTCGGAGTTCTAATCATTTTGCATTCGAACGTCCGATTCATCCTGCTCGAGCAGGACTAGGGTGTGAACCTAGCCGCAAAAGCATCTCCTGTGCCGCCACCGAATGCGCTCTGTGCTGCGCTCTTGGTGGGCAGTCCACTCGATGAATCAGTCGTGCCCGTGACATAGATATTCGCGCCCGCGGTATCGACGGCGATCGCGCCACCCGGGGTACTGAGGTTGGCATCTTCATTACCGCTGCCCCCATAGTAAGTGGAGAAAACGACGGCGGTGCCAGAACTGTTCAGTTTGGTCACGAACGCGTCGGATCCTCCCTGCTTAGCGGTGCCGCCGGTGATCGCATTCTGGAGCGGGAAGTCTGCCGAGTCCGTACTACCCGTCACGTAGGCATTCTGACTGGAATCGATAGCAATGCCCACCCCTGCGTCTCCATTGCTGGTGCCCCCGAGGTAGGTGAAATAGCCGCGAGACCCATCTGGATTGATCTTCGCCACGAAGGCGTCTTGCGTGCCTTTGAGCGATGCCTGGAAGACTCCGCTGGTGGCTAAACCCGAGGACTGAGTGGATCCCGTTATGTACGCGGCCCCGCTCCCATCGACGGCGATGGCGTTGACGACATCATCCCCCGTCCCGCCCACGTAAGTGAAGTAGAGCTCGTTTCCGCTGGAGTCGAACTTCGCAACAAAACCGTCCTCGATTCCTCCTGCGAACGTATTGGTGATTGGGTTGCCTAGACCCGACGAGGCGGTCACGCCGCCGACGTATACGTTGTTGCTGCTATCCAGTGCGATGCCCGTAGCCGTCTCAAACACGGTGCCGCCGAGATAAGTGGAGAAGCTCAGGGCTGCAGCGTTTGATGTCAGTTTCGTAATGAAGGCATCACGCGGGCCGCTAAGCGCAGCCTGGAAGGGGTTCAAGGTCGGGAAATTAGTCGACAACGTTTCCCCAGCTATGTAGACGTTACCACTGCCGTCCAGGGCAATGCCAAGTGCGGTCTCGTTCAAACTTCCGCCAATGACAGTCGTGGTGGTTACCGTACCAGTGGCGTTGAGCTCCGCCACAAATACATCCTGGCCTCCGTGCGTCCCAATGTTAATCGTCGCTGGAAAACTGGACGCGTTCTGCGTGTTCCCCACAATGAAAATGTTTCCACCAAACAGGGCGATGCCAGTAGCTGCGTCGTCCTGGGTTCCGCCAATGAACGTTGTGAACTGCACAGCACCGGAGGAGTTCAGCTTGGTTACGAACGCGTCGTGTGCTCCGCCAGCAAAGGTGGGCGATCCAGGGAAGTTGCTCGAACCGGAATCTCCGGCAATGAAGCTGTTTCCGCTACCGTCGACGACAATCGCCAAGCCCTGGTCGTCCGCGGATCCACCTAGGTAAGTACCGAAGGTCAAAGCGGGTCCGCCTCCGCCTCCGCCCCCACCACCGCCTCCACCACCGCCACCGCCTCCACCTCCACCTCCACCTTGACCGTTGCCGCAGGCGACCATGACAGCCAAGCCACCAAGCGACAGGCAGAGAAGCAGCGCCGCGAGGGCTCGCCTTTGTTGCAGCGTGCCTACACTGGCGAGCGCGATACCAATAATCGGCAGCCATGCCAGACTAAGCAGCGGGGAGACATGATTGGGTTTCGGGGCCTCGGCCCGTGCGAGGGCCGCATCGTCAGAGGCAGCCTCGATGACGAGATCGCGAGTGTGATCATATGCTCCCAGTGCAAGCGTGAGCTGATCGTCTCGAACCGCGAAACTTACCGCTACAGGCTTCAGTTTGCCATTGAATTCCTGATGCGCGAGCAGCCGGCGGAGATGCAATCCGCCCGGCTGTGCTGCCACCGAAAGGTCGCCGTTGGCTTCAGTAGTGAGGCTTTTCGCCCCAGTGAAACGAAGATCGATGAGTTTTGGATCAGCCCCCGCCGATACCACAAAACCAAGCCCCAGCGCCGGGCCTTGGCCGCTGAACTCAAGATTAATCCCGGGATAAATACCTCGATAGCGAACGCGGGCATAGTGTGGCACACCCGTTTTCCATCGATGTGGATCGTCTCCGATGAAATAGTTGCTGACACCCGGCAACTGACCATTGCCTGTGATTTCCGACTGACCGGCAGCCCTCAGAAATTCCATTTCCACCACGGACTCTTGGGGGGAGGATGAAGTCCGGCGCTCCACTCCAGGTCGATGAGGTATTCCGTTAGCGGGAGCCAGGGAGACCACGGCTTTGGCTGGAGTGAGTAACAGTGCGTATCCATTTCCGCGAGCCGTGAACTTCACCACCGGATCGGTCTGGCCCAGGTTCGGTTCAAAGAAGAGCGGAAGGTTTCCGAAACTGGTTGCGATGCGGGCGTGCTCCGCGGGGTTCACCGGCTGGGTGGGCAGAGCCGCGTTCCGCGGAGCACTCTTCTCTACCGGCCGTGCGGGCGGCGGCGCCGCATGCGGAGTCTTCGCCGGACGGGCGACCACGCATACCGCTCCAATGACCGCCAACAGGGAAATGCCCGCCATCCAACAGTTCCTGCGACCGAAACGATCCCTTACCTGCTTCCACAACATGTTTGTCCTCCGGTGAAGCTTCCACCAAAAATTTGAAGAGCGAAAAACCCGGCACACAAGGCTTTGCCCCACGTTAAGTTAACGACTTAGAAATGGTAACCGTAAGCGGAGTATCAGCTTGGGATTTTGGGATGTCAACGACACTACTATTGCACTTTAGATACCACCGCGACCATGTACCAAAGACCGTGTGCAATTGGAAGGCGGTCTTCCAGGCAAGGATCGGGCATGGCTGCGCGGGGGTTCTCTTAGGTCTGCAGACTCAATAACATACGAGCCTGGATGTTGCTGTCCGCGAAGACCGGAGTGAAGGACCGGCTGGTTGTGAATTGTTTGAGCTGTTACGGGTGGGCCCAAATCCGGAATTCCGGAGGGCGAACCCTGGGCGTCTGTCGGCCGGGGGAGTCTCACGCTCTCGCTTTCCATTCTCAAGTTGCGACACGTTCATGGGCGTGGCGTGAAGTTCTTAGAGCGTTCCCTCTTTGTCTTGTTCCGCCGTGGCTCGCGAAAGGTGGACTCGGGCATTGAGAACCGTCGCCCGTTCCCTCAATTGCACGGCCTGCTTTGAGTCGAACCAGAGGTTGCCCTTGGCGATCTTTCCCAGCTCTTCAGCCTGCCAGTGCGCCCGCATCAGTCCGGTGCGGGAGTGAGAGTGCTCGCCGAGCAGGAGATGCCCGAGTTCGTGGGCGATGACGCTGCCCAGTAATCCAGAGAATGAGATTTTGGGATCGAGTTCGCGCAGGGACTGCACACGATCCAGAAAGATATCAGCGTAAACGCCACCCGAAGCATCCAGAAAGGATACGCCGAAGGTGCTGTTGGTGGCGTTTCGCGAGCTGGGAAGAATCTGGAGCACAAAGTCCGCAGGGCTCAGCGGGTGGTCGCAGGCAGGCGCGCTCGGAGAGTCTAGGCTGTTCTTGAAGCAATTCAGCCAATGAATCCCCAACCCGGCTTGCTCGAAAACTCGCGCGGCACGTGTCTCGGCGGCGGTCAGTTGTTTTGCAGAGATCTGGGCTGTGGCCGTGACATTGACAGTGATTTGTGGATAGCCGATTTCTTGTGCGTGGGAAATCAGTGCAAGTCCTACTAAGACGCCGAGCGTGGCCACTATTTTTCCGAGCATGATCGATCTCCTTGCTGCTGCAAGGAACCGTGGCTCGGGTGGAGGCGTACCTCAAGGGCGCGGGAATCACGCGCGGGGAAAATGTGGGTAACGCAATAAGCGCTTGCTCGTCAAACATTTGCGGGGTCGGGTAACGGATCAATTCCATGTCTTTGGGTGCTAGAATTCCGGCCGGAGCGACGACCTTGCCAGGCACAACGGCGACCACGATCGCGTTCGGTGTATTTGAGGTGGATCGCGCCAGCGGGGAACTGCGCCGAAACGGCGTCCGGGTGAAGCTGCAGGAGCAGCCATTCCAAATTCTTATTGCACTACTCGAGCGGCCGGGGGCGGTTGTCACGCGGGAGGAGTTGCGTAGCCGCCTGTGGGCGGAAGATACGTACGTCGATTTCGACCACGGCCTGAATGCTGCGGTGCGTAGGCTGCGAGACGCGCTCGGGGATTCCGCTGAGAATCCTAGATTCATCGAAACCGTGGCCCGGCGAGGCTACCGGTTTCTGGCCCCCGTAAACGGCGCAGCCACAACCGTCACATCCCAGCCCGTTCCCGCCACTAGCACGCGGCGCTTTCGGATTCCCCTTACGATTGCAGTCCTGCTGGCGGGTGTGCTGCTGGGATGGATCATCGCCCGCGCGCGCCGCCAATCCGGGCAGATCACATCCGCGCCGATCAAACAACGGCGGCTTACAGCAAGTTCCGAAGAAAACCCCATCCTCGGGGCCGCCATTTCTCCTGATGGGAAATACCTGGCATTTGCCGACAAGACCGGCCTTTACCTGCGGCAGATAGATAGCGGCGAGACGCACTCGTTGGCCCTCCCATCCGGCTTCGTCGCCATCCCGGCAGGGTGGTACCCCGACGGCAGCCACTTACTTGCGACGTGGGTAGAAGGACCAACCGCGCCTCCGAGCTTGTGGCAGGTCTCCATCATTGGCGGTGCGCCGCGCAAGCTGATTGACAACGGCCAGCTTCCTGCCATTTCTCCCAACGGATCTCAGATCGCGTTCGTCAAGGGACCAAAGCACGCCGAAGAAATCTGGCTCATGGCGGGTAACGGCGAGAATCCACGGCGGCTGGTGACCCCCTGCCAGAACTGTACCGTCGGTGTGCCCGCCTGGTCGCCCGATGGAAGCGAAATCGCTTACGTTATCAGCCAGTACACGCCCCTCTGGCGGGTCAACACCAGCGTGGTCTTGTTCACTCTGCGCACCGGCCGCGAAGAAACGATCTTTTCTTCAGGCGGTCACCAGGCGGAAACCGGCAGCGAGATGGGGCTTGGCCCGGCACTGATCTGGACGTCTGACAACCATCTGGTCTATTCAATGTCTGAGCCGGCACCGAATCAGGATGACTCCAACGTTTGGTCAGTGCCGCTCGATGCTCGCGGACACGTTGCCGGAAGTGCGGTCCGTCTGACCGCCGCACCCGATGAAGTATCCGGTCTGAGCGCCAGCGCCGACGGCAAGCGCATCACTTATACGAAGAACTACTTGAATCCGGGTGTGTATGTTTCAGAGTTGAACTCCGGGGGCACGCGACTCGGCGCGCCACAGCGGTTGACGCTCGATAACTGGAGGAACTACCCCTTCTCCTGGACAGCGGACAGCAAAGCAATCCTGTTCTCCTCGGATCGCGACGGCACGTTTCACATTTTTAAACAACGCATCGACCAAAGCGCAGCCGAGTTGCTGGTAGGTGGAAACGAGGAGACATCTTTGCCTCGTCTGGCTCCGGATAACGCAACCGTAATTTTCGAAGTCTGGCCGAAGTTGGGTGCGCCACCCGCTTCACCGCGTCGCGTGATGCGGATGTCGCTCGCCGGTGGCCCACCGCAGCCCGTCCTACAACACGATGGTTTGGGGAACATACAATGTGCCCGTCCCCCATCCGACCTGTGTCTGTATGACTTGCGCGGTCCTACGCTGGTGTCGTTTTTCCGTTTCGATCCCATGACCGGCGATAGTGAAGAATTGCCGCAGCTCAGAATTCAGGATGCAAGCTCCTACGCTTACAACTGGACCTTGTCACCCGATGGCAAAATCCTGGCCACGGGGAAGGGCAAGATTCTTCAAAGAGAACCGAGTATCACCTTCACTTCGGTGGAAGACGGTTCGAAGCGCACCGTGACCGCGCAAGCCTGGGCCGGGATCAACAGCATTGATTTCGCTGCTGACGGCCGTAGCGTTTGGGCGTCCGCCTTTACCAACACCGGAAAATGGGCGCTGTTGAGCGTTGATTTGCAGGGACGCACCAGAACAATGCTCGAGGATGCGCAGATGGCGATCGGCTGGGCCATTCCGTCGCCCGATGGAAAGCACCTTGCGCTGTGGAAAGCCAGCGGCAACTCCAACGTGTGGATGCTGGAAAGCTTCTGAAAATCTGAAATTTCAAAACCCCACCCTAGCGCAAAGAGCGCGCTAGGATGGGGCACCCGCTCCAACGTGTGGATTCTGGAAAAGTTTGACAGTGCTCTACTCACCCGGCGCGCCAATCCCTGGTTTGAGATTCGCGCGCCTGGTGAGCGCGGTGCACGGAGGGGGATTACTCCGCGTCCGCAGCGGTAGAAGCGCTGTCTTCGGAATGGTCCCGTCGCTCGCATCGAGCGAGGAATTGGCGCGCACGGAAGATGATCGGACCGCTCACGGTGGCTCCGGTCGTGATGCCATCGGCGTTGATGGTGAGTGAGACCGGATCAGGAATGTTCAACAGGTCGGCACATCCCAGGATGTCGTAGCTGGCGACGAATCTCTGTGCGAGGAACGTGAACAGCGAATCGGCGACGCCAGGATCGGGGGAAAGCCCGCGGGTGGGATGAGCTGCATCCGGCATGAGGAACGACTGGTCCTGGATCATGCGTGCCGGCGCAATGCGCAGCATGTTGCGGCAGTAGCGAGCGGTGTCAGCCTGGAAAGACCACGCCACCGGGGGTTGGTCAACTCCGCGACGATACGCATTCACCTTCACGAGATCTTTTGCGCCATTGTTTAACACCATGGGATCGCCGGCGGGTACGAGTGCGACGGGAAATCCCTGCTTGGCTCTGGCTTGCAGTTCGTTCAAGGGAAGAGCCGGCACCATCTGCCCGGGGTCCGCAAGATCAGGCGCTTTCCACGGAGTACAACCGAGCGCTCCGTCGAGTGCCACGTCAACCAAACGATTGTCGCTGGGGTTGCCGAGCGTCACCGCGTCCGGATAGTGGCTCATATTCAGTTGCGTCTTCTGCGCCATACCGTCGCTGGTTATCAGATAACTGGTGGGAAGGTTGTCGCTCTGATCCTGGTCTACGGCATAGAAGTCGCGCACCGAGGGGCAGGGGCGGCCGTCTGCTGCTATGCCAAGCGGTGGAATCGAGAGCTGGCCGCGGCGAATCGCCCGATGCGCGGCCTTGAAGAAAGCCGGCGCGTTGCAGTAAGCGAACTGACCGAAGTTCCCTCCGTCGGCGCCGTTCACGCAGGACGCGGCCGACAACACGCCATCGGCAGCCTGCAGCGTCAGCGTGTCGCCGTTGTATCCGAACCAGAGGGCAACAACCGCGTTGGCAGGAAGCGTGGGAATGGCAGGAGGAACCGCCGGTGTCGCGAACTGATCGACGACGAGGGGGCTGTAAATGGAGATCTGCCCGGTCGCCGGGTCAAGAATCGCAGCTTCCACGAAAGCCGACTGATCCGTGTTGGTCTCGTGGCAATCCCCGGCGTTATCGGTCGCTACCAGTTGATAAGGAGTGGCAAGACCTTCGGCGGAGAGCGGGTTATTCGGCACAATGAGCGAGCAGTTGGGATTGGGCGTGGCATCGCTCTGCGCACGCGCAAGTTGGGGAGCAACGACGAACAAAATCGTACACAAGGAACGCACAAGCCAGCTGTGGTACATCATGGGCACACTCCTCCGTCGGCGGACACACAGTCCGTCTGGCAAGGTCGATTGTTGGGAGTTGACGTGAACCCCGTCCGCAACCGGACGACGCGGCCCGCGGGGGAGTGGGCTTCGCGATCGCAAACTCCGCGTCGCCAGAAGACCTCGAGCCGACGAATTCATCTACCACAGCTAAAAAGCCTGTTCGCACAGTAGTCCCGAAGAAATTTGCGGACAAGGTGCGAGTAGTACATTTTGAACACGAGTCTTCACGCGTAGTAACCACCTGCGCTGGTGACGGAAGGGCGTGAAGAAAAAAGTTTCCGAATAAAAAGAAACGTCTTGATCTGATTGGTGGCGAGGTGGGCTTGCTCTTCACCGATGCTCTGAAGAGTTGTGGTTAGTTGCAGAAAAAGCAGGCGGATTCAGAGCGATCCGGAAGCGTGCAGGAAAATCGACAGGTTGCCGCGGACAACTCGATTTGGTTCTTGGCTCCCATTTCGTAACGCTGAAGATACGCGCCGGCTGTTCTTCTTATGCTGGGAGTCGTTGATCTCCGGCTGGGGCGACCAACCGCCGTTGCGTGCGATCCGCAACAGTCCTTGATGCGACGGGCCGGTTCGGCCGCGTCTGTCACGTGACCGCTGGGATTGGCCGACTGCAAGAGATGGGCGCGTAGCTCAGTTGGTAGAGCAATGCCCTTTTAAACGGCTGCTGCATAAGTCCTACCGAGCGGATTCAATAACTTAAATCGGAAACATAGCACGTGAATCGGGGCAAACTTGCCTTAGTCGGGAAGAGTTGTGCAACGAGTTGTGCAACCCGAAAGTCTCTCCGGCTCTGTGGTGGGAACTGGAGGACAAATAAAACGGATTTTGGCTTTGATTGCCCTGTTCGTGCTCGGGACGGGATGCACACGGACAACCTCGGTCAGCAAATGCATGACGGAAGCTGACTGGATCATTTCAGAGGTCCAGGAACATCGGGGTGTCTACGACGCGGCGGGCCAGTTCGGAACACCGCTGGGCCAACGCCCTCTTGCTCAGTTGCTGGACCGGGATCAGGAGATGATTAGCTGTATAGCGTCCGATCCGGCGAACCTTCCGCATTACCGGGAAGCTTTAGACCTCGATGACACAGTGAAGACATACCGCTACATGCAGTTTCTTAACGAGACTGAGCAAATGCAGGATTTTGGACGCTGGGAACACCAGAAGCAGCTTGATGCCGTGACGGTTGCCAGTGGCAAATCTACAATGCACGGCCATGGCTAAACTAACGCTGTACTCAATCAGCTAGAGCAGGAGCGCAGCCGTCTCGCGTCTCGGCTTGAAAGACTCAACAACGCAATCTCAGCGTTGAACGGCGCTAGTAACAGCGCAAGTCGCAAAGGAACAATGTCCGCTTCTGGACGGGCGCGGATCGCAGCCGCGCAACGTGCAAGATGGGCGAAGATTAAGGGACAGAAGGTCGTTTCAATCACTACTCGCAAAGGAGCTATGTCCGCTTCCGCCCGCAAGCGTGTTGCTGCGGCTCAAAAAGCACGCTGGATTAAATGGCGAAAAGCTCACAAGAAGCGTTGATATTCTCAGCACGATTGGTAATATTTGTCAGTATCAAATATGCAAACTAACCTGGATTTTAATTATCATTAGTGGATTAATTCTAATACTTATAACTATACGTCTATCTCCAAGCATTGACTGCTTTTACCTACCCTCAGGGACTCCGAGAAAACTATTGACATCTCGAACAACTTATCCGACTATGTATCTGCTTTGACCGAGAGGCAAAGCGCCTCTGCCCGTCGTCGCCAAACGATAAGCAGAGGCTAACGACCAAGCGGAGGGTAAGTCCGATGATCGCTGAGACGCATTGTATCAACCGTTTCGCTCCACGCGAAGCCGAGTCCCACAAAAACCCCAGACCTTCAACCCAGTGAAACCCTGCTCGACCAAACGCTGGAAATCGCTGACGAACATCTCCGCACAATGCACCTGAATCAACTGTGCGCTTTGTGGGGGGAGTTCGTTGGCAGCACCCTGACGCGGCTTCCTTACGGACAACAATGCCAAGCACTACCCCCGCTCGCAAGGGCGGGGCACTTTACACAATTGAGAGGAGAAGTTTATGACGTTTATGACATTTAGAATCGTGAAACGCGAAGACCTGGAAAACGCACCACTCAACCGCGACCTGATTGATAATCAGATCGTGAGCATAGCAAAGTGGGCTGACTTCTCATTCACATCCGATGGGCGGAAGTTCTCATACTTTGAGGACCCCAAGTCCATTCTGCTTAGGATGGAAGCAGGTCTCGGTGCCCCGCACTCGCTAGAGGATCGGGCATGGATTGAAGAACAGCGGGGATGCATTCTCGAACAAACCGCGCCACCGGACCCAATTGACGCGAAAATCCTCAACCCCGTCATGTGGTACGAGAAGCGCGAAAAGCTCGAAGAGGCTTGGCTTGAACTCCACCAGAGTTTCGCTGCCCCGCTGACCGAATCAGAACAAGAGTGGTTCGAGGCTTTCGACGAAGATGACGTTGAGAGCGAAGCGTAACGAGCTATGAAAACACTCCTCCCCCAACTTTGTTCCCTTGTACGGAAGGCCATTCCAAAGACGAAATCCGACTACTATTGGGGTCGTTGGTGTAATGGGGATGTTACGACAGTTAACCGCAATTCCAAGGCCTTCTAGGGCTGTTGCGATGGGGCGTCGTTATAGACTGTGACGGGCGGATGCCCAATGATTTGCACCTTGTTGAAGGAATCGAAAATCACGCGCACAGCGCACCTTTCCCAACCGGGTTCTCCTTCTAGCCTGTAGTCAAAAACTATTGTTGTCTTCAGTTGAGATAGGTCTGCTCCCGGTCCGCCGAACTTCCATGTTCTAGCATTTGGAACAGCGGCAGACTTAAGTATCGGGTTTCCTTCCAATGCTTCTGCGGAGGTTACAGCGCCATCGTTCCCGACCTCAATCATCACCTTGACTTGTCCTTGCACTCTTGCCTGACGGGCGAGAGGTGGATAGCACGGCATCTGCAATGAAGCAATGTAATAGTCCGGCGAGCCTTGTGTGTGACCACTTGCAAGTAGTAATCGCGATGTTACGTCAATTATTGCCAAATACCCCTAAACACTGGGTAGCTGGCCTCGTGTTTCCCGCAGGAATGCTATGATCCGCTCGCGTTTGGCAGAATCCATCCGCAGAGCGTCGTCTGCCAATCTGCACCGCCCGGGCTCAGTCGCTGCATCCACGGCCGAACGCGTGGCGCGCGCTACCCTGCACGGATACTTGAAGCGGGAAGTGATTGTCCCATGGACGATACATGTCCCCGTGACGCTCTACCAGCGCGCGTTCGAAGCAATCGAGGACAGGCAGCGGGCGCGGAAGACTACTCATGAAAGGGACCCCCACTAAACTACAATGGCCTGGTTATACCCCTTGCGGCGGCTCAGTCTTCTGAGCCATTGCCGCGCCCGACTGGAGGCACGCGATCATCGGACATTTTGCGATTCGCCAATCTTGCGCCGGAGTGCGTCTCATTATCCTGGCTTGCCTGATTTGCGTTGTCATTAAACCCGCTCTCTGCCAGACAGTTCAATCACCGTTTCCTCGCGCCGGACAAATCGTCGACGTGACTTGTGAGGGCGACTCAGCGCAGAGTTATGCGCTGTATTTGCCTGCTACGTATTTGGCGGCAAAACCCTGGCCCATAATTTATTTCTTCGATCCCGGCGGACGGGGCCGCCGCCCACTCGAACTGTATAAAGACCTCGCCGAAAAATACGGGGTCGTGATGGCCGGTTCGAACAATTCTCGAAATTTCTCGTCCGACCAGTCGCGCAATGTGAGCGCCATCTGGCTCGACACCCATCGCCGACTCGCGCTGGATGATCATCTTACGTACGTTAGTGGATTCTCGGGTGGTGCCCGGGTTGCGGGTTTAATGGCGCTAAATTGTCCGCAGTGCCAGATTGCAGGTGTGATTGCGCACGGTGCCGGATATCCCAGCAACCGTGGCGACGCCAATGACAAACTGCTTTACTTCTTCGCCATTGGTGATCAGGATTTTAATTGGTCCGAGGTGATGAAGGTCCGGCGCGACCGGGAGGACAAAGGCCTTCCGTATCGAGTGCGGGTCTTTTCCGGCCCGCACCAGTGGGCTCCAGTGGCGGTCATGGAGGATGCAATCGAATGGATTATGATTCGGGCCATGAAGGCCGGGGATCGTCCGCCGGATGCGGCGTTCATCGATCGTCAGCTGCACCTGACGCAAGCAGATGCAGAAGATGCGGAGAAAAAGAACGACGCCATGGCACAGCTCGCCGCCTACCGTTCTCTGGCGTCAGACTTTCCCGGACTCGCGGATGTGCCCCAGGCCGAAAAAAAGCTGGCGGTGCTAAAGAAATCCTCAGCCTTTAAAGCGGCGTTGAAAAAGGAACAGGAGCAAATCGACCAGCAGTTTGCGTCGGAAACCGAGGTCTCCGGAAAGCTGCACGCCTACATGAGTGGTAGAGCCGATGACGAAGTCACACTCGCCAGTACGATTGTGCAAGAGATGCGCCAGATTAACGACCAGGCAGAGCATTCCAAAAATGAAGCCAAGCGATTGGTTGCCAAGCGCGCGTTCGATGGCCTGTGGATCGCGGGGATCGAAGACGGACAGGAAGAACTAGAATCCCGCCATTTCGATAAGGCGGAAGCCTGCTTTGATCTCATGAGCAAGGTCTCGGACAGTTACTGGCCGCTTCTCCTGCTCGCGGAAACGTATGCAGCCGAGGGCAACAAGAAGCAAGCCGTACGAGAGTTGAAAGAGGCAGTGCGCCGCGGTATGACGGACGCCGAAGCCATCGAGTCGAACGACCGGTTTCAAATCCTGAAGACAGATCCGGATTTCCAGAAACTTATGCAGCCTTTGAAGGCGAAATAATCCGGAACCTGAAGCTTAGCGCGTGTGGCCGTTCCCCGGCCTTCTCTCGTGCTCGCGCCACGTGAATCGGCTGTCCGGGGACCTGAAGACCGGTGACCTGGACGCGTTTTCCTCGCTCGGAATGCTCTGGATACTCGCCCTTCCGGGTGGTATCCCGTCGTCTAAACACTACCTGTCGTAATCAGGCGTTTACACTCAGAACTCCTCAGTCTAAGCGCAACCATTTAAAGTGGCTCTTCATGAGACAAATATTCGCGATAGCCCTCGTGGCTTTCTCGGCGGCTGCCATCGCCTCAGGGCAAGGGCAGGGCGCGATCAGAGATCCAAGAAGGATCGTTGAGCAGGTCATCAGGAAACTGGACAACGAACGCATACAAGCACAGATCCACGCGGATGCGGCGGCGCTAGAACGGATCTACGCTGATGATTTCATCGGCGTAGGGCCGAGTGGGACAGTGCGAACTAAGCCGCAGGTGATTTCAGATTTCACGTCAGGTGATTTGAGATTTCAGTCCATAACCACCGATGACGTTCGAGTGCGAGTTTATGGAAATGCGGCGGTAGAAACTGGCCGCTCAACGATGAATGGGCAAGATAAAGGCAACGCAGTTCCCCACGACACTCGCTTTACCAGAGTGTGGGTAAAGCAGCAAGGGCGCTGGCGATTGGTCGCCAACCATTACTCGTCCAGTATGTCGCATCAATAGGGGCTGATTGTCGCTAATGGCCCGCCCTGAGAGATGCGAACTCCCGACGTTCTGGGCAAGGTACGTCGATCTTGAGGAGTTTCCAACTACGTAGCTGTCGAAAACAGGCGATAGCGCTCATTGAGGAATTTTGAGTGCTATGGCGATGTTTCAACAGTTAGCGCCGTAACTTCGGGCAGTCGGATCTGTCGTACGGCTCGCTGGAGTGAGAAGCAAGGGCCGTTTGGTCTGCTTCATAGTGAGTCCAGGCGCTGGGAGCCACGTCGGATATTGAGCCACAACCCGCAAAAGTCGTTACGCACGTGATGTTGAGCCTTAACACGTCTCCGACAGCAGGCGAATTTGCATCGACCCAAACGTTAAAGTGATGTGGTGCAAAATTCGTCGCAAAGGTGTGGTGCAAGCGATACGACTCATTCGCGCACAGTTTCTCTGACGGCTTGCTGGTCTCGGTGATAATCACGACGGTGTGTTTCGGCGTCGCGTAAAAAAACCACTGCTGTTGCGCCACTAGCTTCCCATCTTCGACCCACGTGAACACGAAATAGTTCCACCGTCTGCGGATCAAACTGTCGCGCCAATTGCTGAGTTTCGGATGTCTTTCCCAAAAGTCGTTATCGGGGATGCTGGTCACCACAAGGCAATCCGTTTCGACACACGGGTCCGAATGCCGCTTTCCCGTGCTATTGCCGTGGTACTGCGCCGCGAAGGCCTTAACGTCTGCGATACCGAAAACGCCAATCGGCACGATCACCTAATTCTCAAAGGGGTAGAATCTTCTTTCCGCGGGTTGTTTCAGTCGCCGTCAAACGCTTCAGACCTCTCGGACATTTGCCCAGTGGACATTGGCTATGCCTTCCGCGCAAAAACTCGACACTCACCACAAAGCGCTCACCCTGAATCTCGATCCGACCACATTCGGTTCTTTCGCCGAAATCGGCGCCGGACAGGAAGTCGCGCGCTGGTTCCTACTAGTGGGAGGAGCGTCCGGCACGGTAGCCAAGACCATTTCCGCTTACGACAAGGAAGTC